>Ga0233437_1000775_pt1 | contig 67136 bp, 46 predicted proteins | sample SI_122_August201_FD_182714 | JGI IMG/M metagenome (GOLD analysis project Ga0233437, IMG submission 182714) | Seawater microbial communities from Saanich Inlet, British Columbia, Canada - SI_122_August2016_200_MG | ecosystem: Environmental > Aquatic > Marine > Inlet | place: Canada: British...
TTCTATAGCTTCAAAGCTTATATCACTCATAAGGACTAAATAAGCATGCGGTAAAACTCCGTTAACAGGGTCAGTCCATCCCAATTCAATATTATGTGCCGAGAAATTCTCAGGGTAATTGCTTGCTTGTGGTGATAAAGGTAATGTAGAATTAACACTTTTAAAAAGGGGAATGGGAGAATTATTTGCAACGGCAAACAGGTGTCCTTCCGGCCCTAAAATAAGTTCTTCAATATCCTTGTTACCCATACCGGTATTTATAACTTCCCAAGTTTGTCCATAATTAATTGAGCGTCGAACACCTCCCAAATACCAATCAAGATACGAACAACCGATATAAATATCATCTTCCATGTTAATAACAATTGAGGTTACTAATTCCTCATTATTTAAATTTATCCATTCCGACTGCCCGTTCGGTAAAATAAAGACTCCCCCTGAATAAAGGTAGTGATGTCCACGTGTTCCGGCAAACAGATCGCCTGAAGAGTTCAAAGCTAAAGAAGAAACATAATGATTCGTTAATCCAATATGTTCCCAAGAATCACCTCCATCTTCCGATTGGTAAACTCCTCCGCCATCACCGGTGAATTTTGTAGTACCTGCGTATAAACTCCCTGTAATAGTATCTTCAATTATAGCATTAACTACCTCCGTATTTCCAAGTGATAAGACCTGTACCCAATTTGAACCAATAGTATCAGTTTTATAAATTCCACCCCATTTCCCAAAAATAATGGAATTATCTGAATTTCTTAAAACACTATTAATTCCAAACCCTTGGACATTGAATATCAAACTCCAACTTATACCATTATTATCAGAAAAATAAAGACGAGAAGATGCTGCAAAAACATTGTCTGATTTATCAATATAGATTTTTCCAATAACATCATTATTAAAATAAAGTGAAGTATCCCATGTATTCAAATTGTTTAGATTACGAAGAACGCCTCCTCCGGTTGATAATCCTACACCAATAAACATATCGCCATGTGAGTTTACATCAATTGAATGAAGGCCTATTCCGGGTGGAGTATCAATTATTTCCCAATAATCCTGACTATTAACTATGTTTGAATTTAGTATTAAAACTGTAAAAATCATTATTAACTTTTTCACCTTCATCGCTTTTTTATGAGATTATTATTCTAAACTTTAATCTTGTTCGAGACAATCATACTTCATCTCTTTAAAACCAGCCCGTAATATATTTTATCAACAATTATAGCAAAGTTAATAAAAAATATTTCATACTACAATTTTCGCGAGTTCTGAGACAATACTGAGCTTAGTATAAAAACTAAAGATTTTGGGCTAAAGCCCGCTAATTGTCTGGCTTTCAATAACCCCGCCCTTAAGGGCGGGGTTAGTTATGACCTTGTCAACCTGGGCTTTAGCCCGAATATTAATTGTACATACTTTTTTATACTGAACTCAATACTTAAATCTACAAAACCTTAAATTCCGTTCGGCGATTATTTGCTCTGCCTTCGGGAGTTTCGTTATTATCAATAGGTTTTAAAAAACCATAAGCCTTATAAGTTAACCTGTTTTTTTCAATACCATTTTCGATTAAAAATTCATAAACTGCTTTTGCCCGAGTTTCGGAAAGGTTTAAATTATATTCTTCGCTTCCAATATTGTCAGTGTGGCCACCAATTTCAATTTTAATTTTCGGATTATCATGCAAAAATGAAACTAATTTTAAAAGCTCAACTTCCGACTCAGGCCTTAATTCATATTTATCAGTATCGAAAAATACATTTCTTAGAATCACCGAATTACCTCGTTTAATGGGTTGTAGGGCAATATTCATTAAAAATGGTTCGGTATGAGAGTTTTCATTATTGAGTGAAAAATTTTCCGAATAAAATAAATATCCTTCCTTTGAAACATTTAGTGCCAAATTAATATTTACGGGAAGGCAAATCAGAAAACTTCCATCTGATATATCAGATATTGATTTAATAATAATCTTATTGGTTTCAAGATCAATTAATTCAAAATCTGCGGATAATGTTTTTTTGCTAATACTGTCGTAAACCTTCCCTTTTAGATAAGTAACTTTTTGAGGTTTTATTTCTTTATACAATTCAAAACTGTAAATATCCTGCTTTCCCATTCCCGAGGTTTTATCGGATGACAGATATGCTTTATTACCACTTGCATCTACAATAATATTTATTTCATCGGCAGTCGTATTTATTGGAAATCCAAGATTTTTAGGTTCCGGCCATTTCTGCTTAATATTATCAAATTTTGAAAGAAACAGATCAGCTCCTCCCATTCCCTGATGCCCTTTCGACGAAAAATATAAACTTGAATTATCAGCATGAATAAAAGGAGACATTTCTGCCTTTTTCGTATTTATTTGTTCACCGAGATTAACAGGTTCACTCCAATTGCCCGAAGGTAAAAGCCTTGTTTTCCAGATATCCGAACTCCCATAACCGCCCTTGCGTGTACTGGCAAAATAAAGTGTTTTGCCGTCGGAAGAAATTGATGGTTGTGAATCCCATGATGCAGAATTCACTGTTTGGCCCAAATTTATCGGTTCACTCCATTTTCCGTTATTTTTTTCGGAGAAATAAATATCGCAACTTCCGTAACTATCGAAGCGATTACAAGCCGTAAAGAATATTTTCTTTCCATCAGGTGAAAGGCAAATTGCCCCCTGGTTACCTGAAGAATTTATCGGGTAACCCATTTTGACGGCCTTCTTCCAAATTCCGTTTTGCTTTTCCGATATATAAAATTCTTCTTCAAGCCTTTGCGTTTTTCCTTTTGTTTCCTCGTCCACAATTTCTTTAACCGTGAATAACATAAGTTGTTCATCAACAGTTATTGCATTTATATATTCATCAAAAGAAGAATTTATGCTGTCACCAAGATTAATGGGTTCAAACGGCACAGGGTTCGCCATTGCATCAATAATAAAACCACATAGTCCAATATAGTCCTGAGCAAATTTTTTCTGAATAGAGTCAATATTTGTAAAGGAAAGAAAGTCGGAAAAATGTTGGCGTGAATCAAAATATTTCTCTGATGAAAACTCAAAACCGGCTAAAATATAATAGACAATTGCAGAATATTCCGGATCAATTTTTATTACTGATTTATAAGCCTCAATTGCTCCGGTTTTATCATTTTTGTCAGCCAGTATGTCGCCGAGAAGCAGATAGGCTTCAATGAAATTGGTATCAATTTTCAAGGCTTTTTGAAGAAATTTTTCAGCCCCCGAATAATTATTTTCGTAATAAAATGATTTTGCTTTATTGAAAGCTTTTTTAGCTTTTTTGGATTTGGTTGTTAGAGATTGACCGTTGTTTTGTGAGAAAGTCAATAAAGAAACACAAAAAAACATAAGAAAAAGACAACATTTCATTATATGTTTAAATATGAGATATTTATATTTTTCTCTTCGGTATTTTAACATCATTAAATCTAAGTTTAATATTAGAAACGAAGATAATAATAATATCCTATTATTTTAGTATAATATTTCTAACATTCGTGATTTTTCCATACAGATTCCTTTCAATCATTGGCAGAAAATTATAAATTGCAATGATCAAATATCAAATAAATCACAAAACCCAATATCAAAATCACAAATTGCTCATCACTCATAAGGGATAGTTTGGAATTTTTAAAATTATAAAATTGGAATTTATTTGTATTTTAATTCTTGATATTTATCATTTCCAGCATGCCCGTACTGGGGTATATCTGGCTTAGGGTATCTTCATATATTTATGACTTTGTAAAGAAATTTTCCATTTCGGGTTTTCAAGAATATAATCAACAATGATTTGCATCATTTCACCTGAACGGCTCCATTCGGGTTGAAGATATAAAATGCAATCAGGTTGTACGAGTCTCGCATTTTTTTCAGCCCATGCAAAATCGCTTACATCTGAAATTATTACCTTTAATTCATCTGCACGTTGAAAATTTTCATCCAAAGGAGGACTGTTTTTTTTCGCGGAAAGACAAATCCAATCCCAAAACCCAGACAAAAAATGCGAACCGGATGTTTCAAGAAAAAGTTTAATGTTTTGCTTTTTTAATTTATCACACAAATAATCAAGATTGTATAAAAGCGGTTCACCACCGGTTATAAGGACTGCTTTTGCAGGAAAACTAATAGCTCTTTCTACAATATCATCAACATCAGTTAAAGGAAACAATTCGGAATTCCATGATTCTTTTATATCGCACCATTCACAACAAACATCGCAACCTCCGATTCTAATGAAATATGCAGTAGTTCCGGTATTAAATCCCTCACCCTGAATACTATAAAACTCTTCCATAACGGGAAGGTATTTTCCATCGGATTTGGAATTATTTTTTTTTTGAAAATTCTTTATGTTTGTGCGTTCTATATTCACTATTATTGAATTATCAATTTCCGTGTAGAATATTTATCGTCTGATCTCACTCTTACCAAATAAAGTCCGGGTTTGGATTTTCCAACTTTAAAACTAAGCTGTATTTTTCCATCTGATCCTGAATATTTTCGTGGTTTAAAATTTACTTTTTGTCCAAGGCTGTCATAAAATTCAATTGTAAAGCTTTGCTCAGGTAAATTTGTCAGGTCGATTTTGAATTTTTTCTTTAAAACGGGGTTTGGGCTAATTGAGAAATCAAAATCCACCTCAGTAAGTTCTTCGATTCCAACTGGGGAGATATTTGTCCAGATGCCAGTGTTTACCTTAAAAACTCTTTGAGTTTCAGCAGAATTTTCACATGATATTAAAACATATCTTTCGGTAGAATATGTAATACCTTCGGTTTGGGCTGCATAAATATAAGGAAAATCGATACGGCGTTTATTTCCTGAGAAGAAATTATTACCCTGATAATTATATAATAAAAACATAAAAGGAATGTAATTTTTATAAGCGATTAACGAGATCTCGTTAAATTCCTGATTATATGTAGCCCCGGTTATTAAGCCATTTACATTAAAAGAATCAATCAAAGCAGCTTCATAAGTTCCCGGAATTTTAGATAATTTATATAATCTTGTTTTATAATTTTCCCAATTTTTTGAGAACAAATATAGATAATCCTCACAACTGATAATAGCCTCACAATCATAATTATTATTATTGTATGCTGAAGAAAAATCTGTTTGATCGCTATATGAAAAATGGATGATCTCGGAGTTTACATTTTCATTACCCGACGAAGGAATGTCATTTTTATTCACTTTATAGATTCTCAGATTCCTTCTGTTTCCTTCATTATTTCCAAAATCACCAATATAAATAAAGTCTTCATCCTGAGTAATATCCTCCCAATCAAAATTTGAAGCATTTGTAAGATAGATAGTTTGAACAATTTCAGATGAAACGGTATCGATTTTATATATATTTGCATCACCACCGCTGTCATTGTGTGTCCAAAGTCCGTTGTTATATAAAATCAGCCCGGAGGTTTCGTTAACCGTTTCGGGTAAATTCATAAAAAAAGGAGGGTTATAAATTGTTGGATCATAAGTGCATGATCCATCATTAATTGTTGCGAGAGGATTATAATTGTTTGCGTTAGGATCGGTGCAACCATAAATTTGGGCTAAAGAAGAACCGGTAAAATAAATATTAAATAGAATAACTAATAATATAATTTTTAAATTTTGTATCATTTTTATTTTAGCATTTTAGCATTCATTCATTTTCGCATTTGTAAATATTCCACTAAATTTGTAGCAATATCAACAATTTAATAGGCCAATTTTTTTGCAGCCTCTAAAGTATTTTTCAATAAAGAAACAATAGTCATTGGGCCAACACCTCCCGGAACAGGAGTGATATAGCTACATTTTTTTGAAACCTCATCGAATTTCACATCTCCTTTGAGTTTAAAACCCGATTTTGTTTTACTTGACTTAACTCTGTGAATTCCAACATCAATAACAACTGCATCTTTTTTTACCATATCGGCAGTAACAAATTCCTGACTTCCGATTGCAGCGATTAAAATATCAGCTTTACTGCAAATTTCTTTAAGATTTTTTGTTCGGCTATGACAAATTGTTACCGTTGAATTGCCCGGATACGCTTTGCGCGACATTAAAATCCCCATTGGAGTTCCAACAATATTACTTCGTCCGAGGATTACACAATTCTTTCCTTCGGTTTCAATTTTATATCGTTCAAATAATTGGATTATTCCATAAGGTGTTGCGGGCAAATAAGTTGGTAAATTCAAAACCATTTTCCCAATATTTTCGGGATGAAAGCCATCAACATCTTTTAATGGGTTGATTCGTTGAATAATACGATCGGAAGAAATATGAGCCGGTAAAGGCAATTGAACTATCAAGCCATGAATTTCGTCATCTTTATTGATGAAATCAATAATTTCAATAAGTTCGTTCTCTGTAATTTTTTCAGAATATTTGTAAATTGATGAAGTGAAACCAACTTCTTTACAAGCCTTTTCTTTACTTGAAACATAAGTCTGACTTGCAGGGTCATCGCCAATAATAATGGCAACCAAATGAGGAGGGTTTTGTCCTTTGTCGAGTATTTCAATAGTTTCTTTTGCTATTTCTTTTTTTATTTTACTTGCAATTAATTTACCATCAATTAATTTCATTTCAAAAGATTTATCTTATTAAGAATCAATTTATTATTTCAGAACTCAATAACTTAAAATAGTGGAGTGTTGGAGTGTTGAAAGCTTCTGCTAACTGGTTGAAGATTTATTTCCATTCCTCCATTACTCCATCACTCCATCTCTCCATCTCTCCTTTACATTCCATGTTTATTCTTCATATTTTTCATCATTCTCATCATATTTTTGCCACCTCCGCTAGTCATCATTTTCATCATTTTACTGGTCTCGCCAAACTGTTTGATAAGACGGTTAACTTCCTGAATATCACTTCCACTACCTCTTGCAATTCTTTTTCGGCGACTACCGTTTAATAATTTAGGATTACTTCTTTCATCAGGAGTCATGGAATAAATAATCGCTTCAATATTTCTAAATGCATCGTCTTCAATTTCAGTATTTTTTAATGCTTTGCCCATTCCGGGTATCATCCCGACAAGGTCTTTAACATTCCCCATTTTTTTGATCTGTTTTATCTGGGAAATAAAGTCATTGAAATCAAATTGATTTTTAGCAATTTTTTTCTGTAATTTTCTGGCAGCTTCTTCATCGAATTGTTCCTTAGCACGTTCAACCAAAGAAACTACATCTCCCATCCCGAGAATACGGTCAGCCATTCGTTCAGGGTAGAAAACATCTATTGCATCAATTTTTTCACCGATCCCTACAAATTTTATCGGTTTGTTAACCACCGAGCGAACTGTCAGGGCTGCACCACCACGTGTATCACCATCTAATTTTGTGAGCACAACTCCTTCATAATCCAGTCTATCGTTAAAGGCTTTGGCAGTATTTACGGCATCCTGTCCTGTCATTGAATCGACAACAAATAATGTCTCTTCCGGTTTAATTGCTTTTTTGATGGCTGAAATTTCGTCCATCATTACATCATCGACAGCAAGACGTCCGGCAGTATCAACTATCACAACATTATATCCATTATCATTTGCGAAGGAGATAGAATCTTTTGCAATTTTCACGGGTTCTTTACTTCCTTCTTTTGTGAAAACTTCGACTCCAATTTGTTCGCCCAATACCTGTAATTGATTTATGGCAGCAGGACGATAAACGTCGCCGGCAACTAAGAGAGGCTTTTTGTTACGCTTGGTTTTTAAATAATTAGCAAGTTTTGCCGCAAAAGTAGTCTTACCTGAACCTTGTAGACCGGCTATTAAAATTATTGCAGGTTTCCCTTTGTCATTCAAATCTGTTTTTTCGCCACCCATTAAACTTACAAGCTCATCATGAACAATTTTTATCATTAATTGCCCTGGAGAAACAGAGTTTAAAACATTTTCACCAAGAGCTTTACGTTTGACTTCTTCGGTAAATTGTTTTGCAATCTTATAACTAACGTCAGCGTCAAGCAATGCTTTTCTGACCTCTTTTAAAGTTTCTGCAATATTGATCTCGGAAATATGCCCGTGACCCTTAAGTATTTTGAACGACCTTTCTAACTTTTCACTTAAACCTTCAAACATTCTGATTCAATTTTAAATTTCGATTTGCAAAATTAGGTATTTTTCCGATAGTAGTTTACCCTGTTAAATAAAAACTACGCTATTTCACAAGTGTTACAATTTTAACTGGAATAATGGGGTAAAGGAATGATAGAAATTAAACTTGTTTTATTTACTGACTTCGGTCTTCTGACTTCGGTCTTCCGTCTTCCGTCTTCTGACTTCCGTCTTCCGTCTTCTGACTTCTGACTTCGGTCTTCCGTCTTCTGACTTCGGTCTTCTGTCTTCCGTCTTCAAACTCTATTAAAAAGCATTTTCACCCGTAATATCAAAACCCGTAATTAATAAATGTATGTCGTGCGTGCCTTCGTAAGTTATTACAGATTCGAGGTTCATTATATGTCGCATTATCGGAAAATCGCCGGTAATTCCCATTGCACCAAGTATTTGACGTGATTCTCTTGCAATATCAAGGGCAATTTTTACATTATTACGTTTTGCCATTGAAATCTGATTATATGTAGCTTTTTCCTGATCGTATAAATTACCAAGCCGCCAGGCTATTAACTGTGCTTTAGTTATTTCGGTGATCATTTCGGCGAGTTTTTTCTGAGTCAACTGAAAAGCAGCAATTGGTTTACCAAACTGTTTTCGTTCTTTTGAAAAGTTCAAAGCGGTTTGATAACAATCCATAGCGGCACCTATAACTCCCCAGGCAATTCCATATCTTGCAGAATTCAGGCATTTTAAGGGTCCTTTTAAACCTTCAATATTTGGTAAAATATTTTCTTTGGGAACACAAACATTATCAAAAACCAACTCACCTGTTACCGAAGCACGAAGCGACCATTTTTTAAAAGTTTCGGGTGCTGTAAATCCTTTCATCCCTTTTTCAACTATCAGGCCAACTACTTTTTTATTTTCGTCTTTAGCCCAAACTACTGCAATATCAGCGATCGAAGCATTTGTTATCCACATTTTTGAACCGTTCAAAATATAATGATCACCTTTATTCTGAACTTTAGTTTCCATCCTACCCGGATCGGAACCATGATTTGGTTCAGTTAATCCAAAGGCACCAATCATTTCACCACTCGCCAATTTTGGCAAATATTTTTGTTTTTGCTCTTCCGAACCAAAATGAAAAATCGGATACATAACCAATGAAGATTGAACTGAAGCGGCTGATCGAATTGCAGAATCTCCCCTTTCAAGTTCAGTCATTATCAAACCATAAGAAGTTTTATCTAATCCTGCTCCACCATATTTTTCCGGAATATATGGCCCGAAAACCCCAATTTCACCCATCTCCCGAAATAAATAAAGTGGAAACTTATGATCCTGAGCCGCTTTATCAATTATCGGTATAACCGATCTGTTTACCCAATCACGAACAGAATTTCTTACTATTTTTTGTTCATCGGTTAATAATTCGTCAATGGCAAAATAATCGGGGGGAGAGTATTTGTTATTCATTTTATTTTAAATTATTTAGAAATTTATATTCTAAGTTGCGTTTTTGCAAAAATATGAAACAATCAACAACCTATAAAAATCTTTAAAATATTATACAATTTTTAATTCCAATTTCTAATTTTTTTATATTTGCACGCTTGAATTTTTTCAAGCTTGCAGATTGGGGGCATTAGCTCAGTTGGCTAGAGCGTTTGACTGGCAGTCAAAAGGTCATCGGTTCGATTCCGTTATGCTCCACTACAAATCAAGTGATTAGGTTTGATTTAAAAACGCTATTATTTTATTTGCCCATAATTTGCCCAAAACATACCTTGATTTTGGGTTTCTTAATAATTCCATGTATGCTGCTAATATAACAATTTTTAATTATACCGGTATCAAGAAATAATTAAGTAAAAAATCAAACAAATTATGATGGAACTTTCATCCATCCTCTCTCCCCAATTTATTTCATCAAACTAAATACTGATCTTATACCTTTTTTGCATACGGTGTCTGTCTTTATCCGCTGATTCTTCCAGAAACTCAATTAATCTTTTTCTGTCAATATGGCTATTTAATTGACTCAAAAGCCAACGCTTTAGTTTTACACTTACTTCAAGGTGATTAATGTTTATTGCAGTTTTTACATCCTCAAGGTACAGGAAATCACGTTTCATGGTGATGTTATTGTGAGTATTTAACTCAACAAACTCAACTGTCTTGGTTTTTGGTTTCCCAACTTTATGAGTTTCAGTATTTCTTATTGGTTTTGGTTTCATAATGATTAGTATTTAATCAATTTTCTGAATACAATATAATCTTTTTTGTTATAATAAATGTGTATTTTTGAAGTGAATTAGATTAATTCCTGTTTCATGGAATTGATTTATTAAGTTTATAGAAACCCGCTATCCTGCCTTAGCGGGTTTTTTATTGATTTATTTTTGATATTTATTATGTTATATGAAATATTTAGTTTTGTTTTGTAGAAAATTTAGTTTTGAGATGATTTTGGATTTTATTTTATTAATATAAAATTATCATATAAAAATTATTCTATGCAAATAATTACTAAAAATAAAAAGAAACAATTTGATAAAATCTTTTATTATCAATCTTAAAAGGTGTTTATATTCCTTGAAATTGAGGGAGTATATGCACCTTTTTTTGAAGATAAAAGAAAAATAAATGTAATATTAAATATACACAACCATTAGTGGTAAGCTTACGAAGAATATATTTAAATGTGGATTAATTGTTTTAATCAAATTATAAATGTAATGTTAATAAAATAAGGTGTTTTATGAATCAAAATACACAACGAACCATGAAAAAGAAAGCTAAAACCTCAAATCATTTATTCATAGTTAAGTCATTAGGCAAATTCATTTCAGCAGCTCTTGCATTTTTCACTGTTTTGACGCCCCTTTTCGGTAAATATGGATTAGTTAAATTGTTGCCTTTACCTGATGTGTTTTCAGGTATAGGTGTTGCTTTTGTTACACTTGTTTCACTAGCTTTATTTTTAATGTCTCTTAGGCTTGCGAAATGCAAAAGAGAAAAACTATGCAGTGTATTAAGTTTTACAACACTCTTTCTTGGAGTTATAATGACATTAATTTATTTATCCTGGATTAAAGAGGGGAAACTTATATCTCCAAATGATTTCCTATTCTTTACTGGAGATGTAATTGCATTAATGTTCTATGGCTTAATTATCATATTGTTTACCATTACCTTCACTTTTATAACATTGGTTCTTTATTTAAAAGAAACTTGCGGTGAATTAAATGAAGAGTCTGAATTATTACAAAATGCAAAAATGTCTAATCAAATGATTGAAAAAGAAAACAGATATCATAGAAAAGTTGAAACTAAAGAAGATGATAGTGCAAGGAAAAAGGTTAGATTCAGTATTGCTGATTTGTTTTGGTTAATGTATCAAGCAAATTGGGATTTAATTACTAAATTATATAAGGAAAATACAAGTCAAAACATTTATTGGAATTTGTTTTACAACATTGCAATAATTATTGTTAAAGAGCCAAATGCAATAACTGAAAGATCCTTAAATAAATCAAAATCACTTATTAAGGTAATTCAATTTATTGAAATATTTACTGTGAATTTCAATAAAGAAAAAAAAGATAGGAAAAATTATATAATTGATTTTGCGAAAGATATCATTAAGATTAAATCAATAGAAATTAAGAATTTCAATAAGACACGGACTACGGATTTATCTGCCCAAGATATATACTTTGCACAAATTGGAAGATTTTATACAATTATGGGTATGCGAGTTGAAATGGGAATTAACAGAAAATTAATAAAAACACAAAAAGTTTTATCTGATATCTGCAACTCATTTAAGAATATTCCTTTGAGTAAAAAGTGGGACGTGCAAAATTTGTTGAAAATTTATAGTAAAAAGCCTATATTTGATATAGAAATTAAATCTACACCTGCTTCTTCATCAGAAAAATATGAATTATATATTAATAACCTAAAAGAATACATGAATTTCAATGATTTGAAAATAATCATAGACGAATCTATTAATTATGCTAAACAAATAAATAAAGAACTTACGAATATGCCACATGGTTCTTTAAATAGAAACCTACTGTTACTGCAAGCGATAAATGTTAATATTATTATAATTGCTTGTTCCTTAATTCATAACCCTAATAATAGTAATATAATTTTAAATTCATTGATCTTTTTATTTGATATTAAAGAGTATAATCATCAAGGTAGAGAGAAATTATTGCTCGGTTTAAAAATTAAAGAAATAGTAAATAAAACAACCAATAAATCACTTATATCGAAAACTCAAGAAGTAAAGATTAATGAAGAAATGAAGAAATTTGCAAATGATAAGAATTTTGATCTTTTTAAAGATTAAGATAACTTGTTTTTTATTTAACAAACAATGCCAGCCGCTAACATTTTAGGATTTAAGGCTCAGTTAAGCTAAAAAAAAGCAAGTAAGAAAACAAATCCTACACAGTTAATAAATCATTTATCTTTCTGTTTTATTACCAATATTATCACATTATTCCTTTGCGTTTCACTTTCTTTTATTACATTTGTAGGGACGATTTATAAAATACTAATACGTTATACTCAATTAAAGTGAAACATTTAATGAAACGATAAATTATGCAACTTAAAGGACTACATCTTGAATACATAGTAACTGGAGCAATATCAATGCTATGGTTCACTCAAATCAGTAAATTCATTTCAAATATTAGTGCTTTCCCTGAAATACCAATTTCACATAGTATGCTGTTAATCATATTTATTCCTTGCTTATATATAATAGGGCTTTTGATTGATTATAGTATGCATAATATCTTAGGACCTATAAGGAATAAAATTAAAAAATCGAGTTTCGCTAACTCCTCTATTATTGAATTGACTGCTTATCAAAGAATGGGAAAGTTGTTAAAACAAAACCAAGAAGCAATAAATAGATTAGAGATTAGAAAAACTCGTGACAGAATCTCACGGGGTCTTTTGTTTAATATAGTTGCTTTTGGTGTTGTTTACACAGTTCTCATTTTTGCTAATAGAGACTGGTATTCTCTAATAATTTTAGATGTAATAGTTCTATTCTCTTCGTTTTATGTTTTCAATATGTGGAAATATTTTAGAAGAAGGTTTTATGAGTTTGAAAGAAAATTATTAGAACAGAATTAACTATGTATTATGGTTATAAAAAATAGGCTGACGGTAGTTTCCGCTGACAAACCATTAACAATAATATAAAATACATATAATGAAAGACTATTATACTCATCTTGAAATATTAATTACCAAACATAATGAACAAAGTACCTCTTACTATAAGAGGATTACTCTATACTTCACATTCATTACTATCATAATTGCTGGATTGGCTACTATTATCACAAATGAGACTTTTGGAGATAAAGAGATATTGTTATTAAAAGTCATTTCAGTTTTAGGTATTTTTTTCTCAATAATTTGGCTATTGATAATTATTGCTTCAAATAGATGGTTACAATACTGGAAATCTAAAATATTTCTATTTGAGAAAGCTAATAAGAAACATCATAAATCAAGACAGTCATTAATGTTCATGTTGGATAGATTGGAGCTTCAATCATTTAGAAAAGAACCTAAAGCATCATTAGAATATTATCAAGATTCCAAAATCAAAGCCCTATGCTTCCGACCTAAAATTCACCACTTATTTTTGTTTTTTATAATCGGTATGATCATATTTTTCATTGGTGTCTTTGTAATATTCTGCATAAAGCTATAAAATTTATTATTTGTTTACTAATAAATATGCAGAATTACTTAATTAAGCCTCAATATTAGTGGTTTATGATATACTTACTGATCCCATGAGGTAAATTATTATAATATATATCTTATGTTTGACATAATAATAATTTTTAAATTTATCAAGTAATTATAAATACTTTTCCTAACTTAGCCCCCATGAAAGGGTTTAGTTCAACAAGCTGGATAATTCATTAAACGTAATTATACAGCTATTCGTTAGGCAACATAATGTGATTCAATAATTTAAATAAAATCGGTATACTGGAAGTTTAGGAATAAATAAATATTATGAAAGGAATATTTCTTATCTTGGTACTCGCTTCATTAGCTGGTCATGGCTGGACGCAGGAAGCCAATAGCCACCAGTACTCAAGTGCACCAGAGACCTCTCGTTTTCAAATTGTGCAATCTAAACATGGTGCGAGGTTAACATTTAATATTGATAAATATACAGGGAACGTTTTTCTATTAGTAAAAGGGGAGTCTGGAGTCACTTGGCAACTGATAGATTCCGAAGAACAACTTTATGATGAAACCATCCCAAACCAAGTTAATTATCAGCTTTTCACATCAGGTTTAGGAATAAGATATACATTCTTAATAAATGTAAATACTGGTATTACTTGGGAGTTGGTGGAAGATAAAAAATTAGATGTTTTTTGGTGGAAAGTTTTGGAATGAAAATTTTCTAACAAGGCGATTAAGAAGAGCGGTAGTTTGCTGTTATGCTTTGCCTTTAGTGTGATTATTCGTTCATAAAATTAATAATGTCAATAAAAAAAACGTTGCCTAATAAATAGGACTCTGAGCGGTCTGCAAGACCCAGCGATGAGTCTATGTTGAACTATCCGGTTTTTTAAAAATAATTGAGCAATGTTTTTTCAATCATCTATCAAAAAGGCTTATTTTTGACAATATTTAAGAATTATTTTAGTATTAATAAAATAAATAGAGGTTTTTATACGGATTGCCGTTAGCTGCAACTCAAAGACCATGATTGAGCAACTGTCAGAATATAAGTTTAAACGCATCTCAACTGAAGCATTCAAAAATGGATTGAGACTACATTTTGATTCGATTCTCTTGTTTAATAATGACTCTTTTCCTTCAGCGTTTCAGTTATCCGTACTATCTCTTGAAGAATTTAGTAAGTCAAATTGGGTTGAACATTATTATTGGACTTCAAAAACTAATAATGGATTTCCTGAAAAAGAATTTGAACAGAAATGGTTAAAAATGCTTTATTTTCATTCTGATAAACAAAATGCGTTTTTTGGATGGGGTATGATATATGATTATTCACCCAAATTTGTGGAATTTGTTAAAGAAAGAGGGTTGGAGAGAAAAAAACAAATTGCAACCTATGTTGGACTTGATAGGAATAGAAATGGAATTGACGTAAATAGTAGGATTTCACTTCCTTTTAGTATAACTGAAAAAGATTCTAAACAGCTAATTTCATTGATTAGTGATTACTTGAAAGATATTTGCAATAGGAAATTTGCTCAAGAATACTATTTCAATATTGATGAGAAAAATGAATTGATTACAACAAAATTGATATCCAAGCTAAATGGGTGGAAATTTAAATCAGGTATTAAATCGAATAAATGGTTTAAAGAATGGACAAAAAAGAGCAGCAGCTAATAAATAGACAGGATTATTCAGTGAAGCCGCATTAATCTTGTTTAGGGTTAAACTTTCCCTTTTAACTCCCAGAGAAGGAAATAAGCTCTATATGATTCAGATATTTAAAAATAATATTTATATTTGTAGGAAAATAATGAAGAAATAAACACTATTAATGCGCTATTGCATCTCAAATTGGATGGATATAGGCAGTAGAGGTGTTTTTATTTGGGATTATGCTCAATTGTAAAAAATGAATATGTAAATAGAAGCAATATGAACGAAATTGAACAGTGGGAAATATATAAAATAGAGTATCAAAATGCGTTCAATCAAAGTAGGCATTATGCACAAATGCGTAGAATTGATATGGCTTTTGTAATAACTATTCAAGGTGCTATTTTAGCAATTATTGGAAAAGATTTACATAATCTTGATTTAACAAGTTTCTTATTGACAATAGTATCCTTTTTTGCTGCTATAACAGGTTTAAATAGTGAACGGAGGTTATCATCCAAAATAAAGGGGTGTTTAAATAGAGCAAAAGAATTAGAAACAGAATTTAATATGGCACTTCTAACTAATGCATGGAAACAAAGAAAGAAGACCAAATTTCTAATTTCCAATATGATAATGTTTCCTCTGTTATATATTGTTGTGATATTTATTTGGATAATTATCTGGTTATTAAACACTCCCATTAATTAGGTTAATAGATCAATGTCAGTTATCATATGACGCAATTTAACAATACTAATTACCAAATCAATTCTGCATTAATTCTTGCTGGAGGTGGTGGAAAAAGATTGGGTTCATATTCAAAAAGTATACAAAAATGTATGCTAAGGTATAAAGGCTACCCACTATTAGAGCATTTAATAATTAAGCTTAAAGGGGTTGGTGTTGTGAGGTTTACATTATTAGTTGGGCATTTGTCTTCTCAAATTTTCGATTATTTTAAAAATGGTAGAGAATGGGGTGTTGAAATAATTTATGTTAATGAGCATTTTACATCAACATCGATGGCATTATCTAAAATTATTGATTCAATGAATGATAGTTTCTTTTATTGTCATGGCAATATTTATTTTGAAAATGATTTACTGAACCTTCTTCTAAAAAATTTCAATAAATTCAATAACAATATAATATCAATTATTCATAGTTCTAAACTTAATCATATAAAAGTCAATGGAATGAATGGTAACCGCATTAAATCATTCATAGTTGGAAACAACAACGCTTTTAATCTTGTTTTTTTGGGATTAGGAATATATAGGAAAGAAACGGTGCTTAATTATCTAGAACCTGATAAAAATAAAATGACTGAAGAGTTTCTGCATAACGCAGTAAATGATAATCAAGAAATTTATGGGATTATTTATAAAAGAAAATGGTTTCATATTCAGGATCTATCTGATATAAAAGATAATGAATTAAGCACATTTTAGCATTTTTTACATAAAGTATAAGTTAATATGAAATAAAACAAATTAGCATAATTACACCATGTATAATCAAGCCGGCAGAAGTTTGTAATATGAAATTAAAACTATAAAATAATATTTATTGTAAGTTGAACGGGAAGTGTTTCAAAATGCCCAACTTTTCATATTGCCACATATGGCAGCCATAAGAAACAAACCAAGAACATAACAGGATGATAACACGAGACCAAATAATAAAAGCACAATTTGAGTATTGGAGAATTAAACCAAACTCAATCCCCAAAAGATTTATTAATGATTACAAAACAATTATTCAATCAAAACAATTTCTAAAAAGCATTGACTTCTCAGAAAAAGTATTGATAATAATTGTCGATATTATTATTGAAAAAATAAGGAATAAAAGAAGATTTCGGAAAGACACAACCGTTTCTATTGTTCGTAATATTTTAAGAAGCAAACCTCAAAATATTAGTTTGAAATTATCGACAGTTGATAAACTATTTGAAATCTATCAATCATTGGTTCTTATTGCTAATGAAGAAATATGTTGGAAGTTATCTTCCTTTCTCATGGACCAAAAGTTAAATGATGAACAAGTGAACTGGCTAATTAATAATTCAGACCGATCAGTTCATGTTTTAAACAGACTATTAAGATATCCTGTAAAAAACGAAACAGTTTCTAAGTGGGCAGTTGATTGCATTGACAATAAGAAACATAATGATAGAATTTCTGAATTAATTGGAAAAGCATTAGACTATAATGCAGAATACAAATATTCAAATAAAACCCAATGGACTTGGGGAGTTTATTATAGTTCTTTGCCAATTGAATTGAAGGAAAACTTATTAGTAGAAAACCTGAATCAAGAGAATTTTGAAAGTGTTATTGAGATACTATTGAGGTATGGATCACATAAAATGATTAAAAAAATAATTACGGCTGCCAATAAATAGGACTCTGAGCGGTCTGCAAGACCCAGCGATGAGTCCATGTTGAACTCTATCGGTAAGCCGTCCATACGGATTTCCTTTGGTCATGTAAGGGAAAACTTCATAGTTTATCCAGATTCTTCATCGGGAAACGGTTTGATGAAGGGGATACTGATAGTCCAATCTAATTTTGTTATCTTTGAAAAAATTTTTAGTGTATGCTATAAGGCTCTACTCTACGCAGGCATGCTAAGAAGGATAGAACCTAAATGAAAAAGAGATTTAAAAGAAGGCATATTTCAAAGTAGTTGTTATCGGATATACTAAACTAATTTTATCATCTTAAAATGGATTAAATACACGTGAAATACCAGCAATCATTTTAAAACATTAAAATAATGACTTCAAAAGAGAATAGGAAATATGATTTCGAGTTAAATCTAAATTTTGATGGTGGTAAGAATCCATCACAAGCTTTCGGTCAATTAGCCAAAATGTATGAAAAAGTTTATGCGATTGATCAGCATATTCTATACAACATATTACCACAAGCAAAAATTGATTACGAATTAACAGAAATTGAATTTTCTTCAATCAAATCAAAAGTTGTTCAGATTATTAAGAATGTCCCAGATGATTTTTTGAAAGACATATTGAACCCGAGTGCCTGGCTTGGGCATGTTCTTGTATTTGTAAAACATAGATTATTAAAGGCGGTTGAAAAAAATGAAGTTCAATCCAAACTAGATCTGGAAAGATTAACATCGGAAATCAATAATAAAATAAAAGAAGCTAGATCTTCAAGTAATATGATTTTTGAAGTAAACAATTATTACGTCCTTAACACCATTAACGAAATTGGAACTGAAGGAAAAAGATTAAAAAATTCAGAATTCATTGAGTACAAAAGCCAAAGCGGAAAAGCCAGAATAAGTAATCGGAGTAGTGTTAATATGCCCAAGTTATTATTTGAATTAGGTGATCAACAAATAGAACAGAAACGCATTGAAATTCTGAAAATAAAATCACTCGACTTACTTTCAGACAGAACCAAATGGAAGCTAATGAGGATGGGAAAGGCTATTGATGTTAAAATACTGCACCAAGAATGGCTTGATAAGTATCATAACAGAGAGATTGTTATCCAGTCAGGGGATTACCTCAAATTAGAATTAAAAATAACCTATACAACAAGCCCAGGTAATCTTAAACCAACTGTAACTTATGAAGCATTAAAAATACTTGAGGTCATTCCTCCTGGTAAAATTGAAGACGATGGGACAGTAGTATTATTTTGATAGGGTTATATGGATAAATGATTTTAAGAAAAATTAAGAGCACGACCTGCCAACATTAGGATTTAAGGCTCAGTTGAACTTAAAAAAACAAGAAAGAAAACATATTCTACACAGTTTATAAATCATCCACCTTTCTGTTTTATTCTCAATATTTTCACATTATTCCTTTTTATATTAGTTTCTTTCATTATTTTTGGTGGACGATTTATAAAATACTAATACGTTAGTGGCAATTATAGAAAAAATGACAAAAGAAGATTCCCTAATAAAATTTGAAGATCGGTTACTTGAAAAATTATCACATAATTATCAAGCTTTGAATAAAAACCTAATATATTGTTTTTCAGTAATGTTTGTTTTTCTTCTATTTAAATTCAACATTATTCAGGAACCATCTATTAGCGGAAATAAGATTATTTTAACTAATGATCAGTTGTTAATTTTTATGCCTTTATTGATACTAATCCCATATTTTCTCGTCAATAGTTCAATAGGTAATATAACTCGAATTGTGAAATTACTTAAATTAAATTCTAAAAGCATAAATGAAATAAATAATGAATGTAGATCTTTTCAAATTCAGGACTTAGACTTTCAATCACAAGGGATTGCAGGAATTCAATTACAGTTTTCAAAATGGATTGTAAAAAAATACTTATCTAAAAAAGGATTTATTTTTATAATAAAAATCTCAAAAAATGAGAATTGGAGGCAAAAACTTACAATCATTCCAAAATTCTTATTTCAAATATGGGTCAAAGCGAATATGATGTCTTTCAACCTTATCTTGACTGCAATATGGATTCTTTTTTTAGTTCTAATCTATATTTTACCACTGATAGTGAGTTTTTGGATTCTGTATAATGATAAGCTTTTAGAATTTACAGCAACCTTTGCCACATTTTCTGACATTTTCAATTTTTATCTTTTAATTAGTTTATTACTCTTATTTATGATTGGTTATACACTACTATCCAATCTAAGCTTATACTCTCTGCATTTTTCTGAGCTTATTGAGCTAAAAGAAAAAATTAAAAAGATGATTAACACTGAAACAAAAGATGTATTTAAATTAGATAACTCATAGGAAATTACAATTAAAAAAAGCAGATAACATATTAGGATTTAAGGCTCACTTACTGTAATACTCATATATGTTTTTACATTTTGCCTTATTGTTTCATTTTCTTTTATTACTTTTGAGGGACGATTATTAAAATAATAATACGTCAGTGGCAATAATGAAATCAGGTTACAAGATCGAAATTGATAATGATGAAAATAAAAGATCATAGAGCTATATACATCCATTGTGATGGTTCAATGTTGCCTGATTCAAAATCAAGTGGAGGAATTGGATATGTCATTAAATTTCCAGAGGAATTTGAGATAGAGGATATTACTGATTTTGAAGGGATATATGAAGACTCTAACATTGAGAGACTTGAAATACAAGGATTAATTAAAGGAATTCAAGGGCTTGTAGATTGGCAAAAGATCAACTCTATTGACTTTTCTTCAGTTTCCAGAATAATTGTAATTACAGATAGATTTGACTTGCAAGATGAAAACAGGACAAGTATTTTTAAAATTAAAGAATGGCGAAGAAATGGCGGAAAAAATTTTGAAGGGAAAGAAATAAAAAATTGGGACTTGCTTAATAAACTTGATAAAACAAGAACTAAACTTGGAAAACTTACATGGAAATCTGTACGTATTGAATATCGGAAAAGAAAATTCAATAAGGAAGCAGATAAATTATCAAAGAAAGGAAGAAAGGAAGGAGTACCAAATAGAGAAATTGCAATTGAAGGACACAAAATAGGAAGAAGAAAGTTTGATGGAGCAGAGATTATATATAATCTATTCACCCCTAAAGAGTCGATTAGAATACACATATTTCGGAAAAGACCAATCAAGGAACAATGGGAAATTAATGCTGAAATATGTTCTGACAAGAGAAAGGGAGAGAAACTCAAAATAATAACTGACTACTTGTTACAAGAAAAACTCCAGAGAGGAAATATTTTTGATGTAAGAATAAAAAAAGTCTATTCGCATCATCTTGAAATTTTTAGAAGGTTCAAAAAAGTAAAAAGGAAATAACTGCCGCTAACATTTTAGGATTTAGGCTCAATTAAAAATTAATAAGTAGGGATAATGTTTGCTAAGCTACAGTATTTATTATATTATTCGTATTAAGACAAATACGTTAATTTGAGTTTAAATCATGTTAACCGATATCTCTATTTTGATACTTACTATCCTGTCATAACGATTTCTTATTATCTTAGCATAATTAATATTTAATTGCTTTGGAAATGAAAAAATATATTGGAATAGTTGTCTTGGTTTTAATAGGGATTAATGTTCTTTCTCAAATACCCCCAGGATATTATAATGGAACAGAAGGATTAACCGGAGAAGCACTAAAATATAAACTACACACCATTATTGAAGGACATTTTGAGCTTGAATATGATGATGTAACAAATGCACTTCGTGTTACAGATTCTGATCCTGATAATTCAAATAATGTAATATTGATTTATACCGGATGGTCTTATGGAAAATATGATTTTGGGAATGGTACAAATGAATGGAATCGGGAACATGTTTGGCCTCAATCTCATGGAAATTTCGGATATGATCCACCTGCCGGTACTGACTTACATAGTTTAAGGCCTTGTGATGCAAGTGTAAATTCAGCAAAATTCCATTCTTTTTGGGTAAGCTGAAACAAAAAGTCAACATGAAAAATATCAATATTTCGCTTTTTTGAAACTTTTTTGCAAATAAATTCACATCAAGTAATAAATATATTACCTTTGCTTTTGTGAAATATAATGAATTTTTTAAAATATTAAAAAAAGAGGGTTGGTTTATAGTAAGGCAAAAAGGAAGTCATGTAATTATGCAACACCAAACTAAGACTAAACAATTAATTGTTCCATATCATGCAGGAAAAGAGGTAAAAAAAGGTTTATTATCCGCTTTAATGAAACAAGCAAATATTAAAATAACTAAAAGATGAAAAAACCAAATATTGAAATAAAAGTAATAAAGGAAAAAACAGGGTATAGTGCAACTGCTTTGGTAGATAATAATTTTATTGCAACCGAAGCTGAAACTTATGATAATCTTAAAACAAATGTATTAGAAGCTGTAAATCTTGCTTTTGAGGATTTGGATTTTACTTATAATATTAAAGAAATACAATTTGAATACGACCTTGCAAGTTTTTTTGATTTTTACAAAGTTATTAATGCTAAAGCTCTTTCAGAACGAATAGGCATGAACCAAAGCCTTTTGGCTCAATATATTTCAGGAATTAAAAAACCTTCTGTACCACAAACTAAACGTATTTTATATGGAGTTCAACAAATAGGTAGAGAACTTTCAGATGTTAGATTTTTACTTTAGTATTTACTTAAACGCTTTCTCCAACAAACCATCTCCCTTAAGTGTAAGTCTTTCAAAGTAATCAGGAACAGTTTTTCCGGTTAGTTTGTCAACATACATTTTTGCGAGATATTGTCCAAGCATAAAACCTTGTCCTCTCAATCCGATAAATAATCCAAGATCGGGATCGAGTATCATTCGTGGTTCGACATAATAGCCAGACCAAACAGCCTGAAAACCTACTGATGATAATGTTGGTATCCAATTAACGAAAATTTCGGAAATTATTTCCAAAAATTCTCTTGAATTAATTTTTTGGTTTTTATCGGTTTCCATCGGTTCAATTGCAGGTGAAGCACAGCCGATAACCTGGCCGGTTTCTCCTAATTGCTGCCCGTAAACTGCCGAAAATCCTTTATATTTTCTGCGGTCAATTATCATTGGTAAAGGAATTCCATTAGTTCCGAGCATTGGCAAACGACGCGTAATAAATGCCTGATGTTTCACCGGGTATAACCCGCTTTCAATTCCAAGTTTTTTTGAGAATTTTTCACCCTCAGGGCCTAAAGCATTTATAAAAATTTCGGTTTCATATTCAATATATTCTTTGTTATGGTTTTGAACCAAAACTTTATAAGTTTTACCTTCTTTTACAACATCAATCAGTTCACAGTCTTCAAGGATTTCGCCACCCTTTTTTATACCGATTTGACGTATCGAATCAACAACTTTTCCGGGAGTTGCCTGCCAACAATTTTTGGTAATCAACGCTGATTTATAAGTTGATAAATTGGGATTAAAAAATGGGGAAACCTTTTTTATAAATTCAGAAGGTTGAATCATTTCGGCTTCCGACCATGCCATTGAGGCCTCAAGAGCTTTGAATGTTGCATCATCGTGTGCAAATGTTACATAATCAATCAGCCTAAAATCAATATTTTGATAATTTTGAAGTTCTTTAAATATTTGAAGATTTTCAGTAGCAATTTCAGATAATTCAGGCAAACTGAAATTTGGCCTGCCACCTGCTATGTTTCTCCATGAAGCACCTCTTCCGTAGTTGAGCATTAATGGTTTCAATCCGGCTTCAGCAAGATATCTGAACAAAGCACTTCCGCCGATACCTCCTCCGGCAACCAAAACTTGAGTTTTAAGGACTTTTGGCTTTTTATTATTTTTATTAGCAATAACCTTATCATGAACTTCTTTTGGGTAAAGTTCGCCCATACTTACCTGATTTGAAAGCGGTCCGCGTGGTGTTGCGTTGCCAACTATTGAAATTCCGTAATTCCTAATTGTTTGTTTCAATCGTGGGATACATCTTTTTCCACGACAGGCACCCATTCCTAAGCGGGTTGTATGTTTTATTTCATCAATAGAAATAAATTTTCTTTCACCAACAACTTTTAAAATTTCATCAATTTTTACATCATCGCAATGACAAATATATGATTCGGATTCGATTTTATCGTAAGAATCATGAAAATCAATTTTATCGGGATATTTTTCTTTAACTATAAAACCCCGAACATTTGTTAAAGCATCTCCACTTAAATCTAATGATTTAACTCTTGCGATATTGGTTTTATTTTTCTTTTTCAAAACTTTTTCAATAATTCCTTCACCTAATTTCAGGCCATTGTTATCCACTAAAAAAACCTCTGAATCAGTTTCTACTTCATATTCGATAGGAAGAAACAGCCAATCTTTCTTTAAATTATAACCAAAGATTGCTAATCCGGGACATTGATAAACACAATCCATACATCCTACACATTTATCAAAATCAATATGAGGGACTGTGCTTGTCGAAGTTTTGGAAATTGCTCCATGTGTACAAGCAAATACGCAAGGATTACATGCAAAACCATATAAACAATCAATTAATACAAATGGCTTTTGATTCAATCTTTCAATTTCAGGAAAGAAAGGTTGTTCAATAATTTTTATAGGATGTTGTTGAGAGTCAATATATTCTTTTGAAACGTTGAGATATTCATCATAGTTGAATCTTTCATTCATTTCATCCAAAATCTCAAAAGCAACTTGTTTTCCTCTGACAACAGCACTTGTCCCTTCACCAATTCTAATAGCATCGCCGGCACCGTAAACATGTCTGCCGAAAATTTCTTTTCCTTTAGTTATTAACTGATCGTCAGAAACCAAGCCTGTACAAATATTAATTGCATCAATACCGTCAATGATTCTTTTGGTTCCCTGAATCGGTTCAAAGTTTTCACAATCAGCAATTACCGCCCCCGTAATACCTGTGTGGTCTTTATTCGGAATTGCTTTTAACAAAAGGGTTGAAAGCAGAACCGGAATTCCCAGTCTGCGGATCCTGTTAGCCTGAACCGGAAAACCACCTTCATGAGGCATTGCTTCGAGGATAGCTTTTACATTAGCTCCTGCCTGCATAAGTTGATAAGAAGTTAAATACCCGATGTTTCCGGCTCCAACTGATAACACATTTTTACCTAACAAAGTAAATTCGTTATTCATCATTTTTTGAACAACTGCTGCAGTATAAACACCCGGTAGGTCGTCATTTTCAAAAGTCGGCATAAATGGTACGGCTCCTGTAGCTACGACCAAATATTCGGCATCAACATAATATATTTCATCATTATTGATGTTTTTCACAGCAATACGTTTACCTTCAAGAATATCCCAAACTGTTGAATCAAGAAAAATTCCATCATGATTTTCTCCTGCTAAAGTTTTTGCAATATCGAATCCACGCATACCACCGAATTTTTTCTCTTTCTCGAAAAAGAAAAACTGATGAGTTTGCATTAAAAACTGTCCACCGATTTTATCATTATTATCAATAACAATATTTTCGATATTATGTTTGAGTAATTCCTCTCTCGCAGCGAGACCCGCCGGGCCTGCACCAATAATTACAACAGTTGTTTTATAAACTTTTGTTGATTTATCAATTAAAATCCTTGATAAAGTCGGAGTATAATCTTTTGGGATTTCGCTTACTTCTTTAACACCATCAACTTTTGTTATACAAATTCGTTTAATTTGTCCGTCAACAAGCATTTCGCAAGCACCGCATTTGCCTATTCCGCATTCAAGGCTTCTTTCCCTGTTTTTCAAACTATGACTATGAACTGGATAACCTGCTTGATGTAAGGCAGCTGCAATTGTAAATCCTTTTTCGCCCTCAATATTATTTCCATTAAAAAGAAATTCAATTTTTTCAGGCTTTCCAATATCTAAAATCGGATGTTTATCAATTTTATACATTTATTTATTCCATTTTTTATAAAAAAAAACAACACACTACTGTGAAAAAAATTAACAGACAAAAGTAATCTAATAAAAATATTCTGCAATATGAATTTTGAATTATTTTAAATTATTGAAAGGGGAAGCTAAAGTGAAAAGTTAGAAGTCAGAAGAAAGGGACCAAACTACACTTCGGACTTCGGTCTTCCATCTTCTGACTTCCGACTTCCGACTTCGGTCTTCCAACTTCTTATAAATATATTCCAGTTTTCATTCAGTTTACTATATTTGCAAAAAAAATTACACAAAAATGATTATAGTTCCGGAAAAAGAAATACAAGAAAAAAAAGAAAAGAAAATCAGAGTTGGTATTACTCATGGTGATATTAACGGTATAAGTTATGAGGTGATTATCAAAACATTACATGATAACAGAATTATGGAGCTATTTACGCCTATTGTTTACGGCTCGTCTAAAATAGCTTCTTATCATAGAAAAAATCTTAATATAAACGATTTTAGCTTTAATTTGATCAAGAAAGTGGAATTGGCAAATCCAAAGCGTCCGAATATTATAAATTGCTATGATAATGAAGTAAAAATAAATATTGGAAAATCTACTGATATTGCAGGGAAGTTATCATATTTGGCTCTTAAAGCTGCAGTTCAAGATTTGAATGAAGGGGAAATAGATGTTATTGTGACTGCTCCTATAAACAAAAAAAACATTAATTCTACTGAATTTTCTTTTGCCGGACATACTGAGTTTTTTGCCAAAAGTTTCAATAGCAAAGATTATCTGATGTTGATGGTTACCGAAACGTTAAGAATTGGAGTTGTTACCGGACATATTCCACTTAAAGATGTATCTTCAGCAATTTCTTCAGAATTAATTTTGAACAAGATAGAAATTCTAAATAATTCTTTAATAAATGATTTCGGAATAAGAAAACCAAAAATTGCAATTCTCGGATTAAACCCACACTCAGGTGATTATGGACTTATTGGTAGCGAAGAACACGATATAATAATTCCTTCGATAGAAAAAGCACAAGAAAACGGCTACATGGTTTATGGGCCATTTTCAGCCGATGGTTTTTTTGGTTCTTCAAACTATATTGGTTTCGATGCAATACTTGCAATGTATCACGACCAGGGCTTGATCCCTTTTAAAACAATAGCAAATTCACAGGGGGTGAATTTTACGGCAGGACTTCCAATTGTCAGAACCTCACCTGCTCATGGCACTGCTTATGAAATTGCCGGAAAAAATATTGCTTCACCTGATTCGTTTCGACAAGCGATCTATCTTGCTTTGGATATTTACAGAACTCGTAAAATGAATGATGAACTGAATAAAAATCCACTAAAATCCAGTTTTGAAAATGAAGATCAAATTTTAATAAAAGAATAGAATAATTTTTGATTTATGATTTTTGATTTACGATTGAAAGTATAACTCCTATGACAGAACAATCATTCTTTTCAATCAACGAAATAAATAAAATTATTAATGGAAAGATTTTATTTAATAAAGCTGAAAACATTTCTATTAAAGATATTCTGATTGATAGCCGTAAACTAATTTCTCCCGAAAATTGTTTGTTTTTTGCAATCCCAGGCAAACGAAACGATGGCCATAATTATATCGAAAGGCTTTATTATAAAGGAATAAGGAATTTTGTTGTTTCAAATCAGGAAATTGATTATTCAATTTATGATGATGCTAACGTAATTTTAGTTGATAATCCGCTAATTGCATTGCAAAACTTATGTGCTGCACACCGTCAAAAATTTGATATACCGGTAATTGGAATTACAGGTAGTAACGGAAAAACAATAGTTAAAGAATGGCTGTTTCAATTATTGAGTAGCGATTGGAAAATTATCCGAAGCCCAAAGAGTTATAATTCACAAGTTGGAGTTCCGTTATCGGTTTGGCAAATGAATTCAAAAAATGATCTTGCAATATTTGAAGCCGGAATTTCGGAGCAGGATGAAATGGATAATTTGCAAAAAATTATAAAGCCGACAATTGGGATTTTTACAAATATCGGAGAAGCTCATAATGAAAATTTTATTGAAACAACTCAAAAAGTTGGCGAAAAATTAAAACTTTTCACTAAAGTTGACACCTTGATTTATTGCCCTGATTATAGTGAAATACAAGAGGTAATTATTAAATCGGAAATACTTAAAAGCATAAATTCATTTACATGGAGTTGGAAAACCGATGCCGACCTGAAAATTAAATCGCTTACGAAAAGGGAGAATAATTTTACAATAATTGAAGGTGTTTTCAAGGAAGATGAGATTAACATAAAAATTCCTTTCACTGATGATGCATCAATAGAAAATGCAATTCATTGTTGGGCTACATTGCTGTTTCTTAATTATAAAAACGAAGTGATTGCAAAAAGGATGCTAAAACTTAGCCCTATTGCAATGCGTTTGGAATTGAAGGAAGGTATTTATAATTGTTCAATAATTAATGATAGTTATAATTCGGATGTAAATTCTTTGAAAATCGCTCTTGATTTTCTTGATCAACAAAACCAACATCGTAAAAAGACCCTTATTCTTTCCGATATTTTACAAAGCGGAAGAAATGAAATTGACCTTTATTCTGAAATTGCCGATCTTATTGAAAAAAAGGGAATTGAGCAACTAATCGGGATTGGGCCATCCATTTCCCGTCAAGCCGATAAATTTAAAATTGAAAAATATTTTTATGAAAGTACCGATGATTTCTTAAAACGTTTTTCGTTTTCAACGTTTAATAACGAGTGCATTTTATTAAAAGGAGCCAGAATTTTTGAATTTGAATGGATCAGCAAAGCTCTTCAACAAAAAACACACGAAACAATTCTCGAAATAAATCTAAATGCCCTTGTTCATAATCTGAATTATTATCGCTCAAAACTTAAACCGTCAACAAAAATTATGGCAATGGTCAAAGCTTTTTCTTATGGAAGCGGAAGTTATGAAATTGCCAATGTTTTACAGTTCCATAATATCGACTATCTAACGGTTGCTTATGGAGATGAAGGAGTTGAGCTTCGAAAAGCCGGCATTACGACTCCGATTATGGTAATGAGTCCCGAAGAACAAAGTTTTGATGCAATTATCAAACATAGTCTCGAACCTGAGATTTATAGTTTTCGTATTCTTAATTTATTGGAAAAATCAATTAATAAAAATATTATTCCTAGAAATAAACCCATTAAAATTCATATCAAACTTGATACGGGAATGCATCGCCTGGGCTTTGAAAATAAAGATTTAAGTGTTCTGTTAAAAAGATTGAAAGCAAATTCTCATATTTATGTTCAATCTGTGTTTTCGCATCTTGCCGGAAGTGAAAATCCCGATCATGATAATTTTACAAAAGAGCAAATTAGATGTTTTGTTGAAATGAGTAATATTATTAAAGAAAATATTGATCACTATGTTTTCCTTCACATTTTGAATTCGGCAGGAATATCACGATTTCCTGATTCACAATTCGATATGGTCAGGCTTGGGATAGGATTATATGGCGTTGGGGCAAACAATTCGGAACAAAAACGACTGGAAAACGTAAGCACTCTGAAATCAAATATTACCCAGATTAAAAAAATAAAAGCAAAGGATACAATTGGTTACAATCGTGAATTTGTTGCTGAACGAGATATGATAATCGGCATTGTTCCGATTGGATATGCCGACGGATTAAACAGGAAATTAGGCAATAACAAAGGCAAGTTGCTTGTAAAAGGGAAATTTGCACCCATTATTGGAAATATTTGCATGGATATGTGCATGATAGATATCACCGAAATAAAAGTAAAAGAAGGTGATGAAGTAATTATTTTCGGTGAGGATTTTTCAATTAATGATTTCGCCAAAGACTTAGAAACCATTCCTTACGAAGTTTTAACCGGAATATCGAGAAGAGTAAAGAGAATTTATTTTATGGAGTAGGGATGCTGGATTATGGATACTGCCTGCCCGAACGTGCCTTTAGGTACGGGCGGGGATACTGGAAGGTGGATATCGTAATGATTGAATGATTTGGCTGCAATTTTATGTTGACATTTTCTTATTTTTTGACAGAATTATCGTGATTTACAGGTTTGTAAAACAAAGTTAATCAGCAAAATCATAATAAATCTGCGTCCTATTTTCTGTTTGTAGTGAAGCTGCGATATACATTTGCTAATTTCAGATTTAAAAGATTAGCCCCCGAATTTATTCGGGGGATTAATAATAAAATAGGTGTATTTATTATACTTTGCGTAACTTTGAGATTTCTCCGTGATTCTTTGTGTAATAGCTATGTCACAAAGAATCACAAAGATTACACTAAGTTTCACAAAGAAAAATAATAATACTTCAAACTCAAAGAAAGAGATGCCATCCCCATTGAGTATTTTTTTTACGCACTAAAAACAACATAAAGCCTTGATTTTTTTAAGTTTTGAAGATGTTCTCCTTGTAAATCACTCCTCTTTCTTTTAATCCGGTTAAAAGAAATTCAACGCATTTGTGATTTTTTCCGACAAATTCTGGAGCTGAAATACCGGTTTTTGTATATAAACCTTCAGCAATCATTCTGACAGCAGTTGTTGCAGTATATCCTGTGGTTCTTGCCATCGAATGAGTTTTGGTTTTTTTATCATAAGTATCGAACAAATCATATTCGTAGCGGAGTTTTTGCCCGTCTTTGAAACCCTGAACAATTACTTTCATAACCGTAATATCCTCTTCGCCTTCATTAAGTTGCCATTTTGGAAATAAGAGCTTTGAGGTAAATTCCAAAGGACTGATCAATGTTCCGTTGATTTCAATAGGTTCTTTATCAAAAAACCCTGTTTCACGCAAAACAGCCATTTTTTCGATGTGGCCTTTATATCGAAGGGTTTTTTCAATCATGTTTTTTGCATTAATTGTTTTCGCAAGGCTTCTAAGTCCATCACTATTAAAAGCTTCGAGAGTTCCAATTCCGGGAAAATTTATTAACTCGGGATCAGAAAGAGCCGGACGAACAACTTCAACTCCATTCTCAATATACCTCGCCGGACGTGTATATTCCTCAATGACATCAATAGGTGAAAAAACTGCTTTGTATTCATAAGGCCATTCTCTGATTTTTGGCAAACCACCGACAAAAATTTTTATTGTTTCTGTAATATCAAGAATATCATCAATATAGCCAATCAGTACATTGCTCATCCCTGGTGCTACACCAATATCAGAAATCGCAATTACATTGTTTTGTTTTGCCAGTTCATCAAGTTCAAAAAGATCTTCAGGGAAAAAAGCAATATCAATAACATTTTTTTTGCTTTCAATTATTGATCGTAAAGTGTTGAATCCCAAAAATCCCGGCACAGCATTTAAAACAATATCAAAATCTTTAACTGTTTTTTTAATATTTTCGGATATGGATAAATCACATACAATTTTTTTTATCGGAAATTTATCGGATATATTATTAAGTGCTTTTTCACTTTTATCAACTATACTGACCTCAAATCCTTTTGTTTTGGCAAGATCAATTGCCATTGGCCCACCAACAAGGCCTGCTCCTAATACGATTATTTTCATGTGTTTCTATTTTCGTTATTTGTTTAGAATATTTGTTTGATTGAACGCTGAGACGCTGAGATGCAGAGATTTTATTTTCAGTTATTTGAGAATGAAACATTTTTTTCTCTGCGCCTTTGCGACTCTGCGTTTAAAATATTTATTTAATCATTTCTCTGTGGTTTTTTATATTTCTTAATTTGAGAAACAAAAACTCCCACAATTACAATAACTATTCCGAGAATCTTACTAAACGTAAAAACTTCAGCAAGTATGAAGTATGAAAAAATTGCAGCAAAAACCGGAATAAAATTCGTGAAAACATTTGTCTTGCTGATTCCTAAGTTTTTAATGGAAGTTGCATAAAAAATAAACGCAAGCGAAGAACATAATATAGAAAGAAAAACCAAGGATGATATTAGTTCAAAATTCGGTTTTACGCTAATAAAATTATTGAAATCAAAATAAAAAAACAATGGCAGAAAATAAAAAATTCCAATAATATTTTGATAAGTTATGATATTTACCGAGCTGTATTTTCGTGTTAATTTAACTAATAATACCGTATAAATTAGAGCAGAAGCTACTGCAAGAAATAAAATCAAAACTCCAATTGGATCAGCTCTTAACGACAAATCTTTGTTAACCAACATAATTAGTATTCCGAAAAACGAAACAATTATTCCAAAAATATTTAATAACGAAAGTTTTTCTTTTACCGAAAAATATGCAACCAAAGGAGAAAACAAAGGTATTGTGGCAATTATTACCGCACTAATAGTAGGTGAAACATATTTTATTCCATAACTCTCTAAAAGAAAATAAATAAACGGATTAAAAAAGGCTGATATTAAAAATAATTTATAATCCGATTTATCAATTTTCTGGCATTTTTTAAATAATTTGATATAAAATAAAAGAAAAATTGATGAAAGAAAAATTCGAAGAGTTGCAACCGTTATGGGTTGATAATATTGCAAAACAATTTTCATCCAGATAAATGCCATACCCCAAAAAAGCATTGAAGCAATTGTAATAATATATATGTATTGTTTACTGTTTTTCACATTTGTAATTAACTTGGTCACTGGTCATTCAATTGTCATTCGATTGTCATTCTGTAGTCATTTTGTAGTCATTTGGTTGTCATTCGATTGTCATTAATCATTGATCGTCATTGGTTATTGGTGGTCATTTAATTATCATTTAATGAAATACAAAATCATCAATTATCAATTATTTTCATATCTTTAAGGCAAAAATATTATTTTTTATAATAAAGTGTAACAATTAATTTTTGATTAGGTCATTTAAATAAAATGAATACAGAGTCTGAAAAAATATTTGAAAATATCCATCAGGAATTAATTGATGGATGTAAAGAGAGTAACAAATATGCTCAGACTAAGATTTATAAATTATATTATAAAGCCATGTATAACACAGCATTAAGAATACTAAATAATAGAACCGAAGCAGAAGATATCATGCAGGATTCTTTTCTTAATGCTTTTCAAAAGATCAATAATTACAGTGGCACAGGGAGTTTCGGTTCATGGTTAAAACGCATTGTGGTTAATAATTCAATTGATGCCCTCGGCAAATCAAAATTTCATCTTTCACTCAACGAAATCGGTGAGATTGAGCTTGATGATTCTAACGAAAATTATTTTGATATAATAAATTATAAAGTTGACGAAATCAGAAAGATGATTTTTAAGCTGTCAGATAATCATCGCATAATATTATCTTTATATCTTCTTGAAGGTTACGACCATGAAGAAATCTCACAAATATTGGATATTTCATATAATACTTCAAGAACAAGATATTCGAGAGCAAGAAAAAAATTATTGCAATTGATACAAACTGAAAGAATAAATGAATCGGTAAATTAAAATACCATGTCAATATTTGAAGATAAAATAAGAAAAAATAAAAAGTCATTCGATGCTTTCGAGCCGGATGAAGGCCATTTCGATAGGTTTCAACAGAAATTGAATGAACTTCATCCTGAAGAAAAAAGTATAAAGTTTCTTGATTTTAAGAATATATTAAAAATTGCAGCAGCAATATTGATTTTTGCTTGTGCATCAATTGTTTTAATGATTATTACGGATAATAATTCTTCAAACGAAAATATTGGTTTTGCGGAAAATCCTAACGGACTTTCTGCAGAATTAGATGAAATGAAAGTTTATTATGCTTCAATGGCTGACAAAAAAATGAACCTTATTGACAAACTTATTGAAACCGACACTTTAAGCATTGAATTCAAGGAAATTGCTGAACGAGAAGTAGAAATGATCAATAAAGAAAATCAGGAATTGCAAACCGAATTCCAAAGCAATCAAAATGACAAGAGGTTATTTGGCGCCATTTTAAATAATTTCAAAGTAATAAGTAGTGTGTTGGATAAAATTATTAACCAAATGTACGACACAAATAGTAAACAAAGTAATAACAATAAAAAAACATCATTATCATGGGAAAACAAATATTCAAATATGCAGGTATAAATTTAGTTTTTATAGTCCTTTTTAGTTTTTCGACGGCGTTTGCTGAAGAATTTGAAAAATCAATTAAAAAATCTTACGATGTAAATAAAGATGCAAGTCTGATTTTAAAAAATAAATTTGGTGAAATTCGTTGCGAAACATGGGATAAAAACGTCATTTCAATTAATGTTCAAATATTAGTAGATGCAAGAAATGAACAAAAAGCTCAAAGAGTATTTGATAAAATTGATGTCGAAATTTCCGGTAGTAAAAATCTGGTTGAAGTTATCACACACCTTGAATCAATTAATGGTTCCTCTGTGGAATTTAGTATTAACTACAAAGTGTTTTTTCCGGAAACAATAACTTTGAACCTTGTTAATAAATTCGGTAACACCTATTTATCCGATATTTACGGCCCTTCAAAAATTAAAATCAGCTATGGAGATATTTATGTGGATGGTTTGCTGAACGAAAATAATAAACTCGAAGTTGCTTTCGGCGATGCCAGTATTGATAAAATTAGAAAAGCATATCTTGAATTTTCGCACTCAGAAATAAGTATTGATGATATTGAAATTGCTGAAATTGATTCAAAATTCTCTGAACTTTCAATTGATGAAATTGGAGAATTAGACCTTGTTACACAACATGATGATATCGAAATAGATAGATTAGATTTGCTTATTTTAGATTCTCAATTCAGTGATATTGAAATAGGTAAGATAAGCCGACTGGCTGAAATAGATATTCAATATGGTGGATGTTCAATTGAAACTCTTGATCATAGATTTGAAAAGATAAATATAATTTCTTCATTTAGCGATGTGAAAATAGGAATTGATAATAAAGCAAGTTTTTCAGTTTCGGCAAAGTTGAAATTCGGAGATTTACGTTTTCCTAAGGCTCAATCAGATATTTGGAAGTTTATTGAAAGGCCAACTTCTACAGAAATTGAAGGTGTAATTGGAAGTGAAAAAAATCCATCTTCATCAATCGTTGTTGATTCAAAAAATGGGGATGTAAAATTGTATTATAAATAAACTGTAACAAAATTATTTTGAAGTCGTCAAACCATAATAAAAAAAAATTAAAATGAAAAAAATCGTCAAATTGTTTTTAGTTTTCGCATTAGTAAGTGCGAGTGCTATAAGTTTCGGGAGTACAAAAGCCAATGTTAGTGGTAGTAAAGGAGATGTTGAAACCCAGGTGAGAGATGTTTCCGGTTTTAATTCAATAAAATCTTCAGGTTCAGTTGATATTTATTTAAAACAAGGCAACACAGAATTTGTTAAAATTATTGCCGATGAAAAGTATATTGATCAAATTTATACAGAAGTTCACAATAAAACTCTTCATATCTATGTAAAAGGTAGAATATTTAATCCATCGGTTTTTAAAGCGGAGATAACAATCAAAAACTTACAAAAAATTGAGCTTACCGGATCAGGTGATCTAATGTCCGTCGGAGTGATAAATACCTCTGATTTTTCGTTTTCAGTTTGTGGTTCAGGTGATTTGGAATTAAGTCTTGATGCAAAAAATGTTAGCGGAAAAATGGTTGGTTCAGGTGATGTGGATATTTCAGGTGTGAATGGTGAATTTTATCTGAAAAGTAGTGGCTCTGGTGATTTCGAAGCAGATAATTTTAGAATAAGTGAGTGTTTTTTAAATGTCTATGGATCGGGTGATATTGAAATTTCCGGTTCAACCGATAAATTAGAGATCGAACATACAAGTTCAGGTGATATTGATTGCTTTGATTTTAAAACAAACGACTGTGAAGTTGAAAACTCCGGCTCGGGTGATTTGAAAATATTTGTATCCGGAAATTTAAGTGTTGTTAGCAGAGGCTCAGGGGATATTTATTACAGAGGTAATCCTCAGGTTAATAACATTCGTGTATCCGGTTCGGGGGAAGTATATAATAGAAACTAAATATGGAGTGATGGAGTGTTGGAGTAAAGGGAAACCCGAAACTTGAAACTTGAAACCTGAAACCCGAAACCTGCCTGTCCGCCGTAGCTCCGATAGCTATCGGAGCAAAGGAGGAAAACCCGAAACAAGAAACAAAAAACAAGAAATAAAAAACCCTAAACCCCAAATTATTTAATAACATTAAAAATTTATAATTATGAAAAACATTAGAATTAGTTTAACAAGTACTTTAGTATTACTATTTTTATTAACCACATCTTTTGCAGGTGGTTGTATGATGGGAACCGGAGTAAGAGGAAACGGGAATGTTGTAAAAGAAGAGAGAAATATTAAAGCCTTCGATGAGATACAGGTTAGCGGGGCATACACAATTTATTTAACTCAAGGTAACAAAGAAGAATTAATTATTGAAGCTGATGAAAATCTTATGGATTTGATTATCACAAAAGTTGTTGATGGAAAACTTAAAATCTATAACAAAGAAAATATTCGTAACCCCAAAATAATGGATATTTATTTAACATTCGTTGACATTGATGAAATCTCGATAAGCGGGGCTGTCGAAATTGAAAGCATGAATACATTCACTCTTAATGAATTATCCCTTGATGTCAGTGGTGCTGCCGAAATATTTCTCAATATTGAATTGAAGGAACTTGATGCAGAGCTAAGTGGAGCCAGCGAATTTGAAATAGTTGGATTTGCAAAGGAAGTTGTGATAGAAATTTCAGGTGCAAGCGAATTAGATGCTTCTGATTTTAAGGTTGAAGAAATGCAAATTGAAATTAGCGGAGCTGCTGATGCCAAAGTGTTTGCCACGGAAAGTCTTGAAATCAATGCCTCAGGAGCTTCTAATATTAAATACAGAGGTAATCCAACAATAAATCAAAGAGTTTCGGGCGCAAGTTCAATTAGAAAATTCTAAATAACAATATTTCGCTCCTACGGAACTTTGTTGTTTATTGAATTTTCTTTCTACAAATATTTAGCCTCTAACGAGGCTTTTTTGTAACTAATCTATTATAGTATAAATGGGATAAATTTATACATTTTAGAAATAGAGTTGTTGGCAATCCACAGTTGGCAGTTAGCAGTCAACAGTCCACAGTAAGCAATTCACAGTCGGTAGTTCGTTGACTGAGGATTGAAAACTGAAGACTTAAAAATAAGTCCAATTTTACCCCGTTCGATTTATAGCTTTGTCCTCTTGTACCATAAATTGCAAGCTCCATAGGAGCGTAATATTTGTAGAAGAAAACAGGTAGCGAAAATAAAGCTCCATAGGAGCGAAATATTATTTTCTCAACATTATATAAATGAATGTGATAATATTGATAATGTACGACATTATCTTTACGCTAAGTCCGGAGTTCTGAGTTTATAGGTTTATTTTGTCTTCAATGTATTAATTACAAACCTTATTCTTCTGACTGCAAATATTCACCAGTAACTTTTTGAATTCATAAACATAATAATATTATCTTAGCTGAAAAAAAGTTAAACGTTTGTAATTTGAGCTTTAAGATTATGAAATGAACAAAAGAGAATTTATAAGAAAAGGATTGATAGGTGTAGGAGGTTTTGTAAGCGGGGTTTATGGACTGCAAACCTTTGGTAAAGATATTAGTAATAAATCTACATTTCAAGCAACACCTTTAGCACCAGGTAAATTAGATAAATGGAGCATTGAGGCAAGATATTATTCTCAAACTGCAAGAGGTTTAAAATGTCGTCTTTGTCCGACAATATGCAATTTAAAGGAAAATGAAATTGGTGAATGCCGGACAAGAATTAATTTGGATGGAAAATTGTATTGTTTTGCTTATGGAAACCCTTGTGCAGTACACATCGACCCGATTGAAAAGAAACCATTATATCATTTTTTACCTTCTTCCACTGCTTTTTCTATTGCAACTGCCGGTTGCAATCTTGCCTGCCTGAATTGCCAAAACTGGGAAATCTCTCAACGCAGTCCGAATGAAACAAGGAATTATGATTTAATGCCCGAAAAAGTTGTTGAGCAATGCAAGAAAAATAATTGCCAATCAATTGCTTATACTTATTCAGAACCGATAGTTTTTTATGAATACACTTATGATACTTCAGTTTTAGCAAAGAAAGAGGGTATTAAAAATATTTTAATATCAGCCGGTTATATTAATGAAGATCCTTTGAGGGAACTTTGCAAAGTGATTGATGCTGCAAATATTGATCTCAAATCATTCGATAATAAAATTTATGAAATGTTGAATGCCGGAACTTTGGAACCCGTTCTGAATACTTTAAAAATCTTAAAAGAAGAAAAGATTTGGTTTGAGATCACAAATCTTATAGTTCCCGAATGGACTGATGATCTGGAAATGATAAAGAAAATGTGCGAATGGCTTGTTGAAAACGAGTTCCAGGATTACCCTCTGCATTTCAGTCGTTTTCATCCAACATATAAGCTAAAGCAATTACCGGTGACACCATCCGCCACTCTCGAAAAAGCAAAACAAATTGCAATAGATTCAGGGATTAAATTTGTCTATATTGGAAATGCACCAGAAATTGCTGCGGATAACACAATATGCCCTAAGTGCGGAAAAACCATTATTGAAAGACGGGGTTTTACAATTATCAGTAATAATATCATTGATGCTTCATGTAAATTTTGTGGAGAAAAAATTCCAGGTGTTTGGAATTAAATAAGTTATCATGCGATTGCCTGCCCTCTGTTCCGATAATTATCAGAATAGCGTAGGTGGGTCATTCATTTGTCATTTATTTTGTTACTTGCCTACAAAAAACGAATTAAGGAATTTGTTCGGGAATTAGAATGCATAGGCATTGAATAGTATAGAAACACGGCCGTGTGTCTTCTCTACAACCAAAACATATAACCAAAACATACAGCAAAAAAAACGTCACCAGAAAAATTGTCCTAATTGTAAGGAAATTAATTGATTCTTTTGGATAAATTTTCGTATCGTTAGGCAGTTTGTTCGCCTCCTTATTCGTAAGAAGTGGGTTTGGGGTGGATAAGAAAAAACAGCACTAAAACACTGAATACCTGATTAATGTTCGTGATTTTGAAATAATATTAAAAAAATCTTTTATTTTCCAACTATTATGTTATAACTTTACATCTTTAAAAATAACCAAATAATATAAATACGAAAAATGTTAGGTTTTTATTTCCACCATTCTTAGCCAAATGAATTAATTAAAAATAGTAGAGACCTTGCATGCAAACTCTCTACTATTTAAAAAACCTAACAGCAATCGGAAAATATTATGCTAAACAAAGTGATACTATTGCTTTTGCAATGCGAAGTTTAATAGTTAAGAATGAAATATTGATAGTTTAAGATAAATCATAGAATGAGTTTAGTAAGTAATAAAACAATGAAAAGAAATTATTAATCAAAAAATTTAGTATTATGAAAAAACAAACAACATTTCAAATTAAGCTAAAACAAACTCAAAGATTTTGTGATGTGAGGCATGTTTTGTTATTAATATTTTTAATTACAGGATCATATCAGGCAATGGCTCAAAGGATTGAGTATGTTGACATGAACAACTGGTCACGCACAGGCCCCGGAAATGCATCGTGGAATGTTGAGCCCGGAGGACATACAGTTCTTCAGACAGTAAATGGCGACCCGACTTTTTTTGTTTCGGATCAGACTTTCGGTGATATAATCATGCAGGGAACCATTAAGGTAGCCACCACAGGTGATGATGATTATATTGGAATTGTATTCGGATTTTCTGCGCCGGTCAGTACATCTGATAATTATTATAATATGGTGATGTACGACTGGAAACAAAATACGCAGTCAGCCAATGGATATACCGGACAAGAAGGACATAATCTAAGCCGGGTAGATGGTATATTCAGCGGTTCGGAATACTGGCAGTATTTCTGGGGCCATACAGATACCGGCCCGGGAGGTAAGTTTGATGTACTGGCAACGGATTATGGTGGTACTAAAGGCTGGGTTGATAATTATGAACATACTTTCCGTCTGATTTATTCCTCTACACAAATAAAAATTGTCATTGACGATGTTACCATTTTCGATATTAGCGGAAGCTTCCCTTCAGGGAAAGTTGGTTTCTATAATTTTTCGCAGGCTCAGGTCAGATATGGCAATGTTCAGATATCACAAGTAGGCCCCGGCCAGGTCCCTCCCATCGCTATGGATGATCACTATGGAGTTTTTATGAATAATACATTAACAGTTAACAATGTTAATGGGATTTTAGCCAACGATTTTGATCCTAATCTCGATGATTTTTTTATTACACAACTTACAGATGTTACAAATGGTACACTCAACCTCAATCTTGATGATGGTTCGTTCACTTATATACCTGATGCAGGTTGGACAGGAATAGACACATTTACATATATGCTTACGGATAATGATGGTGATTCTGATCCGGCAACAGTCTTTCTTAGTGTAGTTTCATCCAACACAGAACCAACGGATATTTCACTTTCAAATTCGGTGTTTGATAATAATAGCCCAAACAATACAACAATAGGTGTTCTAACAACAACCGACCCCGATCCTTATGACTGGCATGAATATTTATTAATAGATAATGGAGGAGGGCGGTTTAAAGTTTATGGTGATAAACTTAAGGTTGCCGATTCGTCACTTATGGCCCCGGGTACTTATTCGGTAATTATTCGAACTACCGACCTTTTCGGATTATTTTATGATGAATCATTTAATATTGAAGCAGTTTATATTAATGATCCTCCAACAATTGATACTATTGAAAACCCGGTTGGAATACTGGAAGATGCAGGCGAACAAATCATTAATTTTACAGGTGTAGGTTACGGATATCCTGATCCTCTTCAAACTGTTTTTGTTAATGCAGAAAGTTCGGATATTGGTATTATTCCCGATCCGGCTGTAGTCTATTCCTCACCAGATTCAACCGGCTCATTAAATTATACTCCAGTGACAAATGCAAATGGAATTGCTGAAATTACTGTTTTGGTTACAGATGACGGAGGAACTTCAAATGGAGGAATTGATTCAACACAGATAGTATTTAGTGTGGAAGTAATTGCAGTTAATGACGAACCTCTAATTGATAATATCTCAAACCCTTCAGCAATACCTGAGGATTCGGATGAACAAACCATTTTATTAACCGGAATTGATGATGGTGACCCTGAGGTTATCCAAAATTTAAATATAACTGCTGTCAGCTCCAATACCAATATTATCCCTAATCCAATAATAAATTATGTGCCTAATGAAAATACAGGTTCTTTAAATTATACACCTGTCTCTGATGCAAATGGAACAGTAACAATTTCTGTAACATTGACTGATGATGGAGGTACAAATAATGGAGGAGACAATTCAGTTACAATAAGTTTTGATGTTGAAGTAACTCCGGTTAATGACCCTCCTGTTGCTGATGCCGGAGAAGATCAAATAGTTAATTCAGAAGAAACTGTAACACTTGATGGTTCGGGTTCTTATGATATCGATAGTGAGTCATTTACCTTTCATTGGTCATCACCGCCCGAAATATTTCTATCGGATTCTACCCTGGTTGATCCCACATTTACTGCACCGGTTTCATGTGTAAGTACTGATTATGTATTTAGTTTAATAGTGAACGACGGGGAATATAATTCGAATCCTGATAGTGTAATTGTTACTGTTTTACCTGCTCCACCAGATATAATTGTATATCCCGAATTATTAACTGAAAATCTTTTATCAGGAACAAATTCAATACAAACGCTAACCGTTAAAAACGAAGGTTTCTGTGACTTGATATTCACTGCCACACCACAAGCTGACTGGTTAAGCATAACTTCCAAATCAGAAACAATTGTAGCAGGTGATTCTTTGGTTTTAAATGTTTTAATAGATGCTGCCAACCTTTACGCAGGAATATATGATTCTGAAATTACAATAGAAAGCAACGATCCCGACGAACCTGTTATTAATGTTCCTGTTACACTTACCGTTACCGGTGAACCTGAAATGTTATTGTCGGAGACTTCATTCGATTTTGGAAATGTATTTATCGGTCAGAATAATGAATTAAATCTGAATGTCGCAAATGCAGGTACAGATAATTTAATTGTTACTGAAATTTTAAGTTCAGACCCTGATTTTGATGCCATTCCCGGTAACTTTAGTATTGCACCCGAAAATTCACAGGATGTTACTCTTTCATTTAATCCAACAGTTTCCAGAGATTATAATGAATATCTGGTAATTAACAGTAATAATCCCGCTAAATCGACTGATACGATATTTGTTTTCGGTACCGGAGTTGAGCCGCCGGTTATTTATTATTCACCTGCTTCATTTACTCTAACATTAAATGCTGGACAATCGGAATATGGTTTATTACAAATTGGAAATATCGGGAATACCGGTGCTCAAAATTTAATTTATTCAATTGAAATAAATGAATTATGGCTAAGTTCATCACCAACAGAAGGTGTTGTCCAAATTGGTGATACAATGAATATTTATGTGAATTTAGATGCCACTGATCTTATTGAAGATATTTATGACGGTACTATAATAATTCATAGCAACGACCCTGTAAACCCACTAATTGAAATACCGGTCGAATTAACTGTTATAGGTGAAGCGGAAATGACATTATCTGCCGACACCCTTGATTTCCCCGAAGTTAATCTTGGAAGTTCTTCTACCGATGTTTTAACTATTTATAATGAAGGAACAGCTAATTTGAATATTACAAACATAGAAGCTGATAATATTGATTTTTATTCCGATCTGACGAATTTTACCGTTACACCTGCCGGTTCACAGAATTTTAATATTACATTCCAACCTTCGGATGTTGGTGATGTTTCTGCAACTTTAAGCATTACATTCGATTCTAATGAAATCTCAACGATAGCATTATCAGGTACTGGAATTGATCCACAAATAGATTTACCCGTAACAAATATTGACTTTGGCTCTGTTAATGTTGGTTTTACGGGAAGTGATGTTTTAACTATAAACAGCATCGGACAAACTGAACTAATTATTACCGATATAATTATTGACGACCCTGTACATTTTACTTATAACGAAAGTTTACCAATAGTAATTGATGGTGTTACAAAAGTTTCTTTTGATCTTGGTTTGAATTTTATTCCGACAAATGCACAAGATTATTCAGCTATTCTTACACTTGTAACTAATGCAGGTGATTTTGATATTACCTTAGATGGAACAGGAATAGCATCCGACCTTGTTGTTTCTCCAAACACATTAAATTTTGGCAATGTTGTTATCGGCAATTCAGTTACGTTGAATTTAATCCTTACAAATGAAGGGAATCTGCCGCTTACAATCGACAGTCTTTATTCAGTGCCACCTTTTGAGGTTGATCCAAATTATAACACTGTTTTAAATGAAAACGAATCATTGATTGTGCCGGTAACTTTTACAGCTGGAGCATTAATTTTTTATAATGAAGTATTGACGATTGTAACCGACGATGGTGACTTTGATGTAGCCTTGCATGCAGTTGGAAAAAATCCTGAACCGTCATGGCAATGGAACTGGGACTTCCATAGTTTTGGGCTAACCGATATTGCAACAGGCGATTCACTTATTCTTATTGTAACTAATACGGGAAATGTTCCATTCGTAATGGATGACTGGCACGTGGCTGATGATCATTTCACTGTTTCAGAAACAACATTTACACTTGGTGTTGGTGAAAGCAAGCAGATATGGGTTGCTTTCTATCCAAGCGATATAATAGAATACCAGGGAGTTATTAATTACACTTCAAACGATATCGGAACAAAAGAAATAATTTGTGAAGGACGCGGGTATTATTTATCCGATGCTCCTCATTTGACTTATGTTGAGGATGTTCTATTTAACGGAACATCGGGTGTGTATCCATTATTAGGCTCCACTAATACAATTTTTGAATATACGATAAATTATACCGATGCCGACAATCATGCTCCTTTGGCAGGATATCCTGTTCTGGGAATTGATAAAAATGATGACGGCGATTTCCTTGATGGTGACGAAGGCTTACTTCCTATGACAGAAGTTGATCCAACGGATACTGATTACACCGATGGGAAACTCTATTCTTATTCGACTACTCTTCCGCTTAATCCAAAATACGGTTATGCTTTTATGGTTTATGATGAACTTGGAAATATTGGAATTGATGAAGGAACAAATTACGTTGCAGATAAACCGGAAATAAGTAATGACTTCCTCGACCTTTCGATTTTTGCAAATGATATTACTTTCTCAGATTTCAATCCCGAACCAAATCAAACCATAACGATTTTTAGTACAATTCATAATAATTCTGATTATCCTGCAAATGAGGTTAATGTAAGATTTTATGAAGAAGATAGTTTGATAGGTGAATTTGTAATACCTTATTTATCACCCCAATCACAAACAACCCTCTCAATGGAACATTATTTTCCAATTGATCAGTTTTATCCAATGAAAGTTGTGATTGATGAAGAAAACATAATACCCGAAGATAATGAGATGAATAATTTTGCGATACGTCCGGTAATTGTTGGTAATTTCTCAATACCCGGCGAAATGATAGCAACTATAAATGTTAGTCCCTCTTCGGTTTGTCCTTATTCACAAGTACATATCTATGGCCATGCCGATTATGTCGGTTCTTTTGATCCAACTACAAAAGTTACAGGAGCCGAGGTTATTATTCATATTCCATCTGTAGGATTCTCAACAACAGTTTATACCGATTCAAACGGTGATTACAGTTATTGGTGGAATGCACCCGGTTCACTGGGCAATTATTCAGTTTATGCTAATATAACAGACTTTACTTTATCTACGGTAACACCGTCAGTAACTCTCACAGTTAATTCTTGTGGTGGTGGCGGCGGTGGTGGTGGCGGCGGTGGTTATGTCGATAAGCCTGATTTATATGTTAGCCCTTTAATATGGCCAAGTCAATGTAAAATTATTAATGATTCAATTCCTGTAACGGCAAATTATGGGAATATAGGTACTGCAACAGCTTATAATGTTTATGTGTATGTAAAGCAGGATGCTTCTCTTATTAAGGTTTTGCATTACGATTCAATTCCTGTTGGTGTCGGATATACTATCTCTTATAAAGTAGCTTACGCAAATGTCGGCTCTCATTCTACATCAGTAACTATTGACCCTTCAAACATTGTTGATGAACTGCGGGAATGGAATAATTCTGCCGGTAGTTCAAGATATATTTATCCTTATGAACCCGATTTAATACCTACAAATATTCTGTTTAATGACAATACACCTTTAGTTGGACAGCAAATAAATATGACTTTTAAAGTAAATAATCTAAACTGTTCATCATCCGATGATGTAATTGTGTACATATATGATACTTATGATGAGGTTCAAACACAAATCGGAACACTCCAGCTTGAAACAATTTCCGGGCTTAATCATAGATATCTTTATATTTATGGCCATATATTTGCCGAAGCAGGCACACATGTAATAACTATCCATGTTGATCCGAATAATACTTTACTTGAATCAAATGAAGACAATCAAATATTATCGACAACAATAAATGTAGCCCAACCAATAGCAGATCTTGTTATTTCCGATATTTCATTTTCTTCATATAATCCGGATATTAATGATCTGATTAATTTCACGGCTACGGTTTGGAATAATGGAACTGCCGCAGCAAATGATTTTAATGTTAGATTTTATATTGATGGTGTAATAATAGATACACCGATACTGATAAATGAACTTCAGCCCGGTGTAAATGTGTTAATAACCTCTGATGTCTGGGGAGTTTTGGATTGTCCGCATGTAGTATCTGTTACTGTTGATGAAGAAAACATTATACCTGAATCAATTGAATATAATAATCATACAAGCCGGATTATAGGAACTGATTTTTCGGTTGGACTCTGGCCCTATTACTCAAATAGTGCATCAAATCCACTGAATATTTTAGTGGGTTCAACGGTGATGCTACACTCAAGAATTTATAATAACGGAACTCTTGATGCCGATGAAGTCCCGGTTTCTTATATCTTGGATGGCAACATGATAGGTTTGGATGTTTTACCGAGAATTTATCACGAATTGTATGCTTCTTCACAAATTTATCAAACATTTAATCAAACCGGAGATTTTGTTGTTCAAATATGTTCGGATCTGGTTTATCCCGATTCAACCAGATTCTGTGAAATAAACGAATCAAATAATTGTAATAATCTTTATATAAGAGTGTATGGTGAATTGCCCGATCTTGAAATATTATCTTATCATATTTCACCGACAGAACTAAATCCTGATCCTGATGAACCTATTGATATTTTTGCCTCGTTTACAAATAATGGAAATGTTAATACTGATCCATTTTGGGTTAAATTTTTAGTAAACAGTCAATTGTTGGGCGACTCAATTTATATTTCCGGATTATTAGCCCATGAAGATTCAACCGTGGCTTGTACACAGTCTTACTCATCTCCATTTATCGGTACTCATATTATAAGGGTTGTTTTAGATGATTACAATCTTGTACCGGAATATAATGAAATGAATAATGAAGCAAGTCGGGCAATAATTGTAGGCGACGCCCCTGATTTGGCTTTTGTTGAAGGAAATGAAATTTGGCTTTCAAATGAATCACCTTACACCGGAGAGCTAATAACAATCTATGGAACAGTTGAAAATAATGGTGGAGCCGGAGCTACGGCAACAGTTAATTTCTATCTTATTTCAGAATCCGACACAATATTTATTAATTCGGAACAGGTAAATCTAAGTCCTTCACAAGTAGAAGAAGTTTCAATCCAGTGGTATGCAGAAGTTCCTGCGGGTACTATTTATGCGGAAATTGCCGGTTCTGATCCTCCTGAATTTAATACATGGAATAATTCGGCAACACATGATTTTGGTGGTTCAATTCAAATTGTAAGCCCGATTGCTGATATTAATATTGATGAAGATACTTATGATTATATAGTTGCTGATTTGGATGATGTATTTCAAAATATCGACGCTACTCAACTTATTTATGAAGTCGAAAATCCGGAAGCTAATGTTGTAATAGATGTTACGGCTGATAATGTTTTGATGATAACAAGTTTAACAGAAAACTGGAATGGAGACTGTACAATAATGATTACAGCAAGTAACATATATGGAAATTCGGTTTTCGATGAAGTAGCTGTGATTGTAAATCCTGTAAATGATCCACCTGTTGCAAACGCAGGCGAAGACCAAAGAATGCCGGAAGAACGGCCTGTCCAACTTGACGGCTCGGCTTCTTTTGATGTTGAAGGTGATAATTTATTCTATTCATGGACAGCCCCTGCTGAAATAGTGTTATCCGATACTACAATAGTAAATCCAACATTCATTGCACCCGAAGTTGATGTGGAAACTCAATTCACAATTTCTTTATATGTAAATGATGGAGAATATGATTCCGAAATTGATGATGTTGTAATATCTGTTTTTCCTGTTGAAGATCAAGATTATGAACTTCATTTAGGTTATCAGTTGGTATCATCACGAATTATCCCGCTTACTCCCGATATGCTTGATATTTTGGAAGGTAATTTGGATTATCTTGATTTTGTGAGAAATTCAGATGGGTATATGTTAACAAAAGTTGGCCCGAACTGGATTAATAATATTGGTGACTGGATTACAATCGAAGGCTATTTATTTAGGATGATCGGAAACGATTATTTAACAATTACCGGTGAAGTAATCAATCCTCAAACACCAATTGCTTTATCGGCCGGTTATCAGATGATAAGTTATTTACCGGATTATCTAATCAATGCCTTAGTTTCTTTTACCAATGTTTTGGGAAATCTTGAATTTGTCAGAAATACCGATGGGTATATGCTTCGCAAAATCGGCCCGGTATGGGTTAATAGTATTGGAGATATGCTACCCGGTGAAGGTTATCTTGTTAAAATGTACTCTCCCGATGTTTTGACCTATCCCGAAGAAAGCAAAAGTCCAATCATAAGTAATATTGCGAAACCTGAGCATTTTATTGTCAAAGACGGAAATCCTTCTGACCCTGTCTGGACAATTAATTTTGAACAGCAAGCTTTTGAAACAGGTGATGAAATTGCTGTTTTTGATGGAGAAAAACTTGTTGGCTCAGGAGTAATCAATTCGGATAATATATTTGAAAATTCCGTGCCTGTGTTTAGTAATCTTTATATAAGCGGTAATATACCGATAATAAAAGTTTGGAATAAAATTGAGAATAAGGAATCTGTTTTATGTGATTATACATTTTCAAATCCTTATGGAGATGCCTGGACGAAAGATGTTTTCCCTGCAGAGGATGGAGAATATAGTTTGCTGCATTTTTCAACAACAGGAATTGTAGATAATAATTCACTTAATCCATCTTTCACAATCTACCCAAATCCTTCTGAAGGAATATTTAATATTTCAATTGAAGGAGTAAACGGAGATATTCAAATGAAGATCATTGATGTTCATGGAAATAATTACCGTTTCTTTGAAATTGAAGGAATAAAATCTATTACAACAAAACAACTTGACCTAAAAGAATTACCTGCCGGAGTTTATTTTATTAGCTTTAGTGGAAAGGACTTTAGTCAGGTTAAGAAAATTGTGATTCAATAATTTCAAGTCCGTGTGGATGACTATTCTATGTTTAAGGATTCCATCTTTTAAAAAGATGGAATCCTTTATTTCAATCATAAATCAAAAATAATCAATTGATTTAGTTTACTTTAAATTTAAACTTAATTTTAGCAAGGTCCTGATTTGCTTTTACGATTTTGTCTTTTAATTCAAGTTTGAAATCAATTACTTTTTGTCTGATATTTTCGTCTTCGGTTGCAAGAATTTGCGTTGCAAGGATTGCGGCATTTTTTGCGGCATTTAATCCAACTGTTGCAACCGGAATACCGGGAGGCATTTGCAAAATTGAAAGAATTGAATCCCATCCTTCAAGGCTTGCTTTTATTGGAACACCAATCACAGGTAAATGGGTCATTGCGGCAATAACACCGGGTAAATGTGCAGCCATTCCGGCAGCGGCAATTATTACTTTGATACCTTTGTTGTGAGCTTTTTTCGCAAATTCTTCAACCTTTTCCGGCGTGCGATGAGCCGATAAAGCATTTATTTCAAAAGGAATTTCCATTTCATCGAAAAACTTTGCAGCACTCTCCATCACAGGCATATCCGATGTGCTTCCCATTATTATACTAACTATTGCTTTCATGTGTTTATTTTTTTTTCCGCAGATTACGCTGATTTTCGCTGATGATATTTCTGAGTTTATCTTCGCAATCTGCGGGGGATGTTTCTATGTTTAATTTCTTTTTGAGTGCAAAAATAGGAAAATTGTGGCTACCCACGCATAGTTGGACACTCTCATTTTTCTTGAACCATATCCATACGGACTTCCTTTGGTCGTAAGGCATATAAGAACATATAAGAAAGAGACTTATAATACCTTATATTTCTTTTATGGTTTAAATTTGTCCAACTTATAATGAGTAGCCGAAATTGTTTTTTAGTTTTTTCAAACGATTTCAAATTTTTTTGATATTAAGACAGGATTTCAGGATTAACATGCTAAAATAAATCCTGAAAATCTTGTTAATCCTGTCATAAAAAAAATACTATTTTCGCAAACAGGGATTTTCCTTCGGAATTTTCAGAAACAGTTCCAAAATAACAAAATTCCTTGTTGATATAATTTTGAAAATATGAATAAAATCAAAGTAAAAGATTTAGAGTTTTCCATTTCTATCCCAGCCAAAGAACTTGATAAAGCAACCCAAAAAGTGGCCGATGAAATTAATCGTGACCTGAAAGGCAAAACACCATTATTTCTGGTGATCTTAAACGGTGCTTTTATGTTTGCTGCCGATCTTTTTAAAAAGATCAACATCGAATGCGAAGTTTCATTTGTTAAACTTTCGTCTTATGTCGGAACCAAAACAACATCTACAGTCAGGGAATTAATTGGGCTTGATGAAGTTTTGAAAGATCGCTATGTTGTTATAGTTGAAGATATTATTGACACAGGGATTACAATGGAAAACACAATTCAGAAGCTTAAACATCTTGAAGCTGCCGATGTACGAATTGCGACCCTGCTTTTCAAACCCGATGCTTTTCAAAAAGATTATCCTATTGATTATATCGGTATGAAAATACCAAATGAGTTTATTGTGGGTTATGGTTTGGATTATGATGGACTTGCAAGAAATTTGCCGGATATTTATACTCTGATTGAATAAATAAACTAACCGCAAAACACGCAAAAAAACGCAAAAAAAAATTATGAGCCCATTGCGAAAAGTTATAATAATAAAATCAGCCACAGATTCACAGATTTATATAAAAAATAAATCTGTGATAATCAGTGTTATCTGTGGTAACTTTTTCAGCAATTTCAAATAAATATATTTTCGAAATGGATTCAATTATAGTTTAATTCATATAAATACAGCAAGTGATTTTTTGCGATCTTTAGCGTTCTTAGCGGTTAAAAAAAAATAAAAAATGGGCATTTCAAATTTTGTAGATTACGTAAAGATTAATTGTCGCTCGGGAAAGGGTGGGCCGGGTTCGGCTCATTTCCGTCGCGAAAAGTACATTCCTAAGGGTGGCCCGGACGGAGGTGACGGTGGAAGAGGCGGAAATGTTATAATTAAAGGCAATGCCCAACTTTGGACATTACTTCACCTCCGATATACAAAACATATTAGAGCCGGCCATGGTGAAAGTGGTGGACTACAACGTAGTACGGGAGCAGATGGTGCTGATGTTTTTATCGAAGTTCCTTTGGGAACAGTTGCAAAACATGCCGAAACCGGCGAAGTGATCTGTGAAATCACAGAAGATAATCAAACTTATATTCTCGTAAAAGGCGGACGCGGAGGTTTGGGTAACGATCATTTCAAATCTTCAACAAATCAAGCACCCCGATATGCTCAGCCCGGCGAACCTAATCTGGAAGAATGGATAATTCTTGAATTAAAACTTCTTGCAGATGTTGGGCTTGTCGGTTTTCCAAATGCAGGGAAATCAACTTTGCTTTCGGTTGTTTCGGCAGCAAAACCCGAAATTGCCGATTATCCTTTTACAACCCTGCGGCCAAATCTTGGAATTGTTTCCTATCGCGATGAGAAATCTTTTGTTATTGCCGATATTCCGGGAATAATTGAAGGTGCTCACGAAGGAAAAGGCTTGGGATTAAGGTTTCTGAGACATATTGAAAGGAATTCGATTTTACTTTTTTTAGTACCGTCGGATTCAAAAGATATTAAAAAAGAGTACTTTATTCTTCTCAACGAATTAAAACAATATAATCCAGAACTTCTGGATAAATCCCGATTATTGGCTATTACAAAATCAGACCTGCTTGATGAAGAATTAACTCAGGAAATAAAAAACGACCTTCCTGATATTTCTTATGTTTTTATTTCCTCAATTACAAACAAAGGTTTGACTAAGTTAAAAGATTTGATTTGGAAAGAATTAACAACAGATTTTGAATAATGTTCGAAACGCTAAATCTTTGGGATACCGATGTTTTTTTGTTTTTGAACGGATTGCATAATTCGTTTTTCGACTTTTTAATGTATTGGATAAGCAACAAATATATCTGGATACCCTTTTATGCTTTTTTTCTTTTTTTGATAATTAAAAAATACAAATGGAAAAGTCTTGTGGTTTTGGGTTTTATCATTTTACTGATCTTCCTGAGCGACCAGATTTCCGTTCTTATTAAAGATTCGGTGCAGCGTTTTCGTCCGACTCATCAGGAAGAAATTTCAAATTTGGTTCACCACGTAAAAGGCTATAAAGGAGGTGATTTCGGTTTTCTTTCATCTCATGCTTCAAATTCTTTTGCTTTGGCAGTTTTCCTTATCGGCCTTTATGGAAAACAAATTAAATATTTTACACCTCTGATTATTTTTTGGGCTGCATTAATTGCTTATAGCCGCATCTATCTTGGTGTGCATTATCCTGGTGATATAATTGCAGGAGCCTTACTCGGAAGCATTTTGGGTTTAATTTTGGGGAAATTATCTGTGCTGAGTTTGAGGAAAAGATTGCGTTCACACACAACTATAAATCATCACACAACAAATGGCTAAATTGATATATTGTTACATTGTTGTAAAATAATTCTTTATATTTTATTTCATAATATAAAATATTCTTTGTTACTTTGTTTTATAATTAATTTTAACATGCTTTCCATTTTGTTTTTATTGGACTAAAAAACAAAAAAATGATAGTTTATAGTAAAAATTTATAGAAATAAACATGTCAACACACATTTGGCACATTTGCAAGCTCCAACCTACGTGCTGACGTTTCAGCTTTCAAAAGAGTCAAATTTTTGCCAATGAGCAGTTAGAAAAAACGAATATGACTGAGAAAAAAATATCTGCTTCTGGAGAAAGAGCTGCAATAGGAGGATACCTACCACAATTTGATGAATTTGCAGCCTTTGTATACCAAAATCTAATAAACAAACAATTAGAATGGATTAAAGTAGCAGACCCCGAAGCTGAAAAATTAGATGACATTCAATACTCAACTCAAAATGAGATTCATGCATATCAAGTAAAATGGACAATAGCTGATGCAAAAATTTCATACAAAAATTTCTGTGAATTAATACCACTTCTAATATCAAGTTGGAAAGCCCTTAAAGCTCTCAATCCATCTAAAATCGTTGTACCACACTTGATAACAAATAAGTTATTATCAAGTCATGATAGCATTAAAGATGGTGAAAACAAAATAGGCTCGTTTAAAGGTTTTATTAAAGAAGTCTGGGGTAAAATTAAGACTGGACAAACAGTTGAAAAAAAATGGACTCCAATTTTAAAGAAGTTTATGAAATTGACTCTATTAGGAGATCAAGAGTTTCAAGAATTTATAAAATATTTTGACTTTCAATTTGATTATAAGCAAAAGGAACTTAAAATTTGCAATGTTAAACATTCCAAAGAAGATGAAGATCTTATTCACATTAGTAGGTTCCTTTTTGAAGAAGCTGGTGGAAACAGGCGAAATGTAAAATTTACAAGGAGCAAATTGATAAGTGAACTTAGCTGGTATGACAGGTTTAAGACAATATTCACTCATGATTTAGTCATCGATCGGCAAACATATCAACCGATACAGGAAACTCAAGATTTATTAGACTCAAAGCTTACTGAATTCGAAAAAGGATATTTATATCTTGTCGGAGGTCCAGGAACAGGTAAATCCTCTTTACTTACTAATTGGATCAGACAAAAAAAAGAAAGAATTATTAAATATTACGCTTTTGATTTTCAATCACCTTCCTCACAGTTTAATTACTTTGAGAGAGGAGAAAGTACTACACTTTTTTTTGATTTAGTTTATCAATTAAAAGATGCAGGAATATATAACAAAAACATCTTACCATACCGAGATATTTCTTTCTTAAAAGATACATTTTTTGATCAATTAAAATCCGCAAGTAATCTCTATCTAGAAGATGGCAGAAAAACTATTTTAATTATTGACGGTTTAGATCATTTACCTCGTGAATACAATTCAGCGAAACAGAATTTCTTAACGGAACTATTATTGCCTGATGAAATACCTTTAGGAGTTTTTATTATTTTAGGCAGCCAAACATATGACCTTGAAGATATCAGACCTGAAATTAAAAAAGAATATCAAAAAGGTAAACGTACTATTAAAATAGAGCCCTTAAGTAAAAAGGAAGTTCATAAGTACCTAGAAAAAAGAAACCTTACTTTAAATATAAAGCAGAAATTAAGTATATATGATAAAACTCAAGGACATCCGCTTTATCTAAACTATTTTGTTGAGAAACTTCTGAATTCCAAAGATGTTAGTTCTACAATTAAATCTTTTTTAAAAATTGAAGGAGCAATTGAAGAATATTACAGTAGAATATGGGAGCCTATTCAAAGGGATGAAAAGTTAATTGAGTTGCTTGGTCTAATAGCAAGGATAAATGGTTCAATAAATTTGTCTTTTATACAAGAATGGAATTTCGACCGTACTGTTTTGAAAAGCTTAAGTAAAAAAGCCAACTTTTTATTTAATCAATCTCAAAATGAATGGAGTTTCTTTCATAATTCATTTCGACAATTTTTATTACAGAATACATCTCTTAATGTATTAACCAATAAATATGACGAAAATCAAAATCTTGCTTATCATGTAACCCTTGCTAAGTACTATAAACAATCTGAAGTTGAACCGACATGGAAACAAAATTATCATTTGTTTGTTGCCGAAAAATTTGAAGATTTCATAACGGCTGTAACACCAAATAGCTTTGTTGATCAACTTATAAATTATAGACCAATAAAAGAAATAAAACAAGACGCAAAGTTAGGAATAGAAATTGCACGAAGGAAAAAGGATATTATCATATTAACAAGATATCTGTTCTCCTTAGCTGAAGTCGAAAGACGATTATACAATTTTGATCCAGCATCCTTAACTGAAGAGTTACTAATTTTTAATAAAATAGCTTCTGCAAAAAATTATCTTAGAACAGATAGCACATTATTTTGCAGTCAGGCTTATGCGTTAAAAGCTTCTCGATTATTTATAAACTTTAAAGCAAAAGAAGAAGCTTCAATATTATTTAATCTTGCTTTTCCTGATGAAATAACGGATAATGGAATTGTAATAAATGAAAAACATAGATACGACGAAATTAGAGATACTTTAAAAGAATGGGTTTATACAGCTCCTTATTTTTTAAATGCTGATGATATTTTTTCCAAAATCAATAACATTGAATTTTCTAGTGAAACAAAGGAAAACCATCTTAGAGAAGATGCATCAGGACTTCGAATAATGCTTATAACTCATTTCGGTTACACTTTAGTTGAACTGAATAAATGGATTGAGCTAAATCTTCTTTTGAATCAAATTGATTTAAAGAAAAAAAATCAAGCAAATTCTTATTTCTTAATTATCGAATCTGCTATTGAAAAATGCCTTGAAACAAATGATAGAATTCGCGCAAATGAATATTTGTCACTTTTAACCAATCATTTTACAAAGAAATCAACAAAACCAATTGGGAAAATATATATTTCTGATCTAATTTTTAAGGTAACAAATGATGTTGATTTTGCCTATGATTGGGTATCAGGCATCACACAGCCAAACACTGTGGATAATCTTAAAATTGGATATGATGATTCTCTGTATGAATTTATTCCATTAATAAAGCTTAATAAAATTCTAAATTTAAGTGGTAATGGAATTTCAATAACAGAGGCTATACCAAATGCTGAAAAAGGATCAGATGAAGAAGTAGTTGTAGAATTCCAAAGGATGCTTTGCTTGATAACTCAAATCCTATGTGATGGTATCCTTAATAATACTCCCTATGATGATATAAAAAGACGGACTTATCCTTTGGTACATTTTTACTATAAAGATGTTTCACATTACAATTCATATTGGTACAAGCTTACCCAGTCCAAAGGTTCTTATTTTGATTTTCTAATAAATGCTGTATCAACATTAGGGCAAGAATACCTTGAAAAATTTGGAGATTATTTATTTCTTGAATTTGAAAAAAATCACAAATACTGGTCATCATCCGTAAGAAGAAAAGTAATTAAATCACTATTAGAATTTGGTTATAATATTGAAAAAGCAAAGATACAGCTAGTCAAGCTGGACTCAATCATGTTAAAAGACCATGATATAGATGGTCGAATTAATGAATGTATTGCACATTCAAAAGTTTGGATTCTTTTAGAAGACTTGGATAAAGCAGAAATTTGGATTAAGCAAGCAATTCAAGAATCAATTGGAGTTGGATACAGAAAAGATTACCAATTTAGCACTTGGATAGAGTGGTTAAAAAAAGTAAATGTATTAGAACCTGAAAAAGCATCATCTCGAATCACCTGGTTCTTATCACAATTATCTCATATCAAAGAATCTACAGAAGGAAAGGCTTATTGGAATCTATCGAAAGAGATTCTTACTACAACTTTTGAATGGAACTTTTATGCTGGCTTTACTCAGCTTAAATGGCAATTAGAAAAAGCTTTAATTGATTTTGATGATTCGTTATCTATCTTTATTGAAGCCTACCTTTATCGAGCAAACACAGAGTTAGAACTGAAAGGTATAATTCGACTTTATATTGAGTTACTTTTATTCATTTCAGAAAATACAGATGAGTATTTGCTGAATAAAATATTGAATAAAGCTTATTCCATTTTAGGTCAAGATTTTTTATTAAGATACTTAGCTAAATTAATAGAGGCTATCAAAACTAATGTATTAGAGCAGTATCGGCACTCAATGTTAACCGCAGTAGAGGAGTTTTGTAAATCAATTAATGTTAAGATTAAAGACATTTATCCAGAATTTGAAATTCCTGTAAAATCGAAAAGACATGATAGTCCAAAATCCTCCAATGAATTAGTATTGAAAAAAAATCATCAACTTTTATCAGAGGATGAAGTAATTCAAAAAATAAATAGTTATGAAGACTTATTAGAATTAGTTCAAGAAGAAGATGAAGCTAATTCCTATTTCAGTTGGTCTAATGTATTAGATAAAGTAATTTATTTATTAAATTCTGACCAAATTGACGAAATATCAAAGGCTTCAAAAATTAATATAAGGGGTTCAGAGTTCTATTCTAAACTAAGTGAAGCTGCATTATCAAAAGATAGCAAAGAATTGGCATTATCTCTAGCAAGCAAAAGCCTTGATCTTTCAAGTTCATCTGGTTGGGTAAAGTATTACGATGGAGGAACTCGGATTCATGCATTTAAAGCTTTAAAGAAAATTGAAAAGACATTGGCAATAGAGAAGGCATTTAACGTATTTGGTCATGATATTGTAAAAGGAGGTTCTCCTGGTTCATATATAGAGCATTTAAACGATATACTTCCTTTATTGACAGATGACATTAACACTAAAACTGTTTGGGTTGAAATATATAATTATTTAAAGAGGTTAATGTCAAACAGTTCACCAATTCAAGAATTACCTGATTTGAAAACATCGACAAAAGCTATTAATGAAATTCTAACAGACTATTTGATATATCTCTCAAATCACCCAACCTTTATAGTAAAAGATAAAGCCATATTGCTACTATCAGAAAGTATTGATAATGGGGATAAATACGCATTGAAACAAATAATCAATAATAAAACAGACTCCTTAATACTGAATGATTTAATGATGCTCCTATTAGAATTAAATTCAGAAAAACTTAAAGAGTTTAAAACTATTGCCCACGAATTAGCTATTACGCGGAATTATTTGATTAGAAAGAATGCTTGCTTGGTTCTTCTAAAATTAAACGAAAAACTACCAATTCCTAAAACTCAAATTGCCTCTGAAATTTTTTATTTGCATTTGCCTGAATCTCGTAAATTTAAAGTGAAGAAGGAATTTGATCCAAATTATCCTAATATTGATTTAGATGATCCTGAAGAATTGGTTTATCCGTTTGGATATTTCATCAATATTCTTTCCCGAGAATCTGATATTGATAAAATGAACCTATTCTATAGAGTTCAATCTATAATGAAAGAATTGGGTAATGAATCAGAATGGTCAAATGAGTATGAAAAGAAATTAAGTGGATACTTAGAAGAAATTAGTTTAAAGTTTACTTTTCCCCGTCCAAGAGTACTTACTGCAAATAAGGCAATTCAATTTCTAGTTTCTGAACTTATTGATTCTGGAATAATTGAAGATACAGAAAGTATCTTAGCTTTATTAAGAAATAAGGATTATAAAGTTTCTACTTTCAATATCCGCCCAAAACCAAGTTTTATTCAGGTGTTGAAAGAACGAGATTTTGGAGGTGTTGAAAGTGATTGGTTAGCAAGAATAAATAATAGTCTAAGACTAAATGAAGGATTAGTATCATTTGATTCCAACAATAAAATAATTGGTGAATATACGTTAGTGAAAAATTTAGATTGGGATTCTCCTACAGAAATATTCATGTCTCAAATAGGTAGGGAAGAATTTATTGAAGATGATGATCATTTCATTTTTGGTTCTGCATTTCATCGCCTTACAGAGAATTATTATAACATGTGTGGATTGAGTGATAAAATTATTGTTATTAGAGATCATCGTTTTAATCAATTTAATTTAAAATCACGATGGATAGCAATTAATCCAGATTTAGCAAGATTTTTAGGTTGGAAACCTGAACCAAATAAATTATGTGGATGGAAAGATGATAATGGAAATCTTATGGTAGAATCTATTTATTGGTCAAATGGGAATATTGATATGGTACCACGTAAAGACAGTGAAATTGGAGAAGGTTGGTATATTAGTATATCAATGGATGGATTTTCTCAAATTCAAGAAATTGAACCCAATTTATTCATTCAAAAAAAATTGACACGAGCTAAGTATGAGGATTCAATTCGTCAAGATAATACAATATTTAAGATTCGTGAACTATGATAAATCTCCCCTTCGCAACCATACTCATTAGCAAATCGCGCAAAATCCCGTTACGCAAACCAAAACTTACCAAAGAGTATCGCTGCTCCAACACACTGACAGACTGCGGAAAATAAAACACGGAAACACAACAATGTATATGAATCATTGTAAAATCCCTTATACAATAATAAAAAGACTTTATCCAAATATTGAGATTTATCAACCGGTAGAACCTAATATTTTATGTCAGAGATAAAAGAAATTATTCTAAATCATAGTCTTAAAATCAATTATCGAATGACACCACTAACTATTTGCTTAGTTAGATATTCAATAATTCAACATTAGTAACTTCCTCAAGAATATAGCTCATTATTGTTAAAATAATACTATAAATCAGTGCCCAACCTAATCCGTTTACCTTAAATCCTGAAATTAATGCACTTGCAATTAGAATAATAATCGCATTAATAACAAACAGGAATAAACCGAATGTAACTATTGTGATTGGGATAGTCAGAAGGATCATAATCGGGGTAACAAATACATTCAACAAAGTTAAAATCAATGCAACCCATAAAGCTGTCCAAAATGATCTGACACTAACACCGGGCAAAATATATGCAGAAAGTATTACTGCAACAGCAGAAACAAATAATCTGATTAAAAAGTCCATAAAAGCATATTTAATTTAAAATATGTAAAGATACAAAAATAAATCTTAATGAATCTGTGATAATCTGCGTCAAAATTAATAATTTATATTTTGGATTAAATTGAATTGAACAGCCCTTTCTATTTCCCTTATTCCTTCTTTTCCATGTAAAACCAAATAAAAATTATTGTGATTGTTGTTCGAGTATTTTTTATATAATTGCAATTATTCTTGAAAACTAAAAATTAATAGCAATGGAAGTTAGCAGAATATTTGATTTACTAAAAAGATATAAGAAAAAATTCAAGCCGAAAGATGATGTTGTAGCCGGTAAAGAAAATAGTGAATGGGTCAGGTATAATATCGACCAATACATTGAAATTGTTAATGATATTAGTTATGGTTTATTAAAACTCGGAGTAAAAAAGGGCGATAATATTGCCACTATTTCCAACAACCGTCCCGAATGGAACTTTATTGATATGGGAATTTTGCAGACAGGAGCTATCCATGTTCCCATTTATCCGACCATAAGTGAATCGGACTATCAATATATTTTAAATCATGCCGAAGTAAAATATGTTTTTGTTTCAGGAAAGGAACTATTAAGGAAAATTGAGTATATTTTACCGAATATCACAACTTTAAAAGGTTTATACACTTTCACGGAACATGAAGGTGTTAAGCATTTAAGCGAATTAATTGAGCTTGGGAAACAAAATCCCAAGCCCAAAAACCTGGAATCAATAAAAGCAAGTATAAAGCCAAATGATATGGCAACATTGATTTATACCTCAGGTACTACAGGAGACCCAAAAGGTGTAATGTTGTCTCATAATAACATTATTAGTAATTTTAAAGCTGTTTCTAAAATTCCTCCTTTAGGAGAAGAGGGCAAATCTATCAGTTATCTTCCGCTCTGTCACGTTTATGAACGAATGCTCAATTATCTTTTTCAATATCTTGGTATTTCAATTTATTATGCTGAAAATCTTGGTACTATTGTGGATAATATCAAAGAGGTTAAACCTGAAATTATGTCAACTGTTCCACGGTTATTAGAAAAGGTATATGATAAAATAATTATGAAAGGAAGAAAATTGAAAGGAATTAAAAAGATGATTTTCTTCTGGTCGGTGAATTTGGGTTTGAGATACGAACTTGATGGTGCTAATGGTTGGTGGTACGAATACAGATTAAAAATTGCAAAAAAACTGGTTTTTAAAAAATGGCAGGAGGGCCTCGGTGGAAATTTCAAAGTCATGGTTTCGGGCGGTGCGGCAATTCAGCCCAGACTGGCAAGAATTTTTACTGCTGCAGGGATTCCTGTTCTTGAAGGTTATGGTTTAACCGAAACTTCTCCGGTTATTGCCGTAAGTAATTTCTGGAAAAATGGTCTTAAATTTGGAACTGTTGGCCCGATTTTAAAAGATGTTAAAGTTAAAATAGCCAAAGATGGGGAAATATTATGCAAAGGCCCGAATATAATGTTAGGCTATTATAAAGCCCCAAAACTAACCGAGGAAGTTATTGATAAGGATGGTTGGTTTCATACGGGTGATATTGGGAAAATTGAAGACACCGGCCAATTGAAAATAACAGGCCGAAAAAAAGAAATATTTAAAACCTCACTCGGAAAATATATTAGCCCTCAATTAATTGAAAATAAATTTAAAGAGTCTCCTTTTATTGATGTAATTTTTGTTTTGGGTGAGAATCAAAAATATGCTGCCGCTTTAGTTGTCCCTGATTTCGAACATTTACGTTCATGGTGCAGGGTGAAAGAAATAAAATATACTACAAACAAGGAAATGCTCACCAATCAGGTCATTAAAAATCGCATTAAAAGAGAAATTGACATCTGTAATTCTACATTTGGTAAAACTGAACAAATAATGAGTTTTGAACTTCTCGACACTCCTTGGACAATCGAGACAGGAGAATTGACAGCAAGCTTAAAGCTTAGAAGGCAGTTTATTTATAAAAAATATGAGGTGGAGATTGATAGGCTTTTTTGATATTAGAAGACCTTCGAGGTCTTCAAAACCTCGAAGGTCTTTAATCCCAAATTAACCCGTGAGTTATTCAACTAAAAATACTCAAACGCCTGATTTCTTTGCCTTGGCGAAAATTCAGCTTCACGTATGGCTTTTTGTATTCCACGGGCATCGAAATGATAATCAGCACCCGCAACCGAAACAACATTTTCTTCAATCATTATTGAACCAAAATCGTTAGCCCCGCCATGAAGGCAAATCTGAGCTACTGTCTTCCCGACTGTTAACCATGAGGGTTGTATATTTTTAATATTTGGTAACATTATTCTACTAAGGGCGATCATTCGAATATATTCATCGGCTGAAACAGAATTTCTTACATTATGTTGTTTTCTTAAAACAGTTCCCTCGTCCTGAAATGTCCAGGGAATGAATGAAGTAAATCCGACTGCATTTTTTGGTTTTTCGGCTTGCACTTCCCTGACCGCAATTAAATGTTGTATTCGCTCCGCAACAGTTTCAATATGCCCAAACATCATTGTTGCCGAAGTAAAAATATTCAATTTATGAGCTTCACGCATCACATCAAGCCATTCTTTTGCAGTGCATTTGTTTTTTGATAAAAAATCTCTGACACGATCAACCAAAATTTCGGCACCTGCACCGGGTAAACTATCAAGGCCGGCATCAGTCAATCTTTTTAAAGTTTCGGAAAATGAGATACCTTCTTTTTTAGAAATAAAAACAATTTCTGGAGGGCCTAAAGCATGCAGTTTGAGTTCCGGAAAATCTGATTTTAGAGTTTTAAATAAATCCTCATAAAAATTTATTCCGAGATCAGGGTTCATTCCGCCTTGCAATAATATCTGATTTCCACCAAGTTTAAACAATTCATTGATCTTTTTATTATATTCTTTCAGAGAAGTTATGTATGCTTTTGATGATTTTGGCGAGCATGAAAAATTGCAGAATTTGCAGCCTGCAATGCAAACATTCGAAATATTTACGTTGCGATCAATTATCCAACCAACATTATTTCCCGGACATAGTTCTTTTCGCATTTCATTTGCAACCATCATCAATTCGGCTGTGGATGCATTTTCGTATAAATATAATCCTTCTTTAGAATTTAAAAATCCGAAATTTAAAGCTTTTTCTAATAATTTTATTTTTTTCATTATCTTTCGGGCTTTCAGTCCTACAATTACAATTTAATCATTTCTCACAGGGCTATGTTACACTTCGCCCAGTGCTTTTACATTTCATCTCTTTGGGATTATTGTTTTTGACTCAATACAAAGGTAATTCTTTTATATAATTCAACACATTAATATACTATTTACCATCAAATTCACTGAAAATCCTTTAAGTTTTTTAGATTTGCAGCAATTTTTCAAAAATAACATTAATTATGCACACTAATATTACAAAAACATCTAAAATAAAAAAAGATAAAAATATTGTTTATATTATAAAAAATATTCAAAGTATTGAAAATGATATTCTTTCAAAAGATGAATATGAATATGTTAAACATCAAAATGAAAAGAACAAGAAAAATTTAATTTCTTTTAACAGACTTAATAAGTGGATATTCGTTCAGTTTATTAATCCCGATAAGAAAATCAAAGATTCGAAGCATAAAGTTCTGGATTTATGTAGAAAAGAGGCTGATAAGTTGATTTCAATTTTAAATGATAATAAAATTAAGGAAATTATTATTTATGATATTGAAGGCAGTCCTGATGAAGTATCAGCTTATGCAGAGGGAATGGCTTTGGCAAATTATCAGTTCTTAAAATATTTTAAAGAGATTGAAGAAAAAGAAAATTCATTGTCGTCAATTGAAATTTTTTCTGCGAAAGTATGTGAACGCTCAATCGAAGAATTAAATATAATTATTTCCGCAACACTAAAATGCCGTACACTTGTCAACGAACCATTAAATTTTCTGAATGCTACAAAGTTGTCTGAAGAAATTAAAGAAATGGGAAGTGACTCAGGTTTTAAAGTTGAAATTTTAAATAAGAAGAAAATCGAAGCATTGAAAATGGGTGGGTTACTAGCCGTAAATAGCGGGAGTGTTGATCCTCCTACTTTTACAATTGCCGAATGGAAACCAGAAAATGCAATCAACAAAAAACCATATATTTTTGTTGGAAAAGGAGTGGTTTATGATACAGGCGGCATGAATGTCAAGCCCGGAAATTTCATGGAAGGCATGAAAGCTGATATGGCCGGGGCTGCAGCTGTTTCTTGTGCTATTGCCGGTATTTCAAAAGCCAAACTACCGGTTCATGTTATTGCATTAATTCCTGCAACCGATAACAGAGTGAATGGAAATGCTTATGTCCCGGGCGATGTTATAAAAATGTTCGATGGAACTACAGTCGAAGTAATTAATACGGATGCCGAAGGAAGGCTAATTCTGGCTGATGCTTTAAGTTATGCTAAAAAATTCGACCCCGAATTAGTTATTGACTGTGCAACACTTACGGGTTCAGCATTGAGGGCAATTGACAAATTCGGTATCGCTGCTATGGGTTCTGATTCCGAAAATGAAATGGAATTGTTAAAACAAAGCGGAAACAATGTGTATGAACGGATTGTTGAATTTCCGTTTTGGGAAGAATATGAAGAATCATTGAAATCGACAATTGCCGATATTAAAAACCTCGGTAACGTTGACGGAGGAACAATTACGGCCGGAAAATTCCTTGAGCATTTCACCGATTATCCTTATATTCACCTTGATATTGCCGGCTCGGCATTTATTGATAAAAAATATAACTACTGGACAGATGGAGGAACAGGTATAGGGGTTAGGCTTTTATTTGATTTTATTAAGAGGAAAACTTTGTAAAGACAAGGTATGCCTTGTCTCTGAAGTATTTTCCAAAACACATATCTTTTGGAAATTAATCTTTATTTGTTTTAAAAGAAAAAAGGATACTATTCATTTAAATAGTATCCTAATTGGGGAGGGTATTGTAGTGTTTATTCCACAATATTTATTAAGCTTTATCTATTAGTTTTACAGTGCATTGAGTTTTTATCCCCCGTTTGTTAGCAGTTTCAGAAAATTAATCTTTTACACAACGAACCGAATAACCAAAAGTTCCAGGCCATGCATCACGGCTTGCACCACTGACAAAATATTTCAAACTTCTGTCCCATCCATCACCTGAATAGTACTCACTCGAAGTCCAAAAGTAAGCCTGGTAGGAGAGGTAGTTGAAATAACCAGAGTAATGGGCACCACCCGGAAGTGCATTAAACCCATATAAATCAGTACCTGAGTTTTGATACCAGCCTGTTGTGGACCTAAGATTCTTACCAACATCAAAACCCCGAAAATTTGTAGTATTCCAAATAGGGTCACCTACAGGGTATTGGCTGTCAACTGTGCCTTCCAGAATTTTCCATTCATCATCTGACGGAACGTGCCAATCGGAAGGACAGATACCTTGTGAATTTTGTGTAGATGAATATTCCATCATTTCGTTCCATTGGTATAAGCCACCATAAATATCACAATTATCAGCGTTATTATATTGGCAATATTTTTCAATTACACCATCATTACTCATGCTTTGGTTACCATTTACCATCGTACCAATATTTAGATTTTCTGCCATCCAGCATTGATTTCCAATTTGTACTGTTTCGTATGTTTGTCCATCACGTGAGTCAGTGAATGGGTTACCACATGAAAAAACAGATATGTGTAAACATCCTAATTCCGGATCACATATATCTGTAGTTTCCGGATCTCCATCATCACAGGCATTATCATCAGGTATATGTAAAACTACATTAAGTGCTTCATCACAGATGTCTATTGTGCAGTCAATTCCATCATCTAAAACAGGAGGTGTCCCACTAATACAACCAATTGTGGGATCGCATATTTCCTGCCCATTACAGAATACTCCATCATTGCAAATATCATCATTTGGTTCATGAACACATATCTCAAGTTCGTAATCGTAATAGTCAACGGTACAGCTAATTCCATCATCGCAATCAGGCTCTGCCATAGTTGTGAACGACCAAACAGGGCCTACAGTTGTATTTCCCTGATCATCATGTGCTATGATTTTCCAGAAATATTCTGTGTTGTTTTCCAAAGTTTCCGGATAATAAAATGTTTCTGTTTGTCCTGTTGTTACTTGGGAAGGAGTGGCTTCGGTACCAAAATAAATATCATAAGTTAAAGGATCACTTTCCGGGTCAGTGCATGTCCAAGATAGATCAATTTCTATGGATTGGTTTACTGCTCCATCCTCAGGATTGGGATTAGATGGTGGTTCAGGAGGTTGGTTTGTAGGTGTAGTTTCATCCTTTAAGCAACGAACACTCAGTCCAACAGTTTTACCATCAAAGTGACTATTCACATCATTGCGAACATCTTTTAGAACTCTCCGTATAGCGGAATTTAAATCATCATTCGAAGTCCAATAATGAGCTGTGATTGTAAGCCATATGAAATTACCATAGGGACTGCTGCGTGCACCGCTCGGAAGGGAAGAGAAACCATAAAGATCGCTTCCGTTTCCATTATTATTCCATCCACTTGTTGATTTTAAATTTATACCTGCATCACTACCCCGCCATCCGGTATCATCCCATTCTGGGTCGCCAACAGGATATTGGCTGTCAACAGTGCCCTCAAGTATTTTCCATTCATCATCTGTAGGTAAATGCCAACCTGCAGGGCAAATACCTTGTACACCGGGGGTTGTGGCATATTCCATCATTTCGTTCCATTGGTATAAACCTCCGTATTCAACGCAGTTAACAGTATTATTATCATAACAATATTTTTCGATGATCCCATTGTCAGTTTGGTTAATGTTTCCATTTACCATTGTTCCAATATTCAGGTTTTCTGCCATCCAGCATTGGCCGGCAATTTGTACGGTGTTGTAGGTTTGTCCGTTGCGGGGATCGGTAAAAGGATCACCGCAGGTAAATGATGAGGAACCGGGATAAATAAGAATATCTTCAGAATTCATTTTAACAAGATAACCTTCGCCGGGCTGCATATCGCCAATACTATTCACCCAAACAGGCCCGATTTTTCTTAACATTAGTCCGGCAGTATTTCGTACAAAATCAAGATTTTCCAAAATATCCTGAAAAACATCTTCAATATTTAAAGCTTCATCTGGTAGGTACCCTATTATCTGGTAACCTGTTGAAAGTTCAAGCGGTGTTTGAGGGTCAATTACATCTCCAGTAATTATTAAGTTATCTCCCGAACTCATTTTAAATAAATAACCTTCTGTATTTACCCAGTTACCAATACTGTTTACCCAGTTTGGGCCAATTTTTCTTAGCATTAATCCTTGTGAGTTTCTGACAAATTCAAGATTTGCAAGATTGTTTTGCAAAACCTCCTGCATGTCAGGATTTTCAGACATAATCGGTGAAGATACAAAGCTATATCCTTCCGAAAGCTCAATTTGTTGTTCGCCTCTGAAAGAGTTTTTTGTGTTCTCCTTTTGTGGAAAAAGCTGTTGCGAAATTAGCAGGCTTAGAATTATTAGCCCGATTGTGTAGTTTTTTTTCATAGCAATTTAATTTAAAGTTTATGCCCTACTTTTTATTATGGAGTGTTCGGGTCAAATTATTCTCCTACATAAATTATTCTTTTTGAATAACTTATCATTACTTACATTTTATTGTCATTAATGTCAATAAATATTATGCAAAGATAATTGCAGAATTCATGCTTGTCAATCCCCCTGCAGGGGGATATTTTAGTTTTTTTAGCACAACCTTCAATTTAATATCTTGCTAATTCAGCCGTAGAGTTTAATTCCGCTTTTCTGTTTATGTTTTTTCGATGTGTTTAAACAGTATTGTAACGATTGACAATTATTCTAAAAAAGTTCTTGTAAAAAAAAGGATACTATTCCTTGAAATAGTATCCTTAATGGGGTATTGTGTGGTTTAAACTCCACAATCCTATTAATGTATTATGTATTAGTATTTTAGTGTATTGAGTTTTTCTCCCCCATATATTAAATGTTTTATAGACGCCGAGTAGGCAAGGGGAATTTCACCCCAAGCCTCTCACAGAACCGTACGTGACAGTCTCCCGTCATACGGCTCTTCCAAACAAACTCATCCGGTAAAGCCATATTTCCAATGTACAAATGTATTAG
>Ga0233437_1000776_pt1 | contig 67102 bp, 54 predicted proteins | sample SI_122_August201_FD_182714 | JGI IMG/M metagenome (GOLD analysis project Ga0233437, IMG submission 182714) | Seawater microbial communities from Saanich Inlet, British Columbia, Canada - SI_122_August2016_200_MG | ecosystem: Environmental > Aquatic > Marine > Inlet | place: Canada: British...
GGGGGTTGATTGCTTCTATGTGGCGTTATATGACACAAAAAGCGACGAGATTTGGTACCCGCTGGCCGTCAAGGCTGGCGAGCGCCAATCATGGCCGCGCCGCCGCGGCATGGTAGACAGACTGACCGATCGCGTGATCCGTGAGGGCCGTACCCTGATGTTTACGCCACAAACCCAGCGCAGCGCCGATCCGGTTGGTTTCCCTGTCAGTGAAGAAATGCCTCAATCCTGGTTAGGGATACCCTTGATTACCGCAGAAAAATCGATTGGATGTCTGGCCGTTTTTGATGTTAATGGTGGCGTTGAATTTAGCCATTTTGATGTTGATTTGCTGACAACAATTTCGAGCCAGGTGGGGATTGCCATTGAAAATGCACTCCTTTACGAGCAACTGCAATCTCGCGCGGCCCAGTTAGAAACGCTTAACACCCTCACTGGTGAGATCACAGCCAGCCTGGATCTGGAAGAGGTCCTCATGCAAGTGTGTCGGGCGGTTGCCTCGGTGGGAGGCAGCCAGCGCAGCGCCATTTACCTACAAGAGCCCAGCATGGATACGCTCTATCTGGCGCATTCGCGTGGCCTGTCAGATACATTTTATGAGCACAGCCGCAACTTTTCAATTGCTGGCCGCCGCCGCTCGCGCTGTTTACGCACTGGGGTGCATGAACTTGTTGCCGACATCAGGGAAACATCGCTGCCGATTGAAATAGCCAGGGCATTTACCAGCGAAAATATCCAGGCTTATGCCGATTTTCCGCTGATAACCCCTGAAGGACCCATCGGATTTCTTTCGGTATTCTATGATGCCCCCCACGATTTCTTGCACGATGAGGTTGAGTTATTGCAAACTTTGGCTGCTCAGGCTGCGCTTGCGGTTGCCAATGCGCGACTTCACACGACCGTTGATCGACAGCTGGCTCGGCGTGTGCAGCAGTTGGCAATTCTTGAAGCGGTCGGCCGCGAGCTTTCGGCGGCCACGCTCTCTGAACGTCTCTTTTTTCTGATATTGGATTACGCTATGGAATTCACCCAGTCGCCGTGGGGGATCATCGGCATCTACGATGCCGGGGACGCGATGCTGGATGTCAAAGCCCAAAGAGGGTACCCGAACCTAGAAAGGCTGTCGCTCGATGATGGCGTTACTGGACGAGCTCATCGCTTACGGCGTGTTGAGAATATCCCCGATGTGACTCAAGATACCGATTATATAAATGTTAAAGGGGATATTGTTAAATCGCAATTGAGTGTCCCTTTGCTTTATGAGGGCCAATCGTTGGGGGTAATTACACTGGAGAGTGACCTGAAAGCTGCCTTTGCCGCAGGCGATCAATCTCTGGTAGAGCAATTGGCGCATCAGGCCGCGGTGGCTTTGGTCAATGCTCAATTGCATCATGAGACTCAGCGTCAACGTGAACAATTATCGGCAGTCATCAACTCTGTACAAGAAGCGATCCTGATGTTTAACCCGCAGGGTGATATTTCCCTTGCCAATCAGTCTTTTACCCACCTTACTTCAATGCCCGCAGATAACTTGATGGGGATGCAGTTGATTGACCTCTCCGAGGGAGTATTGCGCCGCCTGGGATATGAACGCCGCGTTGTTGAACAGATGCTTCTCGGCTTGGCTGGCGAGGTTGCCAATGAATTCAAAAAAGAAACCTACCATATTCCGGATGTGACCCCTGTTAGTGTTTATGAACGCAGGTTGTATTCGGTAACATTGCCAGGGGAAGCCGCGCTGGGGTGGATGCTGATCTGGCGTGATGTTTCTGAGGAGCACCGCGTGAATCAGGAACGCGAAGTCATTGCCGACGCGCTGATCCACGATCTGCGTTCCCCAATCAGCGCTGTGCTGGGTTCACTGGATTTGATGGATGAGGTCATTCCCACGGGCGAGCATCGTCAGATCGTGGATCACGCTTTGGACGTGGCCCGGCGGGGTGCAAAGCGTGTGCTGCGTCTGGTGAAGTCATTGATGGATGTAGCCCGGATGCAGTCTGGCGATATCATGTTGCATAAAATTCCGGTTGATCTCTTTGCGCTGACGCAAATATTGATGGACGATATCGCTATGATGGCGGATGAATATGGCATCACCTTGAAAAATGAGATCCCCAGCGATTTGCCGCTTATTTTTGCCGATGAAGAAAAAATCTTTCGCGTGTTGCAAAATTTGGTGGATAATGCCGTCAAATTCTCGCCTGAAAAGAGTAGCGTGCGTGTGATTGCTTTTTCGGGAAGCGATAATATTACAGTGAAAGTTGTTGACCAGGGGCCAGGGGTCGCGGCAGAGCATCGTGCAGTCATCTTCGAGCGCTTTGCGCAAATATCAGGCCAGCTCGGGCGTTGGCGAGGCGCGGGTTTGGGATTGGCTTTCTGCAAATTGGCCGTGGAAACTCATGGTGGTGAAATCTGGTATGAGACACCAGCTGATGGTGAGGTGGGCAGCATTTTTACGTTCACGCTTCCCATTCGTCCGGATTAAGTTGTTCGCGATTGGGACTTTCTTTTGTGAAAGAGCATAAGTCCTGACTTACATTTCTGTCGCTACCATATTGAAAAACAGGTTAGGGGGTATTCGTAAACAATACCATCGGATCAAAATGCTGAAATTCTCCGCTTGTTCGCCAGCGCAGATAATTTTCCTGCTCGGTGGGTGTTGCGTGTGTATCGTAGAATACCATTCCATCAAAGGCTATGTTCGCCGGGCCGATGCGTGTCTCCAGATGCAGGTGCGGTACGGGGATGTTGTAGCCAGTCATTCCGGCATAACCGAGCAATTCGCCACAACCGATAGATTGCCCAGGCTCAACCAGTGGGGCTTCGCTCAGATGGGCGTAGAGATGGTATAGCGAGCTGCCTGCCGGTATTTGTAGCATTTCTTGCAGGGCTTCTGGAATCAACTCAGGTGGCGTTTCGATGATGACCATATTGCCGTAAGGCAAGCGATCGCTAATGGCTGCGGCTACGCGCCCGGCCAGAATACTTTGCACGCCTTCGCCATCCACGGAGGCGCGCTCGCCGTGATTGTAGTAGGCAAAATCCACGCCGTGATGGCGGTCGTCTTTTCCGTCTGGAGGTGGCGCGTAGGGGGATGAGACAATCTCGATGAGTAGCTCGGAGCTGTGTTCGGCCAGGGGAGAGCATAATTGAGTTGGCGGCTCGGGGATGGATTCGGTTGGAGTAGGCGTGCCAACTTCGAGCGAGTCCAGGTTTTCCTGTGTGGGAGCGGGACTCGGCTCGGGGGTGATTGCAGCTTCGCGGGTGGGTGTCCAGCTCGGGGTGGGGCTGATATTTTCCACAGCCGCGGGTGAACAGGCCGATAGAAATAGAAACAAACTGGTGAGTAATAATTGGAGGTTGCGCATGGCGCAATTGTATCGCTAAACTCCTTGCACGATCAGGGAGAATGCACTATAATCACGCCCGTTGTCGGGGCGTGGCGCAGTCCGGTTAGCGCGCTTCAATGGGGTTGAAGAGGCCGGAGGTTCGAATCCTCTCGCCCCGACCAGAGACCGCAATAGTGCTAGAAATAGCGAATATTGCGGTCTTTGTTGTTAACTTCGGGGTATGAGGTTGTCTTGGTTAGTTTTCTACTAAAGACTGCACAATACTACTGGCTGGCATACGTCGTCGTCGGGATTTCTATCGCAAAATGTTTTTTCTGGGTCGACAAGCTCCTGAATATACTTCCCTTGTAGAGCTACCCAGCCATTTGCCGGGACGATCGTACAGGCTTGTTTAACTCCGTCAACCGTTTGATATGTTGTTGCCAGGTCAACCCACTTTTGGTCTGCAGGGTGCCAGAAACGAATAACTTTATCTACCCAGCCATTCGGCAGGTCGAAACACTGTTCCGTGCTCCCCCCAGAGCCAAATCCAGTGTACCAGAGGGGTTCAATATTTTCAAAACCCACGGGAGGCGCCGGAGCATCGGCCAATACGCTGGTTATACTCATCAAGCCTATCAGTACAACAATAACGATACTTCCAAACAATTTGTTTATCTTCACTGAGGATTCTCCTTTTGCAATAAATAAGATTATTTTTATCCATTATAACTATTATATATAAACCGTATATATTACCGTGGTACCGTTATCGGGAGTTCGCATAAAAGTTGTGAATGAGGTATTGGCAGATTTCAGGTAGCTCTTTATTTTAATCTGTGCTAAAAGTATAGGAGTGCAGACAGTATCATTTATAATGGGGGGCATTATCAGCCTGAACTCAACTCTATTCGATAAGGACACTTACATGACTTTAAACTTGGAAAAAATCCGCGCGCAGTTTCCGGCCTTGGCGAATCCCGATGTGATCTTTTTGGATAATCCCGGCGGGACGCAAATTTGCGCGCCCTCGCTGGAGCGCGTCTCGAAATATTTGGTCGAAAGCAACGCCAACCGGCACGGCGCTTTTGAAACCAGCCGCGCCTCAGACCGCGTGCTGGACGAAGCGCGGACTGCTTGTAAAGACCTATATAACGCTGCTTGCGCTGAAGAAATTGTCTTCGGTCCCAATATGACCTCGCTGACGCTGAATATCAGTCGTTCGCTGGCGCGCCAGCTCAACCCTGGCGACCGGATTATGGTCACGCGGCTCGATCACGACGCCAATATTTCCCCCTGGATGCTGATAGCCCAGGATCGCGGCTGCGAGCTGGATTGGGTTGATTTTGATGTTGAAGATGGAACCCTCGATATGGATAGCCTGGAATGCGCCCTGGAGCGCAAGCCGAAACTGGCCGCGGTGGGGTATGCCTCCAATGCCCTGGGGACGATCAACCCGGTTAAAAAAATTACTCAAATGGCAAAAGATGCGGGCGCGCTGGTGTTCGTGGATGCCGTGCAATATGCCCCGCATGGCATTGTTGATGTACAGGAAATCGGCTGCGATTTTTTGGTATCCTCAGCCTACAAGTGGTTTGGTACGCATGTGGGCGTGCTATATGGACGCTACGAGTTGCTGGATAGCCTGATGGCCTATAAGGTCCGTCCGGCCTCGGACCTGCCGCCGGACAAGTGGGAAACGGGCACAGCCAACCATGAGGGCATCGCTGGCGTGCTGGGCGCGTTGGAATATTTTGAGTGGCTGGGCGAAAACTTTGGCAGCGGACTGTTGGCCCATGATGCAAAAACATTCAGCGGCCGTGCATTGCGGTTGCGGCAGGGTATGGCGGCTATTCAGGCCTACGAGCACGAATTAGACCGCGCTATGCTGGATATTTTCGCGTCCATTCCTGGTGTACGGCTCTATGGATTGAACGATCCGCAGCGTCTCGACGAGCGTGTGCCTACCTTTTCGATCAATGTTGATGGCTGGCATCCTGGCGACCTGGCTGAAAAACTGGGTCAGCGCGGAGTGTACGTATGGGATGGCAATTACTACGCCCTGGCCGTCACCCAACGTTTGGGTGTCGAAGAGAGCGGCGGTATGCTGCGTATCGGCGCGGCGCATTACAACACGCTGGCAGAAATCTCTCGCTTCGGCGAAATCTTGAGCGATATTATTCGTTAGCGTATCAACGGAAAAAAGGAGCATTACGCCAAATGCGCTATCTTGACCTGGAAAACTGGCCGCGTCGGCAACATTTTGAAATGTTCAATACTTTTGATTATCCTCATTTCAATCTGACGGCAAATGTCGATATAACTTCGCTGGTTGCATTGGCGAAGCAGACAGATGCCCCATTCACTGTGGTCGTCGTTCACGCCCTCGCCCGCGCCGCCAATGAAATCGAAGAGTTCCGCTATCGCATCCGCGGCGAAAAAGTGGTTGTGCATGAAATTGTACACCCTTCGTTTACGATTTTGAATGATGCCGAATTATTTAGTTTCTGCACGGTGGAATATGCCCCCGAGTTTGGGGAGTTTCACGCGCGGGCCATTGAGCGGATTGCCGCGGTGAAGTTAAACCCAATCCTCGAAGATGGACCGGGTCAAGATGACCTGCTCTTTATGACGGGCATTCCCTGGGTGTCGTTCACCAGCATGATGCACCCTATTCACATGTCTCCGGCGGATTCGGTGCCGCGCATTGCCTGGGGCAAGTTCTTCGATGATGGCGGGCGCAAAAAGATGCCCGTGTCCGTGCAGGCGCATCACGCCCTGATGGATGGCTTGCACATGGGGCGGTATTTCATGCGCCTGCAAGAATTGCTGGATGAAATGTAGGGGATTACGTGAACTGCGAAAAGTTCTTTAAAAACCTGTTATTTTTGAAGATTGCTTCGCCGCTTACAGCGGCTCGCAATGACACCGTTTTTCAGATACTTTCCAGTACCTACTTAGGAAGAACATAGGTTTAAATGTAATTAGGAGTAGTTTTGTGGAAAATTTGTTAATTCGTCCCTATACCCCTGACGATGAACACGAAGTCATCCGACTCTGGTTCGATTGCGGCCTGATGGTACCGCACAACAACCCCAGGCGAGATATTGAGCGCAAGCTTCAGGTCAACCCGGAGTGGTTTTTATTGGCCTTGCTCGAAGGCGAAATTATCGGTTCGTGCATGGTTGGGTATGAAGGCCATCGCGGCTGGATCAACTATCTGGCGGTGTCGCCGCGCTACCGGCGGCAGAGGATTGCCGCAGCGCTGATGGCCGAGGCAGAGCGTTTGCTGAACGCGGCCGGATGTCCGAAGATCAACCTTCAGGTGCGCGAAACCAACCTTGAAGTGATTAAGTTTTATGAGGGCATCGGCTACAAAAATGATGCTGTAATCAGCCTGGGGAAACGGCTTGACCCCGATGAGCCGTATGCTGTTGAACTGTGACCAGAAGTTAGTAACCAGTTTTAGCCAATCGTTCGCTGATTACAGATTTCGGTACACCTCAGGGTTTACGCAATGCGGCAGGCGTTCGCCGCGCAGCCCTGCGAGAAGGTTTTCGCAGGCCAGTTCGGCCATACGTTTGCGCGTGTGTTGGGTGGCCGAGCCAATATGCGGCACGATCAGGCAGTTGGGCAGGTCGTAAAGTGGATCATCCGCGGGCAAGGGTTCAGGGTCGGTGACATCGAGGGCCGCAGCGGCGATCCACTTTTCGCGCAGGGCATGTTCCAGATCGGTGCGGACAACCACCGGGCCGCGCGAAGCGTTGATCAGGATGGCGTTGGGCTTCATGGCGCGCAACGCAACCGCGTCGATCAGGCCGCGGGTTTCGTCTGTGAGGGGACAATGCAGGCTCAGAAAATCGCTTTCGGCGATGACTTTTTCGAATGATTTGCGCATAGCCATTGAAGTATATTCGATTTCTGATCGAGGGGAGGGATTGCTGTAAATAATCTTCATCCCAAAGGCTGCCGCGCGGCGAGCAACGGCAGAACCAATTTTGCCCATACCAATGATGCCCAGAGTTGCGCCTTGCAGGTCGGCTCCGAGCCAGCCCGTGGGCGACCAGGTTGTCCAGCGGCCTGCACGGGCATCCTGGCTGGCCTGAGGGAGTTTGCGAGCAGCCGCCAGGAGTAAGGCTAGCGTCAGGTCGGCGGTGCCTTCCGTGAGTACGCCGGGAGTGTTGCCCACCGGGATGCCGCGGCGGGTGCAGGCTGTTATATCTACGTTATCGTAGCCCACCGCCATATTGCTGACAACTCGCAATTTGGGGGCGTTGGTAATCACCCGCTCCGAGACAGGAATCGTCAAGAGAGTCAGAATTCCCACCGCATCCGGTAAGTGTTGAACCAGCTCCGGGGCCAGATGATCTGCCTCGGGCGGCCCCGCCAATATTTGGCAGTGTCCGGCTAATTTTTCCAGCCAGTCTACCGGCAAGGCATGTGAGATGAGTACCAGGGGGAGCTTTGTGGGCATAGTTGTTTTCGGTTTCAGGCGCTCAAAGGGGCAACGCAGATGGGGCTATCGTTGGCAGGGCTGTTGACAAATGTCGAAACCGGGTAGGCTTGCATTTCTTCGTTGGGATAAGGGGCAAGCAGCGGCGAAAGTGCCGCTGGGCGCATTTCCCCAGGGGTTAGCCAGTGTTGATGGTCTTTGGCGGCTAAAATGACCGGCATGCGATTGTGTATGGGGTGCATCAAATCATTCGGTTCGGTGGTGATGATGGCGGCAGATAAAATCTCGGATCCATCCGGAGATTGCCAGCGTTCCCAAAGCCCGGCGAAGGCAAACGGCGCGCCCGCTTTCATGCGAATATAGTGCGGTATTTTGGTTTTGCTGTCAGGTGATTTTTGCCATTCGTAAAAACCACTACTGAGGATCAAACAGCGGCGGTATTTGTAGGCCGCTTTAAAAGATGGTTTTTCAGCCAGGGTTTCGGCGCGGGCATTGATCATTTTATAGCCGATTTTTGGGTCTTTCGCCCAAAAGGGGATCAATCCCCAGATAACATAATCTAATTTATTCGTGCCATTATTTGTGACGACTGCGATGGGTTGGCTGGGGGCAATATTGTAGCGCGGTGGCACAGTGTAGGCTTCTGGAGCAATCTCGAGCCAGGGGAAGGCGTTTGCTAATTCATCGGGAGTAGCTGTAAGTGTGAAGCGTCCGCACATGGTGTAGCCCTTTGCGATTTAAGTTGATATTTGGTCTCCAGGTATTATTTCACGGAGGGGCAGGGTTGTCAAAGCATATTGCGGATAGTACAATACCGCGGCTTTATTCTTTCAATAACGTGGGGAAAAAATAATCAATAGTGTTTGCGTAAGTTGTTATAATAATTCGGTCACTCAAGTTCTCTGCTGTTTTGAGTGGTCACGCGCGCAAGCCAATATCTAACTTCTCTGTCTGACCGTTTTATGTCGGAAGGGCGGAGCTTAGCTAAATGAGCCGATACCCGTCAAGAATTGCCCTTTTTTTGATCGCCGTTGAGAGCAGCTTTATCGCTAGCGCGATTCTACGCGCGCCATCAGAAGCCGCCAGCGCGCGTTTTTTGGGTTTATCGGCAGCGCGGTTGGTGATGTTGGGGGCTGCTCTGTTCGTTGCATTGGCCGCATTGGGAGTGCTGATATTCTCTTTTTGGCGGCAGGCGCAATTTGATCAACGCGAAAGACTACTGCGAGAAAGACTAGCTGCCCGAAAATCAATTGCATTCGTCACTGGGGTATTGATGTTTTTCACCTGGGTAGCTGCCGAATTAGCCATCTATGCTGGAGTTGTTCAGGAACCGGTTATGCAGGCGGTGCTGATGCGTTTGCGTCCGCTGCTGATTGGCGGGGCGCTGATCGGTGGGGAGATTCTGGTATTGGCCTGGGCTTGGTATTGGGCTGAAAATTACATTAATTCGTTCAAAAACAAAACCGCGCGTAACGTACTGCTTTTGTGGACTATTTTCTTGCTTTTGTGGGCTTTCAAGGCCGTGAACGGTTATGGCTTTGCTGAAGAGACGGTTGATTCTGGCGTTTTTCGTCTTCCCGGTACGCCAATTCTGGGTATTCAAATCATTGCGGCGCTGGTTATTATTTTCATGGGTGGAAAATGGTTGTGGCCGAAAATTGCACGCTCGCCGTTTTGGGTGTTGCTCCAATCGAAACACCTGAATCTAAACGTTGTACTCAGTATTTTGATTGGCGGACTTGCGTTTATAGCCTGGATGTCTGCCCCGTTAAAAACAAGCTGGTTTGTGGATGCGCCTCGTCCCACAAATTATACTTTTTCCCCGAATTCCGACGCCTATCTCTATGAAACGGTAGGGCAAAGCTTGCTGGCTGGAGCTGGATTCCGACATCCTCAATGGGGGGCAATGGTTTTGCGTCCCATGTATTCGGCGATTTTGGCATTATTTCACTGGATAGGGGGGGCGGGTTATGAAGATATTATCGGGCTTCAGGTCGCTTTCCTGGCTTTATTCCCCGTACTCATATTTAACCTGACCGCGCTTTTATACCGTCGCTCCGCCGGCGTTTTGGCTGCCTTGCTGATTATCTTGCGCGAATATAATGCTATCCGTTTGGCGGACGTGATTACGGTATCTCATGCCAAATTGTTGATGGCCGACTTACCGGCTGCATTGGGCGCGGTTTTGGTTTTGTTGTTATTCATCCGGTGGATGCAGTCTCCCGACAAGCGCGTTTACCCTTTGCTTGCGGGAGGCGCAATTGGCTTCTTTTTGCTGATACGGATGGAGACGGTAGCACTATTTTCGCTATTGGTTTTCGCCGGGATCTATCTTTTACCGCGTCACGCCGCTAAATGGTTTCAGGGCGCTGGGCTGGTCGTGGTCGGGTTTGTGTTATTTACGGCTCCCTGGGTATGGCGTAACTGGCAGCAAACCCAGATGTTCTACATCATCTCGCCTGACTATGAAAAAAAAATTGTGGATAGGCTCTTTGGGACACAACTTCTTCCCCCGCAGGAAACAAACTTAGCGCCAGCGCCAGTCTTTACAAGTACCCCCGTTGAAAATTCTACGAACAGTGCCACGGTTGATTCCACCCTCGGACAAAATGCAGCCGTAGCACCGGTTGAGGACCATACCTGGTCTGCTGGAGAAAAACTAATACACCACTTTTCTAACAGTCAGTTGCAAACTTTTATGATCTTTCCGCTGTCGCCGCGTTTCCTCGTTGCCGCGGCTTCAGCAGGCATAGAGCGTCAGGCCAACTCTTCAGCCAGTTTGTGTTGTTCGCCCGAAGCCTATGTACGCTCTTTACCTTATTGGTGGACTAGCTGGGATAGAAGCTTGTCGCCGGAATCGGTTATTTCGATGGGAGCGATCTTGTTTCTCAGCGCAGTTGGCATTTTTGCATTATGGCGCGCTAATAAATTCCTGGGATTAGTGCCAATCCTGTTTAGCACGGCATACTTTCTGTTTTTGGCGCTGATGGGGCGTTCAGGGGGCCGATGGATTCTTGAGGTTGATTGGGTTTTTGTGGTTGTGTACAGCGCAGGGATAGTTGAGGTCCTGGATGGGTTTACGCGTTGGGTAGCTCCGAAGGAGAGTCAATCGACGCAGCGGGAACAAGAGAAGAGTATTGCAACCAGTGCTGGAAAACTCTTTCGGGTAATGGTGGTGATCCTGCTATTGGGCATGGTACTCCCCCTGGGTGAGAAACTCAGCCCTGATCGATATTCCCAAGCCGAAGTGGACGCGCATCTCAGCAGGTTGACATCCAATGAGAACACTTTGTTGTCTCAATCTGATCATGATCGATTTGAAAACCTGTTAGTTAAAGAAAATATCGAAGTCTGGTATGGGCGCGCCTTGTACCCGCGTTTTTTCCAGGCCGACGATGGTATGGTTGGCTTGGGAGGTTCCTATATTCGCCCATATCCACGGATGGAATTTTTCCTGGTTGGCACAGAAAATAACTTTGTTGTTTTTCCAAATACAGACGCTGTACACATGGATCATGCTGCCGATGTGTTGCTGGTTGGCCGCCGCGGTTATGCATCATCTTATTTCGAAATTTTAGGTGCGGTGTTATTTGAGGATGATGGTATAGTTCCCCAGAGAGTTTTGTGGAGCAATACGGCTCAAGAAAATGAACAAGAATAAGGGAATAGAAAAGATGACTCGTTATCTGATCACCGGAGGGGCCGGTTTTATTGGCTCACATCTTGCTGAGACTTTATTGGCACAAAGCCATAAAGTTACAGTAATTGATAATTTATCCACCGGGAAATTCGAAAATATCCAGCACCTGGTTGAAAATCCGCGTTTCCACTTTGCGATTGATACGATCACGAACGAGGTTGTACTGGATCGTTTGGCAAGCGAATGCGATGTAATTATACATTTGGCCGCGGCTGTGGGTGTCAAGCTGATTGTTGAAAACCCTGTGCATACCATTGAAACCAATGTCGGCGGAACCGAGGCAGTTTTGAAGGCCGCGCTGCGCTATCGGGCAAAAGTTCTGATCGCTTCCACATCGGAAGTATACGGCAAGGGCAATCGCATTCCCTTTAACGAAGAAGATGATGTTTTACTGGGGCCGACAATCCACAATCGCTGGGCGTATGCTGCTTCCAAGATGATGGATGAATTCCTGGCGTTGGCTTATCATCACGAAAAAGGATTGCCGGTTGTGATCTTCCGTTTGTTCAATACCATTGGCCCACGGCAGACTGGCCAATATGGTATGGTAGCGCCGCGCTTTGTGCAACAGGGGCTAAGCAATGCGCCAATTACCGTCTATGGTGATGGAACTCAACAGCGTTCCTTTACCTGGGTTGGCGATGCGGTTGGCGCGATTATACAATTATCCAAAAATCCAGCGGCTATCGGGCAAGTATTCAATATTGGGCACGAGAAAGAAATTTCGATTTATGAACTCGCGGAATTGGTCAAAGAACTTACCAGAAGCGAATCAGAAATCCAGATGATTCCCTACGAAGAAGCCTATGCTGGCGGATTTGAAGATATGCAGCGACGCCTGCCCGATTTGACGAAAATTACGGCGATGCTAAAGTACCGACCAAGCATGGATTTGCCGGAGATTTTACGGGCAATTATTGCATATTACCGTGGCACTCAAGAAAGAAGCAGGACTTTCGCAAAATAAAGGGGTGCGAGTTTTCTTTTGCGAAAGTACGTAAGTTTTAAGAGAGTAAGAGGTATATCGAAACAGATGGATCTTTCAGGAAAACGCATAATGGTCATTGGTGGAGCTGGTCTGGTTGGCTCGCACATTGTCGATCAGTTGACGCGCCAGCTGGTATCTGAAATTATTGTATATGATAATTTCGTGCGTGGAACGCGTCAGAATCTTACCAAGGCAATAAATTCTCCCAAGGTTAAAATTGTTGAAGCTTCAATGATGGATACGGAAAAATTGCGCCAGGAGATGAACGGCATTGATGGCGTTTTTTTACTGGCCTCCCTTTGGTTAGGAGAATGTGTAAACGATCCACGCAGCGCCTGGGAGGTCAATGTACTTGGAACATGGAATGTAGTCGAAGCCTGTAGAGATTTGGATGTTCGTCGCCTTGTTTATTCTTCATCAGCTTCCGTCTATGGCAATGCGCTGGTGACGCCAATGTCAGAGGAGCACCCATTTAATAACCGCACAACCTATGGGGCAACCAAAATAGCCAATGAACAAATGTTGCGCGCGATCTATGAACAACACAAATTACCTTATGTTGGTTACCGCTACATGAATATCTATGGCCCGCGCATGGATTATAGAGGCACTTACGTCAGCGTGATTATGAAGGTTTTAGACCGCATTTTCTCAGGCCATCGCCCCGTGATCTATGGTGATGGAACCCAAATGTATGATTTTATTTACGTGGAGGATGTAGCTAAAGCAAATATTCTGGGCATGAAGGCTGATGTGGCGGATGAATTTTTCAACATCGGCATGGGCAGAGGAACGACAATAAACGAGCTTGTGGATATGCTGCTTGAGCTAACGGGGTCTGATCTGGAACCTGAATACCTGCCTCAAGAGCAGAGTTTCGTCACTTACCGGATTGGAAGTATCGAAAAAGCAGAACAACTTCTGGATTTTAGAGCTAGCACGCCTTTGTTGGACGGTCTTAAAAAAGTGGTTGAGTGGCGCAGATCTCAGCAGCAAGCGTAAATTAAAAATATAAATTATGTGTGGAATTGTTGGTATATATCATTTGAATGGTAGCCCTGTTTCATCTGTGATGCTGCGCAAAATGACGGATGCCATTGCCCACCGCGGGCCAGACGGGGAGGGATTTTACACCGACAGTTTCATAGGACTTGGACATCGAAGGCTAGCGATCATTGATTTATCGCCCGCGGGGCATCAGCCAATGATTACCAAAGATGGACAATTTGTATTGGTATATAACGGGGAGATATATAATTTCCAGGAACTGCGCCTTGAACTCGAGTCCTTGGGTTATCAATTTCATTCCCGCACAGACAGCGAAGTCGTTCTATATGCGTATGCTGAGTGGGGAGAAAAAGCGCTCGATAAGTTCAACGGGATGTATGCCTTTTCTTTATGGGATCGTCGGCGCCAGGAGTTATTCCTGGCTCGTGATCGTTATGGGATAAAACCACTTTATTATACATACCAGGGAAATACCTTTCTATTTGCCTCTGAAGTCAAAGCCATAATGGCCCACCCGGCATATCAGGCTGGGTTGGATAGAGAAGCTTTGGTAGAGTATTTTACTTTCCAGAATTTTTTCACAGATCGCACTCTCTTCGAGAATGTCAAGCTATTGCCAGCCGGGTGTTTTTTGCGGATTCCTTTGGGGTCACTTGGTTCTGCTCAACCCCAGCGGTATTGGGATTACGATTTTACCGAATCCGAAAACCCCAGGGATGAACGCGAATATATTGAAGAGCTGGATCGGCTCTTCCAACAGGCTGTCAATCGCCAGTTGATTAGCGATGTGGATGTGGGATCTTATCTGAGCGGAGGAATGGATTCGGGCTCAATTACGGCCGTTGCAGCAAAACAATTGCCATATATCAAAACTTTTACCTGCGGTTTCGATCTTCACTCCGCCTCGGGAATAGAATTGGGTTTTGATGAACGGGACCAGGCCGAACTGATGTCCTATTTATTCAAGACCGAACACTACGAGATGGTGCTCAAAGCTGGCGATATGGAGCGTGTAATGCCGCGTCTGGCATGGCATATTGAAGAACCGCGCGTTGGGCAGAGCTACCCCAATTTTTATGCCGCTCAACTTGCCAGTAAATTTGTGAAAGTGGTTCTTTCCGGTGCAGGTGGGGATGAGTTGTTTGGGGGTTACCCCTGGCGTTATTACCGCGCCGTGACCAATGGTTTTGAGAACTTTGTCGATCAGTATTACGCCTATTGGCAACGACTGATACCGAATACAATCATCCAGCAGGCATTTCGTCCGATATGGTCAGATGTTAGCCATGTTTGGACGCGGGATATCTTTCGGGATGTGTTTTCCACTCAGACAACGAAATTGGAAACACCAGAAGATTGTATAAACCAGTCACTTTATTTTGAAGCCAAGACATTTTTGCATGGGTTGTTAGTTGTAGAAGACAAATTAAGCATGGCACACAGCATGGAGACAAGAGTACCTTTTTTGGATAATGACCTCGTAACTTTTGCTATGCGAATGCCAGTTAAATGGAAACTTGCCCATTTGGGCGACATTGTGCGCCTTAATGAGAATGAGCCGGGGCGAAAGCCGGATAAATATTATCGAAAAACCAGGGATGGCAAGCTACTATTAAGGAAGGTCATGGAGCAACACATTCCAATTGAGATTACAAAAGCTGTCAAACAAGGCTTTTCGGCTCCTGATGCCAGTTGGTTCAAGGGCGAAAGTATTGATTATGTGCGACGCGAGATATTAGGCGGTCGTACACGGCTTTATGATTACCTTGATCGAGAAGTGGTTCACTCTTTAGTAGAAGATCATATCGAAGGGCGACAGAATCGAAGGCTTTTGGTCTGGTCGTTGTTAAGTTTCGAGTGGTGGCTACGAAAGTTCTTGTAATGCCTTTGGAGAAAACGCAAATGAAACTTGAAGAAATCAAGCGCTATTGGGAAAGCTCTGGGGAGAGTAATGATTTTGGCAGCATGGTAACTCCCACATCGAGAGATCCCTATCTTGGAGAACTCGAGAGAGAAAATATTCTACGCCATCTTGTGAATGGGGATACATGCCTCGAAATTGGGTGTGGCGACGCGTTTCATACTGTTCATTACGCAAAGAAGGTAAACCAACTGTTTGGTATTGATGTTGCTGACAGCCTCATTAATGTTGCGGAGAGGCGAGTGCAGCAAGAACGTCTGGATAATATAAATTTACTTGTGGGATCTGTTCTGGATATTGAATTGAAATTCAAAGGTAAGAAATTTGACTATGCAATATCTCAACGATGTCTAATAAATTTGCCAACTTGGGAATTACAAAAAGATGCCATTTTTCAAGTTCATCAGTTATTAAAGGATCAAGGGATATTCTTGTTGACGGAAGGTTTTCAGGATAACCTCGACGAGCTTAATTCAGTTAGAGAAGAATTTAATTTACCGGCAATAAAAGTGGTTGATTACAATCAAAACTTTGTGCTCAAGGATTTTGAAAAATATATCCATCGGTATTTTGAAGTCATAGCAAAGCGTTACTATGGCTCCTATCTATTCTTTTCACGTGTATATCACCCTCTTGTAGTTTTGCCTGAAAACCCAAAACACGATTCTAAGTTGAACGAAGTGGCTATGAAACTGCAAAAAACTCTATCGTTGCCGGATTTGGATAAATATAGCTACAATATATTTTATGTTTTGCGCAAGCGAGAATTATGATATTTGAATTTCGAGCTTCAAAACTATCCTTGGGAGTTGAATCCAAGGGTATATCCCAAGAGAGGCGTTTATGCGTATTGCCCTAACTACAAATCTTTTTTCGCCCATTCAAACCGGCACAGCTCATTACACGCGCGAACTGGCTCAAAATCTTGTGCAGGCCGGGCATCACGTTATTGTGATTACTTGTAATTTAGACGCTACGTTTCATGAAGAGATACTTGATGGCTATCGTGTATTCAAGTTACCGTCATTTCATTTGCCGGTTTCGAAAATAACTTTTGGCTTTGAGCAATTCTATCTAGGGTATATTCCTGGGAATAGTCGAAGAATTGAAGAAATTCTCAATCAGGAGCAAATCGAGCTTGTGCATCAATGTGGGCATTTGCTTGATTTAAATTACTTGATTCCTCGTGTTTGCAAGCGGTTAAAAATCTCTGCGGTCTGTTCAATTCACACGATAATACATTACCCGGGGAACAAACTTATTGACAAGTTGATGAAATTGATCGACAAAACTTTTGTCAACTGGTTTTCGATATCCCACTATAAAACATTAATTGCCTTGGATGCTGAGGTAGCCCGGTATGCTGACGAGCGTTATCAGCATTCAGATGTTCGGATTGTTCCACTCTGTCTGGATTCGACAATACTTGAATACCCATCGGCGAATCTTGTTGATGAAGCCCCAATATTCAAAATTCTGTCTGTGGGGCATGTCACTTCGATGCGGCATCGCTTGGATCTAATCCGCTCCGTAGGCTACTTGCGCGAAGAAGGCATAGCTGCTGAACTTACGATTGTGGGCAAAATTCTCGAGTTGGCGCCTGTTAAGCTTGCCCAGGAAATGGGACTTGACGAGGTGGTGCATTTTGTGGGAGAGATGCCGCGTGCACAAATCATGGAATATGCTCGAGAATTCCATGTTGAGGCGCATTGGATCACAATCCCTGCCTTGGGTACGGCTATCCTTGAAGCTATGGCTCTGGGCTTACCGGCGGTTACATTTGGTTACCCGGGTATCCAGGGGGACGCGCCTCTAGAAGATGGTGAGAATATTATTTTTATCAAACCGGGCGATATTGAGTACATCGCAGGGAGGCTGGCACCTTTGGCGCTATCCCCCTCGTTGCGGGTCTCAATTGGCGAGAAGGGGCAGGCTCTCGTGCGTGATTATCTGACCTGGGCAAATGTTATCAATCATTTTGAGATCATATACTCCGAATTGATTGCATCGCAGAAATGAAAACAACCAAGATGGGACTTCGCCAAATACCACGGCAATTTTCCCAACTCAGGTCGCGTGTACAGATATTGAGCATTTTGAGTTTGGCGTTTATTGTCAGAGGCGTTTATTGGTTAATTGCCCCTGAAGCGAATGCATCAGATTCCGCCCAATTCTTGCAGGCTGCTCAAGGTATCTTGACTGGCGAATTCACTACATTTTTTATTGAGTTCCCATTACATAAAATTTACCCTATTTTGCTTCTCCCAGCTTATATAATTCCAGATGGATTTACCAGATATATTCCCCTGTTGCACATATCTCTATCGTCGCTCGTTGTAGTTTTTCTATTCCTAATTAACCACGAGATTACCCAGGATTATCGTGCCCAGATTCTTACCGCGCTTGTTGCTATATTTTACCCTCTGCTTCTTTTCTGGATGAAGTTCATTTTGACAGAAGCCATCTTTATTCCCATCTTAACTATTTATGTTTATTTAACGGTTCGCTTAATGAAACGTCACAATTATAAATTGGCCCTTTTGTGGATTCTTGTGGCGGCATTGTTGATTCTTTCCCGCCCGGTTTCTTTGTCCGTGGTGATCCTGTCGGCTGTGGCATTGCTAGCAATTTGGTTACAGGAGAAATTTCCACATCAATGGAAATTGTTTTTAGGAATTACATTGATAGTAGGCATAATATTCTTTATCGGCTTGATTTCGATCTCTGGAATAAGAAACAAAATTTTCCGAGTGCCCACTGTTGCCCAAAGTCTTTGGCTGAGTACGCAAGTGGTAAAAGGGACGCATGAAGAATACGCTGCCGCGGCATCGGCACTAGAGAATGTCGATATTGGGATGGGCGATTTGTGGGATTACAAAATCAACTTTGCGATTGAATTTATTCAAACTCAGCCTTTGAAATATAGTTGGATGGCTGTAGAGCGGTTTTTTAACTATTACTACCCATGGGTTTATCCTCAATGGTCGATTAAGCATCGACTGTTGGATGCTGTACTTTCGTTGGGACTTACAATCACAGTGATAGCCAGTTTTAAGGCGCCATCGAACAAACGAGTTATTGTATTATTAGTTAGTTATGCATTGGCATTAGGGCTCACCACCGCCTTTACTCAGATCGATACCGAGGCGCGCTATCGATTGCCTGCTGAAGTTTTGTTGCTCCCGGCTGCGTGTAGCGGGGGATATTATATTTTGGAGTACCTGAAGGAATGGCAGTTCAAATGATAACAAATTCTGAAACCGAATGGATTCTGATCATTGTTTCTGGAATTCCCGTGCGAGCGATAAAAATGCTTAAAAACTCTTTCGCAGAAGATCGCCCCAGCGGTGTGGGCATTGCCGAGAGTGAGAAGGCGCTGTAGATTGGAGTCGTCAGGAAACGGATTATCCCCCATTTCCCAAATACCGGGTATGTAATGGAGCATTTGATTAGGGCTGAGCCAGTTGTTATACAAAATGATTCGTGGATTGGCGCAGGCGCAATAATTTTGCCAGGGGTGCTAATAGGTACGGGGTCAATTGTGGGGGCAGGCTCTGTTGTGACTAAGGACGTTGAACCATTTTCCATTGTGGCGGGTGTTCCGGCTCAGATAATAAGATATCTACTGACGGTGTCGTAGCTCACAATTATGCAACACCGAACCAATTTTGCTCTAATGAACAATATCTTTATTACTATTGATGTAGATTGGGCACCAGATTTTGTAATTGATTTTGTTGCTGATGTACTAATCGAGTATCAGGTAAAATCTACTTGGTTTATCACTCACCTTAGCCCGGCAATAGAACAGCTTGCTCTCCTCCCAGATTTATTTGAGTTTGGAATTCATCCTAACTTTTTGAATGGTTCCACCCAGGGCAAAACCCCAAGTGAAATTTTGGATTATTGCTTTAAAATTGTCCCTAGAGCGAAGTGTATGAGAACGCACAGCCTGGTACAATCTTCGCCTTTGTTGGGAGAAATATTGCAGCGAACCCCTGTCGAAATTGATGTGTCGCTTTTTCTGCCTCATGTTCCTAACCTTCAACCATTTGAGTATCACGCGAATGATAAATCTTTGCTTCGCGTGCCATATTTTTGGGAAGATGATTATGAGACAGGGCGACCAAAACCGATTTGGAGATTTTCATCTTTAGCATCGTCCGAAGGCCTAAAAGTATTTGATTTTCACCCAATCCATGTGTACCTAAACTCGCATAATCTTGATGCGTATAGCCAGCTCAAGCGACAAGGATATAATGCCGATATCCCACCCAAATTGATTAGGAAATATATCCAACAAGGCGAAGGCACGCAAACTATGTTTATGGATATTGTCTTAGAATTATCGCGATATGGATATTCGAATTTCATAAGTGATATTCAGACTAATGGACAAGCACGAAACTAATGTGGAAGGAAAAGCAATGAAAGTTGCTGTACTAGGGCGCACTCAATTGCTTTATGAAAGCGCAAAAGCGATATCTTCAAATGGTCATCAAATAGTTCTAATTGGTACCTGTCCGGCGGTAGCTGAGTACAAGAAAAACGAAAATGATTTTGCTGAATTAGCAGAAACATTGCGAGTTCCATATTTTTGTGATGCTGCCATTAATTCCGACAGAATTATTAAGTTGATTTATGATTCTGGTGCGGATGTTGCAATTAGTGTGAATTGGCTCACGCTGATTAGTCGGAAAGTCATCGATCAATTTCCTTATGGAATTATAAATGCTCATGCAGGAGATTTGCCACGTTATCGGGGGAATGCAGTTTCGAATTGGGCAATCATAAACAATGAGGCTACGGTAGTGCTTACCTTGCATTATATGGTAGCTGAATTGGATGCAGGGCCGATCCTGTTACAGCGAACTTTTCACCTATTGCCCACAACCTATATAACAGATATTTATTCATTTATAGAGGTAACTCTCCCCGGAATGTTTGTGGAAACTCTTGATGGATTAGAATCGAATTCACTTTTTCCGCGAAACCAATCCACTGACCCATCTCAATCGTTACGGTGTTTTCCTCGGTTGCCGCGCGATAGTGAACTCGATTGGGATCAATCGGCAGAATATCTGGCGCGTTTGATTCGGGCCAGCGCAGAGCCTTTTGCTGGAGCGTATTCCTATCTAAATAAGGAGAAACTAATAATCTGGCGCGCCTATGCTGATCGCTTACCATACCCTTATCTGGGGGCGCCAGGACAAGTGGCAGAGCGCCGAAAGAAAAAGGGCGAGGTTATTGTTTTGACTGGCGATGGTGTTTTAGTATTGCAAGAAGCCGAAAATGCTTTTGGTGTGCGAAGCTCTGCGGGCGAAATCATTACGTCTTCTCGTGTTCGCTTGGGAGTTGACACTCATTCAGAAATTGTTCAACTTAGGAAAGAAATTGAGCGCCTGAAACAAATAATAGAAAGCGGTGCATTGTCGAAATGATATGCTTGCCAATATGCTGATGCTGACATCGGGAATGGCAGTTCAAATGATAACAAATTCTGAAGCCGAATGGGGTCTGATCATTGTTGCTGGAATTCCCGTGCGAGCGATAAAAATGCTTAAAAACTCTTTCGCAGAAGATCGCCCCAGCGGTGTGGGCATTGCCGAGAGTGAGAAGGCGCTGTAGATTGGAATCGTCAGGAAACTGATTTACCCAGGTTTCCAAAATGCCGAGCGGGAAAAAATATGCTTGCGGCGACCCCATGGCCCATGTTATAGTTGGCGCATGCGAAATGAAGCCATAAAAAGGTGTGCGGGATCTGTTTTCTCCACACCTTTTTGTGATCTGACAAATACGAAGGCGCAAGCCCGAATCTAAAAATGTGCTTTTTATGAACAAAATGGCTTTACAAGAATCGACAAACAATCAAGAAGAATGGGATTTAATTATCAGCCCCCAACGCAATTGGTGGGATTTGCGCCTGGGCGAGTTATGGCGTTACCGCGATTTGATCCGCTTATTTGTCTGGCGCGATTTTGTCGCTTACTATAAGCAGACCATCCTTGGCCCGCTGTGGTATGTGATCCAGCCGATTTTGACAACACTGGTTTTTACCGTTATTTTTGGCAATATCGCTCAGCTCTCAACTGACGGCTTACCGCCATTTCTTTTTTATTTGGCGGGTAATACGGTATGGAGCTATTTTTCGGCCTGTTTGGTAAATACATCTAATACCTTTACTACGAATGCCGGCATTTTTGGCAAGGTGTATTTCCCTAGGTTGAGCATTCCCATTTCGGTGGTAATTTCAAATCTAATATCTTTTTCTATCCGATTAGTTTTATTTATCGCTTTTTGGATTTACTTTCTTGTCAGAGGAGCAGAATTTCAACCCAACTGGTGGATACTGATCTTGCCAGTCTTGGTACTCATGATGGGTGGAATGGGTCTAGGTTTGGGGATAATTGTATCGTCTATGACCAGCAAATATCGCGACTTGCAGCACCTAATCAGCTTTGGTGTGCAGTTGCTGATGTACGCCACGCCAATTATCTACCCTTTGTCATCTGTTCAGGGTGTTTGGCGTTGGCTGCTGTTGGTGAATCCGATGACACCGATCATTGAAATTTTCCGTCTGGCCTTTTTGGGAACAAGTTCGCTTGAACCGATCTACATGATTTATAGCGTTGTTTTTACGGTGATAGTTTTTTGTGTTGGTGTATTGATTTTTAACCGCGTTGAAACTACCTTTATGGATACTGTTTGATGTCAAATATAGTCATTTCCATTGAAGATCTATCGAAAAGTTATCATTTAGGAGTCATAAGCACAGGGACATTTTATGGTGATTTAAAGCGTTGGTGGGCCAGGAAACTTGGTAATCCAGATCCCTATCTTAGAATCGGTGATACAGATCATGGAAATCGTGATGGCGAAATGATTTGGGCACTACGGAATGTAAACTTTACCGTTAGGCAAGGTGAGGCTTTAGGGGTTATTGGGCGTAATGGGGCTGGAAAAAGCACATTGTTAAAAATACTTTCTCAGGTTACTGCGCCTACATCGGGAGTTGTGAAGGTAAAAGGGCGTATTGCCAGTTTATTAGAAGTTGGTACAGGTTTTCACCCAGAGCTTACGGGACGAGAAAATGTCTATCTTAACGGTGCTATCATGGGGATGGATCGTGCAGAAGTTTCGCACAAATTTGATGAGATAGTGGATTTTTCTGGCGTTGAAAAGTTTATTGACACACCAGTGAAACGTTATTCTAGCGGTATGTACGTACGTTTAGCTTTTGCCGTGGCTGCTCATCTCGAGCCGGAAATACTAATAGTCGATGAAGTTCTAGCCGTAGGAGATGCGGAATTTCAAAAGAAGTGTCTTGGAAAAATGAAAGCTGTCACCGGTGAGGGGCGAACGGTATTATTTGTGAGTCATAATATGGCCTCTATCAGTGCGTTTTGTCAGCGAGCGTTATTGTTGAGAGCGGGAGAATTACGAAATTCAGGTAATCCTGATGATGTTATTGGATATTATCTAAAATCTTCTGTTATTGCTTCTTTTTCAGCAGCTAATTTATTGGAACATCCCAATCGTAGACCAAACATGAAGCCGATTATTGCTAAATTAAACGCTTCTAATGGCAATGGTGAGGTAACAAATTTATTTAAAGTTGGAGATGATATTATTTTTAATATTACTTTAGAGCCGAGAGAAGTAGAAATTAAACACCCCGCGGTATCTATTGCAATACTTAATAATGTTGGTGATCAAATCCTGAAGCTTGCTTCGTGGGCTCAGGCAATTGAGTGGGATTTGTTAGCTGAACGAGTAACTGTACAATGTGTGTGGAAAGATTGCCGCCTTGCTCCAGGTAAATACTTCATAAACATCGGACTTGGTGAGGGGAAAGGAACTGTTGATTACATTGAACATGTTACAAATATTGAAATCGCCCCACAAACTGATGAGTACCGTACGGGTAGGATTCCTCCGGGAATATTTTTACCAAAAGTAGAGTGGGCTGTTGACGGAAGCAATTTATTGTGACCCTAGCTAAAACAAAGCCGAGGATTATAAAAAAGATGCGAGCAACCCTGTTGAAAATTTATCGGTACTATCTCAAGCGGGGTGATGCTATTAAGAATCGGATGATTAAAGATGTCAGATGCTTAGACATATTATCTGATGCCCTACATCGAGTAGGGCTTGAACCAACAAATATATGTAATGCGCGCTGTTCTTTTTGCGCATACAGACTTCATAATGGGAAAAAAGGGGTGATGGATTTTGAACTATATCAGTCGCTTATAGATGAACTGGTTTTGATTAACTGTCGAGAGATAAAATTTACGCCAATTATTGGCGATCCGTTATGCGATCGAAACATAATAGATAGAATAGAATATGCAGCATCGAAAGAACATTTCTCACTCATTTATCTTTACACGAACTTGATAAACTTAGGTAACTATAATGTTGACCGTTTGATAAACTCTGGCATAAACTCCATTGCTGTTTCTACTTGTATTGCCGATTCAAAAATGTACAAAAGAGTTTATGGTGTAGATGCTTATGAAAAGGTAATGCGGAATATTAAGCACCTTTTCCGTGTTAATAAGTCAAATGGCGATCCTGTTGGGGTAAATATTTTTTTACGTAATGAAAAACCGATAGAGCGTGCGTTACACTCTCCTGACTACAAAGAGCTTATGGAATTGGGCGCGAATATTGGGTTTATGTGGGATGATTATGATAATTGGTCAGGATTAATAAAGCTTGATGACTTACCTAAAGGAAATATTTTTCGGTCTGTAGAATCAAAACAGGCTCCTTGTTCTCAGCTTTATTCAGGATTGATAGTGGATTACGGTGGAAGAATTAATGTTTGTTGGTGTAGGGACCCTGACAAAGAGTTAGAAATTGGGAAATATTCAGATGTGACGTTAAAAGAAGCATGGGAAGGAACAGCGCTTATGGCGATAAGAGATAATTGGATAAAAGGTGATTTCCCGGGAGTGTGCCAACAATGCCTGCAATATACATCCGTTTACGATCACCCTCAATTACAAAGCATATATGAGGCGTTGTTGTTTAAGTCAATCAGTAAGAATATATCCTGAAGATTAAAATAGCAGGTCACTGATGGATATTCTAACGAAAATACAAGAATGACTGCACATTTATGAAGGATATTATGAAATGGCATTGAAAGATTATTTCGGCAAGATAAAAATTTGGATTCGTGGTTTCTTGGATTCTGTTAGGCGCATTATACTGCTTGATCTTAAACTTGGACGTAGTATCAGAACACCAAATCCATATGAATCGTACGATGATTATATTTCTTGGCAGAAGGAAAAAACACTTGACCCCCAGCGAATGGAAAAATGGCTTGGGGAAGAGTGGGAAGAAAAAATTGAGGGTTTTACTAAAACATTTAAGAGGAGTTGGGAATATATCAATGATAAACAAAATGCATTATGTCTCGGATCTCGAGCGGGGCAGGAAGTAAGGGCTTTGCAGATATTGGGGTTAAACGCTATTGGGATTGATCTCGTTCCATTTGAGCCATGCACGATTGAGGGCGATATTCATAATTTGCAATTTGAAAATGACGAATTTGGATTATTATTTTCAAATATTTTTGACCATGCTCTATACCCGGAGAAATTTTGCTCTGAGATGGAGCGTGTTCTCATGACTGGGGGAATTATCATTCTTCACCTTCAGATTGGCGAAGAGTTAGACGAATTCACTGAGACATATGTTTATAGCCCTGATGGAGTTATCAATTTGTTTTCTAATCTTGTTGTTTTAGAGAGCCGTGCCATTCAGCATGATTTCGACCCGATGGATTGGGAACTTGTACTAAAAAAAATTCCGGGCATCAGTAAATAGAAATAGGTAGAGCCAGTAAATATAGTAGGATACTTAACGTTTGAGCTGTGTTTTGAATTTTTAGTGATTTCACTTTGGATAAGGCGACAAGAATTATAAAAGGTATGTAATAGGCACTGTAAATAAATTTAATGCCCGAGTTTTTCCCAGGCTCTAAAGCAATAAATGTTTGCCAAAAGAACCATAATCCAAATCCGACTATAGATAAAATTGTAGCAATGTACAAAGGAGTTATTTCCCATTTATTACGGATGCTCTGGATGATTTCTGAAATAGCGCTTAGCATAAAACCTATCAATAATAGAATGGTAATTGGCGCAGTATATACAAAAAGTATCCTCTTGGGCCAGAGTTTTCCTTCTTCGCCTATTTGACGCCCCGAAAAATATAACCAATGATCGCCCCAAAAATCTGAATAGGCTACTGTCCAAAGGCTGTTGTTGAGCGAGTGTTTCCAATCAGGTTTTTCGGAAATTAGTATGTCAAAATTCCGGTTGGGAATTTGCAGAAGTTCTTTGAAATAGAACGATGTAGCGTAATCAAGATAGTAGTTCGAATCAGTTTCAGCGCGCTTGGACGCATATTTGTCATAATAGTGTGGATCTGCAATGTTAATAAATTGCCCAGTTTTTAGATAACGTATTCCCCACCATGACGTGATAGGGATGACTACGATTGCAGAAAAAACCAAAAGCCGTGCAGCAATTTGGCGGAAATTGAGTTTTTGTTCTTTGCCAGCCTGTATTAGCATCTTCAAATAGATCAAGGCGAAGATGCCAACGGGGACAACTGCAAACGGTCTGGTCATCAGAACAAGAGCTAATAGTAGTGCGTAGGTTATATTTCCTGCCCATTTTTGAACAGAAAGCTTGTTATAAAGCCATAAAGCGAATAGAAGTGTTGTTAGTAGCGTTAGTAAGTTATCGGCATGGATCATGACAGCGAGCTTTTCGTAGCCGGGGAGGGCCAGCAAGAGGGTGCCAGCTATAGTATGTGTCGTTTTGTTGGGTAACAGGCTGGGGAGGATCCAGTAGAGCCAAAGGATGTAGAAAGCGCTTAGGATGAAAATATTATAAACTTTCATCACAGGGATCAGGAATTCCAAACTTTGGAGTAACTGTATATTGAATAGCTTGCCTACAGTCAGGAATGGCAGCGTGACCATATAATACAACGGAGGATCAAAGTTGCGAATGCTAACAATCAGACCACCATTTACAATGGATGTGAAATGTCGCTCCATATCGTATTGTTCCTGCGATGGATACGCTGCAGCATTCCAGATCATGATGATAACCTGAATGAGCAATAACAGGGTTAGATAGGGATTCGTGCGCATTTTGTGCGCAGTACGTTGAAATAGTCTTTTCATAAAATATGCAATTTTCACTGAGTGGCAATTCTGGCTGAAATATCACTTCTTTTTAACACAATCAGTGCGAACATGCCCAGGCTGTTTTCCCACCGGTTCAGTGAATTTCCCAGCCCTCGCCAGGCTTTGTACGACCAATTGGGCATCAGATTTCGCATGGAAACGCCCCCCGAGACGAGATAGCGCAAGGGCATAAACGGTTGAATGTGGCGTATTTGCCATGCCGGAAATTCTTGTTCAAATCTTGTTCGATCTCGCTGGAAGATGATCCAGGGCAATGCGCCATTGGCACCAGAGAGGGGGCCGGTCTGTGGGAATTCCCATTCTGCGGCATCGGGTTGAAAGGGTTCGTGGTGCAGCCCGGTGTAAATAAAGCGTGACCAGGGGGTTACCCAGGGTTCAATCATGGCAATCACGCCCCCGGGCTGGATACAGCGTTCGGCTTCATGGAAGAATGCCCTCGGTTGGGGGAGATGATGGAGTACATTTGTCATCACGATCCCTTTTAGTGAATTTGCCGCAAAGGGCAAATCATGCCCATCGATAACGGCATCCACACCGGGGATATGGAAAATATCCGAAGTTATTAGCCCTGGCAACAGCTCTGCCAAAAATCCCCCGCCGGAGCCAAGTTCCAATACGGCTTTATCGCCATCGTTCGGCAAAGCCGTTGTGATTAGCCGATACCAATCCTGGTAAATTTGTTGCAGAAATGGTTTTTCTTGGATGATCGCTCTCCGGAGCGCTGTGGTTTCAGGGGCATCCATATCGAGACCGCGGGTTTTGGGATGGGCGAGCAAAGACCTAAGCATGAAGTTGGTTCACATCTCCTAAATAAACTTAATACGTTTAGCGGCAAAAAGAACCATGCGCAACAATAGCCAGCCGTGTTGCCAGCGATGGATATTGGTGCTGCCGTAATTGCGTTTTCTATAGCGGATGGGGAGATCAACAATCTTCAAACTGAGTTTGGCTGCCCCGAATAAAAGGTCAAAATCGCCAAAGGGGTCAAAATTTCCAAAATAAGTGCGATTGGCGGTGATCTGGTTGTAATCTGCTTTCCAAAGCGCTTTTGTGCCGCATAAGGTATCTTTGATCGGCTGCCCAAGCAGCCAGGAAAAGGCCAGGCTAAAGAACTTATTCCCGATCAGGTTCAGCAGACGCATTGCCTCGCCTTCCATTGGATATACCAGCCTCACTCCGTTGACAAATTCCGCTTTTCGGGAGATGAGCGCCTCATAAAAACGGGGCAAATCTTCTGGGGGTACGGTTAAGTCCGCATCCAGAATAGTTAAAATATCACCACTGGCTTCGGAAAATCCCAGTTGGACGGCATCGCCTTTGCCGCGCCCGTGTTGTTGTAGCAGTCGGCAACGGCGAGATGGGTTTTGGGCCATGGCGGCTTCAATCACGGCGTAGGTATTGTCGCTGGAGCCGCCTTCTACAAAAATAAGTTCAGTGCCCGCGCCCATTTCGGGAACGCGCTGGAAGATGGCCTCGATATTACCGGCTTCGTTGCGTGCCGGTACAATTACCGATACGCTTGATTCTTGATCTGTTGTGCGTGGTTCGGACTGCCGGGCTGGGCGGGCAACCAAAAAATGGGTTAGGGCGAAGAGGGAGAACGGCCAGATTTTCACTAAAACGCGATTGGCGAACCCGGAGATGAGTGGCAACGAGAAGGGAATAAGAATTTCTTGGGAATGCCGGATGAATTCAAATCCTGTCAGGCGCAAAAGGTTGATAATATCCTCAACCGTGAGCCAGTTTTGTTCCAGATTTGGCTTGCTAAGTCCAAGTTGCTGGGCCGCTTTTAGTGGAAATTGCCATAAACGACTGTAGGTATTGATGATGAGCCGGGTCCGAGGGTGTGAAAGAGTTGCTAATTTTTCGAGTACGGCCTGCACATCCCACAGGTCATTGGCTAAATCAGACAGGATGATGATGTCGAATTGCTGCTCTAACGATACTTCATGCGCATCGGCGTGGATAAAGTGTAATTGGGGGTGGCACGCGGCGGCGCGTTGGATCATTTCGCCAGAAAAATCAACCCCAACGCCCAGGGAAGGGTTTAGTGCGGCGAGCAAATCGCCTTGTCCACAACCAATTTCTAGAATATTTAGCCCGGCAGGAATTAGAAGTTTGTAGTAATGGCTGAGCAGTTTTTGATAGGGTTGACCAAGTCCACGCCAGTGATCCATTTTTCGGGATACATGATCCCAATGGGAAATGCGTTCTTGTTGGTATTGGTTTGCAGTGATTTGTTTTTGTGTCATTCTATAAGATAGGGATGCGATTGTATTGAGCGATTCGTGAAACCTGCCTGATTATGAGACAAGGCTGGTATTATTTCACATGCAATTGGACTTGTCAACGAAATTGGTAGAGGGTAAAATTTGCTGGCTGCTTTGGGATTAATTAATAGTGCATCTAATCTTATTTGATATAACAGGGGGTTGGTTTGAGTCAGGGGGTTTTGACGTGCAAGGGCAGCCTATATTTTGACAGTTGTTTTGTGTCAAAAGGGCGGAGCGCGCCTGTACAGCAACAATACAAGATCTATAAAAGAAATATTGCGCAAACAACTTGTCATTGCGAGCCAACGCTGGTTGTAAGCCCGCCTTTGGCGTCGGCGAAGCGATTGCTAAAAGGCATAAAATTTCGAAGAAAGTGCATTGTCCCTGTATCACATGCGACTGTCCTGGAAATAGTTGCTGCAAAAGAATAATAATTGTACGAAAAATATGATATACCGAGGATTGAGAAAGCATTACCTCGCCCGGTTAAATGCCAATTATTTTAGTCAGTTGATCAAAAAAGTTGCAATTATGACTAAGGAAAACTCAATCCTATTTTAGAGCAGGTCAGTGGCAATGTAGGCGATTTGGTTTTTCGCCGTTATGGTGACCAGACGGTAATTTCGCAGAAGCCAGATACCGAAGGGCGCCAGTGGAACGAAGAGCAGCGAGCGCATCGTGAGCGCTTCCGGTAGGCGGTCTTGTATGGCAGATTGGTCATGGCTGATCAGAGACCAAGGCGCTATACGAAGACGCGGCCAGGATAAAAGGGAAACCCGTCTTTTCCCTGACCGCGGTTGATTTTTTCAACGCACCTTCGGTAGATAGCATTGATCTCTCGGCATACACAGGCACGGAGGGTGATGAAATTATCAATATGGCCAGCGATGATTTTTCCGTACAAGGTGTAGATGTGGCATTGAATGATGCTGCGGGCAGCGTACTCGAGAACGGCGCAGCCGTAGAAACCCCAATTAACAGTGGATAATACGGCCACTACGTATATAGGCGTTGGCACCTTCGTGCGTATTACCGTTACAGCCGAAGACCTCCCCGGCGGCCTGGGCGCTGGTGAAGGGGAGAAGGCGTTGTTGAGGCAACAACGTTTGTCCATTGGAATAGGAAGGTAATCGTGGTAGTAATTAGTGGCGTATTTTGCGTTACGCAAGACCCTCACCTGCACTTTCACCGCAGGTGCAAGTGTCGACTACGTCTCAAGGCGACATGATCTTTTTTGTCACTTGAATTCATGCACTACCCTGGTTGCATGTCAGGGGCTATCCGGAATACCTGACTGCTGAAAATTAATACTTTGCCAGACCCTTAGGATTTTCCAAACCCCAAGGGTCTGGTGGGGGAACGATGATGATTAAGAAACTATTCACCCAACTGAAACCACCCTATCTACTTGCCGACTGGGCGATAACGCCAGCTTGGTTCCTGATTCCGCTGATGTTTGTCGCCGCGCTGATGAATGGGTATTTGATGATCAAAAACCCGAATATCGGCGGCGATGCACTACAGTATCACTCCGTTTTCCATAATTTTATTGCTGGTAAAGGTTGGACGAATTACGACGGGGTATGGTTGCCAGTGGAGGCGGGGTATGGGTTGTTATCCTATTTATTTTTTTTAGTGATAAAGGATATTGAATATTCGGGGATGCTTGTATCTTCTGTTTCTTATTTAGCGATGATTCCGACAACATACTTAGCTGTTAAATACCTATTTGGAAAACGAAGCGCACTTTTGGCATCTTTTTTAATTGCATTTTGGCCCACGTTACTTTCCTATTCCTATATCAACCTAACTGATAGTGTTTTTACATTCCTTCTCTTACTTGGTTTTTTATTATATAGTCGAGTGCTTTTAGGTAACAGAAGTGTTCTTGGAGAAATTTTCCTTGGATTTGTGCTGGGGCTTGCCTACTTAACCCGCGAACCAGAAGGCTTTTTTGTTAGTATTCTTGTTTTGTTGAGTTTGTTTCTATTGTCTTTGTGGTATTGGATCCGATACAGAAGGGGAGCGGAAACCGTCTATTCCTGGCATACATTTTTTTTAACGTTGAGAGTAGGAGCATTTGGGTTCCTCATAATTCTCTTTGCCAACAGTATTTTTATTTACACGCAGACAGGGATTTGGTCTATCTCTATAAAAACAATGGGGGATCAAAAGGCTCTTAGTGTGACCGTCCCGTTAACCGATGTAACAGAGTTTTTCGAGGCCAATCATCAGTCTATCCTGGATGAAGATGTTAATACGAGCAATGCGAACAATGTGGATTTATTTGCTATGGTGCGCCAATATATGCCCTTGATTGTAAATCCACTGACTACTGTGGATGAATTAGCTTTTGCCTTGGCCAGAGTAAATGCACATGCGTTTGTACCGCTGGCTTTATTGTGGGGAGTTTTTCCTTTTCTATCAAAAAATTCACTAAATATATCTTTGTACTTTGTTCCACGAAAATTGAAAAAATTGCTGGCTTTTGCGATTTTTGCTAGCCCAATTATTTTGCATGCAATGCTTCCGAATAGATATGATAATCGCTATGTGATGGCGTATTCAGTTTTTGTGATTATTGGTGCATCTGTTCTGAGCGTCAAATTTTTGGATACGATGTTTGGATCTTGGGGCAGGGATAATTCCGATATTGGGTTGCTTTTGCTTTGTTTTTTGGCTTTGATAGCATCTTTGTTTTTTGGTTCGCCAACATTACCTCAAGTGTTAACAGAACCTCACGATCATCGTGGCTTGCGTGCGGCAGGAATTTGGTTAAGCGATCATGTGCAAGAGCCTCAAAATCTTAATATTATTACGACAAAAAAGGGGGCTGTAATTTTATTCTATGCTAGTGGGAAAACGTTTGAAATGGGGCGAAGCCTATCAGGCACTTCACTAACATTGGAAGAAATCAGCAGCTTAATAAAATCGAGAGAATATGATTATTTGGTGCTTGAACCTCAATATATTGCTGCTAGCGGAAAGCTTCTTTCGTTATGGGATAACCCTGAGTTAGCTCAGGGTTATGGATTGTTTTTGCTCTACAAAGATTCTTCTGGACTTTTTCAAGTTTATGCTGGGTCTTCTATAACTCCATGAAACTGGATACTTATTTGTGTTTTACGGACTTCTTTGATTTGTGCCTTTAGGATAAATATTTATGAAACAAATTCTTGTAAAAAGTGGGACAGTGATTGTGGAAGATATTCCTGCTCCATTAGTTGATGACGATGGTGTACTTGTAGAAGTAGCCTATTCCCTGGTGAGTACGGGCACCGAAATTTCGGGTGTCGTTAGTTCCGGGAAACCGCTGGTTCAGCGCGCGCTAGAGCGGCCGGAGCAAGTTGTAAAAATACTGGGCTATCTGCGAAAATTGGGGATTAAAAAGACATTTGCAAAAGTACAAAGTTCAGTAAACGCAGGTATTCCGTTAGGCTATTCTTGCTCGGGGATCGTGATCCAGGTGGGTCAGAATATAAAAGACATCCAGCCGGGAGAACATGTGGCTTGCGCGGGGGCCGGATTGGCGAACCATGCCGAAATTGTGCTGGTGCCGCGTAATTTGATTGTTAAGATTCCCGATGGATGTGACTTGAGGGATGCAGCTTCAGTGACTTTGGGCAGTATTGCTATGCAAGGGGTGCGACGAGCGGACACGCGTTTGGGCGAGACGGTAGCAGTACTCGGTTTGGGGTTGCTAGGCCAGATCACAGTGCAGTTGCTCAAAGCCTCAGGCTGCCGCGTGATCGGCACTGATCTGGATGCCCGGAGGGTAGCATTGGCTAAAAACTTGGGGCTAGATTTTGGTTTTACGCCTGCCGAAGAAGATATTGAAAACCAAATTCGCCATTTGACGGCTGGCCATGGTGTGGATGTAACCATCATCACCGCCTCATCCGAGAGTGACGCTATCGCTCAACAGGCTATGACGATCACCCGCAAGAAAGGGCGCGTGGTTGTCGTTGGGGCTATTGGTTTGGGACTAAAACGCTCGCCTTTTTATGAAAAAGAACTTGATTTTCTGATTTCTTCATCCTATGGGCCTGGGCGCTATGATGAGCGTTACGAGAAAAAAGGGCTGGATTATCCCTACGCCTATGTGCGTTGGACAGAAAATCGGAATATGGAAGAATACCTGCGCCTGATTGCTGCGGGAAAGCTGGATATTCAGGCAATTCTTGAGCGGGAAGTGAATATCTCGGATGCTCCAGGGGCTTATGAAGCACTGAAGTCAGACAGTGAAGCGCCGTTAGGTGTACTGATTGACTACGGCCTGGAAGCGGGGGAGGGCGCGAATAAACTGAGTACGAAAGTGACCTTGAAGCCGTTCAAGCCTTCGGGGAACATTAATGTGGCCGTTGTGGGGGCTGGTGGATTTGCGAAAGGGATGCACCTGCCTAACCTAAAAGAACTGTCCGATATGTATCACTTACGCGCCATTGTCAGTGGGCGGGGTAGTAGCGCCAGAGCTACCGCAGAGCAGTTCGATGCCGATTACGCCACTACCAATTATCAAGACGTGCTGGATGACGAAACTATTGATATGGTGATGATCTGCACACGCCATAATCTTCACGCAAAAATGGCGACCGAGGCGGCACGAGCAGGGAAAGCGATCTTCCTGGAAAAACCAATGGCTTTAAATCAGAGTGAGCTGGATGACTTGGCGGCTGTGCTGGAAGAAACGCAGGTGCCCTTTATGGTGGGGTTCAATCGGCGCTTTTCCCCGGCTGCACGACGAGCTAAAGAAATACTGGAAAATCGACAAGGCCCGTCGATGGTGCTTTATCGCGTCAATGCGGGCTATATTCCCCAGGATCATTGGGTACACACCGAAGAAGGCGGCGGGCGCATTATTGGCGAAGCCTGCCACATGTTTGATTTGTTTCAATATTTGGTGACCCCGGCGAAAGTCGTAGAAGTTAGTTCATCTGCGCTTGCACACCCGGCTGAACATATTTCAGCGGAGGACAATCGGGTAGTTACCGTACGCTACAGCGATGGATCCGTAGCTACCCTGCTTTATACATCGCTGGGGGCATCTGAACTCCCGAAAGAATATCTTGAAATTTATGTGGATGGTAAGGTTTTGGTTGTTGATGATTTTCGCTCTTTGCAGGTATACGGCAGTAGTGTGAAAGGGTGGCAAGGACAAAATCAGGATAAAGGTCAGCTTGAGGAGCTGAAAGCTTTTGCTCATTATTTGCGCACAGGATATGAAGCGCCGATCTCGCTGGACGATATGATTGAGACCACCAAGGTCAGCTTGCTGGCGAGTTTAGGGAACGATTTATAGGATGTGTGGAATTGTTGGTGTCTATGCTTTTGGTAAAAATGACCAACAAGTAGATCAATCAGTATTGCTCCGAATGCGTGATACGATGACGCATCGCGGGCCAGATGGGGCGGGGCTATGGCTTTCTGGCGATAAACGTGTTGGGATGGGATTTCGCCGCCTGGCGATCATTGATCTCTCAGAAGCCGCCATGCAGCCGATGAGCAATGAAGACGGCAGCCTGTGGGTTGTGTTCAATGGTGAAATCTACAACCATGCTGAAGTCCGGGCTGAACTAGAGCAGATAGGGGGGCATACATGGCGCACGGATCATTCGGATACGGAAGTTATCCTGCATGCTTTTGAGCAGTGGGGTATCGATTGCCTGGATAAATTCCGCGGTATGTTTTCCATTGCCCTGTGGGATGCCAAAGTGCAGGAGCTCTGGTTGGTGCGTGACCGCATTGGCATCAAGCCGCTGTATTACAGCATCCAGAATGGTCGCATTGCTTTTGCATCCGAGATTAAGGCTCTGCTGCAAGACCCATCTCAGAAGCGTGCTGTCCATGAAGAAGCCTTTTACCATTACCTTTCTTTCCTGACTGCCCCAGCCCCGCAAACGCTCTTTGATGGTATCCAGAAGCTGCCGGGGGGCACTTGGCTGCGAATTAAGCGCGATGGGCAAGTTGTAGAACATCGTTACTGGGATGTGTGGGACCACACCAGGCCGTTGAGCGGCGTTTCCGAAGACGAGATTACCGAGATGGTGTTGGCTGAGTTGCGGACCGCCGTGCAATTGCGCAAAGCCAGTGATGTGCCAGTGGGCGTATTTTTATCGGGGGGGATTGACTCGAGTGCTAATGCAGCTTTGTTTTCGGAAAACGAACAGAACGCGATTAAAACATTTTCGATTGGCTATCAGGGTGAGTATCAAAGCTATCAGAACGAGCTACACCACGCCCGCCGGATGGCTGATTTGGTCGGAGCTGATTACCACCAGCGCTTGCTATCCCAAGATGATTTGCTCGATTTCTTGCCGGATATGATCCATTTTCAGGATGAGCCGATTGCAGACCCGGTGTGTGTGCCGGTATATTATGTCTCGAAATTGGCCCGTGATAATGGTGTGATTGTTTGTCAGGTGGGGGAAGGGGCCGACGAATTATTTTGGGGCTACCAGGGCTGGAAACGGGCGTTGCAACTGCAAAGGCTGGATGACCTTCCAGTACCACGAATCCTCAAAAAATGGGGTTTGAACAGCCTGCAACTTTTGGGCAAAGAAAACCGTCCATATTATGAATGGTTGCGTCGGGGCACCTTGGGGCAGCCGGTGTTCTGGGGAGGGGCCGAGGCTTTTAGCGAAGCGGAGAAACAGAATATCTTATCGCCCCACCTACGTCAAAAATACGCTGATTTGACATCATGGGATGCTTTACAGCCGATTTGGGAACGTTTTGAAACAAAAGCCTGGGAAAAATCGCATTTACACTGGATGACCTATTTGGATCTCAATCTGCGCCTGCCAGAACTCTTATTGATGCGTGTAGATAAAATGAGTATGGCGGTTAGTTTGGAGGGGCGGGTTCCATTTTTAGATCACAAATTTGTGGAACTTGCTTTGAGTATCCCCTCAGCGATGAAGACCCGCAACGGCACGCTCAAATATTTGCTGAAGAAATCAGTGCGTGGCCTGATCCCGGACGAATTGATTGAGCGCAAAAAACAAGGCTTTAACGTGCCGGTTTACGAGTGGTTTTTTGATCGTTTGGGCGACCAAGCCCGGCTGGAACTGGACGAATTTTGTGACCAGACTGATTTCCTGGCTCGCGAGGCGGTACATGATCTCTTCGAGCGCGGCCGCGGCCCGCAAATATGGTATTTGCTGAATTTTGCTTTATGGTGGAAAGCTTATATCGATAGGTAGGATATAAGTAGGATGTAGGGAGGATGTAAGTAGGGTGATCGGTGTAGTGGTATTAAGAAATATTACAGTGGAGTACAATTGTAGTATATTGCTTTGAAAATGTCACAAATTGACAACAAATATGATATATTAAGGGTTGACGAAACATTGTCGCATCAGGCGCAATGTTAATAGTTTTAGGCCAAACCGAAAACAGGAGGTTCTCATGGCTAAAGTAAAACTCAACCCTATTCTGGAACAGGTTCGGGGAAGCGTAGGTGACCTGGTATTCAAACGCTACGGTGATGATGTCATCATCGCCAAAAAGGCGGATATGTCCGACCGGGAGCCGAGCCAGGCCCAGTTGGCGGCTCAGGAACGCTTCCGTCAGGCGGCCATGTACGGGAAAATGGTCATGGCCGATCCGGAGACGAAAGCGCTTTACGCAGATGCCGCCAGGGCCAAAGGCAAGCCCGTCTTCTCCCTGACTGTAGCTGATTTCTTCCATGCCCCATCGGTGGATGAAGTTGATCTTTCCGCTTATGCGGGTGCCGTTGGCGATGAGATTATCATTATGGCCAGTGATGATTTCGACGTCCTGAGTGTAGAAGTTGCCTTGACGACTGGGGATGGTAACCCGATTGAGAGTGGCGAGGCGGTTGAAGCGCACGCCGACTCTGGACGCTGGGTTTATACGGCCAGCGCTGATGTCGAAACCGGTACCACCGTGCGCATTGCTGTGACCGCACAAGACCGCCCCGGCGGTGCCAGCACTGCCGAAGATGAGAAAGCACTGTAGATAGTTTTTTGCCCTCTCCCCCAGCCCCTCTTCCAATATTGGGAGAGGGGCGTCAACAACCCCAGTTCCTTCCATCTGTTTTGCGTTGGACGCATCGCGCAATGGTTATGGAGAATTCGCAATGACATTCCATCTTGAGTTGTGTCAATGCAAAAAAGATTGCGATTGCCTGCTAGCTGTGCTATACTCCCCGCCTGTTGTTGAAGTAAACACATACCAGAAATATCAAGTATCACAACTATGAATTCTGAGATTGCCCAAAATTCCCCCCCACTGCCGCTAACAATCATCGAGCCAGAAAAAGGTTGGGCATCTATAGGGTTGGGCGAATTGTGGGAATATCGTGAGTTGTTATTTTTCCTTTCCTGGCGTGACATCTCCGTGCGCTACAAACAGACGGTGTTGGGTGCGGCTTGGGCGATCATACAGCCTTTCTTCACGATGATTGTGTTTAGTCTGTTCTTTGGCCGTCTGGCTCAAATCCCTTCGGATGGTGTACCGTACCCGGTTTTCAGTTACGCGGCTATGCTGCCCTGGCAGTACTTCTCTACAGCGATGACGGCTTCTTCCAACAGCCTGGTGGGTAGTTCTAATTTGCTGTCCAAAGTATACTTCCCACGCCTGACGATTCCCCTGGCCAGTGTATTGCCCCCGGCGGTTGATTTCGCCATCGCCTTTCTGGTGTTGGTGGGGATGATGTTTTATTATGGCATTGCCCTGACCTGGAACTTGCTTTGGTTGCCAGCCTTTTTGTTATTAGCACTGGTAACAGCCCTGGGTGTTGGTCTGTGGCTTTCGGCAATGAACGTGCAATACCGCGATATTCGCTATGCGGTGCCCTTCCTGGTGCAATTCTGGATGTTTATTTCACCGGTGGCATACCCCAGCAGCATGGTTCCTGAACCCTGGCGGGCCTTGTACGGCATTAACCCCATGACGGGCGTCATCGAGGGCTTCCGCTGGGCGATGTTAGGCACTGAAACATCCCTGGGCTTGGAGACAGCCGTCTCGGTTCTGGTGGCGCTGATTTTACTCGTTAGCGGCCTGTATTATTTTCGCCGTATGGAAAGGACTTTTGCGGATGTTGTCTGAGTTATACAATACGCTAATGCAAGAGATATATTTGAAAATAGAGACAAGGAAATGTTGCTATGATAAAACATAATCTCCATTTTGGGCATATAAAATATTGCCAGATTTGTGCTTCAGAAGAACTGGAATTGATTATCGATTTAGGCCATCACGCGCCTTGTGATTCTCTGCTGAATGAGAAACAATTATCTCAAATGGAGAAACTCTATCCACTTCGATTGCTTCGTTGCATTAAGTGTGGGTTAGTCCAAATTGATTATGTGGTTCCTCCTGAAGAATTATTTTTCCCCGATTACCCTTATAGGTCAGGCATTACCGAAACGCTTTCTCGAAACCTCCAATCGACGGCAGTTGCGCTTGTGAAGGAATATGATTTGGATGTGGGGTCACTTGCCGTCGATATTGGCTCTAATGATGGTACGCTTCTTCAGGGATTTAAATCTCAGGGAATGAATGTACTAGGGATAGAGCCAACCAATATCGCTGAATTTGCTATCCAAAATGGAATTCCTACCATTCAAGAATTTTTTAGTGAAACCCTTGTAGAAAAAATTAAGCGTGAATATGGACAAGCTGCGGTGATAACTGCAGCGAATATGTTTGCTCATGTGTCTGAGCTTGGCGATCTGATTCAGGGGTGCAGTGAACTGCTTGCTGATGGGGGCATCTTTGTCACGGAGTCTCATTACCTATTGGATATGATCCAAACAGTACAGTATGATGCCATCTATCACGAGCATCTGAAATATTATTCACTAAAATCTCTGATGGTATTGATGGGTGAATATGATTTTACAATTATTGATGTGGAAAGAATCTCGAACTACGGGGGATCAATCAGGGTTATTGCAAAAAAGGGTAAGGGCCATATAGCTTCGGTGCGATTGCACGAATTACTTCGAGAAGAAGAACATGCAAAACTTGATGATGCACAAACTTATGGTGATTTTCGCGAAAAGATAGTTCGCTCTAAGATGGAATTGCAAAATTTGTTGGTTGATTTGCGGAGAAAAAAACAACAGGTTGTTGGGATTGGTTGCCCGGGAAGAGCTAGCACCTTATTAAATTACTGCAACATAGATAGTGATTTTTTACCATACATCGCGGAACAGGCTAGCTCATTAAAATTAGGATTATATTTGCCTGGAAAACATATTCCGATTGTGGATGAAAAGATTATGTTTGAGGAAAATCCAGAATACGCATTGTTATTGTCCTGGCATTATGCTATGCCAATTATTAAAAAACTCCGCGCTAAGGGTCTCGAATCTAAAATAATTGTGCCTTTACCTAAGGTTCAGATAATAGAGGATTAATGAGTTTGGTACGAGTTGGAATTATTGGCTTGGGATATGGAGCGAACATACAATTACCGGCGTTCTCGTCCATCCCTAACGTAGAAGTAGTTGCTGTGGCTGACGCAGATGACAAGAGAATGAGACGTATAACTTCTACTACAAAGGGACTGAAAGGACTAAATGACTGGAGGTACATGATAGATGATGATGGTATTGATGCAATCAGTGTTGCGACGCCTCCTAGCTTTCATCCAGAAATGGTGTGTGCGGCTTTAGCTTCTGGTAAACATGTATTGTGTGAAAAGCCGTTTGGCAGGAACATGGACGATGCCAGGAGAATGTGTGAAGCTGCAGAGGACAGTGATCTTGTTAATGTCATTGATTTTGAATTTCGTATGGAACCGGGGATTGCTAAGCTGAAACATCTAGTAGATGAGGGGATGATTGGTCCGACGAATCGTATTGATGTCACGTGGTTCACAGGAGGTCGTTCTGATCCTTCGTTATTGTGGTCCTGGCAACATAATGTTGATGCGGGTGGTGGAGTTTTGGAAGCCTTTGGAAGCCACGTTATCGATTATGTAGAGTGGATTTGCCAAACATCGGTTGTTAGTGTAACAGCACGATCGCATATTTTAATAGATCATCGAAAAGGAATTGATGGTGTAGAACGTGAAGTAACCGCAGAGGATAGTTGTGATATTATCTGTGATCTTGCGAACGGAGCAGTTGCCAGTCTGAAGTTTTCCAATAGTTACCCGTATCCATCGGGACATCGCATTGAAATGTATGGGGAACATGGGAGATTAGTCTATGAACATGAAGCACCGTTTTTGTCAGGTAGCGCCAAACTATGGATGGAAACGCATTCCAGAAAGATGGAACAAGTTAAACTTGCTAAATATCAACTTGAAAAAGGGCTAGATTCGAGGGCTTTGACTTTTCGAGAACTTGCTAAGCGTTTTTCGGGTGCAGCTATTGGGCTTGATGTACGTGGCCTTCCAAATTTCACATGTGGTTTGAGAGTTCGGAGAGTGTTGCAAGCTGTGCGAGTTTCTTTAGCGACTTGTAAAAAAGTATCTGTCTTTGATGGTGCGGAGTAAGAGTTCCGGTTTTGCTGGATGCTTATCATATTGATGATTGTTAGAACATACTACAGAGTGCGTAATGAAAGTATTTCTTGTTCTTTCGGAATTTCCTGATCCACAGGGGGAAGCGGTGGAAGTCGTGGCGTTTGAAGTGCTTAGGCACTTGATTACAAATGATCATGAGGTAGTTTTGCAAGTGATATGGCGTTATCCCGCCGATGAAATTGAATTGTTAAGACGAGAAAAAAATATTGAACATATTGATCAGAAAAAACTGGAAATTTGTTCAGTCCTCTCGACGGTGGATACCAGATGTGATTTGTATCATAGATTGCGTCGATTTGTTGTTCAACGATTTGTTAGTATTATTTTCCCGGAGAAGCTATTTCCAGCGGCACAACTCGTATCTCAGATAAAAGAACGAGTGTTGCTAACTCAGGCCGATGTCATCCTCAGTGTCTGGAGTTGGGAGGGCCTTGCGGCTACCTATGATATATCTATGGTGCCTAAGTTTATGTACTACGGCAATCCAGATCATAAGCCGGAAAGAGCAAGACTAAAGCACCCTGATATCTTTGGAATTCCAACAAAAACGGTATGGGATAAATTGAGGTTGCGCTATAGTAAATTTCAGAATAGTCGCCGAAAATCCGCTCATATTGGAATGATGAATCAGTGTGAAGTGACTGCTAATAACTCCGTCCTTGATGCGCAATTTTATGCGTCCAATGGCCACCCCAGATCGATTTACCTTCAGAATATGTGGCCAGACATTGATAAAAGTGGTGATGGTTTGCCTCGAGTTGAGCACCGCAAGGATATTGTCAAGATTATTGGCAGTATTGGGAACCTTGGCGCAACGGGAAATACCTTTGGGCTATATTACCTTGGGAAAGAAGTATTACCGAGGCTTTCGAAGCGGCTTGTGGGTCAGGATTTTGAGATACATTTGTTGGGGAAGGGGGCGCCTTCTCCAGTTGTGGCACCTTATCTTTCTGATGAACGAATTAAACACCGGGGTTGGGTTGACGATATTAACGAGGAGATTTTTTCTTCGCATGCGTTTCTTATTATGACAAATTCAAACGAAGATTTTCTAGTTGGTAACACCCGTCTCCTTTTAGCATGGGCGTTGGGTGCTTGTGTTATATTGCATGCCAACAGCGCATTGGCAATGCCTGAAATTGAGCATGAAAAAAATGCGTTACTTGGAAATACACCGGATGAAATTGTGGACTGCATTATTCGTGTTGCGGGTGATGAGAAACTACGATATCAGATCGGACAAGGTGGATACAAGACGTTTATGCACTATTACCGTTCTGATGTTGTGATGCCTAAAATGATCGGTGAATTAGAAAATTGTGTTGTTTCTTTTGGGAAATGGAAGCAAAACAATGGGAATTTTGAAGTAGGTTAGGAGTTTTAGAATGTCTTTTGCAAGATTCACTCGAAAACCTGAGCGATGGTTAGGCAGGGTTCTGGCTTCGATTTTGCCGCAAACTGCTAGACACGCGTTTGCTGTGCGTCTATGCGAACGTGATCCGCAAGCATTATTAGAAGCATTTGGCCCACACTTAAATCGAGAACCGAATCTGGATAATATGCCTTTTGATTTATTAATAAAAGGAGATATACAATTTGAACACTTGGCTGGTTTATTCGCCAGCACTTCTTTAGACCACGCTGTGATAGCGATGCCCATACGCCAGGCTGCCTATCTTTTCGGTTTAATCCGCCAGATGAATGTGCGTAAAGCCATTGAAATTGGTCGCTATAAGGGTGGATCAACCTTGGTAATGGCGGCGGCCATGAGCGGCGAGGGGGAGTTATGGTCGATCGATATTGGAAAGAAAGAAACCCGTCTGCATCAAGGGGTTCGTTCCTTCGATGAGCAGCTTGCAAATAAATGTCAACAATATGACCTAAATGTAAATATCATTGTTGGCGATTCGCGTACTATTGAATTGGATACGGGGGATGTAGATATTGTCTTTATCGATGGTGATCATTCTTACGAAGGGGTTAAGAATGATTTCGAACGATTTGGAAAGCGCGTACGGGTAGGTGGTGCTGTACTTTTTGACGATGCTTTTGATGAAGGTATTTTTAGAACCCATACTGATACAGTTGGGCGTGTGGTCAATGAGGCTACTGAGGATGGATCATTTAAACTAGTAAAAGCTGTAAACAGAATGGCGCATTTAGAACGAGTTCAATGAAATATTGTATAGTATGGTACATGCAATGATTGGAATTTTTGGTACTGGTCGGAATGGATCGACTCTCCTAATGAGACTTATTGATGGCAGCCCTGATCTTTGGGTTCATCCTGTGGAAATGAACTATCTATCTGTATTCAGTGATTTAATGAAATATGGCCGTGTACGGAAACAAACTGCCTATAATGCTACAACCCAGAAGCCGTTATTGCTGGATGGTACACTAAGTATAGAACGATTATTACAATTTTACGAATTCCACATTCAGATGATAGAACAAGAATATCGCGCCATATTGTTAGGCGGAACCTTATCAGTTCCTAACCCTCTGGGAACCATGCGGCGGAGTACTCGGTATTCACCTCGTCAGTTTTTGCCACCGTTTTTAGAATGCACGCAAAAGGCTTATGATGACAGAGGGCGTTCGCCAAAACTCTATGCGTTTAAAACGATAGAGACACCCTATATTGAAGAATATGAAAGAATTTTCCCCGAGATGCGTTTTATCCATATTATTCGCAATCCACTCGCAAATTATAGCTCCCTGAAACGTACCAATATGGTAAAAAAAAGTTGGCCGTTCTGGCAACACGGAGGCGATGAAATGCGAATGTTTCTCGAAAAGAGATGGCTTCCTCACGCTAGGTTTTTGGTTAACGAAGGGTTGTCGAAGGACAGTAAGCACTTTTTGATTAGATATGAGGACTTGGTTGCGAATCCGACGGAAATAATCAGCAATCTCTTCAGCTGGCTGGGTATTGTCCCCCCATCTGATCCAACACATTTGACTGTGCTTGGAGGGAAAGAAATAGCCGATACAACATCCAATCCAAGTGGGATAGGGGTAAGTATGCCATCTAGAGTCGTCGCGGATATGGCCGCTAAATTTGATTATAAAGATGTATTGCCATTTCGCGAAAAAGAATTTATCCTGTATCGCACTTATCGTTTGGCTACGGAATTAGATTGTCCTTTTGAAGAAGAGCAAGCCAGATTTCCGAACAGGCTGAACTTGGCAACGAAGTGGCTGCTTCCCGATCATTGGGAACTGGTAAATGTGTATTCTAACTCTGGTGTTTTGCACAGGGTGTATCGTACTATTTTACATTTGAAGGCACTGGTGGAAAGAAGACTGTATATTTACCGCAAGTTGTTGTTCCCCTTTGCGTAACTTGACAAACAAAACTATGAATGATACTGCGATTCGAGTAAATGACATCGGTAAACAATATCGTATTGGTAGCCAACGAAAATCTTATGAAACCTTACGCGATTCTCTAACACGTGCCTTATATGCTCCATTCCGTGTTGCTGCGAGTGCGCTCGCTGGAAAATACTCGAAGGAGGATAGTAAAGTTTCGAGTAATTACATTTGGGCGTTGCGTGGTGTTTCCTTTGATGTCAAACGCGGGGAAGTGATAGGAATCATTGGTCCCAATGGGGCGGGTAAAAGCACATTGTTAAAAATACTCTCGCGCATCACAAAACCAACAGAAGGTCGAGCGGATATCTATGGCAGTGTGGGCTCATTGCTGGAAGTTGGCACGGGATTCAATCCAGAGCTGACCGGACGCGAAAATATTTACCTCAATGGTGCTATTCTTGGGATGAAACGTACTGAGATCGCACAAAAATTTAGTGAGATTGTTGAATTCTCCGATATAGAAAAGTTTTTAGATACACCAGTAAAGCGCTATTCTAGTGGCATGCAAATGCGTTTAGCTTTCTCTGTAGCCGCGCACCTTGACCCAGGTGTCTTACTTGTGGACGAAGTATTAGCTGTTGGGGATGCGGCTTTTCAAAAGAAGTGTTTAGGAAAAATGAACGAAATAGCAAGAAGCGGACGGACTGTACTGTTTGTGAGTCACAATATGGGAGCTGTTCGAAATCTTTGCTCTAGAGCCATTCTTATTAAAAAGGGGCAAATCCAAATTGATGATGATGATGTTGAATCTGTTATTCAGGAGTATCTATCGAGTGGAGTATCAATAGCATCGTCGGATGCTATTGATCTTTCTTCGTGCGAAGATCGATCTGGTAATGGCCGGGTGCGCATAGTGGGTTTTAGTGCACAAGTCAGTGATCTTCATGGAACAATACCTCAGACTGGAAGTGATACGGATTTAATTATTGACTATGTTGTTGAGGATGGTCATCCGCTGGTTAAACTTGCGGCAGGAATAAGGGTTATTGATGCCTTCGGTAATAGTATATTTGGATGTACTACAAGTATGAATTACTGCGATTTCTACAATGTGTTGCCTAGGGGAAAGATAATATGTCTAATCAAGAAGCTACCATTGATCCCTGGAGAGTATAAAGTTGAACTTTTTCTTAAAGATGATCATGGATTAGCCGATATGCTTACGGGGGTTACTGGTTTTACCGTTATTGATTCGGGCAACAATATTGTTTCCTATATGCCCTCCAGGAGATGGGGCAATATTGTGGTTTCGCAAAAATGGGAATTGCGCCCGGATAGATTGAGAAATGATAAAGTTGAAACCTAATCCAATATTTTCTCTTTATGTAACTAGCATTAGGCTTTCCTCCCGATTTTCATCTCTGATTTCAATTGTGTTGTTTCCAATTAGAATATTTTATGCGCTATATTTTAACTTGAAAGGTATAAGAGACGGGGTGAATGACGATAGTATCAGATTTTATATCCAGAAAAAATATGAAATCAGTATTGGGAAACACACTTACGGCTACCTTCAAATTTGTCAAAAGTATTCAAAACTAAAGAGTATTGGTTCATTTTGTTCAATTGGCACGGGCGTAAGAATTGTCGGCATATCCCATCCTCTTGACCATGTGACGACAAGCCCGATTTTATACTCTAGTAAGTTTGGTTTTGTCAAAGACGATGTGGATTTGCTAGATTTTTATAACCCAGCTTGGGATATTCATATCGGCAATGATGTTTATATTGGACAGTATGTGAAAATTTTGCCGGGAGTTCATATTGGAAATGGTGCAGTAATAGGGGCTGGCTCTATTGTTACAAAAAATGTTCCGGCCTATGCTATTATAGTGGGGAGCCCTGCCAAAATAATCCGGTATCGCTTCTCTGCTGAGGTAATATCTGCATTAGAAAAAATTAGATGGTGGGAATGGGATGATAAAAAAATCGCGGACGTTATTCCAAATATGCTAGACGTAGAGAAATTTATTGAGCATTTTGTGTTTGATCGCTAAAAGGATAATTGTAATTAGATGGGAAGGGATAAATTGATTGTTGGTATAATTCCTGCAAGAGGGGGATCAAAGAGCATACCCCGGAAAAATATTAAATTATTGGCTGGAAAACCTTTGTTTTTCTATACTGTTGATGAGGCTAGGAAATCCAGGTATATTGATCGATTGATTGTGTCGACCGATGACGACGAGATAGCTGAAATTGCCAGAAGTTACGATGTTGAAGTCATCATGCGGCCGCCAGAATATGCTACCGATACAGCGTGTACAGAATTGGCTCTGACACATGTTGTAAAGACACTGAAAGAAAATGAAGGCTATGAAGTGGATGTTGTAGTAACGCTGGAGCCTACATCTCCCCTCCGGACACACCAGCTGATTGATAAGTGTATTGAAGAACTGGTGAACACCGATGCAGACGCAGTGATTTCTGTTACCCGAACAAGTTCGCTGGTTGGCAATGTTCAGGACGGGAAGTATGAATACCTGATCAAAAACCAACCCAGAAGACGACAGGATCGAGAACCGCTTTACCAGGAGAGCAGCGCAGTATATATAACTGATGCAGCGACGCTGCTAAAGTATAAATCTGTTCTTGGCCAAAATCTCCATGTAGTGATCGCCGAAGAAGAGAGCATTGATATAAACACACCGCTGGATTTTGTAATTGCCGAGGCTGTGATAAAGTGGAAAAAAGAAGGAGAGGAAATAAATGATTGAACCAATTCTGATTGGGGATCGACTTGTTGGGCCTGGGCAGCCGCCATTCATTGTAGCCGAAGCTGCTATAAACCATCAAGGCGAATACGAAATTGCTGAGAAGATGGTTTATGTCGCTCATGCATTGGGCGTGGATGCGATTAAATTCCAGTTTCACGTTCTTGAGAACGAAATGCTCAAGGATACGCCTCTTTCTGACAACTTTGACGAATCGCTCTACGAGACACTGGATAAAACGAACCTCACACTGGATGAACACAGACGGCTCAAGCTGCTCTGTGAGAATCTGGGCATTACCTACCTCTGTACTCCTTTTAGTCGCGATGGCGCGGATATTCTAGATGAGTTGGGTTTGGTTGCGTTTAAGACCGGTTCTGGCGAATTAACCAACTTGCCTCTTCTCGAGCATATTGCGAAAAAGGGGCGTCCAATGATTATTTCCACGGGAATGAGCTTGTTGGATGAGGTAAGTGAGACAGTTGAAGTGGTAAAAAATACTGGCACCCCGTTCATGCTTACACACTGTGTGTCAGCATATCCCTGCCCGTACGATATCGTCAATCTTGGGATGATTCCAAAGTATGTTGAATTATTCAAGGTTCCTGTTGGCCTTTCAGATCACTCTCGCGGCATTTACACGGCCTTAGGCGCAGTAGCACTGGGGGCCAGCCTGATTGAAAAGCATTATACTCTCGATAAGCTGCAGAAAGGACCGGATCATCCCAGCTCGATTGAACCATTTGAGTTAGCTGAACTTGTGAAAGGTGCTGGTGCAGTATTCCAGGCGCTTGGCGATGAAAGACAGATATTTGAAGAGGAGCGACAGATCGTCGCCTGGGCCAGAGAGAGTGTGGTATCAGAAAAAGAAATTAAAACTGGTACAATCATTTCTGAAGATATGGTCTGGGTAAAAAGACCCAGTCCAGGGCCAAATGTAGTGCCAGCTAAGGACCTGGAAAAAGTAATTGGCAAAAAGGCCCTTGTTGATATTCCGAAAGATGTTCAAATAAAGTGGAGCGACTTGGAAGTATGAAAAGAAAAATCGCAGTAATTGCTTCATCCCGTGCAACCTATGGCTACAAGCGAAGACTAATTGGGCTAATCGAGGCATCTCCTAAATTAGAACTCCAGCTAATTGTCACCGGAATGCACCTTTTGCACGAATATGGGTATTCGATTCGGGATATTGAAGCAGATGGATACCCAATTGCTGCAAAGGTGGAAATGATGGTGGGGGGCGATTCGGCTTCTGCATGGGCCAAGTCACTCGGTGTTGAAATTCAGAACTTAGCCCAGGTTTTTAGTATGCTCAATCCAGACATTGTTTTAGTAACTGGGGATCGAGCAGAGATGTTTGCAGCAACGGTCACAGCTGCTTATATGAGTATCCCCGTTGCCCATATTCAAGCCGGAGATTTATCCGGTCATATTGATGGTTCTGCACGCCACGCTATCACAAAATTGGCGCATATCCATTTGCCATCTTGTGAAGATTCGGCAGAGCGTGTAAAAAAGATGGGTGAAGAGGAATGGAGAATCTTCAACGTAGGCGCCCCTCAACTGGATGACATCGTCAAAGATGAAAGAATGTCGCGGAAAGAGTTATCCAGAGCTTTGAATATTGACTTCTCAAAGCCTGTTTTGGTTGTTGTGCAACATGCTGTATTGACTGAAATTGCTCAGGTGTCAAGCCAGATCAGAGCGACTATGGAGGCCGTCAAGAATACGGGGCACTCTACAATCGTCATTTATCCCAATGTTGATGCTGCTGGCCGAGAAATAATCGCGGTTATTCGTGAATACGAGCGTTTACCACAAATTCATGTTTTTAGTAATCTTAGCCGGAAGCGATTTTTAAGTGTTCTGGCCTATGCTAGTGCCCTAATAGGAAATTCGAGTGCGGGAATATTAGAAGCGCCGTCTTTTAAACTCCCTGCAATAAATATTGGGACGCGTCAAAAGGGCCGCATGCGAGCAGTCAATGTGATTGATGTGAAAAAATTTGAACGAGACATGATTGCTGAAGCGATAGAGCAAGCTCTAGTTAATGATGAATATCGTTCTGCGCTCAGTGAATGTATCAATCCGTATGGCGACGGTTACAGTTCTGAACGAATTTGTAAAATCCTAGAGGAAGCAAATTTACAGCAATTGCGTGAAAAAATGATGACCTATTAAATAAGGAGCAAAGATGAAATATCCTGTACTTGTAACGGGAGGGGCGGGTTGTATTGGCATTCAGGTGTGCAGAGAATTAGTTCGGCAGGGCATGACAGTTCACTTACTTGATCTGGGTGAGCAGATTTCTCGTGTTCATTCGGCTATCCCTGAAGGGGTAAAAATATTTTATGGATCAGTCCTTGATGTCTCGTCAATACGTGAGGCGATGATGGGGTGTAAATCTGTTGTTCATCTGGCGGCTATGTTGGGGGTGAGACGAACAGAGAGCAATCGTTTACGATGTCTCGAGGTAAATATACAGGGTACGAAGAGGGTTTTAGATTGCGCTATTCAGCACCGTATAGAAAAATTTGTCTTCGCATCTTCTTCTGAAGTGTATGGTGAACCGCTTGAAAACCCCATTACTGAAGAAGCGATTACCCAGGGAAAAACCGTCTATGCGATCAGCAAATTGGCCGGAGAAGAGTTGTGTAAGGGCTATGCTCAACAATATGCAAGTTTTTCACCAGTCATTTTACGGATTTTCAATACTTTTGGCCCATATCAGGCGGCACAATTTGCAATCCCCCGCTTTATTATGAATGCCCTGTCCGGTATCTCATTGACCATAAATGGTAGTGGCAAACAAACCCGCTCGTACTCTTATTCCTCTGACACGGCTCGTGGAATTGTTCAGGGTTTAGTTAGGGATTTGCCTAAGGACGAGATTGTTAATCTGGGGAATGATGCGAAGCCAATATCTCTAGAACAACTTGCTCAAACGATCCTTTCTGTGGTGGAGAGACCTGATTTGGAAATTCGTTATGCCAGGAATTTTGCCGATACAGACAGAACTGAAGAGCGTGAAATTTACCACCGCTATTGTTCTGGCGAAAAGGCTAGGAAACTACTGGGTTTTGTGCCAACAATTTCATTGGAAGAAGGTATTGCCCAAGTTGCTGAATCGAATAGTATCTTCGATAAATGGGAAAGCTCTGAGCAAATTTATTATGATGATGAGTTGACCTAAAGATATGATGAAGCGTAAACTGGAGTTATTAAAACCTTTAGTTGTTAGATTTGGATTGTATAAGTTAGCATATTGGTTTTGGCATCATATTCATCCAACACTTCGTAGCCGGGAAAAGGAACATCGCCGAGAATACTTACAATTCAAAGAGCAGTGCAGTGATGCGTTGAAAAGGTCGCTTGTACCTACGCACGGCATAAAGAAACGAGCGTTGATCGTGAGTACAGGTTTTGGCGGCGTCAAGGTGGAGCTGGGCTTGATTAAGAGCATCGAGTTGGCCGGTTATCAACCAATCGTGCTTACCGACCGCGACCCCTGGCTGGTGAAATATTACCAACTAGCCGGGGTTGAGACGATAAAATTTTGGGATCAGTTTGTTACCCCGCTTGATCCTTTAATTGCAAAGGAATGGCTTGGTGATTGCCATTCACTCGATGATTTGCTGGGATATGAGTATGCTGGTGCTCGCGTGGGGAAATACACAGCTTCAACAGCTTTGCGTTACCTGCGGCGGGGCGAACTGGATTTACAAGCGGAAGATGTTCGCCAGCATATTCATCAGTATCTTCACACGGCTATGGAATATGCTCTGGCTTCACAGAAGATTATTAGCAATATTCGGCCTATCATCGCTTTAACTTTGGATCCAGGATACACGCCGCGGGGCGAATTGTACGATGCCTGTCTAGCCGCAGGGGTTGATTCGATTACCTGGAATGCGGCTCATAAGAGCAACACCCTGATGTTGAAGCGGTACACACGCGAAAATAGGGACGTACATCCATCTTCTTTGTCGGATGATACCTGGCGCCAGCTTCTGGAAGTTGAGTGGAACGAGTCCTTTCGCCAACAACTACGCCAGGAATTGTATAGCAGTTATGCCAGTGGTGATTGGTATAGCGAGGTGGGTACCCAATTTAATACTCGAATGCTGGAAAATACTGAATTGCAGGAGCGTCTTGGGCTTGATCCATACAAGAAGACGGCTTTTATTTTCCCGCATATCTTTTGGGATGGGACATTCTTTTGGGGAACAGACCTTTTCGACAGTTATGAAGAATGGTTTCTTGAAACCGTGCGGGCGGCCTGCAAGAATGATCAGGTAAATTGGGTGATTAAAGTGCATCCTGCCAATCTTGTTAAAAATCAACGCGATGGTGTTGATGGTGAGCCGTCTGAGGTAGTGGCGATACGCGCTCAGATTGGGCGTTTGCCCGCCCATATACATGTCATTCCGGCTGACAGCGAAATTAACACCTACTCGCTTTATAGGCTAATGGATTATTGTGTTACCGTGCGGGGTACTGTTGGCATTGAAGCGGCCAGTTTTGGTGTACCGGTGTTGACTGCCGGTACCGGACGCTATAATGATAAAGGTTTTACGATCGATTCTCAAACTCGTGAGCAGTATCTTGATCAAATCAAATCAATTCAAAAGATACTACCGCTAACTGCAAGGCAGCGAGAGTTGGCCGAGCGTTTTGCTTATGGCGTGTTTGTCTTGCGGCCTTTGGATTTGCAAACAGTTACTCTTGAGTACCAACAAGATTCTAAAGCCACCAGCAAGACGCGTATAAATATTCAAAAGCCCGACGATTTGGTCAATGCTCCTGATTTGATGGCCATATCGGCGTGGATAAGAAGCGGGAAAGAAGATTTTGATTTCTCTGGCGGATAATTTGTGAGTAGCATGGATATTTGCTTACTTGGTGGTAACGGTTTTATTGGTTCTCACGTACAGGACGAATTACTTCGCTGCGGGCATAAGGTGCTAGTTTATGATCGTCAGGATGAAAAATTTCGATCTCGGAGGACTGATATTGAGTACGTTAATGGCGACATCTCCGATCACAAACTTATAAATGACTGTTTGCCGGGCACAGACTGCATCATTCATCTCGCATCAAGTACTCTGCCTGCGGTATCGAATAATGATCCAATATTTGACGTAAAATCCAATTTAATTACTACGTTGAAATTGCTACAGTTGTGCGTTGAACGCGATGTTAAAAAGATGGTGTATGTCTCGACGGGTGGAATAGTGTATGGCATTCCAAAACGGTTGCCCATTCGCGAAGATGATCCCACCGATCCGATTTGCTCTTACGGGATTGTAAAACTGGCTATAGAAAAATATGTCGCACTATTTGCCCACTTGTATGGCATCGAATATCGGGTTCTACGACCATCCAATCCATTTGGAGAGCGCCAGGATCCCCTGATTTCTCACGGAGTAGTTACGGTCTTTCTTTGGCGGGCACTCTCTAATCAGCCGATTTCTGTGTTTGGGGACGGAAATACTATTCGTGATTATTTGTATGTTGGTGATCTTAGCCGAGCGATTTGTTTGACCCTGCAACATCAGGGCCCCTCTCGCATCTTTAATGTTGGAAGCGGTAGTGGGCAATCGATTAATGAAATAATTGAGCGTATTAGCAGATTACTTGATGTGACGGTGAAAGTTGAGCGGTATCCTGCTCGCCCCTTCGATATTCCCAAGGTTGTTTTGGACACTAGTTGTATCCAAAGGGAGATGAAATGGCGACCACAAGTTACAATGGATGACGGTTTGCAGCGAACGAGGGATTGGTTGCTAAAATTGAAACGACAACAATAAGGTAATGAACATATTACAAATTAACACCCACGATCTGGATGGAGGTGCGGGAAAGCTGACGTACCAATTGCATCGGCACCTTCAAGATTTAGGCCATACATCAAAGATAGTAGCCGCAACTAAAACATCCAGAGATGTTGATGTTTATGGGATTGTCAAGCGTCCGGGGTTGAATAGTATTAAAAAGCGTCTGGAAAATCAGATGAGTTTGCAGTATCTGTTACGGTGTTTTCCTTTCCAAGCGCTAGATCAGGAGCCGCTTCAAAGCGCCGATGTGATTAATTTGCACGATATTATCGGTGGATACTTTAATTACCTTGCACTACCCAAATTATCAGCAACTATTCCAACATGCTGGTCTTTGCATAATATGTGGGCATTTACAGGGCACTGTTCATATAGTTTTGGTTGTGACCGTTGGAAGACCGGTTGTTATCAATGTCCATTATTACGACTAAAAGGGGAAGAACGAGAACTCGTTGGACCAGAGCCTACATTGTTTGATCTAACACGGTTTGTTTGGGGATTGAAAAAACGGTTGTATTCCAGGTCAAGACTGCATATTGTTGTTGGCTCTACCTGGATGAAAAATCAAGTAGAGCAAAGCATCCTGGCCGGGGGTGCAAGTATTGTGCATATCCCTGATGGAGCATGTATTGATCTATTTAAACCTGTTGATCGAGAAATGGCCCGGCAAAGCTTGAATATTCCTGCGAATGTTCCTGTCGTGATGGTTTATGCAACATATAATCCTCGGAAAGGATTAAAATATGCAATTGATGCATTAAGCCTATTGGAAGAGGAAAAGCGTCCTTGGATTATTTCAGTCGGCCAAGTTGGTGCCCTTGATGAGCTATCTGGAAAATATCACATCCGTGATGTAGGTTATATCCAGTCAGATATTTTAAGAAATCTTTGCCATAATGCAGCTGACTTAATGCTTTTGCCAACATTGGCTGACAATCTGCCTTTGACTGTGTTAGATTCATTAGCTTCGGGAACCCCAGTGATTTCGTTTCGTGTAGGAGGGGTGCCTGATGCCGTGCGCCATATGGAAACCGGGTACCTGGCAGAGTATAAAAATGCTAGTGATCTTGCAAATGGTATCCGTGTACTTTTGGGAAGCGGAGATCTCCGTCTACGAATGCGTTCAAATTGCCGAAAAGTAGCCAAAGAAGAATTTTCACTTGGGCTACAGGCTCAACGATATGCTGAATTATATGGCAACCTAATGGAAGAAATTAGGTTTTGGAATAAACAGAAATGAATACAACGCAATTGCGCCAAATTGATTTTTCCGAAACTACCTATGGCGTTGTCAAGCGCGTGCGCGTATTTGATGGATGGCTGAACAAAATTCGCGCAAGCCAGGGTGCGAACACCCTTTCGATATTGGATTTTGGCTGTGGCACAGGCGCGCTAGTGGCGGTTCCATTAGCGGTGCGGGGAGATCACATTCATGGTGTTGATTTTCACGAGCCTTCCATTGTTTTGGCCAGGCAGCGAAACGCGCAAAGATCAAATTTGAGTTTTGGAATCGAAACAACTGCACAATTGATTGAGCGTCGGATGCAATATGATGTCATTATTTGTTCAGAAGTATTGGAGCATCTGTATACACCTGCAGAAACGCTGCAAGATTTTTACAAGCTGTTGGCCCCCGGCGGATGGCTGTTTATTACGGTACCAAATGGCTATGGTAGCTATGAAAACCTTCGCAGGTTGGAAAAACGCCTTAATCATTTTAGGCCAACGGCTTTCTTGCTCGATTTAGCCCGAAAGTTTAAGGTGTGGTTGAAAAGAATAAAAAATGCACCCAAACCAGCAACTTCGGATGGCGCAAATGCTGAAATAGGCTATTTGAATTCAGAGTCTGGGCACGTGCAATTTTTTCGCCTGGATGAAATCAAAAACCTGTTTGCCGAGAGCGGTTTTTCCCTTGAGATCACTCGAGGGCGTACGCTTTTATGCGGCCCCTATGTAGATTATTTGGCTATATTACCCTTAAACCATTTGTTCCTGAAACTCAATGCTGATATTGCTGATCATTTGCCACCCCGTTTTGCTGCCGATTGGATGTTCTTATTAAGGAAAGCCGAATAATCTTATTGCTATGGGTTATCCTCGCTTGTTATTAGTCAGTTCCAGCCTGTTTAACCCATTCTCTGGCGGCGGTATTACGCTAACAAATTTATTTAAAGGTTGGCCGGAGAATCGGATTGCAGCTGTGCATACGGAAACGTACCCACTCGATACGACAATTTGTTCGCACAACTATGCGCTTGTTGCAAAAGAGTTGGGATGGTTTTGGCCGTTAAACCATATTTTGTCTGCAAGAAAACTGGGGCGGGAAAATAGTAATAACGCTGAAATAACGGCTAATAATATTCAAAATACAATTGCACATGTATCGGTATATCGGCGAATTTTCCGCTTTGTGAATAGGCTGATTGCCAATGAAGGCTTTCAGGACTATGTAACGGTCACGGCACCCTTGAAAAGATGGGTGACAGATTTTCAACCCGATATCATCTATACCCTATTGGGATCGCTTGGTTATATGCGCCTGGTCAGGGAATTGGTCAATTTGACGGGGGCAAAATTAGTTATCCACATGATGGATGACTGGCCCTCCGTTCGTTACCGTCAGGGCGTGTTATCTGGGATTTTTCGCCGTCAGATGGAGATCGAACTAAACCAGATAATTAAAAATACAACACTGTGTATGGGAATTTCACCAGCGATGTGTAAAGCTTATCAACAACGCTATGGCAGGGAATTTTTTAGCTATAGCAACGCATTAGATATGGCTGTCTGGATGCGATTCGCCAAGCAAGATTGGCAGCGAAATGATCCTGTTGAAATAATGTATTCTGGTGCCATTCTGAACGAAGCGCAGCTTTCCAGCTTGCTGGATATATGTCGGGCGGTAGAGGCACTCAACCAGCAGGGTTTAGACGTGGTCTTTTCAATCCATACCCCGCAGCCTTTTCGGGATGTTCATCAAACTGATTTTGATGATTTTTCCCACACCAGCCTGAATGTGCCGCTGAATAATGATGATGTAGCTGGAGCCATGTCAGCGGCGGATATTCTGGCGCTGCCAGTCAATTTTGACCGGCATACCCGACGCTATGTGCGTTATTCTAACCCCACTAAAATACCGGCTTATATGATCTCAGGGACACCGATCCTGGCTTATGGCCCCCTTGGGGTGGATCAGATTGATCGCGCCGAAAGGGATGGCTGGGGCTATGTGGTCAGTGACCAAGGTGTCGAGAATGTTGTTTCAGCCATCCGTGAGCTTGTCCAAAGCCCGGCTCTTCGAGAGAAAATTGGCCGTGAGGCGCAGCATGTAGCACAGCGAGATCATGATATCATCACAGTGAGCCGCTCGTTTCAGGAGAAGCTTAAGCGCGCTGCAATATAGGATACGGATTACACAGATAAACACGGATATGACTAAAACCGACCAAGCACTAAAACAAGAAGTACATGATTTCTGGGATCGTGAGAGTTGTGGCACGAATGTCACCGACCAGCCTAAGTTTTCGCGCGCCTATTTCGATGAAATTGAGGCGTATCGCTATCAGGTAGAGCCTGAAATACCAGAATTTGCTCAATTCCCGGATGGGGACGGTAAACGCGTACTTGAAGTAGGTATCGGCGCTGGTACTGATTTCTTGCAGTGGGTGCGGGGCGGCGCACGCGTTATAGGGATGGATTACACACGTGAAGCTATTAAGAATGTCAGCCACCGCTTGACCGTTTATGAAGAAGAAGCGCCCTTGCTGCAAGCCGATGCTGAAAATTTGCCTTTTTGTAAGAATAGTTTTGACCTGGTGTATAGCTGGGGGGTCATTCATCATACGCCAGGTACCTGGAAAGCTTTGGATGAGATTATTCGGTTAGTGCGGCCAGGGGGGCGGGTAAAGTTGATGCTTTACAATCGTCATTCCGTCTGTGCGCTGGCGGTCTGGATACGCTATGCGCTATTTGCCGGAAAACCCTGGCGCTCTGTATCATGGGCATTGCACCATCATGTAGAAAGCCTTGGAACAAAGGGCTATACATTGGATGAGATCAAGAGGCAGCTGCATTCTAGACAGGTATCGGGGCTTGCAATCAAATCTTTGCCGACTTTTTATGATCGAGTTCACTCTGCTCAATCTTGGAAAGGCCGCGGACTAATCCGACTCACACAGGCCGTCGCTCGAGTATTGGGCTGGCACAGAGAGGGCTGGTTTATTTTGATTGAGTTTACCAAGTGAAGTAAGTGAATAAATATTTTCATTTCAGGCGGATTAAAAAGATACCGAAAAAAGAGCTGGCAGGTAGACTGTTTCGTTATGTCTTGCGAACAACGGGGAATTATTTTCGTGAAGCCCGAGTGCGCACTTTTCCCTCGCAATTGCCCGCTAAAGATGCAGAAGCTTCCCACGTTGCATCAAACATCTGGCGTGGAGTCAGTGTAAAAGGGCTGTTTCTTTCATCCGAAGAATGGCAAAGCCGTATTTTGCTTCTGGATGATGTTTCCCCGAATATAAAACCATTAATTATTACCGAAGCCGACCGGATTTGCGAGCATATTTTCGATTTGTTAGGTTCTGGCCCTTACAAGTTTGGCGAATCTCTGGATTGGCATCTGGATTTCAAATCAGACTATAATTTTGATCCAGGCGTTTACTATAAACGCATTCATCCAGCACGCTATCCGGGCGGGTATGATATCAAGGTTCCGTGGGAACTGAGCCGTTGTCAGCACTTTGCCCGTCTGGGACAGGCCTATCAGATCAGTGGGGATGAAAAATACGCCCGCGAATTCGTTGCTCAAGTTGAAGACTGGATTGAGAGCAACCCCTGGCCTTATGGAGTCAATTGGAATTGCAGCATGGAAGTGGCTTTGCGAGCAATCAACTGGTTGTGGGGGCTATCGTTTTTTATTGACTCTTCCCATGTTGATGATCACTTTCTTGCGGAAGTTGCACAAAGCCTGTATTCTCACGCTGAACACATCTTCAAGAACCTGGAATTGAGCAAGGAGAGCGGTTACGCTGGGAACCATTATGTCTCTAATCTGGTGGGATTGATTTACTTGGGAATTGCTTGTCCTTTTTTTACCAGATCACAGACCTGGCTGTCGTTTGGACTTGCAGCGTTAAGCAAGGTGATTACTACACAAGTGTGGCCAGATGGGGTGGACTTCGAAAGTTCCATTTCCTATCATCGGCTGGTGACTGAATTGATGCTTTCCATGGTCTGGTTGTGCCAGCAGAATTCAGTCGACATACCGAGTATTGTGTTGGATCGCCTCGAAAAGATGTTGGAATTTACCCGATATTACACCAAGCCAGATGGCACAGTGCCCAACATTGGCGATCAGGATAACGGACGGGTGCATCGCCTGGGTGTCTGGCAAGAAGTGGGGCGCGAGTGGCTAGATCATCAATATTTAGTGAAGATTGGTAAAACCTTGTTGGGAAATGAAGATGGTGCCAGATTATCGGATGGGGGATGTGGCGAGGCAATCTGGTGGCTTGGCGATGAAGGTTTACACTCTTCACAAAAAGCAAATGTATCATCGTGCGCCTTTCCTGAAAGTGGATTTTACGTCATGCGGCACGCTGATTTATACCTGACGTTGAGAGCTGCCGAGAACGGCACCTGCGGCTTGGGTGGACATACGCATAACGATATTTTTAGTTTTGAGCTTTTTGCTTATGGCAAAACCTTCATCGTTGATCCGGGCAGCTATGCTTATACCGACGATGCGCCAACCCGCAACCAGTTCCGTTCGAGTGGGTATCACAACGGGCTGATCGTGGATGGCAAAGAAATTAATCGCATTCCTGAGCAAGAACTTTTCCGGCTCGAAAATGATGCCCAGGCAGAAATATTAAACTGGGAAAGCAATCCGGATTTCGATTATTTTTGTGCCCAGCATACTGGGTATCGTCGTTTAGAGTCCCCCGTGATACATCGGCGAAGTATCTATTTCGATAAAAAAGTAGGATATTGGCTGGTGCGAGATCAGGTTTTTGGTGAAGGGGCGCATAAGCTGGCTTTAAATTTTCGTTTTATGCCTATGGGGCTGGAGCGCGATCAAAACGATGGTAGTTTATTTTATAGTGTCTGTGAAGATGGGGCTAATTTGGCCTTATGGCTTAAAGAGCAAAATTCGGATTGCTTGAAATTGGAAGATGGCTGGATTTCTCGTAGTTACGGAACGCGCCTGAAGGCACCCTTGATAAACTGGGAATCTAGTGTAGAATTGCCTTTTGAGTTGCTTACTGTTTTGTATCCGTACTTTAAAGAGCCGCCATCAAGGGACAAATTAGAATTGTTGGGCGATCTTCAACTTCCATCTTTGTAGACAAGATTATTGAGTTGCGGGGGTATGTGAATGTTTTCTCTGATAAAACAGTCCGAGGCACGTTTCTCTGGATTATGGACAATTGCCAGAACATTGTTTTTGTTGAGTGTTGTTTACGCTGTCATAGTAGATATGCCCTTGGCTTTGGAAAATATTCTCGCCAGAAAAAGCAGAACCCCCACCTATCACTTTACTGCGCCAGAGCACGCACTTGCCTTCTCTACTCCGTCTTGGATAAAACTTGGTAAAGATGTGTTGTTTTTATTGGCTATTGTTTGTGTTCTAATTATTGCTATTAGGAAGGGTTGGTGGCTCCCGGTTTCAAAATCTTTGCAAACTTGGCTTGTTTTAATTTTACTTATTGCCTTATTGGCGGTGATTACTCTGGTTCGAGATGGGGTTTGGATAACGCTTGCGGGCATTCGTTCGCACTTAGCTTTACTGGCTTTCTTGCCAGGCCTATTTCTTCGAAAGAATGATATTGAGAAAATTTGGCATTGGCTGAAATATCTAATGATCTTACAAATAGGATTTTCTATATGGGCGGCAATTGATTGGGATGGATCTTTTTCTCGCCACATATTCCGTCTCACCGGGACTTTTCATAATCCCAACACCCTAGGTTTGTTCGGTGTTTCTGTCTTAATATTTCTATTTTTAGCTGATGTTCCTGTTTTTCGTCGTTGGACCTATTGGGGGGCGGGGATGGCGATCATCGTTTTTTCTGGCTCACGTACTGCGATAGCATCGGCTATATTTGTAACCGTTGCTTATGGGTTTATGCATATTCAGAGTGTGAGGAACCGACGTTTTTTTGTGGGAGTACTCCTGCTGAGTGTACCGTTTTTCCCGCTGTTTTTGGAATGGCTTTCCGGGCGAGACGACATGTTGTTTCACTTGTTCGATAGCAACTTTCGTCTTGGGGCAACTTGGCGCTATTTTGTAAGTGTTGAACCAATGCAAGCCTTATTGGGCGAGGGATTGGGAAGATATACAAATACTTTATACCAACTGCAAGGAATAACGGGCATACCTTCTGTGCATGGATTTGACAACCTGTTTGGGAATGAGCTGGCGCAAGGGGGATTGCTTTTGTTGTTTTCAACATTGGCTTTCGTATTTTCCCCCTGGTTGCGATTGCCGCATAAATTTTTATCGTTAGCGTTACCAGGAGTGGTTCTGGGCGCTTCGATTGGTGTTCCGTTGTGGGAAGTCTGGCCGGCGAATATCCTCTTGATTGCCTTGTATGGGTATCTGTACCGTGATTGTGTCCTTGATCAGAACAAATATGGTGATGCGAATTCAAAATCATGCCAAATATGATGGTGGATAATAAATGAGTTATTCCATACAAAAAATTATCTTCGCTGGCAGTCAAGGCCCCAGGATACTTACTAAAATTGGGGATCATCACTACAGCGCGCATTTCCAAAAAATTGGCTACCAGGTTTGCTGGCTGACCCATCCGATTTCACCGTTGCACTATTTGAGTGGTTCTTATACAAAGAATGCCAGAGAAATTGATGATAAATACCAATTATGGAAAAACAATGGAGAATATCACAACGATATTTTTTATTATACGCCGCTCACATTATTCCCATTTTCCGATTATCTCTTTCTGAATAGCGACTGGGTGCTGAAAAATAACTTGAAACTCACATTTCCAAATCTTGAACGATTTTTGAGAAAAAATGATTTTAATCAAGTCGATGTCCTGTGGATTTCGAATCCGTTATTAATTCAATTGGCAGATATAGTAAAGCATAAAACACTGATATACAGGATCGCAGATGATGTGCCCGCATTTGGTGGTGTTCCAGGAAAAGTAGATCAAGTTATCGCCGACCTGATAAAAAAGGCCGATGCTGTTTTTGCGACCGCCAAAACCCTGCTGGAAAAATATGCCTGGGCTGGAGAAAAACTACATTATCTGCCGAACGGCGTTGATTTTAATCATTTTTACAACTCAACAGATACTTTGCCGGAAGAATTCCACACCATTCCATCACCGCGCGCGATCTACGTGGGTATGATTGCGGATTGGTTTGATGTGGACATCATAAATGATGCTGCAAAACAATATCCGCATGTCTCATTTGTGCTGATTGGCGAAGCGGCTATTGATCTTTCTGCGATAAGTTCGTTACCGAATGTTTATGTTCTGGGGGGCAGGCCGTACAGCACTATTCCGGCATATTTGAAAAATTCCGATGTGGGCCTGATTCCCTTTAAGCGGAATCGCCTGGTAGAATCAGTCAATCCGATCAAACTTTACGAATATATGGCCTGTGGTCTTCCGGTGCTTTCTTCCAGGTGGGAAACAATTGAAGGACTTGGCTCTCCGGCTTATCTTTATGATTCCTTTGAAGAGTTTTTAGAAATGATGGATGCGAGTTTATCTGAAGAAATTGACCGGCAAAAATTGATTGATTTTGCTCAAAAAAATAGTTGGGAAAAACAATTCAACAAAGTCATTCAAGTATTAGACGCCAAACAACTTTCTCTCCCCGCTCCTGAGATCGGGGCCGGGGGGTGAGGGGTGCGTGTTCTTTTTGTAACGCCATTCTACGCAGAATCGTATGTCATGGGGGGGATGGCGATAGCTCCAGCACAATGGGCTGAAACACTGGTGGCTTACGGCTTGGAGGTGGATGTTTTTACAACCACGGCAAACGGCAGTGATGATCTTGATGTCCCCTTGGGGGTTCCTATAGAACATGGTGGGGTTAGTATTACATATTTTCCTCGTCTCAGACAATCAGGAAATTTGTTTGTTTCGCTGCCTTTGCTGCATAAATGTCAGCAGACCATGGCCACCTATGATATTGTGCATTCCATTGGCCTATGGACATTTCCCAGCATTATTTCGTCCATCATAGCCAGACGTTCAAAAATTCCCTATGCTCTGTCTTTGCATGGGATGCTGATGCCGTGGGCCTATAATCGTCATGGGATGCGCAAGAAATTGTTATTGAAACTGCTTGAAAAGAAACGCATATCCAGGGCGCATAGCGTGTTTTGTACCACTGATTTGGAGATGCGCTATTTTCAGCAACTTGGTTTTGGGGCCGCGGAGATTGTGCCCAACATAGTGTCGCCGCCGGATATGGATGTGGACGAAGCCAGAAGCCGATTTCGTCAGCGTTTTAGGCTTGAGAATAAAACCGTGTTGCTCTTTGCTGGACGGCTGGTTCGTAATAAGGGGGTTCATCTTACGATTTCAGCCTTCAAAAAGATAGCAGCCAAACATCCGGAAACCAAATTAATTATAGTCGGCCCTTTTGAGGATGAGGCGGGCCAACTTGCGCAACAGCAAGTGATGGATCTGAAACTTGACGAGCGGGTCCTGTTTTTGGGCCTTCAGACAGGATTAGACTATTGGGATTCGATTGCCGGCGCAGATTTATTTGTGCTAAACTCTTATTCAGAAAATTTTGGCATGGCGCCTGCCGAGGCGCTTTCCGTTGGCATCCCCGTTTTGCTTTCCGACCAGGTTGGCATTGCCAATTTGGTTCGTCACTATAATGCGGGGGAAATTACCAGTTTGGATGTAGATGATATTGCGGAGACTCTGAATATGATGGTGGCCGATAAGGATAATTTGGCAGCGATGGGTAAAAATGGAATTCAATTGGTGCAAGATCATTTTTCGTCAATAGCAGTGGGCCAGCGTCTAGCAGATTTGCTGACTGTTTATCAAAAATAAGATGCGATTACTCATTCTTTCTCAGAACTATGAACCGGAGCCGATACCCAAGACTTCAGATTTGGCGAAAGCGTTTCATAAACGCGGACACTCTGTAAGCGTGATAACAGGTTTTCCAAATTATCCAACTGGAAAATTGTACCCGGGCTATAAGCTAAGTTTGCTAAAGAACAAACAGTTTGAAGGGGTGAATCTTACTCGAACATTTGTTTATCCGTATCATGGCAAAAGTGCTGTTGGGCGCATTATTAACTATGCTTCGTTTATGCTAACTGCGCCGCTGGGTTTATTGACGTGTGGACCAGTTGACGTGATTTATGTATGGCATCCGCCCTTGACGATTGGTATAGCCGCATGGATAATAGCCCGGATCCGCGGCGTACCGTTCGTTTATGACGTGCAAGATATCTGGCCGGAGGTGTTAATCCTGTCGGGCATGTTGAAGCATGGATTATTTTCAGATTTGCTCGCGCGATTAGAAAAATTTGTATATCGGCAAGCTGATCGTATTTTTACCGTTACGGATGGCGCTCGAGAGAATTTGATTGGCAAAGGCGCTCTGCCCGAAAAAGTGATGGTAATGCCGCACTGGATGGATGAAAACTTATTTGAATCCGTTGATGACACAGATGTAACAGAACTACGACAAGAATTGGGATTTGACGGGAAATTTGTTGTGTTATTCGCAGGTAATTTTGGTCTTGTGCAGGGCCTGGATACTGTTATCAAGGCAGCCGAGTCTTTACAAGAGAATGAAAATATTCTAATTATGTTTGTCGGCGATGGTGTGGATAAACAGCGGCTGGTGAACTTGGTAGATTCGAAGGACTTAAATCAGCGAGTGAAATTTATTAGTCGTCAGCCGATGGAGAGGATGCCCGTCTTTATGGCGGCTTCCGACGCCTTGCTCGTACATCTGAAAAAATCACCAATATCAGAGTATATTATTCCGACAAAAACGATGGCTTACCTTGCTGCAGGAAAGCCTATCGTGATGGCTACGGAAGGAGCATCAGCCGATATTGTCCAAAAATCAGGTGCAGGCCTAATTGTTGCGCCAGATCAACCTCTGGCATTGGCGGATGCGATTATGGAGCTTGAATCCTTGCCTGAAGAAGAGCGAATAAGTATGGGGCGTGTTGGGCGTGAGTACTTCCTTATGAATTATTCAAAATCTGTGGTAATGCAACAGTATGAAGATACCCTCAAAGAAGTTGCTGGTTTATAATTACGTAGTAATCTATACACTATGGTTGGGAAATCATGCCTTCAGTATCATTTCGACTGACTGAACGTAAAATTTTATTGATATTCGTGGATTTGATGTTTGTCAACCTAACCACGTTATTTGCATTATGGCTTCATGCTGTGCGCAATTTCACCCCGTTTGATATGATATTTGTTGGGGCGAATTTTTACTGGTTTGTGTCCTTTTCTGGTCTATGGTATATAGCTGCTGTGGTGAATAGTTTTTATCAGACGGAAATAGCTACTGATTTAAGCAAAATTGTGCAGGCGCTGTTGCGTACAGAGTTTCTAATTCTAATTGCATATTTAGTGATTTTCTTTTACGCTGCGCCGTTAAACCTGCTTCCTCGGGGAATAGTCTTGTATCAGGGTATTAGTAGTATTATCATGATCGGCACTTGGCGAACGTTGTATGTGCTAGCTGCCCAACGGCCTGCTTTTGGGCGCAGAGCCATGATTGTTGGTGCTGGCTGGGCAGGAAAGACGATGGCTCAGGCAATTTTTCAACATGCAAGACATGAATATCGAATAGTCGGATTTGTTGATGATGAATACAAAAAAAAATCTTCTGTAGTTGTTGAATTGCACAAGATAGATAAGGCCCAAGATACTCCAGAAGAAACTCCAGAAGATACTCCAGTGGCGGCATCTGTTCACCTTCCAGTGCTTGGGTCTTCGGGCGATTTGGTACGATTGGTGCAAGAGATGGAAATTTCTGAAATCATTCTGGCTGTGACGCACGAAATTAATACATCTCTTTTTCAAGCTCTTATTGATAGCAAAGAACACGGCGTTCAAATAACTTTGATGCCAGTTCTTTTTGAACAACTCACCGGACGTGTTCCTATCGAGCATATTAGTGATGATAATTGGTATGTTGCATTGCCGTTAGATTCTGCTGAATCAGGTGGCTTTTATCCCATTGCGAATCGCTTATTTGACATCGCGGGGGCTTTGATTGGCTTGACTATTCTTTTGCCGTTATTTCCTCTAGTTGCTTTGACTATTTATTTAGAATCGCCAGGCCCGATTTTTTATACTCAAGAGCGTGTTGGGAAAGGGGGTCGCAAATTTAATTTATTTAAATTGCGCACGATGATTCCGGATGCTGAACCAGGGGGGAAGGCAAAACGTGCTTTGACGAATGATACTCGTATCACGCGTATTGGACGATGGTTGCGCAAAGTGCGGCTGGACGAAATGCCTCAATTGATCAATATCCTTAAGGGTGATATGAGTGCAGTAGGCCCGCGCCCAGAGCGTCCTCAGCATTTACAAGAATTAGATTCGAAAATACCATTTCATCGTTTACGAAATGCTGTTAAACCCGGTATGGCTGGGTGGGCTGTGGTTAATTATGGTTACATCGAGAGTCTTGAAGATGCTAAAATTCGCCTACAGTATGATTTATATTACGTAAAGCATCAGTCATTATGGTTAGATATTGTTATTATTCTGCGCACTATGGGGCAAATGCTCACCTTGCGGGGACGATAGATGCTTAAGGAGTAATCAATTGAATTTCGACGTTGTTATTGTTGGTGCATCATCATCTGGTTTGTATGCTGCTGAATTATTAGTTAATGCTGGCAAGCGAGTAGGTGTGTTCGAGCGGCAGCAAGAAATCAATCCTGAACGACGCACATATATTATTACACCTCAGATCAAGGAATTCCTGAGTGAAATTCCAGAGGAGGCTGAACTTTGCCTTACAAAAGCTATGGCGGTCGAAGCGTGCGATGCCAGTGTGTATATCACTTTTCATGATCCTGATTTGATTATTGAGCGCAAATTGCTAACGAAGGCATTGCTGTCTCGTGCTATATCAGCAGGGGCTGAAATTTTCACTGGCTATCAGTTTATCGGCTTTGAGTGTAAAAGTAAGCAAACGAAATTGGTCTTTAGAAGCAGTGATGATGAAATCTTGGCAACAACTAGTGTTGTGATTGGCGCAGATGGTTTGAAAAGTCAAGTCGCTTTAGCGGCTGGTATGGCATTACCGCCTTCTGTACCTATCATTCAGGCCGAGATCAAGTTGCCCTCGGGTTGGAATTCTAGCGTAACGAAAGTTTGGTTTGATGTCGATGACACTCCTTATTTTTATTGGTTGATTCCCGAATCTTCTGATCGGGGGGTATTGGGTTTGGTGGGACAAGATACAAAACAAACCCGATCGTTGTTGGAGCGCTTTTTGCACAAGTTGGAGCTTCAGGCCTTACGCTATCAAGCCTCTCAAGTGGCAATGCATCACCCAACCTTTAGGCCCTGGGGGGAAATTGGTGATTTGCCTATTTATTTGATTGGTGATGCAGCTGCTCAGGTCAAAGTAACTACTGTTGGAGGAACAGTAACAGGTTTCTGGGGCGCGCGGGCTGCTGTTCAAGCTATACTTCGTGGCACTAGTTATGCGCGCGAATTGCGCTCCCTTAAACGCGAGTTAGACCTACACTGGGTAATCCGATTCTTTTTGGAACATTTAGACAATAGGGGATATGCTGATTTGGTTCGATATATCTCCCCTTCTGTTTGCCAATTCTTGGGGCAACGAAACCGAGATCAGATGGCAGGTGCTTTCTGGCAATTACCATTTCATGAACCGCGATTGTTGTTCTTGGGGCTGAAAATCTTGTTAAAAATATCTTTGTCGCGATTTGGAAAACTATGGCATCATGCACTTATCAAACCTGAATCTGGAGATTAGCTATTCGGGAGATGCTTTGCTTTTGACCTCGTTAGGACTTACGCAAGAGTCATGAGAATAGAAGGTTGTTTGAGTTGATCTCGCATATAATCTGACAAAAGGCCGAATTTAAGTTGATAAATGGTTTTACCAGTTAGGTAAGCAAGCCGCTTGAGCTGAACCCAAACGAGGATTGAGCAGCCGACATGATTGCGTTGAGCGCGTTGTTTCCGACATTGGCATTTTTCAATACCAGTAATTTGTTTGGCTTCTCGATGAAACTGCTCAATTATCCAACACAAGCTGCGCTTATCTTTGGCAGCCTGAACGGAATCTTGAGTAATATCGTTGGTGACGACATAATCCGTGCGCTTGGAAGAAAGCACAAGCCGGAACACTTTCACACATTGGCCTTTTGGAAAATCTTTGATGTGGATGAGCTTGCCCTGCTCCATCTCAGTTTCGCTCCAAACCAGTTTATCGACCCGTTGATGAACCTGTTGCCCATTGCTGTCATCGACATTGCGGTTACTTTTGACTGGACAGTAGTAAATCTTCTCCAATTTTTCGATAAATCGCATGATCTTGCGAGTGGCATACCAACTGTCCATCACTACAGTCTGAAACGGAAGCTTCTTTTGGTAACGACAGTTTCGTAACATATCCATTAAATGATTGGGTAGTGGTCTTCAAGTAAGTGATGAGAGTAATTCTTTTCTCAGCAAATTGTGGTCAGCAATAAACCACTTGGTGACCATGTGATGAAAAGGGTC
>Ga0233437_1000777_pt1 | contig 66995 bp, 63 predicted proteins | sample SI_122_August201_FD_182714 | JGI IMG/M metagenome (GOLD analysis project Ga0233437, IMG submission 182714) | Seawater microbial communities from Saanich Inlet, British Columbia, Canada - SI_122_August2016_200_MG | ecosystem: Environmental > Aquatic > Marine > Inlet | place: Canada: British...
TGGTAGCGTTGACTACCTGAACGGTTGTAACCACTCTTGATTTGATGAGTTTTCTCACCGCATTTTGGACATATATTCATATGCCCATTATCTCACAGTTACACCGCGATATTCGGCACTCCCCGTTAGATTTATAAAAGTGTACAACATCAGTTATCAGGTAGAATAAGCGAACTGAATATCTAAAAAAGCGAGCGATGAAATTGTGGAGTGAGCAATGGCTTTAAATAACAAAGAAAAGATCGTCAAAGATTGGCTGCCGCGCTATACGGGAACAGCTCTTGAAGACTTTGCTGACTATATTCTTTTGACTAACTTTGAACATTATATTCACCTTTTCGCAGAATGGTGTGATGCACCTATTCGTGGGCACGAAAAACCCATGCCCAACGTCACCGCCAACGGGGTAACCCTCATCAATTTTGGGATTGGTAGCCCCAACGCCGCCCTCATAATGGATTTGCTCAGCGCAATAGATCCAAAAGCTGTCCTTTTCTTGGGTAAATGTGGCGGGCTGAAAAGGAAAACCGATCTTGGCGATTTCATCCTCCCTATTGCGGCTATTCGTGGGGAAGGGACATCAAATGATTATTACCCGCCAGAAGTCCCGGCTTTGCCTGCCTTCAATCTTCAAAAAGCGGTTTCAACCACTATCCGCAACTACGAACTCGATTATTGGACGGGCACGGTTTTCTCGACCAATCGCCGCGTTTGGGAACATGATGAAGAGTTCAAGGATTACCTTGAGCGTGTTCGCGCAATGGCTATTGATATGGAAACAGCCACGCTTTTCATCACCGGTTTTGCGAACGAAATTCCAACCGGGGCATTGCTTCTTGTCTCTGACCAGCCAATGATCTCGGCGGGTATTAAAACCGCCAAAAGCGATGAAAAGGTGACCGAAGCTTACGTTGAAAAACACCTTCAACTTGGCATTGATTCTCTCAACGAGCTTATCAATCATGGTCTGACTGTCAAGCATCTGAAGTTTTAAAATGAAAATGTGATCAATCTTTTCACTCATCACTCATCAAAGGATCACTCTTCCTTTCACCCAGCCCCCAACTACTGAACTATTCAACTACCCAACTAAAAAACATGCCCTCAGCAGAAATTATCACTATCGGAACAGAAATCCTTCTTGGCGAAATCGTAGATACAAATACGCGTTATATTGCGCGTAACCTTCGCGACCTCGGCATAGACCTTTACCGCACTGTCACCATCGGTGATAATGCCGAGCGGATCGCAGAAAGCATCCGTGAAGCGATGCAGCGCGCCGAAATTATCATTACCACAGGCGGGCTAGGCCCCACTATTGACGACCCCACTCGTGATGCTGTAGCGCTTGCTGTAGGTACAGAAACAGAATTTCGAGAAGAGTTGTGGGAGCAAATAGTAAATCGCGTTGCACGCTATGGTAAAGAACCCGGCGAAAACCAAAAACGTCAGGCTTATGTGCCCAAAGGTGCAATTGCTCTTGAAAATCCCGTTGGCACTGCGCCCTGTTTTATTCTCGAATTTCCCCCCTCTAACTCCCCCCGTAGGGGGGAGAACTTACTCCTTCCCCCGCAGGGGGAAGGTTGGGATGGGGGCGTAATCATTTCTCTACCCGGTGTCCCGCGTGAAATGGAAACAGTTCTCCATAATGCCGTGATTCCCTACCTTCAGCAACGATTTAAGCTTGATGAGATTATCAAAGTCCGTTTGCTGCGTACAGCGGGGATCGGCGAAGGCGACCTCGATGAAAAGATCAGCGATCTTGAGAAATTGCGCAACCCCACCGTTGGCTTGGCAGCACATGCGGGGGTGGTAGATATTCGCTTGGCGGCCAAGGCCAAGACAGAGGCCGAAGTTAATCAGATGATAGCCGAAGTCGAAAACGAGATTAGGCAAAGGCTGGGAAAAATTATCTTTGGCACTGACCAAGATAACTTGGAGAGCGTAACGTTGGCGGCTCTCGAAAAATGTGGCTGGCAGCTTGTTGCTCTTGAATCCGGTTTGGAGGGGACTCTCTCCAAATTACTGAAAAAAGCCGCCAATCCTTCCCTCCTAAAAGTGGATGATCAAAATCTCGAACGCGGAGAATTGCTGCCAACTCTTCAGAAGATGCGCGCGGAGAAGAACGCCGAAGCCGCTTTGGGCATTGCATTTTTCCCCGGAGAAGACGAGCAAATTGCCGAACTTGTATTGATCACGCCTGCTGGCGAGAGAATACGCACGCTCTCTTATGGCGGGCACCCGCAAAATGTATTGCGCTGGGCGCCGAATATCGCCATCAATATCCTGCGTCGGGCGGCTCTTAGATAATGGCAAAAAAGAAAAAGAAGATCCCTGCTTTTTTAGTCGGACTCTGGTCACTCAATATCGTCGGTGCTCTTGTCTTCTTTTTGTGGATAGGAAACCCTTTTCACTCTTCACCGAAAGTTGCTCCCGTTGAAGAGACAATCTCTGCGACCCCAACGGCAACCCTTAAAATGGCCCCCTTGGAGATCTTTGCGCTCCCCACAGTTTATTTGCTTCCCAGCGTAACGCCCAACCCAAATAGCACAGCAATTGTTGGCACAACACCTACGGCGTTTTCAATTGACCTGAGCAAAAAGCGGGCAACAACAATCGGCTACTCAGTTGCGGGGCGCCCTCTCGAAATTTACCGTTTCGGGACAGGCCCCGATGAAAGATTGATCGTCGCAGGGATTCACGGCGGCAACGAGTGGAATACGATTGCTCTCGCTGATGAGCTAATTGCTTATCTGGAAGAAAACCCGGATGTCGTGCCCAAAGATGTAAGCCTCTATATTTTACGCGCGCTCAACCCCGATGGTTATGAGCGCGCACGCGGATATGAAGGCCGCGTGAACGACCATGGCGTCGATTTAAATCACAATTTTCCCTATCACTGGAAGGAAAATTGGAATAGAGATGGCTGCTGGGATTATCTGCCCACCACAGGCGGGACACACCCCGGCTCTGAACCAGAGACAATTGCCCTAATGAATTTTGTCAGTCTGCACGATTTTTCTGCGCTGATCAGCTATCATAGCGCGGCATTGGGAATCTTTGCTGGCGGAGTGCCACCATTTGAGCCTTCTGAGCGTTTGGCTCAAGCGCTCTCTGATGTTAGCTTTTATGCTTATCCGCCTTATAATACGGGGTGTGAATATAGCGGAAACCTGACTGATTGGGCTTCTTCTGTTAAAGATATTCCCGCTGTGGATATTGAATTGAAAAATCACCGTGATACTGATTTTGATAATAATATCCGTGTGTTGAAAGCCTTTTTGACTTGGCAGCGATAGAGTCTATTGCGTAATCCGTATTTCGTAATGGTTTTGCTTAGGCATTATGCAACACGAAATACCTTCTGTAAATCTCTAACTACTCTCTTCTCTCTACTTATCTACTTTCTATGAACTTCCTCCTCGAACCCCTCCAATATGCCTTCATGCTGCGCGGACTCGCCGCAGCGGTGATGGTTGGAATCGTTAGCGCCGTCGTTGGTACTTATGTTGTTCTGCGCGGGATGGCATTTTTTGGTGATGCTCTCGCCCATTCCATTTTGCCAGGAGTTGCGGTCGGTTATCTACTCGGCAATGGAAAAAAAGAACCCCTCTTTTGGTCTGCGCTCGTTGCGGCGATCATTAGTGCCTTAGGTATTGGAACGATCAGCAGAAATACAAAAATTAAAGAAGATACGGCGATTGGCATCATCTTTGCAGGGACATTTGCGCTCGGTGTAGCCCTCATCTCTACAGTACGCAGCTATACCGTTGATCTGGCGCATTTCCTTTTTGGCGATGTGCTCGGCGTTCGCAATAGCGATTTGTGGCTGATAGCCATCTTTGGCGGGATTGCGCTGCTGATCATTTTTGCCTTTTATAAAGAATTCATGGTCATGTCTTTTGACCCCGTTTTGGCAACGACTTTAAGACTCCCTGTCAAATTGCTCGACTTTTTGCTCCTGATCTTAATCGCCGTGACCATTGTTGTTTCGCTCCAAACCGTTGGTGTCGCGTTAATGGTTGCCATGCTTGTTACGCCCGCTGCGACAGGTTATTTGCTCACCAAACGTCTTCCCGTAATGATGGCCTTGGCCGCGACGATCGCATCTCTTTCAGGTGTGGTCGGCTTATATATCTCCTATTATTGGAGCATCGCTTCTGGCGCAGCAATTGTCCTTGTTTGTACTGCCATCTTCGGGTTTGTTTGGGGTGGGCAAACAATCTTTAAACGAGCGAAAACTTAAACACAACACCCTGAAGGGTGCGAGCGGGCACGAAGAGAAAGGCTTTTCTTGGTGAATCTTTGTGTTCTTCGTGTTTAAATGGATAAAAAATGAAAAACAAAACCCTCTTCTCTATTTTTGCCCTCCTCCTAGTCCTCGGCATCGCTGCCTTTGTGATTTGGGGCGTGCCCTACTTTTTCTCTCCGATAGAACGTGTACAAACGGAAGCTGGTTTCGGGTCAGGGACGGTACGCGCCGAAGTCACACAAGTTATTGAAGAGGGGGAGATAACCCTCGGCGATAATCCCCCGCAGCTTTACCAGATCCTGCGTGTCAAACCCCTCGAGGGGAAATACGAAGGCATCGAACTCGAAATTGATAATGGCACGCGCCAAGTCCGCTACGATGATATTCATCTGGCGCCTGGCGATGAGTTGCTTATTGCTGTCACGGTTGCGCCCGACGGCACGCTCAACGCCTATTTTGTAGACTATATTCGCTCGCATTTACTTTTGCTTTTGGTCGGCATTTTTGTCGTTGCCATTTTGGCTATGGCGGGGCGCAAAGGGCTGGGCAGCTTGCTCGGGCTGGCATTTTCTTTGCTGGTTGTCATCGGCTATATCATCCCCCATATTTTGGACGGCGAAGACCCTGTGCGCGTCAGCATTATTGGCGCGGCAATTTTGCTTTCGGTCACGCTCTACTTAACCTACGGCTGGACAATGAAAACGCACGCGGCCGTTCTGAGCATGATTCTTTCGCTCATCATCACCGGCTCGCTGGCATGGATTTTCGTCAGTGCGACCAAATTAACGGGATCAGGCGATGAAAATGCGCTTTTCCTCGTCCAGATGGCAAATTCTTCGATCAATTTACGCGGGCTTTTATTAGGCGGGATTATCATCGGCGCGCTCGGCGTACTGGACGATTTGGTCATCACCCAAGCCTCTGCTCTTTTTGAAATTCACGATGCAAACCCGAATTTAGGCTTGCGAGCGCTATATAAACGCGCTACCAACATCGGGCAGGATCACGTTGCCGCGACCGTTAACACCCTCGTTATGGCCTACGCCGGGACAGCCCTCCCCATGCTGCTCGTTTTCTCCATGTCAAAAGGGAATTTCTCTTATCTGGTCAATTTCTCCTTTGTTGCCGAAGAAGTTGTCCGTACATTGGTCGGCTCACTAGGATTAATTGCCGCTGTCCCCATCACGACCATTATCGCCGCCTACTTCGCCATGAACGACGATAAATTCGGCGCTCTGCGCCCATATCTCGGAGAGAAAAATAGCGGCGGTGGGCATCATCACCATTAGAATGCAGAATATTGAATGATGAATGCGGAATTAAAAAACTGCATTGAAGCAAATTCTCCCCTAAATTCCGCACTCAGAATTTGGAGGAGATGTCCGAGCGAAGCGAGTGACAGAGGGGGAGGTAGGGGCGACCCGCTTGGATAAAAAATAAACGCTACTCTTTTTCTATATTCCATTAAAAGCATAAGGGCGCTCCTAAGCACATAGGGTCGCCCTTACGCTACTGACCACTGATTACTGAAAACTAATTACTGCTCTCCCCCCACAATCTCCCAAAAACGCGGATCATCACGCAAGTTTTCAAAATCAGGGTTTGACTTGCTCATTCTTTTGTGCGTGCTGCTCACCCGTTTTGATTACTATTCATCGGAGTCTTCATCAATGAATTCTAATTCAGCAAGCAATTCTTGAAATTCATTCATAATTTGTTTCTTTTTCTTTTTAATTCTAATGTTTTCTTCTAAAGCAAAATCAGTATATGTTCGTTGTGTTTTTCTAAAAAAACTTTTGATATAAAGAAATGTAAAAATCGTATAGTCTCTAATTGCTTGAAGAATTTTTCCTCGTTTATTCTGTAAAAGACCGCGGCGGAAATAATAATATGCATCATAAGGATCGATTTGGATAGCATGGCTGTAATAGGTTGCTGCACTTTCCAGATTTCCTTGCTTTTCTCGAATATCTCCACGAAGGTAAAGGTAATACGCATCTTTGGGCTCAAAGCGAATTGCTTTGCCAAAATCTATATCTGCATTATGAAAATCTTCCTGTTTTTTTCGTACAATACCTCGAGAAGAGAGAAAGAGTGCATGTAGATGTAAAGGATATCCAGAAGAATTTTCAATTGCGGCATTATAATCGGCAATAGCAGCCTGAAATTCCTCTAGTTTTTCGTGCATTTCTCCACGGAGGGAATAATAATGTGCATCATCAGGGGCAAATTGAATCGCATTACTATAATCTGTAATAGCAGCCTGAAAATCCCCTAGTTCTCCGTACATTTCTCCACGGAGGGAATAATAATGTGCATTATCAGGGGCAAATTGAATCGCATTACTATAATCTGTAATAGCAGCCTGAAAATCCCTTAGTTCTCCATGCATTTCTCCACGGAGGGCATAATGATATTGGGATTCAGGAAAAAGTTGAATTGCTTTATCATGATCCGCAATCGCCGCTTGAAAATTTCCTTGTTTTCTATATATTTTTCCTCTAAAGTAATAATGGGGTTCAAAATTAGGTCGAAGTTGAATAGCCTTGTTATAATGTATTATGGCTTCTTTGGAACGTTTTAGCTTATCAAAAAGGTCGCCCAAGCTGCTGTAAGCCATGTCGTCTTCAGGATCAATCTTGATTGCTTTTCTATAGGATTCCTCGGCTTTTTTAGGACGTTTTAGTTTAGCAAAAAGGTCACCTAAGTTTCTGTAAGGCACGGCGTATTCAGGATCGATCTTAATTGCTTTCCTATAAGCTTCCTCGGCTTCGGCGTAGCGTTTCAGGTCAACTAGGATGTTGCCTAAGTTGTTATAGGGTTCAGGATGATTGGGATTAATGCGTAAGACTTCTTCATAACAGCGAATGGCTCCTTTGTGATTGCCATCTATTTGGCTTTTATACCCACGCTCAAACCATTCTTCTGCCGTAAGAGATTTTTCTTCAACAGCTGGCTCTTCGCTGGCTTTCGCTTGTCTCTTTTCGGTATCTTCTTCTGTTATTGCACTCAATGCTGGCAAGCGAACATCTTCCAGCGCTATATCTAAAAATCGGCGTAGTTTCTCCATCCCAGCATCAAAATATTCTGGGACAAGTCCAACTGCGTTGTAGCTGCTCAGGTTCGCTAATTTTCCGAAGAAGGCTTCTTTGCTACTGTGGTTGCCAAAATCAAAACCTTCCATAGTTAGTGGGATGATATTTCTTCCTTCATCTACTGCCATTTCGACTTCGCGTCGCATGATAGAGTTGGCTTCTTTTAAACGTTCTAAAGATGACGGGGAAAGAATAACTAAGAAATGTGCACGATGCTGAATATTCTCAAAAATAATCTGCTCAAAATCCCCGCTGTCGATGCTTTCGTAATCAAAAAAGACATCGTAGCCGTGTGCATGTAAATCCTGATACACTGCCAGCGCGGTGTAAAAATTTGTTCGTCTGTAGCTGATGAATACGGTCTTTTGTTTAATGCCCATTTGCTTGTCCCGTGCTAATGTGGTTGTGTGAAGAAATTATAAACTATTTGCACAGCTATCTCGGTGCGGACTGAAGTCCTGCTTTAGTTCGAGCCCTTACAGGGCTAAAAGACTCCAGCCCCTAGGGCTTCCATGTGCTGAGGAAGTGGCTTTAGCCCGCACCGAAAAAATGAAGTTGATAAAGCACTTGTCTCGTATTACTTCTCACTAAATCGCCAATTCCGCCTTCTATTTAATTCATCATTCTGCATCCATCATTCCTAATTCCAAACTCCCTGCAACCCATCCCTAAAAATCTCGTATACTAAGGCAGAGAAAAAGAACAGGAGCATACGTGGACGAGGAAAAGACCTGGATAATCCAGGCCCAGCAAGGCAGTGACGAAGCCTTTACTTATTTAGTAGAGACATACCAAAGACCAGTCTATAACTTATGTTATCGCATGCTCGGTGTAGCAGACTACGCCGAAGATGCTGCTCAAGAGTCCTTCCTGCGCGCCTATAAAAATTTGCATCGCTACGATATCAATCGCTCTTTCCCGACCTGGCTGCTTTCCATTGCCGCACATTATTGTATCGATAAACTTAGGCGCAAAAAACTACCCACTTTTTCCCTCCACGATGATGAAGGCACCCCTCGGGAATATATCCCTGATACCTCGGCGATACACCCCGAAAAAGCCCTTCTCTACAACGACCAAAGCGCAGAGATGCAAGAGTTGCTCCAATCACTCAGTGAGATAGACCGAGCAGCGATCATCCTTCGTTATTGGCACGAAGCTTCAGAAGTTGAAATTGCCGAGAGTCTGAATATCTCGGTCTCTGCAGTCAAATCTCGCCTTTTCCGTGCCCGTCGTCAACTGGGCGAAGTTTGGCAAGCAGAAAGTGAAAAAACATCCCTAGGAGAAAGGATGCCTTATGGATCACCAGCATATTGAAAAGAAACTGCTCAATGATGAGCAACTGACCCCCGAAGAGAATCGCGCCCTGCGCAACCATCTTCCTAACTGTCCTATTTGCTCGGCACTTGTTGAAGCGAATCTCGCGCTGAAACATGTGACAATGGCCGCGCCCGCCCCAGGCTTTGCAAATCGCTTCACGACTCGTCTTGCGGGGCAGCGCAAAGCTCAAAAAAGAAGATATTTCTTTGGCGGTTTAATCCTATTTCTTAGCGGGGCGGGGGCTTTGCTTTGGTTGGCTTCTCCTCTGTTAACTGCCGCACTTTCCTCGCCCGCAGACATCTTGACAACCTGGGTTTCTTTTATTGTGGCTACCTTGTCTTTTATCCAAACCTTTAGCGAAGCTGGCAAAGTGGTCTTTCGCGTTGCGACAGGCTTTATCTCACCAACTACATGGGCATTTGCCTTGAGCCTCTTGAGTATTCTTGGCATGTTCATCCTTTCTTTTTCACAGAAATTGCTGGTGCAAAGGCAGCCAGTTTAACGAGCAGTGCATTAAACGGAAACAAGTAAAAATCACGAATGTACGAAAAGTAATCCCTCCAAAAAGGAGAATATAAATGAAAAGAAAAATACTCATATTCATCGTTGCCCTTAGCCTAATTCTCATCCCCACGCAATCTGTATCTGCAAATGGGCTGGAAGATGGCCCGGTTATTTTTGGCGGTTCTTATACGCTGGAAAGCGGCGAAAAACTAAATAACGATGTTGTCGTCTTTGGCGGCACAGTCATGATAGAAGAAGGTGCTGAAGTCTACGGCGATATTATTCTCTTTGGCGGAAGTCTGACGATCAACGGCGAAGTGACTGGTGAAGTCGCGCTTGTTGGTGGGGCTGCGATTTTGGGCGAAAATTCGCTCATTGATGGCAATCTCACCTTGGTCAGCGCATCTTTGCATCGTGCAGATGGCGCAGAAGTGACCGGCGAGATCTCCTATAATGCGGCAAATAATAATGCGAATGCGCCAACGATCCCTGCCATCCCTGGCCTGCCCGAAGTGCCTTTTGTGCAGCAAGAGCCGCTTATTCTTTTTGATAACCCTCTTTGGGTGGCTGGCAGCATTTTCGGACGTTCTTTTGCAATGGCTTTGTTGGCCATGCTCGTGGCTCTCTTTCTTGAAGAACCAACGCGCCGTGTGGCAGATGCCGTCACCTCGCAGCCAGCAGTAGCGGGGGGATTAGGTTTTCTGACCGTTGTTTTTGCCCCGGTTCTTGGATTGGTTTTATTGATCACGATCCTGCTTATTCCTGTTGGGATATTACTGATCTTGGCTCTTATGATTGCCCTGCTCTACGGATGGATCGCTCTCGGATTTGAAGTGGGTGCGCGTTTCACAAAAATGATCAATCAGGAATGGCAGCTACCGCTAAGCGCAGCCTTTGGCACCTGGCTGCTCACGATTATTTCTGCCTCCTTCGACTTGATCCCCTGCATCGGATGGCTGGTATCCTTCATCATCGCGACCATCGCCCTCGGCGGCGTGATCATTTCCCGCTTTGGTACCCAAGCAACTGCGCCTCCCGTTCCCGCAGTAGTAGATGAAAGCTCTCTTCCTCCAGTAGATGGAGAAGAAGAATAGTCTTCTTCCCCCTCCCGGCCTTCCCCCGAAGGGTGAAGGGACAAATTCTCCCCCCTTCGGAGGGAGATGTCCGAAGGACAGAGGGGGAAAATTGTCAAATAAACTCTAATTGCGTAACATCAGTTGTATAGAAACGAAAAGAGACTGGGTCTTACACTCAGTCTCTTTTATGTTTACTATTACCTTTTCCTATCTGATCTTCTTTCTCAGCTTCTGAATAGCTTCCTTGGCACTTTCCTGATTTCCGTATTGGATCCCCTTAGAAAAATAAAGATATTTCTGATAATTACTAAGCGCTGCTTTATATTCTTCTTTCTTCTCTAAAGCTTTTGCCAAATGATAGTAGGATGCCTCAATATCTGGTTCAAGGTGGATAGCCTGCATAAAATTAGCGATGGCATCATTTAAATTCCCCCAAGTGCTGTGCGTAAGGCCTCGATTGATATAAGCATCCGCAAAATTAGGCTCGATACGCAGCGCCTGATTAAAATTGGTGATCGCCTCTTTAAAATCCCCTTGATTATAGTATTCAATCCCTCGATGATTATAGGCCTCAGCATAATCTGACTTGATAAGGAGTGCCTCATCATAATCGTGAATTGCGCCTCGGATATCTCCGCGAGCGCCGCGTGCATTCCCTCTAAGGTAATAGGCTTCAGCAAGATCTGCTTTCATCTTAAGGGCTTGGCTGAAATCCTTGATTGCCTTTTCAAAATCACCTTGTCGGCTATAGGCAATGCCTCTTGCCATATGCGCTTGGGGAAAATTCGGCTGAAAACGAAGTGTTTGGTCAAAATCAGCAAGTGCACCTTCCAAGTCTCCTTCTTTTTCGCGCACCAACCCTCGCTGATAGTATGCAGTTGAAAATTTGGGCTGAATATGTAGTGCTTTAGAGAAAGAAATAATAGCTTCAGCAAAAATTTTATTCAACGCCAAGCTATAGCCTTCTTCAAATAATTTCTCAGCAAGAAGCTCCTTCTTTTTGACCGGACGCATCTTGTTAAATATCTTTTCTTGGTATGCTATTCTTTTTTCTGCAGAGCCGCTTAATGGATGAAGCAGAATATCACCTTCTTCTAGATTTAGGTGTTGCTCGCATAGCCTTTCAATATTCTCAGAAAAATTTTCTGTGCTAAGTTTTACCCCATCAAGTCCCTTTAAAAGCGACAGCTTTCCTGTCAGAGACTTTCTAATATTCTGAGCATTATGTTCAAATCCCTCTAAAAATAAGGGGATAATATGCCGCTTTTCTTCAATCGCTATTTCAATTATGCGATGTAGCCAGTTATCTTCTTTTCCTTCTAAGGAAGAAGGAGAAAGGATAACCAAAAAGTGCGCTCTTGCTCTAATATTTTCAAAGATATTTTTTTGGTAATGCTTTTCAGATGTGTTTTTTAAATCCAGAGAAGTATCATAGCCCCTTGATCTTAGGTGCTGATAAACTGCCAGCGCGGTATAAAAATTGCTGCGCCTATAGCTAATGAAAACAGTTTTATCAATATACCCCATATCTTTCTCCTGTGATTGATTTGGGTATAGCGATGATTATAATTTGTTTCAGTACTTGCTAATGTATAAATTTATTTTTTTTATATGTTTTTTTTCTTGCTAAGCTTTTATGCGTGGTTATTTTTCCTTATAAACCCTTTCATCCAAAATATATGCAAAAACCTCGCGTGGTAAATAATAACGACAAGGTAAATTTTCCCTGATCCTTTGGCGAATTTCTCGCGAAGCGATCTCCAGTAGTGGCGCGTTGACGAAACGGATTTTCTCTTTCAGCCCCTCTACCGCATCCCCAAGCATGGATGAGTTAATTGCATCGGCAGGGCGGCGCATCACACCGATCTCGTCGCAGGCAGCGACAAAATCAGCGGGGGAATGCCAGGAGTGCAGATTTCGCAGCGAATCTCCACCCATCAGATAAATGATTTCAGCACCCAAGTTTCTCTCACGGACGATCCGTACCGTATCCACAGAATAGTGCGGCCCGGGCCGCTCTGCTTCGATCAGCGATAGTTCAAAGCTGGAGTTATCAGCAATTGCTAACGAAAGCATTTTTTTTCTATGCGCTAATGTGGAAATTTTCCGATCCTGTTTGTGGGGTGGATCGGGGGTTAGCATCCAAAGCAAGCGGTCAAGATTCAGTTGCGTGTATACTTCACAAGCTAGTATGAGATGCCCAAGGTGGGGTGGATCAAATGTGCCGCCAAAAATGCCAATCCGTTCTTTTTTCATGGAAATAGTATACCTTTTTACGGGGTGTTTTTGTCCCATTTATATTTGTGGGTTTTGTCACAACCATTTGTGATATTGTTCACTTAATCTTTCAGCTTACATCAAGTATTCTCCTGCTTGTCAAAAAAAAGACGATAAGGAGAAATTTATGACAGAAATTCGCATTGATGCTTTGCTCCCCGCCGAGATGGCGCGTCGAGCCGAGTATGTCGGAGAACGCAAATCTGAAGCCCCCACGTTGCAAACTTTTGCTTTGTCTCTTATGGCAGGCGCCTTTATTGCCTTCGGCGCAGTTTTCGCTACCACCGTTGCGACCGGGGCATCGGGTGTCTTGACCTATGGCGTGACAAAATTATTAGTAGGATTAGTATTTTGCTTGGGATTGGTGCTCGTCATTGTTGGCGGGGCAGAACTCTTTACTGGAAATAACCTGATCGTGATGGCGTGGGCAGGCGGAAAAGTGAGCACAAAATCCCTTTTGCGAAACTGGGGCATTGTCTATGTAGGGAATTTTATCGGATCGCTCGTGACCGTAGGCTTGCTCTTTGCAAGTAAACAATATCTCTCAGCTGGTGGCGGGATCGGGCAAACCGCTCTCAGCATCGCCAACGCTAAAGTAGGCTTTGGTTTCTGGCAAGCTCTTTCTTTAGGCATTCTCTGCAATATTTTGGTTTGTCTTGCTGTTTGGCTGACCTTTAGTGCTCGTAGCACTGTAGACAAAATCGCCGCGATCATTTTCCCGATCACTGCCTTTGTCGCAGCAGGATTTGAACATAGCGTTGCGAATATGTACTTTATCCCCATAGGCTTGGCTATAAAAGATTTTGACCCAAGCTTTGCTGCCAGCACAGGATTGGATTTATCGGGTCTAACGTGGGGAGCTTTCTTCATCAACAATTTGCTCCCCGTTACTATAGGGAATATCCTCGGCGGTTCAATTTTTGTCGCTGCTATTTATTGGATGATATTTTTACGCCCTGATAAAAATTAATCTGTACTGCCTGTTTTTCAGAAAAACAATAAAGGAATATAAAATGAAAGCTTATGTTTTGATCTCAGCCCGAACTGGAGAAGCCCCCGCTGTTGTTCGTCAAATTGGACGAATTGAAGGCGTGGTGGAAGCACATATTACTTTTGGCCCTTATGATGCCGTTGCTGTTGTAGAAGCCGATGGTGCCAAAAATGTAGGGCATATTGTGCATAACGAAATTCAACCTATTCCAGGCATTTTAGATACACTGACTTGCTTGGCTGTTGATTAAAAATCCAGAATATCTATATGAATCCTTCCCCGTATATGTAGGGGATTATATAGTGTGGGTGACATCTGTTACTTCACGATGTTGTCTGACGATTGTATAATGAATGGGTGCAATACAACTATTGGTGTGTTGCGCCTATTTATGTTCCCACCTGTCTTATAGGAGAAAAAATGACTGCAAAACTGATTGATGGCAAGGCCGTCGCCAAACAAGTCCGAGAAGAAGTAAAAGAAAAAGTTGCCAAACGCGTTGCTGCTGGAAAACCCAAACCTGGCTTGGCAACAGTTCTTGTAGGATCAGATCCAGCCTCTGAAGTTTATGTCGGGATGAAGAAACGTATGTGTGAAAGGCTAGGGATGGAATCATTCTCCCACACCTTACCCGCAGATGCCAGCCAGAAAGAAGTTGTAAGTATGGTTGAGAAACTGAATGCTGATCCTGCTGTGAACGGAATTCTTGTACAGTTACCTTTGCCTGATCATCTGGATGAGGAGAAGGTTTTACAGGCAATTGATATCACGAAAGATATTGATGGTTTCCATCCCATTAATATTGGGCGTTTGGCTCAAAAAGGCCGAGAATCGCTGTTTGTTCCTTGTACTCCAGACGGATGCCTTTATTTGCTTGACTCTGTTGGCGCAGAACTTGAAGGAGCTAATGCAGTTGTTTTGGGTCGTTCTAATATCGTTGGTATGCCAATGGCCTTGTTACTTGTCAAACGCAATGCTACTGTGACGATATGCCATTCTCGTACTAAAAACCTTCCTGAAATTTGCGCAGAAGCAGATATCTTGATCGCTGCGGTTGGGCGTGCTGAAATGGTCAAAAAAGAATGGGTTAAACCAGGTGCTGTGGTCATTGATGTGGGAACACACCGTATTGATGACGATACTAAAGAAAAGGGATACTACCTGACCGGTGATGTAGCTTTTGATGAAGTTAGCGAAGTTGCTGATGCAGTTTCCCCATCACCAGGCGGCGTTGGTCCGATGACCATTGCAATGTTGATGCGCAATACACTCCGCGCAGCCGAAATTCAGCAAGACTAAAAAAATACTATAAATAAAAAAATCCCCATCAAGTCGAGAAGATTTGATGGGGATTTTCTTTTCTCCTTGAGATTATTCAATCTTTAGTTTTACGTCAATATCCACACCCAGCTCATCTCCTAAATCTTCCAGTTCTTCCCGTAATTCAGGGAGAGATAGCTCTGGCGGGGCTTGTACGACAGCGTTCATGGAGAAAAGTGGTGCACCAGAAAGAGGGGCTTTGCTGACATGCGTTTCCACATCTTCCACCTGCACTTGTTCTTCTGCGAGGTGTTCTGTTACAGCATGGACAATGCCCTCATGGTCAGCACCCCATACATGAACTTCGTAAGGGACAAATCCTTGGAATTTTTCGAGCCGAGCAAGACTGGTTTCACGAGTGAATACATCCAGTCCTTTTTCCTTGAACGCTTCAAGGGTTTGGCTGCATTCCCTATACTGTTCTTTAGGGAGAGAGATAAGCATCATCATCGCAAATTCTCCACCAAGTCGCATCATGCGGCTTTCTATAATGCTGGCCTGGCTTTCGAGAATGGTTTCTGTGACCTCGGCGACAAGCCCACGTTTATCGGGGCCTACGATGGTTACGACCAGATGTGTTTTTTGCATGATTTTCTCCTATTTATATTCCACAGGGCATTATTTTCTCCCATTGTAGCATGACATATAAATAATGATGATTCAAAAACGCAAAGGCCTGAACAGGTGTATACTTTGCCTCCATCGAAGGAGATTATCTTTATGAATACTGGCTTTCTCTATGCTCTCGCAACTTATATTCTCTGGGGACTTTTTCCCATTTATTGGAAACAACTCCAACATATTTCAGCAGATCAGGTATTAGGGCATCGTGTGATCTGGTCTTTTATTATGCTGGCTGTGGTTATTCTGCTCTCTGGTAAGAAAGATGAGTTTCGGGTGAAACTTAATGCACAAACTTTCAAGGCGCATGGCTGGGCATCTCTTTTGCTTGGCGTCAATTGGCTGACTTATGTTTGGGCTGTGAATACGGGTTATATTGTTGAGAGTAGCCTAGGATATTTTATCAATCCACTTTTCAGTGTCTTTTTAGGAATGGTCTTCCTAAAGGAAAAATTGCGCCCACTTCAATGGGTGCCAATTACTTTGGCAGGAATTGGGGTTCTTTACCTTAGCATCGTTTATGGTCGCCTACCGTGGATTGCACTTTTGCTCGCCTTCTCCTTTGGTATTTATGGCTTGCTGAAGAAGAAATCTACGCTTGGTTCGCTCTATGGGCTTACGCTTGAAACAGGCATTATATTCCTGCCTGCTTTGGGCTATTTACTCTATCTCTCTTCGCAGGGGAATAATGTTTTTGCTCATGCGAATCCCCAAACCAGCCTTTATTTGATAGGGGCTGGCGCTGTAACGGCAATTCCCTTACTTTTATTTGCGAAAGCAGCTCAACGTATTCCTCTTACCATGATTGGGCTGATGCAGTATATTGCCCCGACAGGGCAACTGCTAATTGGTATTCTGCTTTATAACGAAGAATTTACAGCATCTCAAGCCATCGGTTTTGGAATTATCTGGACAGCTTTAATACTATTTTGGGCTGAGAGTTGGCTTGTTAGCCGTAAGAATTCTTTGACCAATTCTGTGTAGTAAAACAGAGAAAACATATAATACTCAAGTATAATTTCTCCTAACTGATAGCGGTGTTTCATACAACAAGATGAGGTGTTTATGTCCAAGAAAAAAGGTGTGATTGCTATTTTAACAGGTGGGGGAGATGTTCCCGGACTTAACCCGGCTATTCGAGCGGTGACGATTCGGGCCTTGCGTGAAGGGTACAAAGTTATTGGTATTCGTCGTGGCTGGGCAGGAATGGTCGAAATTATACGTGACAAGAAAGCGGATAATAGTGGCAATTATCAGATTCTGACAACAGAAGTTGTTAATCGAGCAGGGCGCACTGGTGGGACATTCTTGCATTCCTCGCGTACAAAACCCAGCCACGTAAAAAAAGCTGCTGTGCCGAAGCATCTTCAAGAAAAATATACAGAAGAAGTAAACGACCTTACCGAAGAAGTGCTTAAGAATATTGATTTTCTCGGTGTAGATTATCTAATCCCTATTGGTGGTGACGATACCCTAAGTTATGGTGTGCGCCTATACCAAGAGGGTGTCAAGGTCGTAGCCATTCCCAAAACTATGGATAACGATGTCCCCGGGACGGATTATTGCATTGGTTTTAGCACTTGCGTAACACGAACGATTGGGCTAACGAATAATTTGCGCACTGTTGCTGGCTCGCATGAACGCTTTCTGATTTTAGAAGTCTTTGGGCGTTACGCAGGCTTTTCTGCATTGCTCCCAGCGATGGCTGGTGCTGCCAACCGAGTAGTGATTCCCGAATATCGTTTCAATGTTGAAAAGCTGACCAAACTCTTATCTGAAGACCGGATGCAAAACCCAAGTCGTTATTCGGTTGCGCTTATTTCTGAAGGTGCAATGTTTGAAGGCGGAGATATGGTCTTCAAAGACAGAACAACCGATGCTTATGGGCATGCAAAACTAGGCGGCATAGGCGATCTGGTTTCAGAAGAGTTAAAAAGACATTCTCCTAAATATAATCAAGGGAAAACAATCAGCGTCGTTCACCAAAAACTGGGCTATATGGTGCGTGGCGGAGACCCAGATGCAATCGATTCAGTTGTGCCAATGGCTTTCGGCAATCTAGCATTAGACCTGATCCTAAAAGGGCTTCACGGTCGTTTAGTGGTGCTAAAAAATGGACGCTATGACAATGTGCCGGTTGATATCGTTACCAGCACAAACAAGGTCGTAGACGTGAAACAATTTTATAATATAGATCGCTATAGACCAAACTACGAAAGCTTCGAGATGAAGCCTTTATTGATTATGACCAGCGAATTGTAAAAAATCTTAAAAAAGAGAAAAATATGAGTGGATTAATTGTTGACCGAGCGACCGCCACAGCATGGCAAAAGAAACACGATGCTCATGCCCCAAAAGTGGGCGACACCGCTCCTGATTTTAGCTTGCTCGATGCTAATGGGCAGAATCCCCTGCGCCTCTCAGATTACCGCCAAAAAAAGCCCGTTGCCCTGATATTTGGCAGCTTCACCTGACCGCCCTACGTTAAAGGGACTGTAAGTCTCACAGACATTTATGCTAAATATCACGAGCAGGTGAAATTCATCCCCATCTACATCCGTGAAGCACATCCTGTGGACGGATGGTGGTTTGGTGGAAATATTTTCACAAAAAAGTTAATGAAGACTTTTGCGCCCAAAGTGGCAATGGATGTTCACGACCCGCAAACAATCGAGCAACGGAGGCAAGTTGCGGGCACGTGCGAGACATCCCTATCCTATGGCGTGCGCACTTATATTGATGAGATGGATGATGCCGTCAACATAGCCTATGCTGGCTGGCCTACTCGTTTATATTTGATAGATACCGAAGGTGTTGTCATCTACGCTGCTGGACTGGGACCCTACAATTTCCATCCATCCAAACTAGAAAAAGCAATCGAGAATTTTCTCTAATGCACGAACTCCCCGTAACAGAAAGCATTCTTGATATTACCCTGCGCCATGCGAAAACGCATAATGCGACCAAAGTAACCGATATTTACCTCGTCATCGGCGATTGGTCTTCTATCATTGATGATTCTGTCCAGTTCCATTGGGATATTTTGAGCGAGAACACAATTGCACAGGCTGCGACGCTACATTTTGAACGTATCTCTATAGAGCTGTTTTGCCTCGATTGCTCACACACCTACACGCCCACCGATAGAGAACTCGTTTGCCCAAAATGCGAAAGCAGCCGTATAAAAGTGGTAAAGGGTGACGAGTTCAATATTGATTCGATTGAAATCGAGAATTAGAGAATAGTGAGCAGTAATCAGTATTCAGTGTTCAGTCGCTAGGTGTGAATTGCATCTAACAAGATGCGTAAGTGCCCTGAAGGGGTATGCACGTCGGGTCTTAGGAATAAAGCAACTACGATGAAACTCTTCCAAAAGAAAAACGATTACAATACCTTTGTCCAACTCGTTTTAGTAGCTTGTGAAGACGCTCAAGTAAAATCAGAAATACTACTTCTCACTCAATTGCCGTGGAACGCACGAATTCCATTACTCAACAATTTCATAGAAAAAATGCAAGACCAAAAAGCACCAAAAGATTTCATTGAAGCCGTTAAAATCTTAAAAAAAGGTGATATAGCAACCCAAGTATACAAATTACTCACAGAATAATTTTTACGTAACTCCTCTTCCCTTTTCGTAAAACTCCGTGCTTTCCGTGTAGAAAAAATCTTGGCGCTCCCTATACTCTTTAGAGTATCGCGCCTTGGCGGTTCCAAGAAGGAAAAATATGACCAAAAAAGTCCCCGTAGTAGAAAAAATTCTCGGCGCAAACGAAACCCTCGCCGAAAAAAACCGTGCTAAACTCGATGAACACGGTGTCTTCGGCATCAACCTGATGGCATCCCCCGGCGCAGGCAAAACCTCGCTCATCGAGCAGACTTTGCCCAAACTCGCCGAGCGTTACCGCATCGCCGTCATTGATGGCGACATTGCCACCAGCATAGACGCAGACCGCGCCGCCGAAGCCGGCGCAGATGTCGCTGTACAAGTCAACACAGGTGGCAACTGCCATCTCGACGCTGTCATGCTCCAAAAAGGCATGGAAGAAATTGATTTCTCCACAATTGACCTGCTCCTCGTCGAGAATGTTGGCAATCTTGTTTGTCCCGCCAATTTTGTTCTCGGCACACATAAAAGCGTCCTCGTGGCATCCATCCCCGAAGGCGATGACAAGCCCTATAAATATCCCGGCATGTATCGCGGTGTGGATGCCCTCATCATCAACAAAATTGACCTCATGCCTTACATCCCCTTCAAAATGGATTATTTCCGCAAGGGCGTCGAAGTACTCAACGCCGATCTCGTCACTTTCCCCCTCTCCTGCGCCACGCAAGAAGGTGTCGATGAGTGGGTGGCGTGGATCATTGAAGAAGTGGAAAAGAATAAGAAGTGATAAGTGACGAGTGATGCGTGAAAAGCAGTTCACTCGTCACGCATCAAAAACTCATGACAAAAAAAACGGGTCTCAAAATCCATATCACCGGCGTTGTACAAGGCGTAGGTTTTCGCCCCTTCGTCTATGGACTTGCGACCCGTTTTGCGCTTAAAGGCTGGGTAAAAAACACCTCCGCTGGGGTGGATATTGAAGTGGATGGCGATGCTGATATTCTGGATGCCTTCGCCAGAGCTTTGCGGGATGAAGCCCCGCTCCTCTCCCGCATAGATGACTTCACCGTAACGCCCGTTTACACTCGGAACGAAGAGACGGGTGTGATTTGGGCTGGATTCTCTTCGTTCGACATCCTTCACTCCCAAGCAGTGGAGGGTGCCTTCCAACCCATCTCCCCCGATTACACTATCTGTGACGACTGCCTGCGAGAACTCTTTGATCCCGACGATCATCGTTATCGTTACCCCTTCATCAACTGCACCAACTGCGGACCCCGTTTCACCATCATCAAAGATATTCCCTACGACCGCCCCAAAACCACAATGGCGACCTTCCCTCTCTGCGAAGTCTGCGCCAAAGAATATCAAGACCCGCTAGATAGGCGTTTTCATGCGCAGCCGGTTGCTTGTCCTGATTGTGGGCCGAAGGTTTGGTTGGAAGAAAAGGGAAAGAAGAAAGGAGAAAGAGATGGAGCAATTTTAGAAACGCAAAAATTGCTTCTTGATGGAAAAATCCTCGCCATAAAAGGTCTCGGCGGTTTTCACCTCGCCTGCGATGCGACTAATGCCACAGCCGTCAGCGAACTCCGTAGCAGAAAACTCCGCGTGGACAAACCCTTTGCCTTGATGATGCCAGATTTGACGACTGTGGAGAGACACTGCTTTCTCAACGATGCCGAAAAGGAAGAACTCGAATCTCTCGCCCGCCCCATCGTTTTGCTCAAGCGAAAACCAGATTCCCCTATTGCTAAAGAAGTCGCCCCCGGGCAAGATCATCTCGGCGTGATGCTGCCTTATACACCGCTGCATTATTTGCTTTTTGCAGCCTCCCCTCGTAGTGACGACTTTAGTCGTCCTGCTCGCAACCCCGAAGGGCTAAAGCCCTCACTACGAGGGGACGATTCAAACTTTCAACCTGTAACCTTCAACCTGCCACCTTTGGTCATGACTAGCGGAAATCTCTCCGAAGAACCCATCGCCTTTACCAACGAGGATGCGCGCGAAAGGCTTTCTTCTCTGGCAGATTCTTTTCTAATGCATAACAGAGATATTCACATTCGTTGTGACGATTCTGTTGCCAGAATTTTTGAGAAAGAAATTTATCCGCTGCGCAGAAGTCGCGGCTATGCACCCTTCCCCGTCAAATTGCCTTGGGATGTACCTCCACTTCTAGCCGCAGGAGCGGAGCTGAAGAGCACTTTTTGCATCACTAATCAGAATTATGCTTTTATGAGCCATCATATTGGCGATTTATCCAACTTTGAGACTTTGCAATCTTTCGAGCAAGGCATAGACCATTTTGAAAAGCTCTTCCGTGTCAAACCCGAAGCAATTGCCTACGATATACACCCCAATTATTTGGCGACACGTTATGCCCTAGAGCGAGCCGAACGAGAAAATATTTTAGCCACAGATTACACGGATTTCACAGATAAAAAAAATCCGCGTAAATCTGTGAAATCCGTGGCTGATTTAATTCCCACCCAACACCACCACGCCCACATCGCATCTGTGATGGCAGAGAATGGTCTGAAAGGTGAAGAAAAAGTGATCGGCGTGGCTTTTGACGGGACAGGTTACGGCGACGATGGCAATATTTGGGGCGGGGAGTTTTTGATTGCAGATTATGCTGGCTATGAGCGTGCAGCGCATTTGCCTTATTTTCCGCTGGCGGGCGGAGATGCGGCGACGAAGCGTCCGGCACGCACGGCGCTGGGATTGCTCTGGGAGCTGGGCATTGATTGGGACGAGTATCTCCCACCCATGCAAAACTTCTGCTCCGAAGAGCGGATGGCGTTGCGAATTCAACTTGAGAGAAAATTGAACACCCCGCTCACATCCAGTATGGGGCGGCTATTTGATGCGGCAGCGGCATTGGCTGGGGGCAGGCAAACTGTTAATTACGAAGCGCAGGGAGCGATAGAGTTCGAGGCGTTGGCTTCAACTGAATTTACGAGGCATTTTTATCGCCGAAGCAATCTTTTGAAAGGTGAGACTGCTTACCCCTATCGAAGTACAAGATCGGAGCAAGTACATGCTCCTCGCAGAGTCATCGAAGAGGGTGATGCTGGGGATGGGTATTATGATTTCGGCGGCGAGCAAGCCCAAATCACGTTGCGGAGCGGTATTTTATCCCTCCTGAAAGATGTGCAGGATAATATCCCCATCTCGATTATTTCGGCGAAATTTCATAACGGGATCGCGGAAATGGTGCTGAAAACTTGTGTCTCTTTGCGTGAGAAAAGCGGAGTAAATACAGTCGCTTTAAGTGGCGGCGTGTGGCAGAATATATTTTTACTAGAGCGCACACTGGATATGTTGCGATTAAATAATTTTGAAATTCTTATCCATCGCCAAGTGCCTGCGAACGACGGCGGGCTGGCGCTGGGGCAAGCTGCGATTGCGGCGTGGAAGTTGAAGTAGAGCCACAGGACTGTCATTGCGAGACAGCTTTATCGTCGACGTGTTCGACGTGTGCCCTTTAGGTAAGCAATCTCCACGATGTGAGGGAGACTGCCACGTCGCAAAAGCGTGCTCCTCGCAGTGACAACCAAATTTGGAGGTAGATATGTGCTTAGGCGTTCCTGGAAAAATTATCGAAATTGATGATAGCAAAGAGTTGCGCATGGCAAAGGTTGATTTTGGCGGCATCGTGCGAGAAGCGTGTTTGGCATATTTGCCCGAAGCAAAATTGGGCGATTATACGGTCATCCACGTTGGATTTGCGATCTCTTTATTGAGCGAGGAAGAAGCGCAGGCATCGCTCGAAACGCTGCGCGAGATCGTTGATCTCGAAGACGAATTGGGCATCGGCTACGAAGGCAAGGCATCCGATCTATGAAATACGTCACAGAATATCGAGATGCGGAGTTGGTGCGCGGCGTAATTGATGAGATTGCCCGTAGCGTCACGCGCACGTGGACTTTAATGGAGATCTGCGGTGGGCAGACGCATGCCATCGTGAGGCACGGCATCGACCAACTTTTGCCCCCTGAAATAGAATTGGTGCACGGACCTGGATGTCCGGTTTGCGTGACGCCCCTCGAGCAGATTGACCGTGCCTTGGCGATTGCCGCCAAACCGGATGTGATCTTCTGCTCGTATGGAGACATGCTGCGCGTCCCCGGCTCTTCGGACGATTTATTCTCGATCCGAGCGGCGGGCGGCGATGTGCGCGTAATCTACTCTCCGCTAGATGCGGTCAAAATTGCCCAAAATAACCCCGAAAAAGAAGTCGTTTTCTTTGCAATTGGCTTTGAAACGACTGCCCCCGCTAATGCGATGAGTGTAGTGCAGGCGCAAATGTTGGGCGTGACAAATTACAGTATTTTGGTCTCGCATGTGCGCGTTCCGCCCGCTTTGCACGCTATCCTTGGCTCGCCGCATAATCGCGTGCAGGGATTTTTGCTCGCAGGCCATGTTTGTGCCGTGATGGGATACTGGGAATACCCTGATATTGCGACGCAATATGGTGTCCCGATGGCGATCACGGGTTTTGAACCGCTCGATATTGTGCAAGGGATCTTGGCGAATGTAAAACAATTGGAAGCGGGGCGAGTAGATATTGAAAATTCTTATCCCCGTGCGGTCACTTTTGAAGGCAATAAACCCGCGCAAAAGATGATCGATAAAATCTTCAGAGAATGTGATCGGAAATGGCGTGGGATTGGCGAGATCCCGATGAGCGGCTGGGAGTTGCGTCCTGAATTTGATGCATTCAACGCCGAAAAACGCTTTGATGTAGATGCGATTACGACAGAAGAATCCCCACTTTGTATCGCAGGTGAGATTTTGCAGGGTTTGAAGAAACCCCATGATTGTGCTGCTTTTGGAAAGGAATGTACGCCTGAAAGCCCGCTTGGCGCAACGATGGTTTCGACGGAGGGGGCGTGCGCGGCTTATTATAAGTATGGGCGAGGGGTGGAATAATCCACAGATTAGGCAGATTGCGCAGATTTTAAAAAGTAAAAGCCAGATTTTAAAATCTGGCTTTTACTTTTTATGAATACAGCAATTATTTGATTATTATTTCTCCACGTAGAACTTTTATCCTAACTTTTTCAATTGCTAACTGGAAATCTTTTAAAGCTTTCATATAGGGAGATACAGCTTCTTCTACTGTTTTTTGTGTTTGTTCATCGTTATAAGCATCAAATGAACCAGAATTAAAAGTGCTGATAAATTTGTTCCAAATTAATAAGTGAGCATAAGTTGTTGCATAAGCATTTACGATCTCTTCATCACCAATAGTTTGGACAAATGTTCGAGTGCTTGAGGCCCACGTTAACCATTCTTCCGTGACCCCCAAGGTTTCTGATACGATTCTTTTAGGCCCATCACCAAGAGACCATTTAGCAGATGTTATTCTATTAATTTCTTTAATAACAAAATTAGAGATTTCGCTTAGTTTTGTTTCGTAATAGTGCAAAGTGCGTTCTCGTGCAATTTTCTCAACTTCCCATTGGTGTTGCCGAGAGATAGTTGAAGCATCACTAATTGTTTTAAAAGCCATCCCAATACAATACTTAGGATTGGTGCAGCTGTAGTCCAAAAACCTTGTTGCGCAGTCAGTATTAGTAACGCTATGATTATCGCTACTAACATAACTAAAAAAAACAAAGATACTTTTTTCATGAACAACTCCCTTTTATTTCTTGACACCTGACAATTAGAATTATACGCTTTCTTTGGCCTTCTCCCTCGAAGCAATAAAAACTTCACATAGCAAATCACATCTTTTTCTGTCGTTTCCCATGAAGAGACGCTGATTCGAATGACCGATTTTCCTACCCAACCAGTGCTCCTGTGCTTTTTGTTGCTATGCGGAATGATTAGATGGATATTCCGAGCGCACGATCTCAATAAATTGTTGTGCCAAATAAGATCTATGCCTTTTTATATGCGTAGCAGCAACTATCTTGCGTTGGGGGAGAGAGTCGCTTATGGCGCGATAACTAACTTCTTCGATGGGGTCATCAATGGCTAATGCTTGTGGAACCAAAGATATGCCTAAGCCCATCGCAACACATTTGTGAACAGTAGAAAGTTGAGATGTGTGGCAGACGATACTCAAATCTACCTCTTCTTGATAGCAAAACGATTGTACTTGCTCACCCAAACAGTGAACTTCGTTAAGGGCGATGAAGGGGAAATCATCCAACTCCTTTACCTGAATAGATGCACGACTGGCAATATCGTATTTTGAAGAGGATGCGACTAATAAAGTTTCCGTCAACAACTCTTCAGTTTGAAGCATCTTATTTTTGATCGGCAAAGAGGTAATGCCAACATCCAATTCGGCAGAGACAAGTTTTTGAACAATATCTTCTGTTAAGTCTTCGTGAACTTCTAAAGAAGCTTGTGGGAATTCCTGGCTAAATCGGCGTATTACACTTGGCAGCACAAAAGGGGAGATCGTAGGGATAAACCCCACAGCCAACGAACCTTGCCCCTCTTCAATATCTGATGGAATATCCACTTTTATTCCCTGAACTTCATCCAATATTCTTTGCGCCTTTGGGATCAACATCTCACCGGCATTGGTCAGGACAACTCTTCGCCCAAGGCGATCAAAGAGAAGATGTCCAATTTCTGTTTCCAGTTTTTTGATCTGTTGGCTCAAGGAAGGTTGGGCTACGCTGCAACGCTCCGCCGCTTTGCTAAAACTACCTGTCTCAACGATCGCGATGAAGTACGCTAATTGATGAATTTCCATTTTTCTGCTCCAATATTGTATAGGCGCAAGCTATGAATAGTATAGGTAACTGATAATTTACTTCTATATTGTAGTCTGTATAATAGAAATGTCCAGTTATTTGAGGGGGGAGGGGACACTTAGATACTAATCATACATTCAGCCAATAAAAGGAGACAATATTATGAGTGAAGAAGGCAAATGCCCGGTACATCACAACCCTACTGCAAGCAGCGGTGGCACATCAAATCGAGATTGGTGGCCCGAGCAATTAAATTTAAAGATTCTGCATCAGCATTCTCGCAAGAGCAATCCGCTGAGTGGAGATTTTAGCTACGCAGAAGAATTCAAGAAACTTGACCTAGCCGCACTGAAAGACGATCTCTATACCTTGATGACCGATTCTCAGGATTGGTGGCCTGCCGACTATGGTCACTATGGAGGGCTTTTCATCCGAATGGCCTGGCACAGTGCTGGCACCTATCGTATGGGCGACGGGCGCGGCGGTGGAGGAACTGGTAATCAACGTTTTGCTCCGCTTAACAGTTGGCCGGATAATGTGAACCTAGATAAAGCGCGTCGTTTGCTCTGGCCGATCAAGCAGAAATACGGCAACAAAATTTCTTGGGCAGATTTGATGATCCTTGCTGGCAATGCCGCGCTCGAATCTATGGGATTTAAAACCTTCGGTTTCGCAGGCGGACGAGAAGATATCTGGGAGCCGGAAGAAGATATTTACTGGGGAAACGAAGCTGAGTGGCTCGGCGATAAACGCTACTCCGGCGAACGCGACCTTGAAAATCCACTTGCTGCCGTTCAAATGGGTTTGATCTACGTAAACCCCGAAGGCCCTAATGGGGAACCTATCCCAGCGGCTTCTGGACATGATGTACGTGAAACTTTTGCGCGCATGGCCATGAATGACGAAGAAACGGTTGCTCTGGTTGCCGGTGGACACACTTTTGGCAAAGCTCATGGCGCTGGCGATCCAGCACATGTGGGGCCTGAACCCGAAGGCGCTGATCTTGGAGAACAGGGACTTGGTTGGAATAGTTCTTTTGGTAGTGGCAAAGCTGGCGATGCGATTGGCAGCGGAATCGAAGGTGCCTGGAAACCGAATCCAACGACATGGGATATGGGCTATCTGAAAGTGCTTTTCAAATATGAGTGGGAGCTACTAAAAAGCCCTGCTGGTGCTTATATCTGGCTTTCGAAAGATACTGATGAAGAGGATATGGTCGTTGATGCACATGATCCGAGCAAGAAACATCGCCCGATGATGACAACGGCTGACCTTTCTCTCAAATTTGACCCTGAATATGAAAAAATCTCACGGCGCTTCCTCGAGAATCCTGATGAATTTGCGGATGCTTTTGCTCGTGCCTGGTTCAAACTGACTCACCGCGATATGGGACCGCGCTCACGTTATCTTGGCGCTGAAGTTCCGGCTGAAGAATTGATCTGGCAGGATGTAATTCCAGCCGTTGACCATGAATTGATCAACGAAGAAGATGTCGCTACGCTCAAAGCGAAGATTTTGGCATCAGGACTTTCTGTTTCTCAATTGGTCTCGACCGCTTGGGCTTCGGCATCCACTTTCCGTGGCTCCGATATGCGTGGTGGGGCGAATGGAGCAAGAATCCGGTTGGAGCCGCAAAAAAGTTGGGCTGTGAATGAGCCTGCCAAATTGGCGAGCGTTCTCGATGCACTTGAATCCATCCAAAAAGATTTTGGCAAGACGGTTTCCCTCGCAGATTTGATCGTCCTCGGTGGCTGTGCGGCTGTCGAAAAAGCGGCAAAAGATGCGGGTTACGATCTAACAGTTCCCTTTACCCCTGGGCGCATGGATGCATCGCAGGAGCAAACCGATGTGAAATCATTCTCGGTGTTGGAACCCGCTGCAGATGGTTTCCGTAATTATCTCAAAACGAAATACAGCGTTTCAGCAGAAGAGTTGCTGATCGACAAGGCGCAATTGCTGACCTTGACTGCCCCTGAGATGACGGCGCTCGTTGGCGGGATGCGTGTTTTGAATGCGAATTTTGAGCAAAACCAGCACGGTGTTTTCACTGATAAAGCTGAGACGCTGACGAATGATTTCTTTGTTAATTTGCTCGATATGGGCACAGCGTGGAAGGCGACTTCGGAAGAGAAAGAGATTTATGAAGGTCGTGACCGCGCAACCGGCAAAGTGAAATGGACAGGTACGCGTGCTGATCTCGTTTTTGGCTCGAATTCGCAACTGCGGGCAATTGCCGAAGTTTATGCGCAGGATGATGCGAAGGAAAAGTTTGTGAGTGACTTCGTGGCGGCCTGGGATAAGGTCATGAACGCGGATCGGTTTGAACTTACGTAATTGCAGCAAAACACTCCGATAGCTTTTGAAAGCTAGATACTAGACAAAAGAGACCCTCCGCGGAGGGTCTCTTTCTTTTTAATTGTATAATTTAGAAATTATGGATAAATCCCTGATCAAACTGAGCAAATTCTTGAGCCTTGTCCTGCGCCACAGACCGCAAAGGATCGGCATTACCCTCGACGGAGCTGGCTGGGCAAATGTTGAGGAGTTGATCGTTGCCGCTAACAAAGCTGGCGTGGCGTTGACAAAAGAGAAACTTGAATTTATCATCGAACATGATAAGAAAAAGCGCTATGCTTTTTTTTTGGATGGGAAGTTTATTTGTGCCAATCAGGGCCATTCCATTGATGTTGATCTGGGCTTGAAAGCTATGATCCCTCCAGAAATTCTCTATCATGGCACAGCAGAACATTTTCTTTTCGGCATTCGTCAGAAAGGACTTCAGCGTAAAAGACGCCAATATGTTCACTTATCTTCTGATGAAGAGACTGCGATTACGGTTGGGCAGCGGCATGGAGAGCCTGTCGTTTTGCTTATTCAGGCTAAAGAAATGCACGCAGATGGGTATAAATTCTATCTTTCTGAGAATGGCGTTTGGTTGACAGAAGAAGTGCCTGTTAGTTACTTGATTTTTCCGAATCACTCTCTAGTATCAACTTCATCTTAATTTCAACTTCTGGAAATATGAAAACAACTTCAGTAGAATCTTCGCTCCAATAGGTAACTCTATGGTTTGAGCGCGACCCGAAATAAAGCCCTGCTATGGGATCTGTTTCAAGTTTTTGAAGGACTTCGCCTGAAAAAGTATCCTTCACTATGAACTCAAACCAGTGACGCTCTTTGCCCCAGAAAGATTCAGAAAACCATTCGTTTGCTGTAGCCGAGTATTGCTTATTTGGTGACTCTATTATTTCACCTGTCCCGAAATTACCTGGAATGATTTGGGTGAAACGATAGCCCACAGCAAGTAATATAATAGCTGGGATAATAATGAAATGTGATTTCTTCATCGCTTTTTTATCCTTGGAAAAACACAAGATTTTACTCTTTCTTATTTAACAAGTAACCCAATATAAACAACCTCGAGAAGGATTTTGTCCGGCGTTTCGAACATGACCTGATAATAGGTGTGGTCGGTATCTTCGCTAAATTCAGGGCGGTGGCGGGGTGTATCAAAAAGGGATGCAATATCTTTTCCCTGCAAGTACTCAACCATCTGATCTACGTCGCTTTGATTTTGCACATGCAGTGCTAAATGGTTCATTCCTGTACCGTCATAGTCGTTTTTTGTGCCCTTTGCAGCACCGACGAACCACAAGCTGGCATCAGCACTGCCAACACCAAGTGCTGTCGCGTCTTCGTGCAGGGTTTTCCAGCTAAGAAAAGCAAAAAGATCTTTATAAAAAGGCAAGTTTTGTGAATTTACATTTAGTTGAATATGTCCAAGCGTTGTTTTAATCATTTTTCCTCTCAATATTTTATGGTAATAGGTTTTTTTCGCAAAAAGATCATTGCAGCAATAAAGCCAAGGGCCATGATGAATGCGCCTGTGATATAGGGATAACTCAGGTTTATATCCAGTACTGTGCCTGCCCATATCGGTCCTGCAATTCTTCCTAAACTCATGAAAGAATTATTCAATCCCATTGCGATACCCTGCCCTTCTTCTGCACGTTTAGAGATTAAGGATGCGACGCCCGGGCGCAACATTGCATTACTGATGACGAAGAACCCTGTTGTGAGCATGACAGTTGTCAGATTTGTGGCGGTGAGCATGAGCAGGAATCCGATTGAACTGGCGATGAGTGATGTTTTGATGACTGCCGAATCGCCCCAACGCTTTATGCTGGGTCCCGTTAGTACACCTTGTACGATAGCGGAGGAGATACCGATAACTGTTAGCACCATGCCAACTGTTTTTGCATCGTAATTAAAGCGTAATTCTGCATAGAGACCAAAAACGCCTTCGAAATTTGTGAGTGCGAAGCTGAGCAAAAAAGCTAATCCAAAAAGGAAACCAAGAGGGCTGGATAATGCCTTCCACATAGCACTGATCTGTGGGCCTTGAAAGCCTTTTGCGCCTTTGAGACGTTTTTCTTCAGCAAGGGATTCGGGGAGCAGGAACCAAATAAAAAGGAGGGATAGTGCCGATAGCCCAGCAGCCAAAAAGAAAGGTGCGCTCAAGGAAATATCGCTCATTATCCCGCCGATGCCGGGTCCCAGTACCATGCCAAAACCAAAAGCGGCTCCGATCACGCCCATCCCGCCGCCACGCTCGTTTTCATCCGTACTATCGCTGATATATGCCATTGCTGTGGGGAGCGTTGCTGAAGAGAGTACACCAGCCAATGCGCGGGCAGCGAAGAGCATCCAGAGTTCAGTGGCAAAGCCCATCAGGATCATTGAAATCCCGTTTCCGAAGATGCCGAGCATGAGGAAAGTTTTGCGCCCATAGCGGTCAGAAAGATCGCCCCAGAAGGGGGAGAAGAGAAATTGCATCAGCGAAAAGACGGCCATCAGGATGCCCATCGAGATGCCGCTGCCGCCCATATCGGTAACATAGAATGGCAAGAGGGGGATGATAATGCCGAAGCCGATCATCATGACGACGAGGGTGAAGAATAAAATGCCGGTGTTGCGGTTCATTATTTTTTCCTGTTATGAGTAGTGGCGACCTGTTGTAATTGGCAATAAGCTGTAGTGTTTTATGGAGCTAAAAAATGAAAACACGAGATTAAATTTAATCTAAAAGGGTCACCCTTATAGTGATTTCTTGGTAGTAAGATTGAGCGATTATACACCCGCATAAAATAAAAAACGCCAGAAAATCTTTCTTTCTGGCGTTTTTGACTTTCTTCTTATGGTCTTTTTATTATACTATTTCCTCTTGTCTAAGGGCACCCAATACCATCTCCGTAACTTTGGGGATCGCTGCTGCAACAGCCGGGGTTGGTTCATCGCTGAAATCCATCACGTTTTCAACTTCTACGGCGATAATATTGAATGTTGTGGGCATATGTAATCCCATCTGTTCGCCCGCATCCAGTGCTGTGACGAGGGATGTGTCGTGGGCGGATGCGCTATGTTCTGTGGGGGTGATTTGACGGAGGTCTTCCAACGTTAATTCGTGGATATGCCCATAATCATGCCCGTTGCTGGTCATAATTGCGTCTATTAATATCACACGGTCATAGCCGATCATTAATTCCATCAGGCGCAGACCGCCGACGCTGGCTTCAGTGACAGTGATATTTTCGGGGATATTTGGGCTTAATGCCTCTTCTACAGCATAGGCGACTTTAACGCCCACGCCATCGTCGGTGAGAATAGGATTGCCTAGCCCTACGATGAGTGTTTTCATGTTTGTTCCAGTGTTTTCCCTCACCCTCCGCCCTCTCCCAAAGGGAGAAGGTTAGGATGAGGGAGAGAATTTACTCAATATACTGACTAACGCTCTCCACAACTTCACCTTCTGCATCGAAAATCTTCACTTCCAGCGGCATTTGCCCGGGGAGGGAATGTGTGGCGCAGGACATGCAGGGGTCGTAGTTGCGGAATGCCATCTCGATGGTATTTAGCAGCCCTTCTGTGATTACCGTTCCTTTGGTGATGAGCGATTGTGCTGCTTTTTTGACCGACATCGCAATGGGGGCGTAGTTGTTCGTTGTGCCAACGACCAGGTTGACCATTGTCAGGATGCCTTTTTCGTCGGTTTTATAGTGATGTGTGAGCGTGCCACGCGGTGCTTCAACGGAGCCAATTCCCTCAGTGGGGGTCGTTTTAATGGCAACGCGCAAATCTGGCGTAGTAATTTCGGGATCGGTAGCAAGTTCAAGCATCCGTTCGGCGGCGTAGAGCAATTCGATCAGACGCGCCCAATGAGTCGCTAAACGATGATGAACGGGCTGATATCGCCCATCCACTTTTTTGCTCCCTAATGTTTCATAAAAACGTTCGTAATGTGCCTGTGCTTTGGGCGTTGGCATCCCGTCTGTTGCATTTAGACGAGAGAGTGGGGTAGCACAATAAACGCCGCTATCCATGCCGTCTTCAAAACCTTTCCAGCCGACCGCTTTGAGATAGGGGAATTTCAGATAGGTCCATGGCTCAACGCGCTCGGCGATATGCTCGGCATAGTCTTTGGGATGGTATTTGACGAACTCCTTCCCTTCGGGATCGACAACGCGGATCATGCCATCGTAGAAATTGATCTGGTTATTTTCGTCTACCGTGCCCATATAGTAGGTTTTGTGGGTGAAGGCATCTGAGACGATCAGATCGACATAATCCTGATTTGCGAGGACGACATCGTCGAAGAGCTTTAGGCTGAACTCGGCAAAGGCAACGTTCTCGCGAGCAATTTGCTCTATTTCTACGCGCATTTCCTCGGTGACAGACACGCTCCAGCCCCCCGGCAGCCCAGCAACGGGGTGGATTCCGCGCCCGCCCAGCATCTTGATAACGTGGTGATTGCGCTTGCGGCATTTGATCACTTCCATGCCAATATCTACGCCAACTTTGTGAATCACGCCGAGGATATTACGCTCAGCAGGGTCAGAATCGGGCCCCAAAACAAAATCGGGACCACCCAAAGCATAAAAATGGACGGTGTGGTCGGTGCAGTAAAAGGCTTGATAGAAAAGCTCGCGGACTTTCTTAACCGCAGAGGAAGGTTCAACATCGAAGAGTGCATCGAGGGCTTTTGTGCCAGCCATATGATGCGCTTCCGGGCAAACGCCGCAAATCCGATTGGTGATGCGTGGCATTTCTTCTGCAGGGCGATCTACGCAAAATTGCTCAAAACCACGCAACTCAGGGATTTGGAGATAGGCGTTTTCTACTTCACCTTCTTCATCCAAAAATATCTCTATTTTGCCATGCCCTTCAAGACGGGTAATGGGATCTATGGTGATTTTTTGCTTCATGCTGCTTCTCCTTTCCCGTTTACATTTGCTCTTTGCAGTAGTGAATGTGCCATGCTGAATCTGTAGAATGTACCGGCTGGGTCTGCGATGGTATCTACAACTGCCTGAATTTCTCTTTCGAGTTCATCATCTTCCATCGTTTCATCGCCCGCACCGATCACAGAGGCAATCGCTGAGAGCATTTTTCCTCCCTGATCTTCTACACCGGGCATCGGGCCATAACAACCACGGCAGCCAATCCCAACTTCGGGGCAAAGCGCGCCGCATCCACCGCGAGTGGCGGGTCCCATACAGACGATGCCTTGTTCGAGCAAGCATACGCCAGCTTCGGGGACAATTTCGTAGGGACGATAGAAACGAGAGATAACTTTCTCTCCCTTTTCCAGGTCACATTCTTCACAGACAGCTACATCGCTTACGCCGACAATAGAGCCTTTCGGAGGCAAGGGTGCTCCCTCGAGTAATGCACCAACGATAACCTGCAATACCGCCCAAATCTGATGTGGTTCTGGTGGGCAGCCGGGCAGGTAATAATCTACATCTACGACTTGGTCTAGTGATTTGACCGTATGGTAGAACTCAGGAATGGTCAGTTCACCTTCAGGGACTTGCACTGATGTTGTCGGGATGAAGCCCTCAGGGTTGTCGATAGAGGGATTGTTTTTGTAGACTGTATCGAAGGTCGCTTCTTTTGATGTTAAATTTGAGAGCGCAGGGATGCAACCCTCATAGGCACAGGAGCCAAAAGCGACCATGAATTGCGATTTCTTCCGCAGAAGGTGGGCCATTTCTTCGCCTTCTGAGTTGCGAATAGCGCCATTCCAAAGGCAGACGGTAATATGGTCGTCTGGGTATGCCTCTACATCTTTTGTCTTGAAATCTGCAATACAAGGGAAGAAGGCGATGTCGAAAACCTCATCAACAGTGAGAATTTTCTCGTGAATATTGAGTACTGCTATTTCGCACCCACCACAGGATGCGGACCAGTACATAGCTAGTTTCGGTTTTTCAGTCATGGTTATGCCTCCTCGAGTACTGGGAGAACTTCGGCGGCTTTATATCCGTTATTGCGATTGATAACTTTTTCATCCCAATTAAGCGGACCTAAAGGGCGCAGTGCTTCGGTCATCTCATTGACTTTTTCAGCCAACTTGATGCCCTCAGAAGCCGATGCCCAAAGTAGTTGTACGCGCTCCTCCTCGATACCCAACTGATCGAGCATCTTTTTGAGCAGGACAAAGCGTCGTTTGGCTTTGATATTGCCATTCACGTAATGGCATTCGCCGGGATGACACCCAGCGATCATGACACCATCTGCGCCATTACGTAGTGCTTTTAGTATAAATTGGGGCTCTACCCGCCCGCTACACATTACGCGGATCGAACGCATATTAGGCGCATATTTGATGCGCGCTGTTCCAGCAAGATCGGCTGCACGGTAGGAGCACCAGTTACACAGAAATCCAACAATTACAGGTTCATATGTTTCACTCATTGTTTTCTCCTTTTCTTTACGCGGGCGCTTTTTCGGGGCTAACATCCCACAAGATACCTTCGATTTGTGAGAGTAGTTGATCGTTGGTGAAATGTGCGCCGCTGATAACGCTGCTGGGGCAAGCCGCTACACAAGTTCCGCAACCCTGACAGAGCGCAGTGATCACTTCAGAGACTTTTTCGTCTTCGTGGAAAACAATCGCATTGTAGGGGCACATATTATTGCAGATACGGCAACCGGAGCAGGCATCCTGATTGATGCTGGCTCGGACGGGCTCCATCATCACTGTGCCACGGCTAATTAACCCAGCCACACGAGCTGCTGCTGCCGCACCTTGCACTACGCTTTCTGGGACATCTTTTGGACCCTGACAGGCGCCAGCGATGAAAATGCCATCTGTCATTGTGGCAACAGGATCAAGTTTGGGATGCCGCTCGACGAAGAATCCGTCAAAATCGCAGCCCATCTTGAAGAGTTGCGAGACTTCCTTGGACCCTGCGCGTGCTTCCATTGCCGGACTTAAGATGACCATATCAACGGGTAAGCGTCTTTGCCTGCCAATTAACGTATCCTCGACCTGAACGATGAGTTTGCCCTCTTCTGCCGGGATACGAGCCGCATCCGTAATTTCTGCTACTTTGCCTCGAATGAAGTGCGTTCCCTCTTCCAGCAAACGATTGTAGAACTCTTCGTAGCCTTTGCCAGGGGTACGCATATCAATATAGCAATCATAGATCTCAGCATCAGGGATGCGCTCATGAACGAGATGAGCAAATTTCAGCGAGTACATACAGCAAACTTTAGAGCAGTATTTATTGTAGTTTTCGTCGCGTGAGCCAACACAATGCACAATTGCCACGCTCTTCGGTTTGCTCTCTTTATCGCGTAAAACGATCTTGCCATCTGTAGGACCTGCCGCGTTGACCATGCGTTCAAATTCCAAGCTGGTGAAGACATTATCCAGTTTTCCATAGCCATATTGTGGAATTTTCTTCGAGTCAAATAGATCGTATCCTGTTGCGAGAATGATATTGCCCACATCAATACTCAGGATTTCATCTACTTGATCGAATTCGATGGAGTTTGGTTCAGTCGGACAGAATTTCTCACAAGCTTTGCATTTTCCTGTTTTGAAGTAAACACAATTTTCTTTATCAATAACGGGGTATTTAGGCACTGCCTGCGGGAAGGGTCTATAGATCACTTTTCGTTCGCCCATGCCGGCTTCAAAGACATCATCTACTTCCTTGAAGGGGCATTTTTCGATGCAGATGCCGCAGCCTGTGCAATGTTCTTCGTTGACAAAGCGTGCTTTCTTACGCACAGTCACGGTGAAATTGCCTAAATATCCATCGACCTTTTCGACTTCGCTCCAGGTGAGCAAAGTGATATTGTCGTGTTGGTCAACATCGACCATCTTTGGGGTCAGGATACAGGCTGAGCAGTCGAGGGTCGGGAAGGTTTTATCGAGCTGCGCCATATGTCCACCGATAGAGGGTTCCCGTTCAACGAGGTAGACATGATAACCAGCCTCAGCAAGTTCGAGCGCGGATGTGATCCCGGCAATTCCTCCGCCCACAACTAAAGTGTTGGGGTTGATCTCCACAGGAATTTCTTCCAGCGGCACGTGGTGGACGACGCGGTCAATTGATCCTCTTACAAGAGATTTTGCTTTAACGGTAGCAGCTTCTTTGTCATCAGTAATCCACGAATCGTGCTCACGGATATTGGTCATCTCGAAGAGGAAGGGGTTTAATCCACCTCGTTCACAAGCGGTGCGGAAAGTTTTCTCGTGCATGTGAGGGGAGCAGGATGCGCAGACGACGCGCGTCAATCCCTTTTCTTTTATATCCTGCTCGATTAGCTCTTGCCCCAAACTGGAGCACATGAATTTATAGTCTCGAGAGACTTCGACATTAGGCTGTTCGCCAGCCCAACGAGCGACTTCTTCTACATCCACGACACTGGAAATATTTGTGCCGCAATGACAGACGTAGACACCAACTCGCTCTTGCTTCTCAGGATTGTTTTTTTCAGTCATAGGTCTTTCTCCTATCTGTAGCATGTGTAAAAAAGAAACTAATTACGCGGGAATGTCTTTGCGAGGCAGTTTTATCGCCGACACTTGCACCTGCGGTGACAAGTACAGGTGAGAAATCTCCCTTTTTGCATTGGAGACTGCCGCGTCGCAAAAGTATGCTCCTCGCAGAGACATTTAAGGGGTTTTTATTCAACGTGCCTCCTTTGCGATAAATTGAGAAAGCACGGGGAGCGTTGAAACCAGTTCCATACCAATGCCGAGTTTCTTCGGAGCGATGCCCAGCGCCAACCCCACCAGTTGGGTGAAGTAGAGAACGGGGACGGAGAAATCGGTGCCAAACTCTTCATTGACCTGGGTTTGATATGCCTCCAAATTGACCTGACAAAGCGGGCAGGCGGTGGCGATCACATCGGTGCCACTTTGCACAGCATCGTATAAAAGGATGCGGATCATATCGAGCGCCGCCTTGCGATTTGTGAGCAAAAGCGATCCGCCACAACAGCGGGTCTTGTTGGTGTAATCAACGGCTTCTGCGCCCAGCGCAGTGAGTATCTCTTCAAAGAATTCAGGCGCTTCAACTTCTTCGCCATTCTTTCGTGGACGAACGATCTGACAACCATAATAGGGGGCGATGCGTAAGCCCTCCAGCGGGACGGAGACCTTCTCTTTAATGCCATCTGCGCCGATCTCATTCGCAAAAATATCGATCAGGTGATGCACCGTCATATTGCCTTCAAGTTGAAGGTCATCTGCTTCGAGCGCAAAGTTGATGTGTTCGGCTAGATCTTCATCCTCTTTCATATAGGTGTTGGTGAAATAGGCATTTTTATAGCAAGCACTACAAGGAGCTACGAAATCAAGCCCTTCTTTTTCTGCTATTGCCAAATTGCGAGCTACGAGCGTATTGGCTAAAATCTCGTCCAGATGGAAGTAGGTGGTCGCGCCACAGCAATTCCAATCATCTAATTCTTCGAGTTCTACACCTAATGCCTTCGTAGTCTCCAAAGAGGATTTGTGATAGCTCAACGCCATTTTTTCAAGAGAACAGCCGGGGAAGTAAGCATATTTTTTCATCGTTACTCCTCCTCTCCCATTGGGATGATGTGCTTGATCATGCTTTGGAAATTCTTCAAGCGTTTGATCTTTGACGGCAATACAGGAATGCGCCCTTTGAGCATCATCTTGGTTGCACCCTGTACTTCCTGGAAGAATTCTTTTGCCCCAAAGCCGAAGATATAGGTTGGCGCCAAAATCGGCTCGTAAGATCTGCCGCTTCTGACAATAGTCTTCATAAATGTCTCTGAGAAAACAGGCCCAACCAGATCGTCTGAATAAGTCTTGTTCCAGATCGAATAACGTTTGACGGCATACATAGCGCCAGCAATATCGATCTTGGCAGGGCATCTCACTGTGCAGTGATAGCAAGATGCACAAACCCAAGAAGTATTAGCATCAAGCACATCCTCTTTGAGATCGGCATTGATCATGCCGATCAGACGACGAGGAGTCTGATCCATAAATTCAACGGCTGGGCAGGTACCTGAGCAGGTGCCGCATTGAATACAATTATTGAGCGGGCTTCCGTGCGCCGCATACATGAGATTGGAAATTTCCTGGCTGAAAGTAATTGTATCTGCCATGATTTTGTCCTATGCTTCCTTCTCTTCCGCCATTTTCAGCAGGGCACTCACTTTCTCCAGCAACAGATTGGGGTCTACAGGTTTTTCAAGTAGCTCATCTGTTGGCAAGAAGCGAGGATGCACTGGCTGACCGGGGAAGAGAAACGCCATTTGTTCGCGGATTCCGGTAATAATCAGCACCGGAATTTTACGTAATTCAGGGTCTTTATTGATCTTGCGAGCCACCATCACACCTTCGGCTCCGCGCCCCATCATGATGTCAAGCAAGAGCAGGTCATAAGGCTTTGATTCCAGAGCTTTGAAACCATCTTTGGGGTTATAGGCAGCCTCAACTTCATAGTCTGCTTTTTCCAAAATCGCCTTCATCCCATCAACATAATCGGGGTCATCGTCTATGATCAGAATTCTTTTTCGTGGATCCATAGGAACCTCCTTGTTTTGATCATAATTTCTCAGGACAATTCGTCATTTACTATTATTGGCAAGCGGATCGTGAACGAACTCCCCTCACCTAATTTGCTTTTTACGGAAATCATTCCGTCATGTGCTTCAATAATTCTTTTGCTAATAGCTAAGCCAACTCCACTGCTCCTTTCCCCTTTAGGTCTGGTTTTCCCAGAATAAAAGTCATCAAAAATATGTGGCAAATCTTCTGCGGCGATGCCAACACCGTTATCGGTAATATGGATAGAAATATGCCCATTATCAGTTTCAGCCCCAATCTCGATTTTTTTACCTATGCGGGAATATTTGACCGCGTTATTTAAAATATTGACGATAGCTTCAACCAAAGTCCCTTCATTACCGGATACCTTCGGTAGGGACGCACTTAATTTGGGCTTGATCTCGTTATCTTTACGAATTGCCTGGGGTTTAACATTTTCCACTGCCTTCGTAATGATGGTCTCTATTGACAAAGGCTTGAAATCATCACGAATTTTGCTAATATCCACCGAGATGACTCGCAGCCATGTATTAATTAATTCCACTAAATCGCCAATTCGACCTTGAAGGCGGCCAAATTTTTCATTTTGCTCCTTGCTCATCTTTTCTGCCAGATCATCGGCGAGCACAAATAAATTCTGTTGTACCGCGCCCAAAGGCGATTTCAACTCATGGGAGACAATAGCGGCAAAATGTTCACGCAAAAGCTCTTTCTCCTTGCGCAAACGGATCGTTTCAAGCACCAGTTTTCTGCGTTCCAACCCGCGTCGGACGAGCATCCGTAATTCATCGGGGGTAAAAGGCTTGGGGAGAAAATCGTAGGTACCCTTTTTCATCGCCTCCACAGCCGAAGAAACGGTAGCAAACCCTGTTATCACGATCGCCACGATGGTGGGGTCATAGGCGTGTATCTGGTCGAGGACTTCAAATCCGGAAATACCAGGCATCTTTAGATCCACTAATGCTAAATCCGGCAGAAACTCCTCGAGCAGCGCCAAGCCATCTTTCCCGTTCGACGCGGTAAGAATTTCATAATTACTCTTCGCCAAAATTTGAGTGCATGAATCCCGGACGATTTCTTCATCGTCAATAATCAGTATTCTTGGGTTCTCAGCCATTGTTTTCCACTCCATTTTCGCCGTTCGCTTCTATGGGTAAGCTGATAAGGAAAGCTGTTCCCTTCCCGACTTCGCTCTCTACGCTAAGTTTTCCTTTATGCCCTTTAACAATGCCGTAACTGATGGCCAGTCCCAACCCTGTACCGTGACCGACGTCCTTTGTTGTGAAGAAGGGGTCAAAAATTATCTTCAAATGCTCTTCATTAATGCCCGGACCCGTGTCGGAAAAGATGATCTCTATACTCTGCTTCTCTTCATCAAAGCGAGTGTCAAGAGACAGCTTTCCGTTCCCTTCCATCGCTTCCGCTGCATTCATAATAATGTTGATAAAAACACGCTCGATTTGTGAAGCATCCAGTATGGCGAGAGGTAAATTCTCCTGAAAGTTTTTAACGATCTGGATATTATGAAAAAGCGCCTGATGCTCCACTAAAGCGATACAGGAGCCAATAACCGAGTTGACGTTATAAAGCGCCTTATCCGGCTCACGCTGGCGAGAGAAATCAAGCAAACCCCGAATAATATCTCTACAGCGATTGGCTTGTACGACAATTTTCTCGAGGGAAGTAATATGATTCGGGTTATCGCATATGTCGTCTTCGATCATCAGATGAGAGAAGGTCACAATACCCTGAAGCGGACTGTTAAGCTCGTGGGCAACATTGGCAGCCAATTGCCCAACCAAAGCCAGCCTTTCTGATTTAATGATCCTCTGCGTAGTAAATGCCTTGAGTTGTTCATCTCTTTTCTTTAATGCTTCGCTCATCCTGTTGAAGGATATTGCCAGATATTGAAGTTCATCATTGGTGCGCACAATTACTTTTGTATCCAAATTCCCTTCAGCGACTTCCTTTGAAGCTGACACCAACTTGCGGATCGGAACATGAATGCCTCTGGCAATAAAGTACGAAACGACCATGGAGGCCAATGCACCAACGATGGAAATACTTAAAAAAGTAAATATTGTTCTCTTTTGAATATCAAGATATTTTTGTTCCAATATGCCTACATATAAAATACCAATAATCTGCCCATAGAGATCTGTGATCGGTTCATAGGCTGTGATATACCAATTATTGACCACATAGGCTCTATCTATCCAGGGTTCTCCCTGAATGATGACCTGGTTATAGACTTCCTCCGAGACTCGTGTTCCTATAGCCCGTGAGCCATCTTCATTTTTGACGTTTGTAGAAACTCTAACGTCATCCATGAAAATCGTTGCGGTGCCAATATCCTGCCCGTTGTAGATGATATTTTCATAGACCGTCTGCTTGACCTTATCCACGATCTCATAATTTCTGTTGAGCAAAACCCCGCCATAAACAACACCGATAAGATTGCCTTCATAATCGAAGATGGGGGTGGCAGCTTTTAGCATCATCCCGTCGTTGAGTTCTGTCTCATCCCGTTCACGAGCCAGGGGAGTATCTATAAACTCAAAATAGGCTTTCTCTGCCAATTCAGGTGTCTCTTTTTGCAAATCTTCGCCACTAACGATGATGGTCGATGCAACGGAGTTTTCGCTATAAAGAACACTATGGATGATCTCGTCATGCCCTTGGTTGTCGCCAATAAAATCGGGATTACACGTTCGTACGAGCACATAACCATATTGATCTGTGATCGCCAAGACATCCAGATCTTCTTCTTCCTTGATCCTGTCTAATTCTGCAAAGGCTAGATCCCAATCGTTATTCAACATGGCATCTTTGAGAAAAAATCTGTCTCCTGTATGTCGAATGACATCATCAACATGATTAAGCTCGTTAAGGTAAATTTCACGGGCGGAATTAAGATCGTTCCTTACCTTTTCCTGTGCTTCGGATAAGATCAGCTTGCTAATAGACTGAACGCCAACGACCATGAAAATGACACTGATAATAACGATCACAAGCAAATAGCCCAGGATCAGCTTTGTTGCAATAGGTATCCTAAGTTTTGACAGCCAAGGGATGGCTGGCTTATGTTTGTCTTGGGAAGTGGTCATTTCCTTTGCCATGATTAGTGAATTGAAAAGTGTCCAGTGCCTGAGCGGAAGGCGATTGTTTTTGAGCCTGTAGACGAAGGACGAGGCTATTTGAAATAGCCGCTCTTCGACTACGATTTCGCTCCGCTACATCTCCGCTCAGAGACTGTACGGTTCTAAAGCGCCTCGTAAACCAACTCGATCAAATCTTTCACGATTATCTTTTCTTCTGCGCCAACGGTCTTGACAGCGTCCCTATACATGGTCACGTCTTTCGGGCAGGCAACGATGAAATCTGTTACGCCACCCAATTCAACAGCTTCCCGAATGCGGGATTCGCTGGGACGCTCTTCAATCTCTCCTTCTTCCATCCAGATGCGTCCACCGCCTGCTCCGCAGCAGAGGGCGCAATCACGGTTGCGGGGCATCTCGACGATCTCGCAGCCGGTTGCTTCGATGATACGGCGGGGCGCATCGTAAACGCCGTTATAACGACCCAAATAGCAGGGGTCATGGTAAGTAACTTTGTAGTCCAATTTTTTGCTAAATCTCAAAGCTCCCGATGCAATCAATTGATCGAGCAATTCTGTGTAGTGCAGAACGGGCTGTCCACCGTTGGCAGGATATTCATTCTTGAGCGTGTTATAGCTATGCGGGTCTGTCGTGATGATGGCTTGATAATCAGCTTTGCTCATCGCCTTCATATTTTTCTCAGCCAACATCTCGAAAAGCCCTTCTTCACCGACGCGGCGGACATCGTTTCCGGCGTGGTTTTCGCCTTTGTACATGATGCCGAAATCTAGCCCAACTTTCTGGAAGACTTCTGCCGTTTGTTTGGTGATCTCTGTCAGCGTGGGGCTGTAGGAGGCATAGTCACCGACAAACCACAGGTATTCAACGGCCTCTTTATTTGCATTTTTGATCTTCGGCTCCATACCTTTCGACCATCTCGCCCGCATCCGCTCGGATTTTCCGAAGGAGTTGCCATAGCGCCCCAAATTCATTAGCGCAGTTTGAAGCTCGGCATCCACCATCCCCTCGATGACGAGATAGCGGCGCAAGTCTACGATGGTGTCGATATGCTCAACTAAAACGGGACATTCCTGAACACAGGCGCCGCAGGTGGTGCAAGCCCAAAGCACATCTTCCGGGATCGCTTCGCCCGTGAGAACAGGCTTGGTTCCGTTGTGGACAAATGATTCTCGAAGAGAGAGCATCAACTGCTTGGGCGAGAGCGGTGTTCCGGCGTTGAATGCCGGGCAGGCGTCTTGGCAGCGTCCGCATTCGGTGCAGGCATCTGCATCGAGGAGTTGTTTCCATGTTAAATCGCTGAGTTTGCTGGCGAAGATTGGTTCATCATCTTCTGTGGTTGCGGTGGGGGCTAATGCGCCGATTGGGCGATCCAGTTTTGAGAAGAAGATGTTGAGGGGCGCGGTTAGGGCATGCAATAATGTACTTACGGGGAGGGTGATGAGTGTAAATGCGACTGTGAGTAGATGGATGATCCAAGCGCCGAGATGCCAATTGGTTAGGGCTTTTTCTGTTGCGCCGGTAGATATCCAAAGTTGGGCAAGTAAGTGTCCTGCGGGGGACCAAGCTGAAATCCCGGAGCGTTCCGCTGCTAATCTCAGGGATTCGGTGAATAATCCGGTCAGCACGATGACGGTGATCAGCACCAGAGTCCGGGTGAATCCTTCATCATAAGTTAGCTTTTCTGGCTTTTCTTGATAGCGTCTGTAAATCGCCATCCCTGCGCCGATGAGGAAAATGATGGTGAAAATGTCGAGGGTAAATTTATAGACGATGAGGATGTTGCCGTGAAGAAACTCAAAGAAATGATCGTGAACGGTGGCGAGGGCGGTGCCGAGGAAGAAGACGAAAAAACTCCAGGCGATGGCGGCGTGCATGATGCCGGGATAGCGCTGGCGCAGGCTTCGTGTTTGCACGATGGCGTATTTGACCACCAGCCACAGTCTTTGCGGAATTTTGTCCCAACGTGCTTCGGGGCGACCGATTTGCCACCAAAGGCTGGCTCGTTTGTAGAATCGGAAAAGCATGATGGCGGCAGACAGAAACATAATGATGTATACAAAAGTTTCCGGCTCGCCCCAAGTATGCGGGATACCCCAGTAGTTCGTTCGTTCAGGCATCGCTTTTTCCTTTTTGTGCCCTCGTAGTAACCGCTTTAGCGGTTAATTTTGTGCCTAGTAAGGGCTTCAGCCCTTACTACAAGGGAAATTTTATGCGTCTTCAAGCTGCTCCAAAAGCGGGTCTATCAAATCAAAGAAATCGAATTCGATTCCATAAGTGGCAATGTCGAAAATGGGGGCATTGGGGTCCATATTGATGGCGACGATCATTTCGCTTCCAGCCATGCCTTCCACATGCTCTGGCGCTCCACTGATTCCCAGCGCCAAATAGAGTTTGGGCTTCACCGTCTGCCCGGATTTTCCGACCATACGTGAAACGGGCAGCCAGCCCTGATCCACGATGGGGCGTGAGGCGCAAATTGTGCCGCCCAGAAATTCCGCCAATTCTTCTGCCAACTCGATATTGTCTTCCACCTGAATACCACGTCCGATGGCAACAAGAATTTCTTCTTTGCTGATGTCTACATCACCGGTTTCCGGCTCAACATATCCCTTGAGCGTCACTCGCAGGTCATCCAGCGCAGGCGCATCAAAGGTCTCGATAGCAGGCGGCGCATCGCTTTGCCCCGCTTCGGTTTTATAACCGCCGGGGATCATCGTAACGAGTGTCGTATTTTCGTCCAATTCACTCTCCGCCATGATCTTTCCGCCGCAAATTTGGCTGATGAGTTTTCCTTCGGAAATCTTGACACAAGAACTGACCAATGAAAGGGATAAGCGTGCCGAAAGGACACTGGCGACATCTGCGCCGATGGTTGTATTCCCAAAAAGGATGGCTCTCGGCGTTCGCTCTTGAATTAGGCTTGCTACCGTTTTTAGATACGCATCAGAGGCGAATTCCTTAAGTGCCGGATGATCGGCATAAAAGACTTGGTCGGCGGCGAGATCATCTGCCAGCCCCTGAGCATCGTGCCCCAAAAGCACCCCAACAACCTGCCCGCCCGTACTTTCTGCCAAATCCCGTGCGGCGGCAAGCATGATATAGGAAATATCAGCAATTTCACCTTGTAGATGTTCAATGAGAACATAAATATCCTGGTTCATAGCGCACCTACTTCCTTGAAAATCTCGATCAACTTGGCAGCGATCTCATCTTCATCCCCTTCGATCATCTCCGCTCGTCCGGCATCTTCCGGCAAATACATTCGGTTGACCGCTATCCCGCCGTCAGGGTCAAGTTCGTCAGTCTCGTGTTCATCAATTTCTGCCGTCTTCATCATCTGCCGCACTTTAGAGATCGCCACATAACGGGGAGGTTCTTCTCCCGCCTGAATACCCAAAACTGCGGGCAAGCTAACTTCCATCTGCGCCGTCAGCCCGCCCGGATATTCCTTGCAGACGAGGGCTTTGCCATCTTCGATTTTGACTCCGCAAATATAGCCCAGATAGGGCATCCCCAGATACTCAGCGACTAATGGACCAACAGGACCATCCAAATCGTCATTTGCCTGTACGCCAGTCAAAATTAGGTCTGGCTGATATTCCTTTGCCTTTTCCGCAAAAGCCCGTGCGAGTGCATGGTTATTGACCCCTTCTTCAAAATCATCATGACTGAGCTTGACCATCCGGTCCGCACCTTTGGCGGCGGTGGTGAAGAGCATATCTTCGACACCTTCCGCTTCGGGAGCGATCACGGTCACTTCGCCGCCATCTCGTTCTTTTATGATGATGGCTTGCTCAACGGCATGGTTATCAAACTCGTTGATAATGACACGAAGCCAATCTCTATCCAGACCTGTGCCAGAATCGTTAATCTCTAACTCTTCAACGAGATCGGGCACCATCTTGACCAGCGCTACGATATTTGGCATATCTTTCTCCTTATAAAAACAGGTTCTAGCGGCGGTTGAGTAGGCAGTTTCTCCGCCGTACACCTGCACTTCTCACCGCAGGTACAAGTGTCGAAACCAGAGCGAACTTCATAGAAAAAATATTTTTGACACACCGCTTTGGTTTCGATACGCCTGGCGATGGTACTGTCAGGCTACTCAACCGCCGCTGATATTTATCTACTTCATCGCTTCGATAAGCAACTCCAGAATATCTCTAACAACAATCCCTTCTGCACCTGCGACTGTCTTCGTCGAATCTTCAAAGCGTGGTGGCTCATAAGGGCAGGCAACTGCCAGCACTTCTGCTTCGGCAGTAACCGCTTCCTTGACCCGCCAATCGGAAAGGCGCACTTCGCCTTTCTCCCATTGGAAGCCGTCTAGCCACATCCCGCCGCCGCCACCGCCGCAGCATAGGCTGGTGCTTTTAGTATGCGCCATTTCAACGATCTCTACATCGGGAATCGCTTCCAGCAATGCACGTGGGGCATCGTAAATGCCATTTGCACGCCCTAAATAGCAGGGGTCGTGATAGGTGATCTTCTTTTCGCCAACGCCCTTGAGCAAAGGCTTGAGTTCTTCAATATGCTCCGCTAAAAACTCGGCGTAATGCCTAACGGGATATTCGACCCCAAGTTTGGGATATTCATTTTTGATGGCGTTATAAGCATGGGGATCGGTGGTGATGATCTCTCCGAATTCATATTTGCCAAAAGCCTTTCCGTTCTTCTCTGCGAGCATTTCAAATAAGCCGCGTTCTCCGGCTAATCTTTGCGAGTCGCCATCGCTGTTCTCTTCGGGACCCAAAATGCCAAAATCAATGCCCAATTTATTGAGCAATTTGGCAAAGGCTTTGGTCGTTTCCTGCACACGGGGATGATAGGAGGCGTAATCGCCGACAAACCAGAGCACATCTACGGGACGTTTGGCTTTTCGCATGATGGGTATATCAAAATCGAGATCTTCTGCCCACGCAGCACGTTTTCGGGGCGATTCACCGAGCGGGTTCCCATAACGCTGTGAAAATTCCAGTGCGTTTTGCAATTCGGCGGGGATATTTCCAGCCAGAAGCAATTCTTCTTTGGCGCGGGTCATCAAGCCGGGGGTCAGGGGGATGTTTTTCGGGCAGACTTCGGTGCAGGCGTAGCACGAGACGCACATCCAAACGGAATCGGTATCCAGCATCTCGTCAAGGATGCCCGCCCGCATCCAGGCGATCATCCTGCCTGGAGGGAAATCCATTAAGTATCCGAAGGGGCAAACCCCGCTGCAATCGGCACATTGCAAACAGGTTTTGATATTTTCACCATCGGCAACTTCAAAAAGGCTTTCATAGAATTCAGTGGTGAATCCAGCCTTTGTAGCGGTATCTGCCATTACGAACCTCCTGAGTGACTATATTTATTTGTAGAGGATGATTGTTTTATGGAACAAAAAACGCCCGTATCTAACCCAAACAGGCAGAAGATACGAGCGGCTAAATCTTTTTCAGAGAAGGGGAAAAGACAAATCATAATCATTCCTATATCCAAAAAAAGAACCTGTAGGGTGTGATGAAACGGGAATGAAACAGGTATTTCTCTACTCTCATTATGTGAAAAAAATCACATGACTACCAGTATGAATTGCCACCTATAAAATATGACTTTCATTATACTTAAAAGGAAATGGATTTCAACAATTACTATGTTTTACTTAAATCTAAGTTTACGAGGAGTAGAGTATATATAAATGCCCCACTGTCTTTCGGTATTAGCGCTCTGAAAAGGTATCACCCCCAAATGCTCAGTATTTGGGGGTGATAAGAAAACATCGTTATTGCATTAGCCCTTCGTCCAACAAAAGCTGATGGACTTCGTTGAAGCTATCCACTTCTCCCTGAGTTAGCGTTCCAGCCTCAACTAAAGCAGCGAAAATTTCTGGCTGCATTTCGTCTACGCTTTTGGCACCTGCTACGTCTACTTAGCTTTGCATGCATTTGCATCTTTGTTCCAGTAACATGCTGACTCTGCTTCACACTTCCTAGGATCAGTAATCTGGGAACAGGAGGATGCTGGTGGTGGCGCAGATTCTTCTGTAGGTTCTGGTTGCGAATCATGAGCAATAACAGGGTAGAGAGAGGGATCGAGCGTTGAGCCGGGTGGTTGCTGTTCCACTGCACTCATGATGACCCAGCATTCTCTGTCGTTCATAAGTTTGAAAAAGCCCCAAGATGCGTCTTGATTCAAGCCCAGGAGAATGGCTATTCCGCCTTCTGGCAGGAAGCCGACTTCATTATTTAAGACCCACGGATTGCTTCGACAGTTGGCATTCATGAGGCCACGAAATTCCGGGGGACCCGGCGGGACGGTTTCGATCAGCTCAGGCATTTCGATTGGAGCCAGGCAAAAAGTCCCTGTTTCCTGTACACGGAAAGATCGCATTTCAGAAAACGGTCCACTCTCACCCATGCCGTCGCCTCTGGCTTTTACACGCCAGTAATAGGTTTCGCAGTTGACCAGGGCAGAGGAGGGCTGATAATATGTCGCCGGTCCTGGTGATTGCCCACCATTGGCAACATTTGGGAAGGATGGATTGGTAGACAGATCCACCCAATAGTGTGTGGGGTGACATTCGAGAGGATTTTCCCATGTAAGCGTAGGGTGCAATTCCCCGACAACAGCGTCATCCGCAGGTTCAAGTAAAATGGGCGCTACCATTTCTGATACAGCACAATCAGGTCCTATGAAGAAATAGCTATAAGAGGACATGGGACCTTCAATATCTTCGCTTATGGCTGCTGCAGCCCAGCGATACATTTCTCCGGGCTGGAGGGGGGCAGATGTCCAGAATCCGCTATTGGAAACACCCCCTATTTCATCTGTGAAGTCCGGTCCGGTAGATAGGTAGAAGTGATATTTCTGGACAAAACAATCATAGGCGAGAGACGGTGCTGGATATGGGTAAGTTATGGCTGTATAAGAGGCTATGAGGGTTGGTGTTGTATCATCAATTGTGCTCCAGCTATATGGTGTACCAAGTTGTGGCGCCACCAATTCACCAGGAGGACAATGTATCAGTGGTAATGGATCGCTGGGCATATCACAACCGCCTAAGAAAATAACCATGCAAATTCCAAAAAAAACTAATAAGGTTTTGATCTTCATTTTCTTCTCCTTTTGTTGACGGTCTAGATTCATTCTAGCTTTTTCTAAAACCAATTACAACAAACGAAAGTCATGGATATTGCTATTTCATAGAGCAAGTGACACTGTAGATATTTACCTTCTCCTGTGAAAAGACTTTCTGATATTGCGGGTTCCTCTCCACGTAGCTGGATGCGTCAAAACTAAATGCTCTCCCGCCTGCGTAAATATAGACAGACCCAAATTGACAAATATCCGCAACTACATCAGGAGCCAACCAGCTTATATCAAATGGACGTTTTTTTGTTTTTCGCCCTGTTAACGGTTGGATCCAAAGCCCCGCATCGGTGCCAAGTAAACGGTCGCTAACCCGTAGTCCGGGGATGAAAAAAATCGCATCGCTCGGGGTATTCAACTTGATCCAGTTATAAGCGGCAATGTCTTGATCCCGAACGTATTTACAGCACGGATCAGGGTCGTATGAGAGTTGTGTTGCGTTTAATACAAGCAAGAAGGAAATTACTAGAATAATTCCTTTTCTCAATAGATTATGGTCTGCCAGTGCTTTCCAAAGCCCTGAAACACTCAGCCCACCTAAAATGGATAAGGGTAGAAATAGAGAAATTTGTACATAGGTGCGATCAAGCAGGGAATAACTATAGTTTTGAAAAATAGCAGGTGTCGGTATCTCTGAGACCAATCCCACGCCGAGTAAATAAATAAGTGCCGTTATTGCTAAAGTAGGAAAGATTCGAAAAGCAAAGGGGAGAAGTAGAATGATGCTCAAAAGGATCACGAAATAGGTGTTGTAGTACGTTTGAAGGAAAGTTTCCCAATGAAACCATAATGATAGAAAAACGCTTCCGGTCAATAATACGAGTTTGATGATCTTATTTTTTACCATCAAGCTATTAGTGAAATGAATGGAGAGGGTATATGCTAAAATCACCAAGATAATAGAGATTAAAAGACGCGTATGCAAAAAAGTGACCCCGAAGACAAGGATTATCCCAAGCAACAAAGATTTTTTATTCGATTTATGACTCGAAAGATGTAAAGCTACCAGCGGAGCAGTAAATGTTGCCACCCCCGCGAGCATAGGATATTTTCCCCAATTAGCTGCAAACGCCGGCATTTCCCAACCAAATCCTGTCAGCAGAAAGGCTGTCCATGCGGAAGTTTTATCTTGAGTGATGCTGCCAACTAATCCCAAAACAGAAAAGGGTATGAAGGTAAGGAGCATTTGCCCCCATAGCGCCAGTATTAAAGGAGAGCTGGTATTGACCAGAGTGAAGAGCCAGGCAGCCAGGCTGTGAAAGCCAAAGTGATAGTAGTGCCCTGAAATTGAATAAAAAGATTCTGGGGGAGAGTTCGGAGTAAGAAAATCCTGTACGATCTTGAAATGCTCCACGGGGTCACTATAGGGTGGCGTGAGCAATTCTTTTAGAAAAGCCAGGCGGATAATTAGGATAATTAGAAATACTATGAAATAGAGGGCATTAAGGTGGAAATCCAGCCAGCGCCGTAAGTGGATAATAAAAAGAATCGCCCCCAAACCAAAAAGGAGCCAACTTCCTATTGGCAAGGTGATGGGAAGTACTCGTGAAAGTAAAATGGTGGTAAAGGAAAGAAGGGATAATACAATCGTTCCTAAGGGAAAACTTAGAGGGAAAGATAACCAGTTTTTTTTGTCATTCAATGGAAGCTTTGTTACTACGAGACTGCCAAAACCTAGAATGGGTATCAGGATAAATAGAATAGCCCCCCAATAATTTCCTGCCACAAATATCCCATCCAACATTATTTGCATTTTGTACTTCCTTTACCCTGTCTGTGGATAGAGAAGTTAGGTTTTTAATTAACTGATGCTGCGCACTTGCATTATAAGGGGAGATGCCCGACAGGCAGAAGAGGCAGACAACAAGTGTTAATATCTTCTCTGCGTAATATCAGATGATAGGGCATGGTCATCACGCTACAAACGTGTATTCTTTACTGCATCAACCCTTCGTCCAACAAAAGCTGATGGACTTCGTTGAAGCTATCCACTTCTCCCTGAGTTAGCGTTCCAATTTCGACTAAAGCAGCGAAAATTTCTGGCTGCATTTCATCTACGCTTTTGGCACCTGCACGGATATCGTTCTCGACCATATAGTCGTTAAGGGCTTCATGCACCAGCATGAAGTTATCGGCTTGTTCTTGGGTGATATATTTACCAGCCAAAGCATCATCTATCATGGATTGATGATGGGCACGTTCAAATTCGGGGTCATAGATTTCTCCGCCCATGCCGCTTTCGGCGGGCATCACTTCGCCACTTCCTAATGCACGGACGTAGTTGATCGCATCCCAGATTTCTTCTTCTTCGAGTTTTTCTTTGAAGGCAGGCATACCTGTATCAATGTCTGTGCCGCCTTCGTTTACACGCCAGAAGAGATAGCCATCGCTCATCATTTGGCTGGTGTGGGCAATAAAAGCAGGAGGCGTATTCAGTTGTTCCCCTGTTTGCCCATCGCCCATGCCGCCATCGCCGTGGCATTCGGCACAGTTGATCCTGTAAATTTCTTTGCCCCGTTCAATGGATTCTGCATCCGCTTCAACAGGGCTTTGTATCCCGTCATAAGGAGCGGGGATTTCGGCGTGGTGCATATTTCTTATGGTGCTGTTTGGTCCCATGCCGCTCATATGACCGCTTTCTTCTGATGTGGGTGAGCAGGCTGTGAGGATGAGGGTGAGGGTCAAGATAAGTATTTTTTTCATTGTTGATTTCCTTATTTGGAGTCCAAAATCTCCAGATTTTGTATGTTGATATGCCAATGGCTGGAGACATTGGACTCCGTTTTAGTATTTGGAGAGATGCCTAAATCTTCGCCCTTCTCAATCTCAAACTATTGCTCACAACCGAGACAGAACTAAACGCCATTGCCAGCGCAGCTAGCATGGGGTTGATCAATCCCATCGCCGCAGCGGGGATCAGGATGACGTTGTAGAAGAATGCCCAGAAAAGATTTTGTTTGATGGTGGTGAGCGTTTTTCGGGAAAGTTTGATCGCCCTTACAACGCCGCGCAAATCACCGCTCATCAGGGTGACGGGGGCGGCTGCCATGGCTACATCCGTGCCTGTGCCGATGGCGATGCCGACATCCGCTTGGGCGAGGGCGGGGGCGTCGTTGATGCCGTCGCCGACCATCGCTATGACTCTGCGAGGAGCATGGTCTTGCGACGAAGCAGTCTCATCTTGGCGAGGAGATTGCTTCGCTCCGCTCGCAAATTCATCGGAGTTTTGCAGTTTTTTAACTTCGTCCACTTTGCCTGCGGGGAGGACTTCAGCGATGACTTTATTTACGCCAACTTCTGCGCCGATGGCTTGGGCGGTGGCTTCGTTGTCGCCGGTGATCATGATGACTTCCAAGCCCATTTCTTTTAGGTCAGAAATTGCTTCAGCGGACCCTTCTTTCACGGTATCCGCTACGGCGATAATGCCGCAGACTTCGCCATTTACGGCGACGAGCATGGCGGTTTTGGCTTCGGATTGGAGGCGTGAAACTTCTGAGAGAAACTCGGTTTTTTCAAAAAACCGAGTTTCTTCGTTTTCCATCATACGGAGGTTGCCCACAGCCACATCCTGATTGTCCACGTGCGCTTTAACGCCGAATCCGGTTTGGGACCGGAAGTTGCTTATTTCGGAGAGAGCAAGCCCACGCAGGGTTGCTTCTGCCCAGATCGCTTCGCCAAGGGGGTGCTCACTGCCCTTTTCAACGGAAGCGGCTAAAGCCAGCAAGCTATCCGCATCCCAATTATCTGCCACCACAATATCGGTGACGGCGGGCTGACCTTTTGTAATTGTGCCTGTTTTGTCGAGAACGACGACATCAATTTTGCCTGCCGTTTCCAGCCCGGCACTCGACCGAAAAAGGATGCCCATCTCGGCGCCTTTGCCCGTACCGACCATGACGGCGGTCGGCGTGGCGAGCCCCATCGCGCAGGGGCAGGCGATGACGAGGACGGCGACGAGATTGATAAGCGCGCGGGTAAAAAGGGAGATTTCAGAATCAGCGGGGAGGGGAATGAGCCAATACCAGACCCCAAAAGTGATGGCGGCAATAAGCAGGATGGCCGGAACGAATGTGGCTGAAACTTGGTCGGCGAGTTTCTGGATAGGTGCCTTCGACCCCTGAGCATCTTCGACGAGCTTGATAATTTGCGCGAGGGCGGTTTCTTTACCGACCTTCGTTGCTTCAAATTTAAGCAGACCGAGCTTGTTGATGGTTGCTCCGATAAGGGCATCGCCCGCCTGTTTCTCGACGGGTAGCGATTCGCCCGTGAGCATGGATTCGTCTATGGCAGAACGCCCTTCGACGACCACGCCATCGACGGGGATTTTCTCGCCGGGCTTGACGATGAGCATTTCGCCCACAACCACATCTTCGAGGGGAATATCCATCTCTTTGCCATCACGAATGACGCGGGCGGTTTTGGGGCGCAAGCCCATCAATTTTTTGATGGCATCGCTGGTGCGCCCTTTTGCTCGGGCTTCAAGGAATTTGCCAATACGGATGAGGGTAATGATGACGGCGGCTGTCTCGAAATAAACGTGCCCGGGCAAAATGCCGAGCATGACGGCGATGGAATAAAAATAGGCGGCGGATGATCCCATCGCAACGAGAACGTCCATATTAGCTGAGCCATTGCGGAGGGCTTTATATCCGCCAACATAATACTGCCAGCCAACATAAAACTGAACAGGGGTGGCGAGGGCAAACATAAGCCAGTTTGCCCAAGGTTCGTGCGACCACATCGGTAAGAGGCTAAAATCTCGCGCCATTGAGAAGAGAAAGAGGGGAAGCGTAAAGAGTAAACCAGTATTCAGTAAATGTTTTTGCGCTTCAATTTCTTTCTCTCGTGCTTTGGCTTCTGCATCTTCGACATCGCCGCCAAGTTCGAGGGAATCGAAGCCTGCGGCAGAGACCGCTCGGCGCAACTCCGCTTGCGTGACCATCGTGGGGATATAGCTAACACGGGCTTTTTCTGTGGTGAAAGTGACTTGGGCATCCAGTACGCCATCGAGGGTAGAGAGTGCTTTTTCAAGACGGCGGGCATCGTTATCATCTGAGAGACGCTTGATGACTAATTCCGCTTCGCCGGTGGCGATGCCGTATCCGGCACGTTCGATGCGGGTGATGACATCATCCAGCGCGAGCAGAGATGGATCAAGCTCGAAGGTCGCTCGTTCGGATGATAGATTAACGACGGCTGTGTCGATTCCGTCCAGTTTTTTCAGGTTACGCTCAACGGAGGCGACGCAGTTGGCACAGGTCATGCCCGTAATGGGGAGGGTGAGTTCTTTTTTATTCACAATTATTATGCTGTTTCCAAAGTTCTGCGTCGTGTCCATCGGGGATATTGTTGCAAGGATCGCCCGAGGTATATCCACGCAATTCATTATATTGTGCTACTTGCTCATCGCTCAAAATATCAACCATCGACAAATGATATTTTAAATGCACAACTCTTAATTGACCATATAAGCGGGCACTTTTAGTCACATTTTCTTCTAAAAAGGCTTCATCAATGCTTGCGTTGGTAAAAGCATCATCAACGGCAATTTCAAGCTCAATGATCTGCTCACCTAAAGAAATCGCTTCTGCGCGCATCTCTTTATATAAGGTTTCGATCTGTGCTTTCTGCTCATCTGTCACTTCAAACTCGCCTGCTTCGGTCGCATCCAAAACGTGGCGCGGACCGGGGTAGCCGTTCAACTCCGCAGGTTTTGCCATTCCGCCAAAAGGTGTTCCGGCTCCAGCAAGCAAGCCTTCGATGTCATCTTGTGAGAGAGCTTTGATACCCCTTGCTTCCTCCCCTGCATAAGGCGAGTGGATGGCACTTTCTTCTCCCGATGAACAGGCGGAAAGTAAAACACCAGAAAGAATGATCAGGGCGATAAAAATACCAATAAACTTTTTTGAACTTACCACTTTATTTTCTCCAATAAAGATGGAAGAAGTGCATCGCTCTTTTTTTGAGCTTGCTTCCATTTATCTACATCTTTTTCTCCCCTAAATTCCATGCTTTTGGAATTTGGGGGAGATACCCTGAAGGGTACTTTGTCTGCAGGATAGAGGGGACTATCTGCGTAATAAAAAAAGGCGACCTTTTCAGCCGCCCTTTTCGAGTAGGCTACGCTGCAACGGGGAAATTGATCTCAGACATTAGGCTTTTGATCGAATCTTCTGTAGCAGGGTCACCAAAGGTGATCTCGACCACTTTGCTCTCAGCATTGGCTGTAACGCTTTGCACGCCAGCCATTTCGCCAACTTCCATTTGAATGGTATTGACACAATGTCCGCAAGAAATGCTGGGTACAGAATAAATTTTAGTTGTCATAGGGTTGCCTCCAAAAGGTTAGGGGTTATTTTATTGATTGAGATTTTTGCTAACGAAACGAATTAGCTCATCAACTTCAACATACATAGTGCGTTCAGGGTTATCCGGCGCACCATAATCTTTGATCCAGGATATTTGGCCATCTCCATCCACTAAAACAAATGTATGGCTTGGCTCTCCATTGTCAATTGCCCATTGCAAGACATCGTACTCTGCCGAAACTTTTAGATCAGGGTCAGAAAGAATGGGTACACTGCTAATGCCTAATACTTGTGATTCTGGTGCCATCTCTTCTACAGTGTCACGAGCGATGCTAATAACTTGAACATCAAGCGCTTGAAACTCGGGGCTATTTTGCAAATCCACGATTTGCTGCATACAAGGTGGTCAGCCTACTGCCATATGGAAGAAAAGCAGCACAGGCGTTCCTGAATACTCGGAGAGCGATGTTTTTCCGCCAAGTGCGTTATCCAATTCAAAATCTGGAGCAACGCTTCCTACGAGTGCGCTTTCAGGAGGGGACGAGGGTGTACAGGCACTAAGAATTAATGCCAGAATAACCAATAAAATTGTATGTGTCTTTTTTATCTGCATTTCAAAACCTCTTTTCTACTAATAAATATGTTTACCAAATAAAAAGCTAATCTTCCTTGAGAAGTGAAGCATAAAACTTTATGCCGGATTTATACGTCCACACGATAATTTCTCATCATACCCATATCTTCGTGTTCCAAATTATGGCAGTGATAGAGATATAAGCCCGTAAAATCTTCGAATTTCAAGGCGATCTTTACACGTTCTCCGGGTAGTACCAAAACCGTATCGTGCCAACCTTCATCAACGAAACCATCCTTCAGACTTTCCCATACATCACGTCCCGATGCGCCGACCTCTCGCTCCACTATCTGATATTGCAAGCCATGAACATGCATAGGATGAGGGAGGGTTTCATTCATCATTCCCATACCACTGCCTGTGCGGTTGATGAATTCCCAAACTTCTAAATTCCCTAATTTCACAATTTCATCATCAGCAACAGTTTCCATCTCAAAGGTTCGCCCATTTAGTGACCAGCGCATTCCCATGCCCATCGCCATTTCAATTGCACGGGGTGAGCGGCGATTAACTGCCTGATTTATATCGTGTGCTGCGATAGAAGAAAGTTTCTCAGGTAGAGACGCAGCAACCTGAACCGCCTTTTCAATTTTAACAGGCAACACTTGATAATCACTGGTGCCACCGTAAGCAGAGAAAGGTAAGTTGACCAAATTCCTTTCTGCACCAATTTCATCGCTGCTGAAATCAACCCATAATTCGATGCGTTGCGCAGGAGCCAGAGTAATGTATTCTCGCATAACTGGCTTTTCCAGCAAGCCACCGTCGGTACCGATTACTGTCAGAGGTGTACCATCATCCCAAGCTAATTTATAGATTCGGGAGTTTGAGCCATTTAACAGACGTAGGCGGTAGGGGCGCGTTTCCACTGTCAAGCTGAAATCCGCCTGTCCATTGATGAGCAGTTGGTCTCCCAAAAAGCCCATCATCTGATCCATCATGCCATTCCCGCCATAGACCAATTGGTTGTTTTCGTCGAAAATGCGATCCTGTAAAACAATAGGTAAGTCATAATCCCCAGAGGGCAACTCTAACGCAAATTCGTTCTCATCATGGATAATGAAAAGCCCAGCCATTCCCGCATAAACTTGTGTGCCGGTTCTGCCATGCGGATGTGGATGATACCAATACATGCCAGCTCGATCTGCAACGGTGAAGTCATAAATATAACTTTCACCAGGGTCAATCGCCAAACGTGGATGTCCATCGGCAGAAACTGGCACATGCAAACCATGCCAATGCACAATCGACGATTCAGGCAATTCATTCGAAAAATGAACGCGGATAGTTTGCCCCGTCTGGACGTTGAAGATTGGACCGAGATAGCTGTCTTGGATAACAATTAATGCATTATCGGGACCGCGCGTGACTTCACCCTGATACCGCCAAACTTGTGTTTTCTCTCCCGTGAGTATTTGCACGTTATCGGCTACTGCACGCAGCGAAATCTCTATATCAGGCTCACCGCCTTTATCAGTGAAAGGCGTTGCTGTTACAGCATTGGACGTAATGACCTCACCTTTTGGGAGGCACGCACTTAGCAATAAAGCGGCTCCGCCTGTGCCAACCAAATTAATGAAGTCTCGACGTGATAATTTCTCTGAATTCGTCATTCTAAACTTTTGTCGCCGTCTCAAAGACTTCTTTGATCTCTTTTAACACACGCTCGCGCTCACTGGGATCTTCTCCCTGTACCGCAGTAATTACACAGGAATTCAAATGATCTTCAAGAATGATGCTACTCACTTTATTGAGCGCGGCTTCTACAGCCTGTATCTGCCGGATCACGTCAATACAATAGGCATCCTCTTCGACCATGCGGGTGATTCCGCGCAGGTGTCCTTCGACGGTTTTTAATCGTTGTAGTGCATTTTCATGTTTCATAATCATTCTCCAAGCCCCCCCCCGTGGGGGTGGGGATATAAATATACCTAAATTACTCCCCTTTGTCAATAAAATTTCTTCTATTCAATATGTTGTATACTTGTTTAAGAGAAAAAATACCATCTGGAAAAGGAGAAAAAATGAGCAGACTCATACTCATAATCATCGGTTTTGTTGCTGGTTGGTTCCTGAAAGATAGCAATTGGGAAGAATGGATGGAAAAGCTAAAATCTTATTTTGAGCCGCAGGAAGCGCCTAAGAAACCGATCCCTTTATTGGAAGAAAAGGAAGCAAAAGCTGCGCCACCAAAAGTGGATGAAGTTTTTCCTGACCCGTTAGAGAAGATCAAGGGGATTGGGCCTGTCATCAAGACGAAACTTAACGACAATGGGGTTTTTACCTTCGCCCAACTCGCAGCACTCACCCCCAAAGAACTTGAAGAAATCGTTGGCTCAGGGATCAAACGATTTACGGATGAAGAAGCGATCATCTCAGAAGCAAAGAAACTTATGCGTTAATATTAAGCGATTTAGTACTAAAAAACTCTTAGGCAATATCCTCTAGTATTGTTTGAGGGTTTTTATTTTGCAAAGCTTTCCTAACAAATCTGATAAGCCATGACCAACCTCTTATTGACAAAAGGGTCTATAATTACAAAGGTTGTAAATCTTGAAATCGACCCCGTTTTTATCAGATAGGAGACTTTTCATGAAGGGCAAAAAGAATTTTTGGGTTTTCTTCTTTGTAGCTATCGTTGTTAGCACATTCGGACTTTTTAGGGCGGGAGTGTTTGAGCAAAAGGACCCTATTTATATTGCGGTAAGTGCGCCAGGAGAAGATGTATCTGCTCCGTGGACAACACAGGTTACTAGATCAATTCAGTTGTATATTGATCAGGCAAATGCCGATGGGGGCATTAACGGGCATGAAATTAAAATGCTTAGCTATATTGATGGGGGCAACCCAGCCCAGGCAGAAAGCGTTGCGGAGCAAATCATCCAAGAGAATAAGGCGATGATCGTGCTTGGCAACGGCTACAGCGACCCCGCAACTGCGATGGCAAAAGTTCTTGCGGCAAATAATATCCCCGGCATAACATCGGGGGCGACTGCGCCATCTGTAACAGAAGGGAATGAGTGGTTTTTTAGAGTTATTAACGACAATACTGCACAAGGTAGTTTTGTTGCTCAGTATGCGAATATTTTCTTTGGACACGAGAGCGCGATAATTCTTTATGAGGACAATTCCTATGGTGCCTCTCTTGCGATAGCTTTTGATGATGAATTCACCGCACATGGAGGCACAGTTATTAGTAATGCTCCCATCAGCTCTAACAGCGAAACCCTTGAAGAAGATATAGCAAAGATTATAAATTCATCGGAAGAAAAACCCGATATGTTTTTTCTGGCAACGTATAAAGCCAGCGGTGCTGTATCAGCTATTTATCTTCGAGAGCATTATCCGGAGACCCCTGTTTTTGGTGGTGATTCTTTGGGCGCAGATTCTTTTGCGACTATAGTTGCAGGAGAGCTTGGGAGGACAAAAGCAGATGGGATCACAGATGGCATTTATGCGCCATCTCAGCTGATATTTGATGTCGCAAGTGAAGATGCGCAAGTTTTTCGTGATCTATATATAGAAAATGTTGGTGAAATGCCAACCTGGTTTGCTGCTACTTCTTATGATAGTGCGCTCGTAGCAATAGAAGCAATGCGTGCTGCTGGTATTAGTGGAGATTCTTCACAAATAGCAGAAGACCGCCTGCTTTTACGTGATTATCTTGCCTCTAATAACAACAGAGATGAAGGTTTTTACGGTGTTTCTGGGCAAATTTATTTTGATAAAAATCATAATTTTACTCAACCGCTAGCGATGGGCCTTTTTAGCAATGATAAATTTATTTCTGCCCCTGTACAGCTTTATCGTATTGGCGCTAATGACTTGCCGACTGATTATCGCGAAAAGATCGCAGATGGTGAAATTATTAAGATCGATGGGCTGTATTTTGGCAAAACACGAATAATCTATGTTGGGGTTGATATTAATGAATTTGATGATATAGATGTTGAGGGTGAACGTACGTATTTGGCTGATTTTTATCTTTGGTTCCGATATAATGGAGAAAAACTTAATTTTGAAGATATTAGTTTTGATAATTCTGTTTCTCCTGTGGATCTAGATAACCCTATAGAAGAAAAAGACCTTGGAGATACGCATTACACGCTTTTCAGGCTGCGAGAAACTTTTCGTAATTCTTTTGATCTAGGTGACTATCCTTTTGACCATCAATTGCTTTCTATTAAGCTACGTCACGACACACTTGAGAGGCAAGAGCTGATTTTTGTTACAGATATTTTGGGCATTGGAGAAATTAACCAAGAGAAGGTATTAGAAAACCTTAAGCAAGCACGCGCCTTTGAGACCATTAACGATTGGCACCCGGTGACAGGACTTTTTTTTGCCGATAGTATCCATGATTTCAGCACACGTGGTGACCCAGCCCATTTTGATAAGAAGAGTGCCATTGAACACTCTCGTTTCAATGTTGCAATTGAGGTCCAAAGAGATTACATCCGTTTTGTGTCTAAAACGATATTACCTATTTTTGCCATTCTCGTTTTGTCTTATCTCGCTCTTTTCCTGCCAGATAGGGAGTTTGAAACGATTACCAGTATTATGACCGGCACAGTTCTTAGCGTAATATTTTTCCATGTTGGTCTTGCTGATCGATTAAATGTAGGTTATTCTGTTGCTCTGGATTATGTCTTCTATACGATCTATGCCCTACTTGCCACAGAAGTATTCTTGAGCATTATCGCTTGGCGTAAAACTTCAAAGAATAATGTAGATATGTCAGTTAAATACCTTTTTTGGTTTATGCGTGCGCTCTATCCTATAGTCTTTGTTGTCGGGGTAACTCTGATGATAATTGCCTACGACTTAATTTGATGATAAAAAAAACAATCTTCCTTTTAATAACTTTGCTTGCGCTAACCAGTGCGTGCAGACCTAAAACATCTTTTTCTGAGGGTAATGCTATTTCTGCTGCGGTTGCGAGTACCCTCGCTGCTTTGCCTCAGCCAACGGCTCAACCTACTTACACGCCTTACCCCACCTTCACACCAGATGCGCCTGCTTTGGAAGGCCTCTTTTGTGAATATGAGTTTTGTATCGGACACCCTCCTGAAACCGCTTTTTTTGATGCGCGCGATGCCAAAAATCCCAGCATCTACAGTGAAGGAATGCTAGCCTCATATCGCCCCGATCTCTTTAGCCTGCTCATTTGGCAACCAAATAATGGAACGGATGACCCGCAATTTATGCTTGCTATTGTGATGGAAGAAGGGCTGGACACGCGCCTGGGCAACCTTGATGTCAACTTGCTCGGCGACCTAACAACATTCTATTCACCCATACAAACCTCTGCTACAGAAGTGCTCCCCACAGGTGGTGTCGCTGCATGGATTTGTGGCGACCGTGCCTTTGCTTGGAAAATCTACGCCCCCACCGAAGAGGTCGCTCAACTTATATTTGATGAGGCCATGAGCAAATTCCGTTGTATTCCATAAAAAACGTCACAAAATGGTCTGCAGAGGTTATGATAAGTGATAAGATGAGCAGAATCGTCTTATCACTTATTGGTTTGCCACCATCAGTAGCCAAAGAGAAGCGTTTTTATGTCTGGAACTCATCAAATTGCTCCCGCATCATCTACTTTGCAAGTCTTCCTCTTTAGCACGCTCAGATTAGAAAGAAACGGAGAAAATCTTCGTCTCCCCGTATCAACAGATGCACGGCATTTGTTGATCTATCTACTGCTCAATCGGCAAAAGAAACATTCCCGTACGGTTTTATTAGGGGTTTTCTGGGCAGAATCGTCTGAGCCACGTGCCCGAAAAGCCCTCAGCCAGGCAATCTGGTATATTCGCCGAGACTTCCCCGAATTATTAGACACAAATCACGAAAGTATTACCATCTCTTCTTCAATTCCTATTTGGGTGGATATAGAAGAATTTAAATATCTCATAACAGATACAGATAAGACATCTCAGAATTTAGAGCAGGCTGTTCAGCTTTATCGCGGAAATCTTTTAGAAGGTCTATACGAAGAATGGCTGCTTCTCGAACGCGAACATCTGCGCGAGCTTTATTTGCAAACGCTTGAGCAGGTGATCCAACTCAAGAAGGCAGAAGCCAAATACCAGGAAGCATTAGACCTTAGCATAAAATTAGCCGAAAGTGATTCTTTACGAGAAAGCGCGCATAGAGAAATTATGCGCCTATATTATTTGTTGGAACGCCCAAAAGCTGCACTGCGCCAATATAAAATTTGTCAGGATTTACTTGAAAATGAACTCGGTCTGGAGCCTGAGACAGAAACAAGGGTTTTGGCAGAAGAGATCGCACGAAAAAGTGAAGAAGAATTAGCCCCTCACCTCCCCGAAAGTGCGCCAAAAGCTAAAACGATCAGCTCTGATCGTGAACGTCCGATTTCTCTCGCATTAATTGGGCGCGAAAATGATCGGGCAGCCCTCCTTGGGCATGTGGATAATCTCTTCAAGGGCTATGGTGGAATGATTCTGCTTGAGGGATCAGCCGGTATCGGGAAAACGCGCCTCTTGCAGGAAGTTGCCAGAGATGCCGAGTGGCGTGGGGCACAAGTCTTATGGGGACAAACGCAAGATACGGAAACCTCGGACGCTCATGCGCTTTTGTTGAATGCCCTTAATGAAGGTTTATCCTCTTTGCGTGTTAGCCAATTTAGTGCATTAACCGAAAAACTCTGGCTGCAAGTGCTCAAACCGCTGATGCCAAATTTGGAGAAATATCGCCCCAACTTAGATGCTGCACCGTCGCTTGAGCCGGAGCAGGAACGCGCACGTCTGGCAGAAGCCATGACAACTTTTGTCAGTAACTGGGGAGAGATTACCCCGCTGCTTTTATTGCTCGAAGATCTGCACTGGGCAGATGAAGAGACCCTCCGCTTTTTGCCGGCATTGGCAGATCGTTTAAGAAAACACGCCGTTTTGGTCATTGGCACTTATCGCGGTGCTGAGGTCCGCTCGCTGCCTGTTAAATGGGAGCAATTTCAGGGTCTGGATCGTTCCGCGCTGCTTGAGAAAAAGACACTCTCCGGGCTGGATGCAGCGTCCACCAGCGAATTAATCCAGCGCAGCCTCGACCTCCCACAATCGGCACCTACTTTTGAGAAACGTATCTATCAGGAAACGGATGGAAATCCGCTTTTTATTCTCGAAGTTTTGCGCACCTTACAAGATGAAGGTGTGCTGACCCAAAGCGAAACGGGGGCGTGGCGCACGCCCTGGGATGATAGCACCGCCGATTACGCAGAATTACCTTTGCCGCGCATGGTCGAAGAGCTAATTGCCCGCCGTCTGGAGCGATTGCCCGACGATTCTCGACAGGTTCTAAATATCGCCGCTATTTTGGGGGCAGAGGTTGATTTTCCGTTACTTTCTGCGCTTTGCGAGTTGAGTACCAAAGACCTGCTGAACGCGACCAGAGATTTGGTCACCCGTCAGTTGCTGATCGAGATGGCAGATGGGTACCGTTTTAGCCACAATAAAACGCATCAAGTTACGCGCAATAAAATGGATGAAAAACTGCGTACCGCTCTCCACCGAAACGTGATACTGACCATTGAGCAGCAACGCCCTGATAAAATTGCCGCACTAGCGCATCATGCGACGCAAGGGCAGCTTTGGGCAGAGGCTATTCACTATCATCAACAGGCAGCGCAACAGGCAGATAGTGCCCATGCCTATATAACTTCTTTATCTCATTATGAGCAAGCACTAGGTCTTGTAGCGTTTTTAGATTTTTCTTCATCGCTGCATTTCGACTTGTTGGCTGGGCACGAAAAAACTTCATCTTTGCTCGGAAAACGTGAAGAACAAGCCAATGATCTTGAAAAAATGCAGATGATCGCCGAGAAAGATACCGAGAAACGATATCGGGTTGCTTTGGGAAAAGCCAAGTATTTGGGGCAAATAAATCAATACGCAGCATCACAAACTGCGGCAAAAGAGGCTTTGAAGCTTGGGAAAAAACTTAAGGATAAAGAAAAACAATCTGCTGCTTTGGGCGCGTTAGGCATGGCTCTTGTCTGGCAAGGGCAAACGGAAGATAGTCTTCCGCCGCTTCAAGATGCGATCACACTGGCGATAGAAAGTGAGAACCAAAAAGAAGAGGCGCAATACCGCCGCTCTTTGGGTAGTGCCTTGCTTGGCATCCGTGACTACGAAAGAGCAGAAAAAGAATTGAAAGCTGCTTTAAGCTTGGCAGAGCAACAGAATGATCTTTTAGAGCAAGCTGAAGTCTATAACCTGCTTGGTATTATTCAGATGGAGCGCGGGGAGTCGGCTTCAGGAAAAGCCTTTTATGAAGAAGCCTTAAACGATTGCCGTGAAATTGGTTATCTTTATGGAGAAGGGCGTGCCCTAACCAATTTGGGGAATTTATATTATTTTCAGGGAGAGCTCGATAAAACCCTGGCGTTTTACGATCAAGCGATTGTTGTTTTTGCGAAGCTGGGAGAGAAGCGAGGCGAGGTACAAGTGCGTTTAAACCGCGCTTCGATCTCGTTGAATGTTTTGGGCAACTCATCGCAAGTGCGCGAAGATGCTCTTTTTTCGTTGGATTATGCAGAAGAAGTTAACGACCCGATCAGCAAGGGGCAGGCACTAACCTTATTAGCTGAGTCTGAGCGACAAAGCGGTGAGCGAGAAGCTGCCCGCCAGCATTTGGAAGAGGGAATTGTGGTGATGGAAGCCGCAGGAGACCAATGGTTACTCGCGCAGGAATATCGAGGCTTGGCACTTTTGGATATTTTGGAAAAGAAATCAGGCCAAGCCTTGGAGAATTTGGAACGCGCCCTCGCAATTTGCAAGGAACTGGGTATGGCAAATCTAATCCCTCCGATGATCGCGTTGCGGGGATTGGCATTTCTCCAAGAAAATCGCCTGGACGAGGCGCTGGAAGCAACAAGTACAGCGATGAAAGAGATAAAGCCTGATATTGAACAGGTTTATCTACTTCCTTATTGGCATTCACAGGTCTTAGCTGCATTGGGGCGACATGAGGAAGAAGAACTCGCAATCGAAGAATCATATAATTTACTTAAAAAATCCTTATCAGGACTTCCTGCTGAATTGCAGGAAATTAGTCTTGAGCAGGTTCAAGATCATCGCGCTATTCTTAGTGCTTGGGAGCGTATCCAGCCAACGTGTATTTATGTCGACTTGAATAAAGCTGGGGAGAGCAACGAGACAGTTGAAATAAAATGGACGATCAGCCTGCCGGGAGATGCTCGCATTAAGGGCAAGGTTGCTCGGCGACATCATCGTCTTTTGCGGCTACTTGAAGAGGCAGAAAAAGAAGGGGCAATAGCGAGCCATCAAAAATTGGCAGATGCTCTGGGTGTAGGGCTGCGTACGATTGAGAGGGATATGGCTACAATACTTTCATAAAGAAAAGTGGCGGGTATTTTTTCTAAGAATTGTTTTTCCTGAGATATTTTCAAGAGAGCTATGCGATAAGCTGATACTGAATTCGTATCAGCTTTTTGATTCTCTTTGCAAAGGAGATTGCATTGTCATCTGAAAATCATCTGTCTTCACGAGAGGCCTTTGTTATTCGTCTATGGAAAGTGGATGAAGACCAAAGAGGCTGGCGTGGGCAAATACAACATGTTAGAACGGGTTCTATAACCCATATTCAGGAAATTGATGATCTTAAAAAGTATTTTAAAGAGTATATAGAAGACGAAGAAGCCGAAAAAGCAGGTCTTAAATAGAAAAAGGTATAGAAAATGAACAGACAAAGAATTTTATTATTGCTTATGGTTATTGCATTGCTCGTTATTTCGTGCTCAATTCCTTCTGTGCAGTTGGATGGTGCTCAGGCTACTTCTATAGCCAAAACTGTAGAAGCGGTGTCGAGGGGCGAGGTCGGCACTCCGCATCCCAATAATGCACCTGGTATCCGGCCGGCAGGAGCGGGTGATGGGCAGAGCCAGCGTCCAACCCCGACCACGATCCCGACAAAGTCGGCGCCCACTGCAGGAGCGAACTCAGCTCCACAATCTCAATCGTTGAGCCTTGATAATCTTAATTTCTTCCCGTCGAATACGGTTTATTATGGGAATTGTTCCGCAGGGGAGGAGACTTCACTTCATGTTGAGACGGCTGTATCCCCGCTTGATCAGGTGAAAGAAGTTTTGCTTTGGTTCGATATTTCTGATCCAACTGGCATTGCCTATACTGGCTCGGTATCGATGTGGCAACTCGGAATTGGTGATTATGCAGGCGATATTGACATTGGTCAGATTGCGCTAAATGCGATGGTTGACCGCGATGGCTCAGTCACCTTTTGGGTGGAAGTTGTAGATAAAAATAATGCCAGTATTCACAGCAATGCTTATAGTGCGAGTATTTGGTATTGCGGTGGCGGCGTACTTGGACCGCCCCCTGAAGATGTGGCGCTTCTTTCTTTTAAAGGTCCGATGAGCGCAAATGCCGGGGATATGATCATGCTCGAATGGGAAGTTTTGAACGCTTGCAAGGTGTTTTTGAACGGCGATGAAGTCGCTACCCATGTAGGCTCCTACGATTACGCTATTCCTTCACATTGGGGCGGGCAGGATTACAGATTTACGCTGACCGCTTGGGGTAATAGCTGTGACAACAGTTCAGAGGTTAGTGCCAACCATGATATGTGGGTTGAGACTATCCAAACAACTGTTTCAAAAGGTTCTGGAGATCTCTACGACTCATATAGCCTGGATTTTGGTGATGGTAATGGTGATGATATCATCTTTGACCATCGCTCAGACGGCACTGTTTTATATACAGTTTGGGGCTCAGAGTTAAAATCATATGGAAACTGGGAACCGAGCAGCGTTGCAGAATGTGTTTCTGAGCTGAATGCTAGTTCGTTTACAGAGGTCCATATTAACGTTGATCAATTCATCTGCTACAAAACAGGTTCAGGGAACTATGGTTATTTGGAGATTAAGGGGTTGTTCCTTGATCTTGGTGACAGAACGAATTCTTATGTGGGTGTTTCATACTATACAGAGTTAGCACCGTAAACACCCTACTTCTTTCACGATGCGTAAAACGGTGAAAACGCACACCTTAAACGGTTGATGTCGCACAGTCAGCGGAGGAGAGAAGACTGGCGAAGGAATTGTACTCTAAGTGTTCGGCATACTCCGTTTTGCCCTGAGTTTTCGT
>Ga0233437_1000779_pt1 | contig 66786 bp, 72 predicted proteins | sample SI_122_August201_FD_182714 | JGI IMG/M metagenome (GOLD analysis project Ga0233437, IMG submission 182714) | Seawater microbial communities from Saanich Inlet, British Columbia, Canada - SI_122_August2016_200_MG | ecosystem: Environmental > Aquatic > Marine > Inlet | place: Canada: British...
GAGATCCCCGAATTTACTGGGAAAAACGCTTCTGCACAAAAAGCTAGACGCGGACGAGTAATTGGCAGACGCGGAGAAGCAAGAAAAGAAATTGAGAAAAAAACTAATTCGTTTATTAGTGTTCATGGCAAAACAGTTGCAATAATTGCTAAAGTAGCCGATTTAGAAAAAGCTATTGAAGCAGTAAAAATACTATTACAAGGCTCTAGCCACGAAACCATGGAAAACTTTTTAGAAAGAAAAGGTAAGACACGATTTGAGTTATAGTCATAGAAACAAATAAAATAAGAAAGAAGCTAATTATATTATGCCTAATAATTCAAATGTATTAAAACACAGAACGCCTATTGAATTCAAAGTTAAAGTTGGCCCAAATTATTTAGCTACACTGCCACATTTCAATAAAGCTATTGATTTCTTAAGGATACATCTGCACAATGAACCCAGCCATAATATGTTTCATGCACTGGAAGTGGCAAGAATTGCTGTGGAACGAGCAGTAAAGGAAAGAAAATCAAAAGAAGTTCAAATGCAAGCCGCACTAGCTGGTTTGTTTCATGATGCGGTAAGAAGTAGTCAAGAAGTTTCTGATAAAGCAGGAGAAAAAGAATCCACACGTCGACTGATTGAATTCTGCAAACAACAAAGAATATCTCCATCACAACGAGCACCGATAGTTTCCGCGTTAAACAAAAACAAACGTGGTAAAACAACTCTAGCAAATAGATCAAAAGATATTTCGGCATATTTAGAATATGCGGACTTTGTACATTTTCTATCTGGATCACGAATATTTAGTTTTGTTATCGAAAATCAAGAAATTAGAAATTTATCCATCGAAAAGATCGAAGCACTTTACCGTAAAAAATTTTCTGAAAAACTTGCAGCACTTCCGCAAAGAACAAAACGTTGGCTCGCCAAATTAGCATTTGTGGGCACACAAGGAAAATCAAGTAATCCTCTAGATTTAACTACTCCTGCATTTGAAAATGCAAAAAGGATTGAGTCAACATGTGCTAGAACACAACCCAAAAGTTTCACACATAGAAATGCCCTATTTAGCAATTTGAGCATAGGCTTGAGTCTAAAAGAAGCACAAGCGATAGCCCGAAATCAACTTGCTCGAGAAATTACCAAAACAAAAGCAACAAAAAGGCCTTTAAGAAACAAATCACGACAACGGCGTTGAAATCACAAAAGGGTTTATATAATATTAGTTATTCATTTTTATCAATAGGTGAGCAATTGGCTAAAGAAGAAGGTAAACATATTTCCCACGCAGAAGCTACTAAAGCTTTGGAAACTGAAACCAAGAAGATGGATCAGGAATTCAAAGAACACTCTGTAGCAGAATTCTTTAAGAAAAATAAGCAAATGCTTGGTTTCTACGGAAAAGTTAGAACACTTACCATGGTTATACACGAATATGTAACTAATTCTCTTGACGCTTGTGAAGAAACAGGAATCCTACCAAATATTGATGTAAAAATAGATGAACTAGGAAAAGAGTATTATGAAGTAATGGTAAAAGACAATGGGCCAGGAATCGGACAAGACAATATTGGAAAAGCATTTGGAAAATTATTAGCAGGAACCAAGTTCCACAGACTTATTCAGTCAAGAGGACAACAAGGAATTGGTTGTAGTGGTTGTACTATGCTATCCCAAATGACTACTGGAAAAGCATCTAAAATTATTACTGGTCGGAAAGGAAAAAAAGCGGTTTCTCTTGAAATCACTATTGATCCAAAATCAAACGAACCAAAAATGACTAATATAAAAGAAATCGACAAAGCATTTGAAGGAACTGCAGTACAATCAAAATTCAAAGACGTTTTGTACCGCGATAGTGAACAAGGCCCATTAGAATACTTACGAAGAACTGCAATTGCTAATCCACACGCGCAAATATCTTTTCGTGATCCGCAAGGACAAAAAATTACTTTTAAGAGAACAATAAATAAGATTCCTGAATTACCAAGAGAAGTAAAACCGCATCCAAAAGGAGTTACGGTTGACGAAATCATTACGCTAGTAAAAGTTACTAAGGCTAGAACTGTTCAAAGTTTTATTTCAAATGATTTTGATCGAACAGGAGCAAAATCAATTAGCGAGTTGAAAAAGAGAGTTACTTTTGATTTAAACAAAGATCCTAAAAAAATTACTTGGGAAGAATCAGAAGAAATAATCAAGGCATTCAAAGACATTGATTTTATTGCTCCAACAACTGATGCGCTAAGACCGATTGGTGAAGACCAAATTTCAAAATCATTACATAGTATTGTAAAACCAGAATTTTTAACTGTTTTAACAAGAAGACCAAGTGTTTATGCGGGCGGATTTCCATTCCAAGTAGAAATTGCTATTGCTTATGGTGGAGATGCTGGAAGAAAGATTACTGGTGAAGGACGCAAAATGGAAATAATGCGTTTTGCTAATAGAGTACCCTTACCATTTGACGCAGGTAACTGTGCTTTGACACATGCTGTTCAAAGTATTGAATGGAAAAGATACAATATTCGTGATGCAGAGAACTCTCCAGTAACAGTTTTTATTAATTTTATTTCGGTTCACATACCTTACACTGGAGCAGGAAAACAAAGTGTTGCAGATGAAGACGAAGTTTTAGAAGAAGTTCGATTAGCTTTGATGAGTACTGGTCGACGCGCAGGAATATTTATTTCTCATAAAAGAAAAGAAGCAGAGAACCAAATGAAGAGAAAAATGTTTTACAAGTACATTCCAGAAATTGCTAAAGCATTAAAAGAAATTACCAAGGTTAGCGAAGACGATATGAAAAAACGACTTGAAAAATTAGTTCTTGAAAAATTAAAACTTGACGAAGCAAAAGACGCTGAAGAAATGAAGAGAATGCAAGACAAGATGGACAAAGACTCAAAAAGTAGCGTTGGAGACGGAAACGGCAAAAAAGCTAAAACAAAAAAGAAGAAGGGGAAAAAGTAGGTGATTTTATATGGCAACAAAGAGTAGTGGAAAAATGAAGAAGCCAAAAACTAATATTAAGTCAAGAGATACTGTTACCTCAAAAGAAATTGCTGCACGAATTAAGAAAAGCGCTGAAGCAATGGTAAAAGAAATCAAAGCACATAAAGATCCTAGTTTTACTACTCAACAAAGAGGAAAAAGCAATGTTGTTTGGGATGAGAAAAAAGGTTATCTTGGTCTTGGAGACAAAAGAATCACTAGAAACTTTTTGAACGTTGCACACGCAAGAAAGTTCATGCAAACTTCTTTGATTATGGCTAAAACACAAGATTATTTATTACATAATAAGACTGCGAGTATTCGTGAAATTTATTACGAGTTAAAACACACTATTGAAGGAACAAAAGAAAATACTTTTGAAGGGCAAGATGAATCCGACCCAACAATTGTTGATCTAGAACACTCAGTTAATACTATTCGAGAGAAATTGAATTTACACGCTAACCCAAAAGGAACTTTGTATGGAAATATTACTCTAAAAGACAAGATGCACAACAACGACAAATTCAATGCTTCAAAACTTGGTCGTGGTGGTTGGAGTATCATGTCAAGAATCGAACCGGAAGAAATCGAGATAATCGAATCTGACGCAGAGTACTTGTTAGTTGTTGAGACCGAAGCTATGTTTGAGAGACTAATAGAAGAAGGTTTTCCAAAAGACAATAAGTGTTTGTTAATTGGTGTTGGAGGACAAGCTGCTCGTGGAGCTAGACGATTAATTCACAGAGTACACACCGAACTTGATTTACCAACTTATGTGTTTACAGACGGAGACCCTTATGGATGGTATATTTACTCTGTAATCAAACAAGGTTCAATGGCTTTGGCCGCACACTCTGAATTCATGTCTATTCCAAAAGCACAGTACATTGGAATGACTCTTGACGATGTTAAAACTTATAAATTAGAAAATGTAACCGAGCAAATGAAAGACGGAGACATTAAACGAGCAAAAGAAATGATGGCTTATCCTTGGTTCCAAAATAAAGCTTGGCAAGCACAACTACAAAAAGCTCTAAAAGAAAAAATTAGAATCGAACAACAAGCACTTGCAAACAGAAAATTAGATTTCGTTGCAACTACTTATTTGCCTGAAAAAATTAGAAACAAAGACTTTTTGCCTTAGAATTATTTCTTTTTCTTAGGCTTTCTTGGTTGTTGAACATACTCGCCCTCGTTTCTAATAACATTTTCAACAAAAGTAGCTTTTATGCTTCCAAGCGGATGTCTTCTTGAACTAATTTCTGCTTCAACCTTGCGATACAAATCTATTTTACGCGCAGGAACAAATCCCGCAGCCATAACTTCTTGGTAAACTTGCCAAACAAGATTTGATTTGCGTTGATTTAATTTAACTTGATTTGCAGCTCTAGCCCTTGCTGATTTAAGTGCTGCAGCTGTATTCCCTCTAGCCGTGCGTTTTAACGGTGGCAATACATGACCTAAGCCACCTGCACCTTTTGCAAGTTTTGTCGCCTCGTGATGAGGTATAATCCCTTTTCTTACAGCCATAATAAACTAGTCTTATCTTCAAATAAAAACTTATTCTTTTAGCAACACACTTTCCGCTTTCTCAACTTCGCCTTGTGAAAGCAATTCAAAGATTCTTCTCGTGTCAAAACCTTCTAGATTAGCTTCTTCTACATTCTTTTCTAATATATCTATTCCTAGTTCAATAACACCTTTCTTTTCTTTTTGTAATTCTTTTAACTCACTAATCTTTTTCTTAAACGCACTCAATTCAAAGTTTTTTGTAACCGAGAAAATAGCTTTGTCTTCGGGTAACGAAAAAGAAATGTCTTTTTGTGCAAATCCTTTTGCAATTGTTCCGACTAGTTTTAATCTCACAAGCGGTTTTAGTTTTTGTTCTAGTGGAATCGACGCGATTACTTCGTTTACTTTTGCAATAATCGCTTCAGGTTTTGCATCATCAAACTTTAATTTATTATAAAATAATTTTCGTTGCTCCGCAAATGGAATAAACTCTAGTTCCTTTGTTTTTGTGTCAAAAATAAATACTCCTTTTTCTTTTTCTCCTTCTAGTTTTTTCATTTGAGTGAAAATACTCGAACCAGTTAACAAAAATCGTTTATCTCCTATTTTTTGTTCGTTAGTCCAATGCAAGTGACCATTGATAATCAAATCAAAACCTTCTGGCAAGTCAGCTAGCGAGAGTGTTGCTATTGCATCGTCTTCAAAAGGCAAGAATTCTTTGAAAGACTGGTGTAACAAAAGCAAATTGGCCGTATTTGGAATTGGTTTTGGATTATATTTTTGTAATACTTGTAAAGCCATCTTTTCGGGTACGCCTCCAAGACCGTGAATACAAACTTTTTCTCCATTTTTTTCTAGTTCTACATATCCTGCGTGTAAATGCAATAAACAATTCGCTTCTTCTAAAACATCTAGTGCGTTTGAGAAATCTTTTCCTCTATGTTCGTGTGTACCATGAATAGCAATGATTGGAATCCCTTTTACTTCTACTTCTTTTTCTTTATTAATTTCTTTTTTAGTTAGGTTTGATAGTCTTGAATCATTTTTATTAAAACACTCCATTGTTTTATGCCAAACTTCTTGTGTGGGGGTCGAATGATCAAATAAATCTCCTGCGTGCAAAATATAGTCAACACTCTTGTCTTTGAAGATCTTAATAGATTCGTCAAAACGATTAAATGCTTCTTCGTATCGATCAAGCGAACCAAAACCTAGGTGCGAATCTGAGAATATTCCTAATAGCATAATAAGTAGATGTTAGAAAAGAGTTTTATTGCTTTGTAGAGGTCAATGCCAGTAAACGGCGATTAGACTAAACTAAACAGATGAGCGGAGCAAAGGTTTTTTCATTTACCAAATCATCTATCTTTGATCTTTCTCCAAGCATAGTTGAATCAGAAAAAATCGCGTTGATTTTGTCGTTTCTTTTTAATTTTGCTATTTCTTCTAAAGTAATCTTTTGTATTTTTTCCATTGCATTAAATTCTTCTAAAGGTAAATCAAAGTCCGCGATTAGTTTTACGCGACAACCTGTTCGCAATAACTTTTTTGCTAGTTTCTCAGAGTTTGTTTTGTTTTTTCCTATTAGCACTATTGTTCCTTGTGCTCCAACCGGCATTCCTTTTGCACCCGGAATCGAATCAAAATAATAGAATGCTTGTTTTTCAAATACAAGTGCATTTATTTGTGTCTTTGGAGCAGACAAATTTACTTTTACAGAAAAATTATCTAGTATCTTTGAACCAGCTTTCATTTCCACGTCTCTTGATTTGATACCTTTGTTAAAACTCTTGCACCTAACTGCAAAAGTGTCTTTGATAATTCCTTTGCACAATAATACACACGTTTCACACACAGTTTCTAATTCTGTAGAATCATTTCTTTGTGCTTCGATTAACGCAAATACTCCAAAACAATTTTTTAATGTTTCAATTACTTTCTTTGTTTCTTCTGTTTCGATAAATATTCTAGCAGACCGAAAAAACACATTTGAAAAAGCTATTTTGTTTGCTTTTAAGTATTTTATGATATTTTCTTTTGCAATTGCTTCTAGTCTTTCCTTTACCTTAGCGCTCTTCAGAGAAATTTCTGGTGCAAGAACACATATCACAGTATTTGCTTTGAACATAAAAAACTCTTCAATAGTTGCTTTTTTAAACAAAATGCATTCCAATTTTTCTAGTAACGTAACAAGGCCATATTTAGTATTAATGGGCTACCGAAGGTGCCCAGATTATCGCGAAATCTTTTTCGCGCAGGGGTGGCAGAACGGTTATGCACTCCCCTGCAGAGGGAGTTAAGAGGGTTCGACTCCCTTCCCTTGCTTTTTCTTATACCATAAAAGAAGCTTTTTAAAGCTTTCAGTGGGCATATTCTTTATATTAGCTTGTTATTGGTGAGAATAAGCGCAAGAAACTAAATGTGATTTAAATGGGATTAAGACCTGGAAGATGTTATAGAAATTCAAAAAAACCAACGAAAGGTAACTCTCGTGGCGGACGAGGACATAAAAATGACCACAAACAAAAAAGAACATACACTAGAACTGCTGTAAAGGTTCCTCGTAAAAACTTTATTGGTGCAACACCCGCTCTAAGAATTAGACAATTTAACATGGGTAACCCTAAATTAAAATACAATGTTATTGCAGATTTAAAAGTTCGAGAAGGATTTGATTTACGAGACAACGCAATTGAAAGTGCAAGAATGGCTATTAACAGACATTTAGTAAAGACACTTGGAAAAGACGGTTTCTTCATGAAAGTTCGAGTATACCCAAGTAATATTTTAAGAGAAAACAAAGCCGCTCAAGGAGCCGGAGCAGATCGTGTTTCACAAGGAATGAGTATGTCATTTGGAAAACCAATTGGTAGAGCTTCTAGACTACGAGCAAACCAAGTTGTTTACAGTGTTCTTTGTATGAAAGGACAAGAAACTGATGTCCGCGATGGTTTAATGAGAGCAAAATCAAGATTCCCTTCTGACGTATTTGTTGTATTCCACGAAGATGTAGAAAGTATCGGAACAAAACCAACTAAAAAGATTCGCGAAGTTAAAGTTGAACCAACTGCAGAACAAAAGAAAGCTGAAGAAGCAAAAGAAGGCGAAACTAAAGACGGTGAAAAGAAAGACGAGAAAACTGATGACAAAGCTGGCGAAGATAAAAAAGAAGATAGCAAAGATGACAAAAAAGATGAGAAGAAAAAGTAATTTCTTTTCAAATCTTTTTTTTTTGAAGAAAAGTGTCCTAGAAAACGTGTGTTTTTATTTTTCTTTTGCAGTGTTCCAAAGCATATCAAAGTATGCTCTAAAAGAATTAGCTAGTTTTTCGTTTTCAAGAACAAATGCTGTTGGCACTTCGTCCCAAAGCGCAATTAGTACTCTGTCAGCATAAACATTGATTACTGCTGGTGTTGAAAATTCTTTTGGAATGAAACGAACTTTACTAAGCTTTTCTTTTTTTCGATCTTTTCCAATCGTGTCTTTGAATTCTTCATTTACAAGTACACGCGTAGTGATATTTTGTAACACTCTTTTTTGATGCATCTTCGCAATAAATCTTCTAAACCTTTGCGACACATCTGAAAGAGGACTAACTGAAAAGATTAGATAATCTCTTGAGTCTCGCCCTTTCAAAAGAGAATCAAATGCACTCCGCATTCCGTTCCAACCTTCAAAAATCTTTGCAGACTCTCTTTTCTCAGTCGAATCGGTTTTAGCATATAGTAAAGGAATTATTTCTTCAACCTTCTTTGTTTGTTCTTGTATTTTTTGTTCTTTAGCTTTTAAATAATCAAGTAACCTATCGGGCGAACCAGCTTCAAACACTTTTCTATTATTCTTAGTAATATGTGCAACCAAACCCTTGGCAATTAATTGATCTAAACAAAAATAAATAGTTGATTTTTGTAAACCAGTCTTTTCTATAATCTTTCCTGTTGTCGTAGCACCAATTTGTAACAAAGCTAAGTAGACTTTTACCTCACCTTTTGTCAAACCAATGTTCTCAAGGAACTGTTCGTTAACGTCTTCTGCCATTAAACAACAATACGACAAAAGCAATATAAAGTAGTCTAGTTACTGGAATACTCTTTATTAATAACTTTAAATGCAGCAATTAGTTCAGAATAAGGGGTGAGCATATGCACAAAGAAAACGAAATTTTAATAACAATAATTGCCGCAGTTTTGATAATAGCTTTATTATTATTCTTAGGTTGTACAAATACAACGACAGAAACAAATGTTTCAGTAAGACTACCAATTCCTGTTGTAGAAGCAGGACAAACACCATTCTACGTTGCCAATGATCTAGGCTTTTATGAGGTAGAAGGATTAAATGTTATTTTTAATCTTGGTTCGCAAGAACTAAATCCAGTTAGTATGGTTACTCTTGGAACAGATGATTTTGGCGTTCTTGGTGGCCCAGACACATTAGTTGTTGCAAGAGATAAAGACAAACCACTAAAAGCAATAGCCGTATTACATGAGAACTCAAACTTCCCAGTAATACTAACATTAAAAGATTCAGGGATAGAAACCCTCAAAGATTTAGATGAGAAAAAAGTTGGTTTTTTCTATGGACATATCTCAACAGATATTCTAAGAGCTCTATTTAACAAAGAGAGTATAGCTGTTCAAGAAGTTGATGTGGGTTTTGATTACTCACAACTGCTTTCAAAAAGTATTGATGCGCAGTGGGCGTTTAGACAAACTGCCGGAATCACTTTGCCTTCAAAAGGAGTTAAACTAAATGTAATTCAGCCTGCAGACTATGGAATCAATAGTCATGGGTACACAATTTTTGTAAGAGAAGAGTTCATTACAAAAAACCCAGAAATAATTGAAAAGTTTTTAAGAGCAACGCTAAAAGGAGTTCGATATAGTGCCAAACATCCAGAAAAATCAATAGATATCCTACTCAAATATGATTCAAAGTTAGACAAAGATACCGAATTACAACGACTAGCCGTTTACAACTTGGCAACTTCAACAAAGCCATATGGAAAAATGACTTATGACATGTTTGATGAAACAATGCAAAGACTACTTGACGAAAAAGTAATTTCAAAGTCAATTGATGCGAAAGACTTGTTTGACAATTCGTTTGTCAAAAATATCCAGGTGGCTAATTGATAAAAGTCAATAACCTTTCCAAAGACTTTGTTGGAAAAGAAAAATTGTCTGTGTTAAAAGACATAGACTTGCAAATAGATGAAGGCGATTTTGTTGCAATCATTGGTCCAAGTGGTTGTGGCAAAACAACTTTGTTAAATATTATTGGTGCGCTTGAGAGTTCAACCAAAGGAACCATTAGTTTTGATGACGCAAGCCCCGAATTTGGTTTTGTTTTTCAAACCCCTGCATTACTTGATTGGAGGACTGTTGAAGAAAACATTTGTTTACCCTTAGAAATAAAAGAGAAAAACAAAAAAGTTACTGAACTATTACATTTAGTTGGTTTAACTAATTTTTCCGAGTACTACCCCGAACAATTATCCGGAGGAATGCAACAAAAAACAGCTATTGCAAGAGCACTAGTCTTTGATCCCGATGTTTTGTTAATGGACGAACCATTTTCTTCGCTTGACGAGTTTACTCGCGAACAATTAACACTTGACTTACAAAAGATTTGGATGCGAACAAAAAAGACCGTGTTATTTGTTACACATAACGTTGAAGAAGCAGTTTTTCTAGCAGACAAGGTAATTGTTCTATCAGATATTCCTGCTAGAATCAAAAGAGTTATAGAAATCGATATTGGACGACCAAGAAAAACGTCGATTAAGAGTCGTGAAGTGTTTAGGGGGTATGTTAAATGGATAAAAGAAATATTGAAACAATAAAGACATATATTCTAGCACCAATAACCCTGAGTATATTCATTTTGTTTTGGGAGATAATTGCAAATCTAAAACTAGTTGACGCATTAATCCTACCTTCTCCTAGTAGCATAATGCTAGCATTCATACAAAACTTTGCAGAATTATCATTTCACTTAGGCATAACTGCTTTTGAATCCATTCTTGGTTTTGGCGTAGGGGTTATCGGAGCATTTTTGTTTGCTATTTTATTCATTTATTCAAAAGACGTAAAATCTGCTTTTTTGCCTTTCGCAGTTGCCCTAAAAGCAACTCCACTAGTTGCTTTAGCTCCACTAGTTATTTTGTGGTTTGGAAATGATATTCACTCAAAAATTGTCATGGGCGCAATGGTTGCTTTTTTCCCAGTATTAATTAATTCTCTTGACGGAATGGGTTCGGTTCAAAAAGAACAACTAAACTTAATGAAATCTTATTCTGCTACAAGATTACAAACTCTTCTCAAACTAAGAATTCCTAATTCGATGCCTTTTATTATTTCTTCGCTAAAAGTTGCTTCTACACTCGCAATTGTTGGAGTAGTAATCGGAGAATTCACTGGAGCTACAAGCGGTCTAGGTTACATAATAATTAATTCATTGTATTATTTGGAAACTCCATTGATGTTTGCAGCAATTATCTTGATCTCTTTGTGGGGAATATTGTTTTACGGAGTAATTGTTCTAATTGAAAACCAATTTAACAAAACAACATATTATCGAGAAGAACAATAATCACAATAATTTCAATCCGTTAGGAACTTTTCGTTCTGGAGAAATAAATACAACTTCTTTGCCACTCAAATAAACTCCGGTTATTAAACATTCTGACATAAAATTAGCTATTTGCTTTTCCTTAAAGTTTACCACCCCAAGAATTTGTTTTCCGATTAAATCTTCTTTTGAATACAAAGCAGTGAGCTGCGCACTTGACTTTCTTATTCCTATTTCTGGGCCAAAATCAATTGTTATCTTATAAGAAGGGTTTCTAGCCTCGGGAAAATCATCTACTTCAAGAATAGTCCCTACGCGTATTTCAACTTTCTCAAATTCTTTCCAACTAATTTCTTTCATAACCAAATTTGCTTGCAAAAGCTTTTTATTCACTAGTAACTTTCTTTTATCATGGTAAATATCTTATGGTTTAATGAAGTGGCAATGGATAACGTTGCACAAGTAGGAGGAAAAGGAGCATCTTTGGGAGAAATGGTTCAAAACAAATTTCCTGTTCCAAATGGTTTTGTTGTTACTAGCGAAGCATACTTTAATTTTGTAAAAAGTACGGGAATCCAACAACAAATCATACAAAAAATTGATGCTATTGACGTTGAAAGCACTGCAGTACTTGAAAATGTAGCAAAAGAAGTTAGATTGTTAATTAGAAGAACACCAATGCCTTATGAAGTAAAACTAGAAATAATTACTAATTATCAAAGATTAAATCAAGAAGAAAATGATAGTGCCGCAACACTAGTTGCTGTTCGCAGTAGTGCTACTGCAGAAGATTTACCCGACGCTAGTTTTGCAGGACAACAAGAAACTTATCTAAACATAATGGGTAACGAAGAACTCTTACAAGCCGTACAAAAATGCTGGGCGTCTTTGTTTACTGCAAGAGCAGTTTATTATCGAAAAAAACAAGGTTTTGACACCGAAAGCGTTGGCCTTTGTGCAGTAATACAAAAAATGGTTCAAAGTGAAGTAAGCGGAGTAATGTTTACTGCTGACCCTACGGGAGACGAAACAAAAATAATTATTGAAGCGGGTTTTGGTTTAGGAGAAACCGTTGTAAGCGGTTCGATTACGCCAGATAATTACGTTGTTAGCAAAGAAACACTTGCACTTGAAAACAAAAAAATAAATCACCAAACCTTTATGCTTGTTCGTGACTCGGGAAAGAACACAGAAATTAATTTAGGCGAAAGTAAAGCAAATTTACAAAAACTTAGTGACGACAAAATCGTTGCTTTAGCCAAAATAGGTAAGCGAATCGAAGAACATTACGCTAAACCCATGGACGTAGAATGGGCAATGGAAAAAGACGAACTTTATATCGTACAAGCAAGACCAATCACTACGCTAAAAGCAAAAGAAGTTAGTGTAGAAGACGCTAAAGAAGAAGAAGCCGAGAAAGAACAATTACAAGAAAAAGAAGATTCAGGAGAACAAGCATTATTAACCGGGTTATCTGCTTCGCCAGGAATTATTACAGGTATTGTAAAAGTTGTTCCAAGCATTGATGATATTGTAAAAGTTAATAGCGGAGATATTTTAGTAACAAAAATGACTTCTCCCTCATGGGTACCTGTAATGAAAAAAGCTGCAGGAATTATTACTGATGAGGGTGGACGAACATGCCACGCAGCAATCGTTTCACGAGAACTAGGTATTCCTTGTATCGTAGGAACTAGTAGAGCGACAATTGACTTAAAAGACGGACAAGAAGTTACGCTAGATGGTTATAACGGAAAAGTTTTTGGTGGAAAAACAAAAATCGAACACGAAGAAAAAGTAATTGAAGTGTTAAAAGACAATGAAATAGACAAAATCGAAAAAATGCTTGAAAGAGAAATCGAATTAAAAACAGTTGCTCCAAAAGTAAAAGACAAAGTAATAGCTGTTGAAAAAGAATTTGGTAAAAAGCGATTTAGCGACATGACAACTGAAGAAAAGGAAAAAGAAGAAAAAGAAATCCTAGATATTCTAAAAGACCTAGGTGTTAAAGTAAAAGTAAATGTTGCACTGCCAGATGCCGCAGAAAAAGCTGCTGCAACAAATGCTGCGGGCGTTGGATTACTACGAGCAGAACACATGATTACATCTAGTGGAATGCATCCTGCTGAATTCATTAGACAAGGCAAAGAAGTTGAATTAAAAAACAAAGTAAAAGAAGGGATTAAACTAGTTGCAGAGAAATTTGAGGGGCCAGTTTGGTTTAGAACTTTTGATGCACGTAGCGATGAGTTTCGTGAGCTTGCTGGCGGAGAAAAAGAACTTAACGAAGACAATCCAATGCTTGGTTGGCACGGGATTAGACGAGATGTTGAAAGCCCAGCAATGTTTCGCGCACAATTACTTGCCATTAAAGAATTAAGACAAAGTGGCCTAAAGAATGTAGGCATAATGCTTCCATTTGTACAATCAATAGAAGAAATAATGAAAGCAAAAGACTTGGCAAAAGAAGTTGGTTTACAAAGCGAAGTTGATTTTGGAGTAATGATTGAAACACCTGCTTCAGTTTGGATAATTGACGAGATTATTCCTTTAGTTAAATTCATTTCGTTTGGAACAAACGATTTAACACAATTAACACTTGGAATGGATCGAAATAACGAGAAAGTACAAAAAGACTTTACTGAATTACACCCTGCAGTTCTACGAGAAATGGAATATGTAATAAAGAAATGTAAGAAAGCTGGAGTTATCACAAGTATTTGTGGTCAAGCTGCTAGTAATCCAGAAATGGTTAAAAAATTAGTTTGGTTTGGAATCGATAGCGTTAGTGCTAACATCGACGCAGTCGAAAACATTCGAAACATTGTAATGCTAGAAGAAAAGAAAAGCATTCTTGACGCAGTAAAAAACTCTGAACACAAATCTTTTATTCAAAAATTACTTGGAAAATAAGAAACACACTTATTCTAGGACACTCTTTTTCAAAAAAAAAACTATTTTTCTTTTTTATTTTCAAGAGTTCGAAATTCACTCTTAATCTGCTTCAAAGAAGTAATTGTTTTTGTGTGAGCAAAATCATAGTCCTTAATGCATTGTTTCATAAAAGCATAGAATTCTTCTACATCTTTTGTTCTTGTTTTTAATATCAATTGGTAATCCGCACCAATGTCAATGCTTTCAACTAAATCACTTAACGCTAGTTTCTCAGCAATTTCTTCTGGAGAACCATAATGTTTTTGTCCAAGTGTTATCAAAGAATAAGCACAATACGCGCGATTCAATTTTTTGAAATCAAATACTGGTTTGTACGACAAAATTTGTCCGTTTTCCTCCATTTTTTTGATATTATAATGAATCGTTGTAGGAGGCTCATTTAATGCAGAAGCAATCTTAACTATCTTAGGCGTACAAAGGCTCTTCTCCTGGAACACAGAAACTATCTTGTTTACAACATCCTTCATAATTGAATAGTATTCCAAAATCATTATAAATATTGCCGATTAATTCAAATATCGCCAGAAACCTTTATATATAACGGAATGGCATTTATATTGGTGATTAGATGAATTTAAGTGAAATAGATGAAAAACCGTTTGTAGAATTTTGGGATTCACACAAAGAAGAAATTTATGCTAAACTAAAAGAAAATCTCCCAAACGATTTAACAAAAGAATTTGACGAAATGGTAACAGAGTATGTTCACAGACGCGGAAAATACGGTAGACCCACACTAATCTTACTTTGGGCTAAATTACACGGTGCAAAAATAGAAGACGCGTTGATGCCTGCAGCAACAATGCAAATGTCAGAAGACTGGATCTTGGTTCACGACGATATCGAAGACAGTAACGAATTTAGAAGAGGTGCGCAAAGTGCACATATGAAATATGGTATTTCACAATCATTAAACGCAGCAGATTACTTACACATACAAAATTGGAAAATGGCTTTCAAAGCACAGGAAAAATTAAAAGAGGATTTAGGCGAAGAAATCGCTAATCAATATTTAGAACGGTTCTTCGATGTCATATCAAAAACATGCGAGGGACAATTCTACGATATGAAATTAACTGCTAGTAAAGACATTACTTCGTTTACACTAGAAGACTATTTCAAATCAATCCAAGCAAAAGCAGGTTATTATTCAGTATATGGTCCAATGATGCTTGGAGCAATAATTGCTGGAAAAGACAAAGCGTACGTTGAGCGAATCGAAAAATATGGAAAATCAATTGGAAACGCTTTCCAATTAAAAGACGACATTCTTGATTGTACGTCTACACAAGAAGAACTAGGAAAAACAATCGGAAATGATATTTTAGAAGGAGTAAAAACACCTATATTATTTGTTACCGTAAAAAATGCAAGTAGAGAAGACTTAGAAACTTTGAAAATCGTTTATGCAAAAGATAGAGCCGATAAAACAAGGGAAGATGTGAAAACAGTTCTTGCTTTGTTTGAAAAATACGGTGCGTACATATACGCAAAGAAACTAGTTGACTATTTAGCACAAGAAGCAATTGATAGTTTTGAAGAAGAAACAAAGGATTTGCCAGAAGATGACGTAAAACAATTAGCTCGCGGAGCAATCAAAAAGATGGTAGTTAGAAAGAAATAGCCGCCAACGCGAGTTTTTTAAGAGTTCTCAATAAGGCTTCTTTTATGTTACAAGTTAATTTAGACAAAGCGATTGCAGAACTCTCAAAGCTTAAGGCTCGTAAAGTTCTTTTGCAAATCCCTGAAGGATTAAAAACAAGAGCAGAAGAACTAGCTAGTGAACTAGAAAAAAACAATTTTGAAGTTATTACTATAATGGATCCTTGTTTTGGTGCATGCGATATAAAGGTTAGCGAAGCAAAACAACTAGATTGTGATGCTTTACTACACATAGGACATAATTCGTTTTTAGCAGAAATTGATTTTCCGATTGTATATGCTCCGCTTGAATACAAATTAAATAAACTTGATGAGTTAGTCGAAAAACTAGCTAATTATCTAAAAGCTAGCAGGATAGAAGAAATTGGTTTTGTTACAACCGTACAATTCATTAATTATATTGAAAAGATTGATTCGATGTTAAAAGAAAAAGAGATTAAGATTAAATTAAAAGAGGGACATCGAACTGTTCGCGGACAAATCCTTGGTTGTAATTATTCTTCGGTACCCGATACAGATAATATAGTATATTTTGGAGACGGTTTGTTCCATCCGCTAGGAGTTCATTTTGCGACAGGAAAGAGTGTTATCATGTGTAATCCGCTAACACTCGAAGTAAAGGAACTACGTGAAGAAAAAGAAGATTTCTTGCGAAAAAGAATTTTGTTAATTGAAAAAGCAAAAGAAAGTGATTCTTTTGGAATAATTGTTTCTAGTAAATTCGGCCAAAGCCGATTAGACTTAGCTGAAAAGATAAAAAAAGATTTAGAAGCGCACGGGAAAAAAGCGCGGATTTACACAATGGAATTTATCAGTGAAGACAAATTACTAGGCCTTGCTGTTGGAGCATATATCTCAACTGCTTGCCCTCGTTTAAGCATAGATGATTACAAAAGCTACAAAAAACCCATCATAAACGCTTTTGAAGTAAAGTACTTTTGGGAAGGATATGAAAACTACAAATTAGACGAGTACTATTAATTCTAAAGATAATAATTATTCTTATGCCAAATAAAAAACTAATCAATAATTGTAAAAAACTCATTCAAGCTTATAAAAGTGGAGAGATTGGACAAACAAAAATGCCTGAAGATTCTCATCCAGCGTTTTCAAACAAAGAAGAAAGACTAGCTTATTTTACTTTACCAATGGCTTTGAATTATCAAAGAAATAGTTACAAATTATGGGAAAGTGCGCTTACAACATTTAATGACACCAAAACAAAAGATGTTTTTTATTTAGAAAAGATAAATGCTTTAAACGAAAACGAATTGAGAAAAAAACTAACAAAACACAAACTGGCTTTGCAACCAAATAAACAAACTAGTACTTGGAACACAATCGCAAACACTGTTTTGAACGAATTTGGAAGCTTTGAAGAATTATTCGCAAAAACCAATAACGACTTTTTAGAATTAAAAGAAAGTATTCAAACAACTTACAAAAAAGGTTTTCCTTATCTCTCAGGACCAAAGATATTCAATTATTGGTCTCACATAATACAAGAGTATGGGAAACAAAAACTATCTAACTCCGAATTTATTGAAATCGCTCCAGACACACACGTAACAAAGTGTTCTGTAATGCTAGGAGTAATCACAAAAGAAGAAGCACAAAAGGTTTCAAAAGAAGAAATCAATTCTCGTTGGCGAAAAGCTCTAGCAGAAAGTGGAATTACACCAATAGAAATGCATCCGCCCTTGTGGTTTTGGAGTAAAAACGATTTTACGTTCAAACTTTAATACTAACTCTACATATTTCATTTATGATTTGGGAGACTCCGCCGATAGCTAAAGTTTATGAAGCACTTGGAACTATTGCAGATTATAGACTAGAGATTAAAGGAAACAAAGCAAAAGTTTATTCTTCAACCAAAAGTAAATTTTATAACATCGAATATACCTCAGAGAAAAATGAAATTTCTTGTAATGACAATGCGTCTTTTTACGTCGGATATCTGGGTTACCCTGCAATTGCTTTTTTGATGCAAAAAAGCATTCTACCATTCAACGAATCTTTTGCTAAATCTCTTAAAGGGATTCCTTGGAAAGATCTTAACCAAAAAAACAATAACAATTTTGATAAAACAGTTGAAGACATAAACTACAATTTAAAACAACGAGGACAGCCCTTTGAAGAAATTGAGACTTTTGCAAAAACGGTTATTGCAAAAATAAAAGAATTAAAATTAAACAAGCCTGCTAAACTTCCAACCCCTCCGAAAGGATATTAATCTATTTTCCAAAATCAATTTCGCGAGGATCAATTTCTTTTGTTTTTGTAACGCGTTTACGAGTTTTTCTTATAGGTATTTCATCGAGTTCATCAATAACTTTCTCGGCACGCGCTTCTTCACCCAAAGGAGAATCTTTTTCTATTAGATCTTCAACATCATGAACGATAGTTCCTTTGTAGTCATAACTACGAAGAGCATTTTTGAAATTCTCTAAGTGGTCTCCGTTCAAAAAATAAGAAATTATTTTGCTTCTCGATAAGATACTAGCAGCTTGTGGGTCAACAAATAAATGTTGTCCAGGAACAAGCAATTTTTCTCGAACCAAAAAATTCATGTCACTAAAAGACAGTTCTTTGAATAAAACAGCGTCCTCATTTTCATTTGGATCACAATCATAAATCCCATCAACATTACTCAAATTAACAAAATCATATCCTAAGCTTTCAGCGATCAATGCACCAACCGCATCAGTTGTTTGCCCTTCGTTAATTCCACCAAAAACAGGTATCTTTCCCATTTCAATTACTTTTTTTGCTTCGCTAACACCGTCAAGAACACTGCTTGCTTTGTCGATTTTGTAAGTAAATAGTAACGTATTTAGTTTTGTTGAAGCGATTCCAATTTTATCAAGTTCAAAGTTATTTGCTCCAAGATCTTTTGCTACTTCTTGGTAAACCCGACAGGTTCGTCCACCACCAACAACTAAAACAAGATTAAATTCTCCACTCAAATCATTCACAACAGAACAAAATTCACTAATCTTATCAACAAATGGTTTTTCTCCAATGAACACGCTTCCTCCAACACTAATAACAAATCCTTTTGAGTTCGCGTTATAAGAACTAGAATAACTAGCCCCGCTAGATGAACTAGAACTAGTTGCAGCATAGTTTTCTTCCATTGCAGAAGCGTTTTCTTCGTTAAACATGTCAAACATTTTACCCACCTAATAGCAGTTTATTAACTTAATTAATCCAAACTTAATAAGCATTACTTGTTTAAAAAAGTAATCTTGGTGAAGAAAATGAGTGAGAAAAGCAACTATGACGCTGAAATGGCAGTGTTTAAGAAAAAGCTAAAACAGCTAGCAAATTACAAGGGTAGACATACTGAGCTAATCACTCTTTACGTTCCATTTGGAACTGACCGTGGAACCGTAATGAACCAACTAAGCGAAGAAATAAATCAGAGTTCTAATATCAAGAGTCCTACGACAAGAAAAAATGTTCAAGGCGCTCTAAGAAAAATAATTGTTTTCTTAAAAAAGATTAATTTTAAACTCCCTGCAAACGGAATAGTTGTTTTCAGTGGAAATGTTAGTGAGATAGAAGGTAGAAGCAATATCCGTTTGTTCACTGTTCAACCTCTAAAAGAACTAAAAACAAAACTTTATTGGTGTGACTCCGAATTTCATTTAGATCCGCTAAAAGACATGGCGACCCCAAATGAATTCTATGCACTAATGACTATTGACAAAAACGAAGCTACTATCGCACAACTAAGTGGAAAGAACTACGAGATTCTAGGTCACTTCACTTCAACTGTTCCAGGAAAAACAAGAGCGGGAGGACAATCCTCACAACGTTTTGAAAGACTTCGTGAAGAAGCAATGCAAGATTTTTTCAAAAGAGCAGGCGGTAAATTCAATGGTTATTTCGTGCCAAACATAGATAAAATAAAAGGGCTTATTATTGGCGGACCAGGAATGACAAAACAATATTTTATGGACAAAAAAGTAATTAACCATGAACTAGCAAAAAGAATTCTTGGCGTACTAGATACTTCGTATACTGATGAAGGTGGAATTCGCGAACTAGTACAAAAAAGTGAGGACTTGTTAAAAGACACTGAAATGATGAGAGAAAAAGTTACTCTCGACAATTTCTTGGGAGAAGTTGCAAAAGATGGTGTAGCAACTTATGGTTCTAGCGAAGTTGAAAAAGCAATGGAAGCGGGTCGCGTAAAAACACTAATTATTTCTGAAGACATTCCTTGGATAGTAATAAAAAAATTGTGTGGGCATTGTGACAAAGAAGAAATTGAAGTATTCAAAAACCCAGATGACTACGAAGAATCAAAAGTAACTTGTAGTGAATGCAAATCAAAAGTGGAAGTAATGGAAGAAGTCGATTATTTAGATTACATGCTTGAAAAAGCGAATGATACGGGCGCTAACGTTAACGTGATTAGTACTGAAACACCACAAGGTCAACAATTCCTAGAAGGATTTGGCGGAGTCGGAGCAATTCTTCGATACAAAGTATAATAATTTTTAGTGATTCTATGTTCATAACAACAACCCCTGCTTTGAAGGCACGCGTAAAACAACGCTACGCTGATTTTATAGTAGAAGAAGTTTACGCGGAAAATGAAAAAGAACAAATTTGCAAAGTAGATAAATTCACAACCCCGTTTTGCGAACGAAGCGAAAAAAAACTAGTTGTCCCAGAAAACACAGAAGAAAAAGAACACTTAATCCTAGAACTTGAAAAAATCAATACAGACACTAATACCGCAATAGCCTTGCTTTCAAGGGGTTTAGGACTTAGCAAGAGCCGAATTGGTTACGCAGGAATGAAAGACAAGCGAGCAATAACTGCTCAACGAATTAGTATTTATGGAGCCGACACTGATAAAATAGAACGCTTTGGCGCAAAGGGCCTTGGATTAAAAAATCCGTCTTGGGGTGAACGCTTAGAACTAGGTGACTTAAAAGGAAATCAATTTACTCTAACTCTAAGAGATATTAGTGCGAGTAAAGAAGACATTAAAAAAATTGTTGACGAATTTGCTAAGCAAATAAAAAATGGAATACCAAACTTTTTTGGAACACAACGATTTGGTGGAAAAAGAAATGTTACGCACAGAGTAGGAAAATTATTGTTACAAGAAAATTTCAAAGACGCAGTAATGCTTTATCTAACAGAGACTTTTGAAGAAGAAAAGCCAGAAATTAAAAACGCTAGAATCAATTTAGCAAAAACTCTTGATTTTAAACAAGCTTTACGCGAATTCCCAAATGTGTGTAGAAGCGAAAAAGCAATTCTTAACGAACTAGCAAAGAACCCAACAGATTTTATGAAAGCATTTGGCGCATTACAAAAAAAGACTCGTTATTTATTTGTGCACGCGTACCAAAGTTACTTATTCAACAAAATAATTGGGAAACGAATAGAACTTTTTGGCGAAAAGGCTCTGGAAAAAATTGATGGCGATGTTTTAAGCGAAGATGGAGTTCCAACAACGCTTCTCCCTGGTTTTGAATCAACTTTTTCAGAAGGAAAAGCTGGTGAAATAGAAAAACAAATTATGAAAGAAGAAAAAGTGTCTTTCAAAACTTTTCGGGTACACTCACTAAGCGAATTATCAAGCAAGGGTAACCTAAAAGAAATTTCTTTGTTCCCAAAAGACTTTAAGTTACTAGAGGTCATGGACGATGAATTCAACGACGAAAAAAGAGCAATAAAAATCTCTTTCTTCTTAAGCAAAGGAAATTACGCGACAACTGCGCTAAAAGAATTAATAAAAGAAGAGATTTTTTAGAAAACAAAGCTTACGAAAATAGCTGTCCAAAACAAAGAATTGATTATAACTATTATCCAAATGATTGAAACTATTTGCCATTCAAATCTATCTCCAAAAAGCTTCATCATTAACTTTGCAAAATCAAATTTGGTACTACCGCGATAATCCGGAATTGTTAGTTTACCATTTGCTAGCAATTTATATGGCCTTTGTTTTTGTTGTGTTGCATCGTCCCTATTAGTAATCATTTTTAACAAAAAGAAGTCAATCATATGTGGAACAAACAACAAGAACACAAATATTACAAACAAAATATTTTGTGTAAATAATGCCATGCCTGCAATTGCCGAACCAATCAAAAGTGTTCCAGAATCGCCGGGAAACGCTTTTACAGGGTATTTGTTAAACACTAATAACCCAAGAATTATTCCTGCGAGAGAGAGAAATAAGAATGAAGCTTGTGAATTAAATTGCATTGCAACTATTGACGCAAAAATACAAATAATAAAACTTGTTCCAATTGTCCAACCATTTAGTCCTTCAAAAGTATTACTAAAACTCGCAACTCCTGCTAAAAACAACGCTAATAGAATAATCCATAACGCTCCAATAATACTTTGTGGAAAAAAGAAAATGATTGCCACAATCAAAGAGATTAATGCAATTGGTGTTGCACGTATTTTCCAACCAACGGCCCTACCAAAAAACTTGTTTTTATTATCATCTAAAAAACCAATAAAACCAAAAACACTTATTGCAATCCCAACTAACAATAATTCTAATCCAAAACTAAGAAATAAAATACAATAAATAATCAATAACCACACGGGCAATAACAACGCAATTCCGCAACTCTCAGCAACTAGCGGATCGCCTTTGATATTAATATTTTTTCCAACAATTCCTTTTGCAAAATTTCGTTTTACAATTAGCATAACGCTAGCTAATGAAATCAGGAAGAATATTATTGGCAGGATTAATTGTTCTTGCATAACAAGTATTACTTATTGATGTTTTTATTTCTTTTGGGGTGCAACGGGTTTTACTTTCACAAGCGAAATTAACAAGCTAACAACTGTTGGTATCAACAATCTAACAACATCAAATAAAATCAGAATCGCTCCTATTTGTGCAACTGTTAATGAAACAGAAGCAAATTCTGGGAGCGAAAGGAAAATGAATCCTGCTGCTTCAACCAAACCAATTCCTCTTGGTAGCACAGGAGTTCTTTCTAAAATAGAGATTATTACAAATAACACAATTAATGCAAATAATTCGATTTGAACATTTAGTGCTAAAAAACAAAACCATAAAGCAACAAATTCAAATATAAGTGAGAGTGCGGCTAAGACAAAAACAATCACAAATTTTTTTAAAGAAATTTTGGTTAAATAAACAGAGTATTTTTTGAAGTATTTTTCAAGTACACTAAATAGTTTTATTTTTTTAGAAAATAAATGAAACATGTGTGCTATTCCAAGACCAATTTTTTTATTTAGAGGCAACAAAAATAATGCGGTTGCTAGAACAATTACCACAAAGCCCGATACTAAACCAAATAACATCACTAGCGATAATTGGGTTTCGAGTAAAATTCCTACAAAAACAATTGAAGCTAGAACCGCAATAAAAAAGAATTTTATTCCTTTTACAACCATTGAAGCTGACACTGAATCCGAGTAATTTACGTGAAAAATCTCTTTAGCTTTTATTGCTCGTAAAGCCTCAGCGCCTACCTGAATTGGAGTCAGAGCACCATAAACACAGGAAAACCCGACAATCAACCCTTTTTTGGTCGAAGATATCTTTTCTTTTTTAATCAGATAAGCCCACGGAATTACCCAGAAAACGATAGAAATGACAAAAAATAGGGCTGCTAAGAGCAAAAAAGTAGGGTTTGCGTCCACAATAACTGATAATGAATCTGTAAGAATAGCTATAACGGTTAAACCCACAAAAATCAGTATTGACAAGATAATACTGTATTTAACGTATTTTTGCATTTATACCAGCTTCATATTTTTATCCTAATCCGTAAATCTTTTCATTTACGATATCAAGCGCTTCACGCGCATTTGGAAATATTTCTAGCATTACAATAAAGTTAACTTGGCTTGCAATTTCTTCTCTTGCAAAAACACTTAACTTATTTTTTTCAATTAATGCTCTTGCACTACCAACTTCTGGCATAATAATAAAATTGTCTTGCGAGTTCAAAATTGTATTACATTCTTCAACCGAAATTAATTCACTTTGGGTTACATCGCCAAAATTAGTATAACATCCTTTCAAATCCCCGCTTGAATCGGTTGTACGAATTAATTGTATAGCGTCGATATTATTACTAATCAATACTACTTGCCATAAGTTAAGTACGTTAGCAAATATTGGACTTGCTTTTCCGTCTTCCATCAACGGTGAAACAAATACTTGTTCTTTTGTTTTCAAAACTTCAAAAAATTCTGTTGGAGTATAATCATTTGAATAATAACTTATTCCACTTAATTTGAAAGCATAAGTATAAGGCGTATAAAAAATAGAAAAATAAATTGCCACTATCGCAACCAAAATAACAATGATTCCTACAACTAATTTCAAATTCTTGTTATTATACTTAGAGTCTTTCTTAACTTTTTTAGTTTTTTGCATAGCTTTTTTTTGTTTAACTGGTTTTGAAATTTTTTTAGGAGTTTTTATAGCCTTTTTTGTAGTAGTTTTTTTCTTTGATTTAGCTTTTTTTCCTTTTGATTCAGCCTTTACTTTTGAGACAATATCCCCAATATTCCTGCTACTAGCCATAACAAAAAATTGTTGCAATACACTTAAAAAGAAAACGAATTAATTAGCCATTTAAATATTAAACTAAAAATTCTCTTTGAAATTTTTTAAAAAAAAGAAAGGAAAGGTCCCGAAGGACCTTTCACTAATTACTCATTTATGCTAACATAGCATCTAATGCATTGATTAATTCTTGTGCAGCTGCGCCTGTGTCGGCAGCAGTCATTCCTGCAACAACAATATCTCCGCTTACTAGTTCAGCAGCAACATAGTCACCTGCAGTCAACAACAAATCATTCAATGTGTTTCCTTCAGCAACTTCTAGGCCTACAGCCATAGTATTTGCTACCCATCCACCAACAATGATTGATTTACCATTAGTGAATTCAGTATCTACTGTTACTAGGTTTCCAGTTGGTACTACTGCTACTCCGTTTCCAGATGGTGCAGTAATTGCACTGATAGTTACTTCTGTTCCAGCTGGTGTAGTTACAGTTTCTCCTGCAACAACTCCTTCGAAATCTTCTCCACCAGTAGTTGTAGTTACTGTGTCGTTTGCTCCTATATATGCTTCAACCTTTCTTGCTTCTTCAGGCATTATTAGAGTTGCAACTCCACCGTCTACCGTTACAGTAGTTCCGAATACAGTTGTTCCTTTCAATAATTTTGCAGAATCTGAAGTACTGTACTCATTTAACTGGTTAGTCCATGCTGTATGAGATACTTCTTGATCTGCTCCACTGAATTGGCCTTTGTTATCTTGGTTATTTACTAAATAACCTGTTTGGTTGTTGATATAGAAGTTTATATCTTTTGTGTCTGGCGCTGAAGTTGATCCTTCATTGAAGTGCCATACAGATACATACTGATAGTCGTCACCCTCATTTGGAGATCTGAACATACCTAATTGATCAACATCCAAATAAGCTCCGTTTGCATTAGAATCTGTTGCAGTTCCTAATGTAACCATAGTGGTGTTTGCTGTTTCACTAGTTAACGTATTGAAAACTGATCTATCAGGTAGATAGTAATTTAGATCTACACTGTATACGTTATCAACTGCTCCGCTTGTGTCAACTGAAGGGTCACCGTTTACAACGTTTTGATCCACTTCTGTTCCAACAAACATTATTTCGTCTAACATAGTGTCTGATTTGCTATCCAAATCAAATTCTTGAGCTGCTAATAACAACCAATATCTATTGTTTGTTCCGTCAGCTGCGATATAGTAGTCAACATTTCCTGATGACCAGTCTGCATCAACTTCGAATTCGATTGCTGATTGTGTATTTACGTCTAATGTAGTGTATTCTACATCGTAATACCCGTCAGTCGGATTATTATATGGAGAACTTACTGTTGAAGTTGGTTTTCTCCAATATCTAATCTTTGTACTTGTACTATTGATATCCGCAAAGTATGTTGCTCCAGCAATAGTGAATGTCTTCTTTCCAGTTCCAGAAAGTGAAATTACCATTGGGATGTCTCTTGTGATACCTTTTGTGTCAGTAATTACTGCTTTCTCTGCACCTAATACAAAACTTGCAGATGTTTTTGCTTGTGGTCCGGCATACTCAAACTTTGCATAATCTAATGGCAAGTTTATAGAATCTCCTGGGCCTAAAGCTAATTTAGCAGTGTCTGATGTAGAATCTGCTCTTACTTGATCATATGACCAACCATTCTTTATTAAGATTCTAGTTATTTTGTCATTTGATCCGTTCAAAGATGATCCCGCATATACAATGTCTGCAGTCCATTCAGGGTTCAAAGTATTAGTTGAATCGTATGGGAATACTTCTCCATCTCGAATCTCTAGTCTTTGTGTTCCTGTTCGGATTGTCGCATATTCTGCCCCAGTCGAAACTTTTACGCCTGCAGCTGAAACGTACACACTTTCAGTGAAGTATGAACTTCCAAATTCGTCTTTCAGATCATATGCTGGTATTTTCTCAACAGTTCTTAATGGATTAGTTCCGTCGTACAAAGTCCACTTTGCTTTGTGTTCGCTTGTTCCACCTGGACTTGTTAATCCTTCCATTGTTACTGTCAAAGTTTTTCCTGCATATTCTCCAACACCTGCAACTGATACAGAATCTCCTGATGCTAAATCAGTAGGAGTTGTGTCTGCGTACATTACTAATTTACTAGATGTAGCTTCATCAACAACATATTCTGTTCCGAATACTGGCACTTTAACATTGTATTGTGAATTTGCATCCAATTGAGTTAAAGTATTGTATGTTGGAATTCCACTTCCAAAATCAAGTGCATAAATCATTTGATCAGAAGATACTTTTGCGATAGGGTCACCTGGTGCAACGCCCACAGCGTCGTATTGGAATACAACATCTGAAACTACTTGAACATTCTCATCAATATTGATTTGCGATTCAAGATTCGCATTTTTTATTGTTCTTCCTTGGATATTCACAAACGCAGTTGAATCACTGTTGTCTGCTTTAATTACATTGAATTCGCTACTATTTGCAGTGAAATCCATTGTGTTTTCATCAGTATTTCCTGATCCTGTTGTTGTTTGTACTCCACCAACTGTTACGTCAACTGATGTTGCACCGTCTTCTCCACCAACTGCTGTTGTTGCTAATTGTGCAACTCTTGCAGCGATATTTCCTGCCCAGATAACATCTGAGACACCAGCGTTAGAACCAACAACAACGTCTACAACAGGCACACCTGCTGACGATACAACGTCTTCTACTGTTAAGTCATCTAACCCCGTAGGAGTCATGTTTGTAGCTGATACTATTGGAGCCAAAGCTGATCCAACTAAGGCAGCTCCTAATCCGATAGCAACTACTTTTTTTATACTTAATCCTTTCATTTGTTTTTCACCTCATTTTTACAAAAATTATTCTCGCGAAAGTACTCAACAATAGTACTAGCAAGACTTTCATAATTGATGGAAATGCCCTTTAAATACCTTACTATTGCGAGTGTTTTGGGACCCCAAATAGGCCTAAAACAAGGCGATTTTTACCCCAATATGAGAAGCTCTTTTCGCTGATTAACGAAGTCGCTTTTTTCACAAAAAGAGCGTTTTTTAACTAAAAAATACAAAAAAATTATCTCATCACTTAAATCAATTTCTGTTTCTAGAATGGCTTAAATGACCCTGCAGACATGCTACGTTAATAGTTAAAAAGATATAAAAACATTGCCCTTGTTCCTTTGTGACAAAATTTGTTTTAATAATTATTTGTAAAAAAAATTAAAGTTAAATAAATTAAAAATGTCTATTGTCGAAATTATTCCAATTCAAAAAAATCGAGTACAAAATTTGATTGTAGAGACCATTAGTACAATTCTAATAAAAACTAACAAAATTACCAAAATAACACTATTTTCATTATTTGTACGCTGATTTATAGAATTTGGTCAATTCTTCATGATTTAAGTGTTTTGTGAAGAAATTAGCGTATTTTTGGAATATATCAGCTAATTCCATCAAACCATCTTGGAATTCAAAGTTTGAAAGCTCTATTTTACTTGGTTTTAGCACTTCTATTGAAGTAGGGCCGTAATAGAACAAGAACTTGATTAGTGCACGAAAATCCATTACACTCAAATTTACTTCTAAAAAAGATGATTCCATGTCATCTTCTTCAATTATTTCAGCTTCTCGCACGTCATAAACAGTAAATGCTTTTTCTTTCTTCAACGCAGCAGTAATCTCACCCATATGTTTCTTTAACAAGGTTTTTTCTACTGCCTTAAACTCTATAATCGCGTTAAGTCTCATTTTAAACGAATCTTGCTCAGAAATCTTCTTTCTTTGCTGTATTTTGTCAACAATCTCTTGTTTTAAACGATATTTAGTAGGATAACCCTCTTTTGTTATTACTCCAAGCTTTAACAACGCCTTTAATTCTTGTGTTAGCTTGTCATAAGGAATATTTAATTGTTTATTCATGTCTTCTTCAGTTTTTGGTTCGTTAAGTAATAACAACGCAATTTTCTTTTGATCTTCATTAAATCTAGGCATTTATGCTCACCAATACTAATTATTAGTACACTATTTTATTTAAAAAACCATTTCTTTGCAAAAAAACAAAAGAAAGGGTTTAAATAATTTGAAATAGTATTTTTTGCATGGGACAATTAAGCCAATTAGCAATACTAGGTTTTGCAGACGGAGTTAATTTCGTTGCAGAAGAAGGAGTAAATTTTTTACCAGTTAACCAACCATTGTTTATCGTTATAGGAATTGGTTTGATTATTGCCACGTTAATTATTATTTTCTTTTTGAAAAAAATTATTATCAATTCGGTTCTTGGCGGAATTATTTGGGTAATTGCAATTTTTGTTTTCAAAGTTAATCTACCAACCATTCCATCACTAATTGTTTCTATTATAATCGGCCCAGCAGGAATAGGAACTATGCTTTTGTTAAATGCTCTTGGCTTACTAGCAGTTTAATAATTAGAGAGTGTTACTAATGAATATTTTTGAGAGTACAAAACTTACAACTTTTCGAGGAAGATACTTTTCGCACGCAAAAAAACATGCGTTATATAAAAATGTTTTAACTACAAAAGGAAATATTGTTTTTGGTCGCGGAAGCGATTCTCCAAGAATTGTTTTTATCGGCGAAGCTCCAGGACAAGAAGAAAACAAATGTGGTAAGTCTTTTGTTGGACGAAGCGGAAAATTGCTTGACAAGTGGATCGAGGAGTTAGGACTTGCACAAAAAGATTACACGATAATTAATGTTGTTCCAATCATCCCGCTAAATAAAGAGAACGGAATTCGAAAACCAACTGATGCAGAAATCGATTATTTTTTTCCTTTAACAGAAAAGTATTTGCAAGAACTAAATCCCGAAGTAATTGTTTTGCTTGGTCGAAGTGCAGCAAGCATCTTCGACAAAAACCTCACACTTGGACAAGTAAAACATTGGAAGGATACGAAATTATTTTTCATTTACCATCCATCATACTATTTACGAAAAGGTGGAAAAGGTTTTGAAACAACTCTTGCAAAACTAAGCGACTTTCTTGCTGATAAAACTAAACAAGAAACTCTTTTTTGATTTTTAATATTTTTTAAAATAAAAAAAAGGTTTTTAGCGAACATAAGGCAAGTTCGTGTTAGGTTCTTCGTCTTCAACTGCTTCTAGTTGTTGAGTAAGTTCTTTGAATGCCTTTTCAATATCCTTTGAATCTTTAGCGATTGATTTCATATCGATTTTAAACTTGAATTTTTTCTTTAAAAGTTCTAACATCTTTTTTGCACTACCTTGATCACCATAAACTAATTGCGAATTTGTTTCTCCCATCAAACAAACACCTTTCATATTACGTAGTCTCCCAAGTCCTACAATCAATCCTGCTGCCCCACTAATAAGACCTTCTTTTTTGTCTTCTTTTGCGCCCGCAGTCTTCCACTCTTTTATTATTGCGTCATCAGTTCCTGCAACAATAACTCCTGGTTCCTTATTCAATCGTTTGTCGCCAATATTTATTCCTGCAAGAGTAACTATCTCATTTATCCCAACAGATTTGAAAAAATTTACTAGTGTTTCGCTAAACTCGTAGTGTTCATGTGCAGAACCCACTTTAAAATCGAGTGTTGGTTGTACTGGCCCAGCTAAAATCAAAAAGTTTTTTTTCTTGTACACCAAATGATAAATCTCATTTTTTATTAAATTTATTTTAGAATTTTTTGTGTGAACACTTGGAGGAAAAGAATCTGAAAGTACTTCTGCTATCTTAACAGGCTTTAATTCTTTTAATAAATAATCAACAGTTATTTTTCCTACTAATCCAATCCCGGGTAAACCTACTAATAGTACACCGTTTTTGAAAGAAACTTTTTTTGTCAAGAGAATTTTTGTTGGCATCATTTATTCCTCCAATAAAAGCATAAAAACCTATTCTTTACCTGATTTCTTTTTATCCGAATCAAGTTCAAATACAAAAGATACCTTTGTTTTCTTCGCTTTGTTCTCTGCTTTCTCAACAGCACCTTTCAATGTTTTTTCGGTTTCTTTGAAAGTTGGCGAAGAACAAGCCACAACAAATGCTCCTGCTCCTTTGTATATTACACTGCATCCTTTCACAGTTTCAATTTCTTTTAACACATTTTTAACTAACTCAAGCCCTTCATCTTGCAGTGTAGCAAGTTTTAAAATTCCTTTCAGAGTTTTCTCCGAAACCACAATATTTTTTTCAACTAATTCTTTTACTGGTGCCACCCACTTCGCTTCAATTAGTTTAGTAATGTCTTCGCAAAGAGCAACTTTTTCAAATGCTTTGTATAACGAACCATATTCTTCTATCAACGGATCAGCAACTTGTTCCCAAGTTTCATCAAACTCTCTCTTTTCTTGTTTAGCAAGTAAAGCAATTAATTTTTCTTCTCTATTAACTTGTTTGAACTCAACCATTTTTTGTTTTTCTCTTTGCGGAGAAATTGAGGCAAAGGATAAATCAATTTGTTTTTTCTCAAGATCTATATTCAATACTTTTGCTACTCGAACTTGATTCATTTTTACTAAATTTCTAATATTTTTTACCCATGAACTAGAAACATTACTTATGTGCACAAAACCGCGTCGATTGCCATATTCTAGTAATTCAACAAAGACACCGTAGTCTAGAACTTGTGTTATTTTAACAACAACTAATTCATTTCTATCAGGATAATCCAATGGGTCTCACCAAATAATCTTCTTGTAGACAAGTATTAAAAATACTCTCTTCGAGGAAGGAGGATTACTGTTCTTTAGCAATTTTTCTGCTGATAAAAAGCTTAGCTACTTTTGATGGTAGCGCAACAACTTGGCTTTCTTTGAATGGACCATACTCTTTCATATCAGTCCCAACAAAAGTAGGCACATCTTTTAGGATCTCAACTTTCACTAAATTGTTTTTCTTTTCACGTTCTCCAAATAAAGAAGTGCAGTGAGAAGAATACTCTGTTAAAACTTTTAACAATTTTTTAAAAACATCTTTTTCTTGTCGCGCCATATTATCTAATTCAGATTCTTTTGTGTGAGAAGCGATTAGAGCTTTGTTAAGAATTTTTTTTTCTCTCATCAAAAAGATTTCTTCAATAATTCTTTTCAAATTAGTAAATTGCCTTGCTTCTGAAGACGAAAAATTCTTCAATGATTCGATATACCTCTTTTTTTCTTCTTCAACAAACTTTTCTAGTGAATCAATAAAGTCTTCGTCAACCTCAACTAGTTTAGACGTATTTTTCTCTAGTCTATGAATCCTTCGTAGTTCGTCATATGTTATTTGCATGTGCGCACCTACTAATAAAAAGAAAATCGTTCTTTTAATTCTATCTCAATTCCGCTACTCCTTTTCCTACAAGAAAGATCGCACAATACAATGGCACTTCAACCAATTCATTTTCATATGGCCCAAAGGAATTACCTTTCAAATTGAACTTAGGAGCGTTTTTGATGAATACGCGAATCATCTCATCACCAAAAACAATTGCGTCATTAAACGGATTAAAATCTTTTAATTTTTCTAGCGTAATTTCTTTTGCAATAAAACCAGTTTCTCCATGCAACGTGTTTGGAACACGGATTATTTTGTGTAAATCAATACTGGTTTGTCTATCGATTGGCACCATATATGTTTGTACAACAAAATCAATTACGCTTTTCCAAAATTCTTTGTTAGTTCTTGCACCAACATCATAAAGCAACCCTTTTTCAATTCCGTTAATAACTTCCGATTTGTTTTTCATTAAAACATTTAATTTTGCCGAAGGTAATTTTGTAATTCTTGAAATTTCTTTTGCATCTTTATTAAAAAATTCTTTTATTCCTTTGTTAATTCTTTTTCCCCAAAGCCCACTCCCTTTTGGACACCTAAGTGCTTTTTCTGTTTCAAAACCAATGTTGTCATAAAACATCCCATAACCTGTAATATAATCCACCAATTCGATTCTTGCTTTTTTATTTAGTTTTTGAATTTCTTTTTTTCTTATATGCAAGTGGTAACCTGCTTTTCCGGAAAAGTTTATTGCAATTTTGTCTAAATCAAAACCAAAATCTTCTTTTAAAAAATCAACTAAACGAAAAAGTTGTTGTTTAGATAACTCCAGACTTTTGTCTAAGAACCATTGTTTGTTATCGATTTCTTTTACCGCATTTTCTTCTCCAAACGTTTTGTTACAAATCCATGCTCCGCTTGTTTTTTCACACACCGCATTTATTTCATCAGCATCAAATTCATAAATCAAATCAGATTGTAACCAACCCTTGTTTTGCATTGGTTGTTTATCCGGAAAAGAGTAGTACGAATTCGAATAAGAAAAAAACAATGGTGTTTTTTCTCGCAAGAATCTATTCATTCCATCAACGCCCGAAAATGCGAGATTTCGATTAGCAATTTTTCTTTTGAATACACCATAACCAAATTCGCGTCGTTCAACATCAGGAACGGAATCTACTTTGTGTGTAAGATAATATTCGCGAAAATGCTTTTTTACAAATGTAGCTTCTTTACTTTCTTCAAACATTTTTTTCCCTCTCTTCTTTTTCTTTTGCAGCATTTTTCATCCTATTATTCGCACGCATCTTTCCCACATAGTATTGCACAGGATGCTTGAAAGCTTTTTCTTCTTTTGAAACAATTATCCCATACTCGCTAATCTTTTTGTATCCTGGTGCCGACAATTCTTTTTCAAAAACTCTGTTGATATGGTACTGAGCAATATGTGCTTTGAAATCGGGGCTCTTTGAAAACAAAGTTATCATTTCTTGTTTTCGCATCCCAACTTGATACAAAAACGCAGCTAGCACTAGTCGTTCATAATAACCAAGTTTTTTTCCGGCTAATTGATTTTGATAAAGTGTTTGCATACTTGGTGGGAAAAAATTTGGATTTAGTTTTCCAGATAGTTTTGCATCAAAGCGTTTGTGTTCTATATGCACTAGTTGCGAATCAATACTCTTTGCTATTTTAACTAAGTCTTTTGGAACCGATTCTTTTTTGATTGGGAGGGAATCCAACACTTTTTTGTAAGCTTTTTCAGCTAATAACCTAGCAAAATCATTTAAACCCAAAAATACTTTTCCATTTTCAACTCTTTTGTTAACTAACTTTGTTTCTTCATCAACAAAAAAGATATCCATATAATCAAGCAGCATAATTACAAATTCTTCATTATTACTAGTCAATTCATATTTTATTTTAAAATCGTCTGCTAGCTCCATTGCTAACTCTCTTGGCCTTTTCGAATCAATTATTTCGTGAAAAGCTTTTTTTCGAATCATTTCACAAAACTTTTCAATCATCCTTGTTGTTCGCATTGCAGACAAAATCAGTTTGGCAGTTGGAAAAGCCATTAACTCATTTTCTAACATTTCTTTAGTTGGATTTATTGCTTCAAGCGAATACTCTTGTTTGGAATTCGCTCTTGAAATCATCAAAGCTGCTTTTCGTACAATAACCTCGGGAATACTCTCTATTGAAATAGTCGAATCTTTTAATTGCATTTTAGCTTTCTCAGTAAAAGGAAATTTTTGTGCAAAAACAAGTATTTCATCCATACTAATTATTTCTAAGAAAAGGATTAAATAATCCTCTATAAAACTTCGCTTAAAACAGACTAATAAGCATCACAATATCATATGAGCTAGATAAAACTGAATATTACTTTCACCAATATTATAGGAAATTCGCATTGGAGAATCGCTTCGTAGTTCGATAGTAATTTTTTTACTAGAATCTGCTTCTTTAACAATATTTTGTAAAAAGTTTAGTGAGAATTTTGCAGTAACGTCTTTTATTGATTTCACTTCTGAAACTGCTTGTGCTTCTGAATCCATTGTTCCTTGTGAACCTCGTGCTTCAACAGAAAAGTTTTTGTCTTTTACTTTTAGTACAACACTGCTACCAAATAGTGCTGCATCTCTCAACATTTCTTTTAGCGAAACTGAACCAATAACAATTTTTGTTTCGTATTCTATTTCAGGCGTTTTTGCTTCTTCCTCATTAATATCAATCAATGGCAGTCGAAAACTTCTTTTTAATTCAGATTCAAACTTGATTTTTAATTCTGCATCCAAAACATCTAACAACATTTTGTCTTTGGGCATTGTTCTTTGAATAATTTTATTTAATTCAACTAAGTCCACTCCAACAAAATTTGGTTCAACATCGTAAACATCAAATAATTTTTTGTCAATAAAATAATCTACTAAAACAACTTGGCTAGGATCAATCGCTTTGAAAAAAATCCCTTTATCAGAAAAACGAAAATTGCCTTCTGGAATAAAAGCCGAAATCGCTTCAAGTGCCGTTCTGAAAAAATCTACTTTTTTTAGTTCAATCATTTTATCACTATAGAATAAGAGACAATAGAGTATTTAATCTTTTTTCTAAATTTGCTTAAATCTCATCTTTCAACATAACAAATAGAATTACTGCAACAATAATTATCACAATCGTAGCTATTTCTTTGTATAATTCAGCAAATCCAAACCCCTTGATTATCGTTCCAACAAAGATCTGGTTCGCGATTGTAAGTGGCATAAAAGAGCTTACTATTTGCATCATTGGTTCCATAAATTCAAGTGGAAGAATTACTCCACTCAAAAATAACATTGGCACAATTAGTAACAACGAAGTTAGCATTGCAGTTGCTTGTGTTCGTGTGATATTGGCAATAATCAAACCAATGCAAATAAATGAAAGCGCAATTAGTAGTGTGCCCCCAAACAAATTCAAGAAGTTTCCTGAGAGGTCTACTCCAAAAGCGATTACTGCAACAGCAAATATGATTACGGCTTCCACTCCTGCAATAGCTAATTGACCAATAATTTTTCCAAGCAAGAACGTTGCTTTGTTTGTAGGAGAGAGTTTCATTCTAAGAGAAACATTTTCCATCCGTTCCAAAATAACAATTATTGAAGTTAATAAAATACAAGTCAGAATCAAAACAATTGCTGCGATATTTGCAACCAGTATTCCAAACGGGTTTACTTTGAATAATTTTCTTTCATAAAAACGAACGGGTTGTGCTAACACACTTGGATCAAGTTCACTAAAAGCAACCATTTGTTCTGAGAAAGAAGATAACAAGTTTTCTGAAGCCGTTAATTTATTTTCAATATCTGTTTTTGATTGTCGTGAATCACTTATCAATAATCTTACTTCATCAAGAGCACTTTTGAAAACACCTAATTTTGAATTCATTCCATCAATTGTACTCGACGAACTTGCTAGTGCACCAGTAATGTTTCCGGATTCTACTTCTAAAGTTCCAAACAAAGTATTCGCTCGATTTATTGTTGTGTTTAATGTTGATTGCTCATCACTTAGCTCCAAAAGAACTGTTTGTAAATTAGTCATTAATTGTTTTGAATCAACTAAGTCACTTCTGATTCCTTGTAGCGATGCAATCCTTCCTGCAAGAACAGTTTTTTCTGGCTCAACTGCCATTGCATGTTCTGCTTGTAATGCAGCTATCAAAGAATCCGTTTGAGTAATACTTGCATCAAGTTGTACCATAACTGCACCTAATTGAGTTTCATAATTTGACAAACTATTGTTTAGAGTAGTAATTTCACTCTTCATTTGTTGGAAAGATGTTTTGAAGGTTTGTAGTTCTTGCAAAAATTGTGCATTTTTTTGTTCAAAAGTTGAAATACTTTGTTGTTGCCCAGCTAACGCACTTTCAATTTCCCCAATATCAAGTTGATTTAATTTTGCTTCTAAACTATTAATCGACTCTTCTGCTTCGACGAGATTTTCTTTGAACTCGCTTATCCGCGATAACTCTCCTTCTAAGTTACTGCCCAAGCCTTGTACTGCCGAAATTATTTCAGCTAGTTTTGTTCGCGTTTTTTCAACAGTCATCCTTTGCAACATTATTTTTGCAAAATCAATAAAGATTCCTGACGCGAGCAAATTAGAATTGTCATAATGCATATCTACATTTATTCGCTGATTTTCTCCAGGCGACGCAAGTTTCAAACCAACAGTAACTTCTTTTCGTTTTAACGCCGCCGTCATCGAATTAACATCATCAAATTCAGTTAAACGCAAATTGCTTTGACTACCCATTGCTTCAAACAAATTAATGTCATATGGGAGATTATTTATTACTCCAATATTTACATTCCCCATCGAGCTAATATCTACTCCAGTAAAAGAACTCCCAAGCAAAAATATTGCTAGAAAAGGATATAGAAAAATTAATAGTAATGCAATCTTTTGGCTTTTAACAACCGAGATTTCTTTCCAAATAATGTCGACCAGTTTCATTTTTTCACCTCAGTGGAAAAGTAAATATATAAAATCTCGGATTTTATTTTATTCATTCAGTCACCATCTTTTCACCGGTTATATTCAGGAATACGTCTTCTAGATTAGGTTCTTTTGTTGTTGAAGACATAATATTGTATCCGTTACCCATCAACCACTGTGTTATCGCTAATATTTTTTCTAAACTATGCGTTTGTTCGAATGGAATAAAAAACAAATTTTCTTTTGTGACTAAATTATTTTGGTTTAAGACTTGGCGAATTTTTGTTAGATCCTCGTCTTTTACTCCGCCCTCAATATCAAGTATCATTACTTTTATCCCACCGTGTTCTTTTACAAGTTGTTCGGGTTTTCCGACCTTTAATAGTTTACCTTTTTTTAGTAGAGCGATTCTATCACAAAGCGTTTCTGCTTCGTCCATATAATGTGTCGTAAGAATGATTGTTTTTCCTGATTGTTTTAATTCATTAATTTTTTCCCAAAACATTTTTCGCATCTTTGGGTCGAGTCCAACAGTAGGTTCATCTAAAAAGATTATTTCCGGATCGTGCAGTATTGATAATGCAATATTTAGCAAGCGTTGATAACCTCCACTTAAAAAAGAAGCTTTTGTTTTACGAAACTCAGTTAGATTTAACCAATTCAATAAAAAGTCTACTCGCTTGTTAATTAATTTTCCTTTCAAACCATTAATACTCGCAAAAAAATGCATATTTTTTTCTACTGAAAAGTCCTTGTAAAAAGCGGTGTCTTGTGGAACTAGCGAAACTTTTTTTCTTAAATCAACTTTTTTGCCATCAAAAAAAACTACTTTTCCTTTTGTTGCTCGTTCTAAACCTAAGATTATTTTTGTAACCGTGCTCTTTCCTGCACCATTACTACCAAGTAAACCAAATATTTCGCCTTGGTTAATATCCAAAGAGAGTTTATCAAGAACAGTTTTTTTTCCATAACTCTTGTGTACTTCTTGAATTGAAATTATTGACATAAAGATCAATTAAAAAAAGGCAAAAGTTGTATTTAAGCATTGTTTTTACGGAAAAAACAAATACAAAAAGTTATTATTGTCTTAAACCCAAAAAATATACTATGCCACCAGATACTAGTATAAGACGTTTAGAACTTTTGTTGAGACAAGCTATTCGTAATCAAACTCCTGTTTCACATAATGCAATAGAATCTATTGCTAATCGTATTGGACAACAAGCAGGTACACCCTCACATAAAATTGCTCAAATTCGACAATTAATTAACCGTGCACGTCGCGAAGGACATCTCCCAAAAACAATGGCACACCATGCCCGAACACAATTAACAAGACATACAAATACAACCCGTAGATTACAAAAATAGTATTAAGCGTTCTCAATTCTTGGAGCTAAGAAATAAGTTATACTAGCTTCTCCAATAGGATAAGAAATTTTTATTGGAGCGTTTGACTTGATAAAAACACTTGCATTATTTGTTGAACTTGAAGCTTTCAACATATCTTGCAAATAATCAAGTGGATACATGCTCTTACACTCAGTTTTTACTTTTAGTTCTGGTAGAGTGTCCTTGTCTTGTTTTGCTTCTTCGTTTAGATTTCCTTTTGAAGAAGTTGCTTTTACAAAAAACTTTTCTGCATCACAACCAAGAGTAATATGAGAACTAATTAGCGCTGCGTCTTTTAGCGCGTTTTGTAAGAACGACGGATTAATGCTTAGTTCTGCATCAAACTCTATTTTTGGATTTGGTACTTCACTAGAAGAAATATCGATTAATGGAACTTGAAATGAACGCTCGGCTTTTCCTTTGAACGAGACAGTCAAAAAAGCTTTTTTGTCATCAAGTTCTAATTTTAATTCGTCTCCGGCTTGTGCTCTTGAGAGAACTTGATTCAAATAATCAAGGTCAAGTCCCAATCTTGTTTCAACACTTTCAAATTTAGTAAACGCTGTTTTTGGCATTTCAAAGTCAACCATTGATATCTGACTAGGGTCAGTTGCCTTTAGCTCTAAACCGCTTTCTTTTACAACTAGCTCTGCTTCGTCAATCAAAACTGATATCGCTTCAATGCTTTTTTTGAATGTTGCTGCGTCTTTTAAAATTAATTCCATTTTATCACTATAATAGAGAAAGCCGAATAAGTTTAAAAAACAAAAGCTTGGGTTTTGGCTAATGCTTATAAGCAAAGAGTGGATTTAGCCACAAATACTCTATTCATCAATGCGTTTATAATCAATTATCTTTCCGCTAGAGTCAAGAGTTAGTTCTAGCTCGTGTCCTTGTACTAAGATATGTGAAAGGAAATTCTCTCCTTTCGCACTAAAGTCTTTTACCTCAATCTTTGTTTGTAATTGCTTTTCGATAATTGGTTTGAATTTGTTAACAAGCATGTCTTTTAGAGATAATTCATCTGGACGAATCATATGCGACTCTTCTTCGGCAGTTTCGTTTGCCGGGCCCGAAGCACTGCTCTCGCTTTGCTCGGCAGGGCGTTCTTGTGGAGTCGTTCGAGTATTGGGTTCTGGCACAATCGGTTTTGATTTTTCGTTTACTTTACCGTCTCGAATTTTGTTTACATGTTTAAGCATTTTTCCTGCAATCTTTTCTTCTTTGTTTTTTCTTGTAGCAAAAAACAAAATGATTAGCGCAATTACAATTATAATTACGGCTATGCCAAGCATTTGAAATGACAGTTTAACAATTTGTTCGTTTGTGAGTTGTGAAAAATTCATCAATGCATTTACATCAAGCACATTTGCTAATTCAATTTCCATACTACTCTTACTCCATTTGACAATAAAAACTTTCTTACTCTAACAAATCCCTTTGAAATCATTTGGTAATTGTCCTCGCGTAATTAACGAAAACAAGTCATCAACTAACCATAGTTTCACACAACCAACTTTTGGTATTTGCGCAAAAGCAACTCCTTGTATTTGTTCTATTGGGATTGCGTAAAAAGTAATACATGGTTTTTCTGTACTCAAACGAATAGAATCTATTCGGCCACAATCTTGGTCAATTGTAGGATTGGTACTTTGATTATCTCCTTTTGTTAGAACAAAAGTTCCGTCAAGCGCATTTATTTTTGCTACTGTTCGATGAATTATAGGCAAACCAACCGGATAAGAATTGTAAACTATTACAGAACCTTTTTGGGCCATAATAATTTCTTCTCCATTATCAAAAACAATTTTTTCAAGAGCGTTTTCGTTGTATTGTAATTGTGCGTACGTATCCACTGGCGCTTTTGCTATTTGCTTGTTTAGATTAATCTCTGGGCCAAAAAAAGTATTTTGATTTGCACTCCCAAGAGCAATTACGTCTCCTCGATAATAAACACTCTCCATGCTAGCAGAATAGACTATTACTAGTGGAGAAGCAGTTCCAAATAAAACTCCTAACAAAGAGTAAACGATAAAAGCAAATATCGCTGCAAAGAAAATATTGATTATTCCTTCAACGATCTTTGAATCAGTTTTCTTTTTCACGTGTGGCATTACATAGTTATCAACGTAAGTGAAAGGATCTAACCACGATAAAAAAGCAAATTTTTCTTTGATACCACTAGACTCTTTTTTCTTTTTGCTTGGAATAAATTTACCCATACTAGTACTAAAAAGACAAGAGTATTTATTACTTTTCTACTCCGCAAAGAAATCATCTAATTCTTTTACCGTAAAAGAAAACCATCAAGATTATTGCTAGAACATAAATGAATCCTAGTAAATAATAGATGTCTCCAAAACCGAGTATTCCTACTCCTTCTACAACCGCAGCATAGATTATTGAGAACACTGCTAAAAAAGTTAAGAACGCAACATCTTTTAGAATTGTTGAAAATTCGTGGCGAAGGAATTGTCCTTTTGAAACCATTGCAGAAAGAATTGCTCCTGCTAGTGCTCCAAACACATAGCTAAGTAGTTCAGGTGGACCGTGACCAATTAGCATTCCTTGTAGTAAACCAAACCATTTTCCGTGTGCTCCAACAAGAATCATTTCTCCAAAAAACATTCCTATGATAGACGCGTTCCAAGCAATAATAAAAATTGCTCCTGCCCCGTAAAGCAAAGAAAATAATAACACAGCGACAAGCACTTTGAAATTATTTTCAAAAATAAAGAAAGAACAAGAAACTACATTTTTTGTAGAAGGATTTTTACATTCGTTAAACGCCATACTCGTAGCTTTCCCAGAGATCGAATTTGCGATTCCTCCACTACACGAATCTGATCCAGAGATCTGGCAAAAAGCATTCATTTGTTCGTCAAAAGAAGTTTGTTTCATATCAGTTGGCATAGCAATATACATTACTGAGAACGCTAGAATTATCCCTACAAAAATCCATATATATATCATTATCAAATTAAAGTGCCTAGCAAAAAATGTAGTACTACTCTTTCGTTGCAAGGCTTCTTGGTACTCTTCTTTTGCGAGTATATTATGCACTAAAGGTACTAAACCAATTGTGATGAATGCTACTGATAAAACACTGGCATGAGCTGGAAAAACTAGTTGTGCGATTAATATGCTTCCAATCGATATAACGAAGGTTATGACAAGCATCAAAAGAGGATTCTTTCGTATATTTTTCTCTCCAATCAGCGATTCTAAAACCATCAATACCACGTATTTATATACCTTTCATAAAGTAAATTATTTTAGAATATATAAGTATTACTATACTGATTATTGGTGAGCAAAATGACAAAAATTTTTATTCCAGGCGAAACAATTACTACTCAAGAAGAATTTTCAGCAGGAAACAAGACTTTTGAAGAAAATGGTGTGATAAAAGCATCAGTTCTTGGAGAAGCTGTTTTTGATAAAGCTAATCGAAGTGTTAGCATTAGCGGAAATGCAATCGAAACTGCCGAAGCAGGAGACATTGTTTTTGGTAGAGTGGCTTTTGTAAAAGACAGCATGGTTGTAATTGATTTAGCTAAAGGAGAAAACGGCAAAAAGATTGCAGTTACTAAAGGACAATTACCAGTTAGAAATGTTGCACACGGATATATTAGCAATCTTAGAAGTTATTTTAAAACTGGAGACGTTGTAAAAGCACGAATTGTAGAAATAAAAGACGGTGTTACAGATCTTGAAACAAAAGACAAGGGTCTTGGAGTAATACTAGCTTTTTGTGGTAATTGTAGAAACGAATTAAGATTTTCAAATGACAAACTAGCTTGTTTTGAATGCGGACACGTAGAACAAAGAAAATGGTTTGAACAAACAAATGTTGGAGACGATGGTCCTCCAAGAAATAATCGTTTTGATCGAAACGGACGCGGAGGAGACAGACACGGCGGACGAGGAAACGATCGACGTGGTGGAGATAGACGTGGAAACGACAGACGAGAAGGAACAGGTGGAAGAAATTTTAGAAATGATTCTAATAACAGACGAGATAATTTTAGAGGTGGACGAAGATGAAAATAGAAGTAATTGAAAACAAAAAAGATACTTTAGAATTTTATATCGAAGGAGAAAGACATACTTTACCAAATCTTTTGAAAGAAAGATTAGCTGAGAAAAAAGAAGTTGAATTCGTTGCGTACAAATTAGATCATCCAATTGATAAAAAATCCAGAATTGTTCTAAAAGCAGCTAACCCTAGCAAGGTTTTAGAAGACACTATAAAAGAAATCCAAACAGAACTAACAGAGTTCGCAAAAGCATTTGAAAAAGTAAAGTGAAAACACTTTATTTTTTATCTTATTTTAATAGAACTTGAAATTCTTTTTAAGTGAGCTATTTCTTCTTTTTCTTTTTAGTAGTTTTCTTTTTAGCTTTTTTCTTAGTAGTTTTCTTTTTAGGTTTTGTTTTGTTTACTGCTGAATCGATATAGTCTTTTAGAACTTTCTTGTATTTCTCAGCGTCTTTTCCTCCGCCAGTTGGAATAGCAACTTTTCCACCTGAAAGAGCTCCAGCTAAATTAGAAAACTCTGCTGGGAAAAACACTTTGCTTCCCTTGCTCTTAGACATATTTTCAATTGCTCGGATGTAATAATAAGTTAAAGCTTTTTGGTCTAGCCCAGAAGCCGCTTCTTTTACTGCTTCGATTTCTGCTTTGTGAGCAAGAGCTTTTTCCATTCGAGCAAGCTTTTGTTGTACAGCAGCTTTTTCTTGGTGCATTGCTTCAAGCACAGTATCTGGGATTTGTATATCTTTGATTTCTACAGAATCAATAGTAATTCCCCATGACTGAGAAATTGTTGTCAGATTAACTTTTACACGAGTATTAATAGTTTCGATATTTGAGATTACTTCGCTTAGAGTCATTGAACCAACAACGTCACGAACCGATGAAACAACAAATAGTTTTGCTGCGTCAACATAGTTTTCCACTTCGATTATAGAGTTAACAACACTTTGATTGTCTTTTTTTACTTTCAAGTAAATTATTGCGTCGACCTTTAGTTCTATACCATCTTTTGTAATAACATCTTGCTGCGGAACATCAATTGTTTTTGTTCTAAGATCTACAAGCGCATATGATTCCATTGCTGGCCAAATAAATGCCCATCCTGGTCCACCAACACGATTAACTTTTCCGAAGCGATATACTACCGCTCGTTGGTAATCAAGTAATTGTATGATAAAATCATGTCGCCAAATAATAACTAAAAATATCACTAAGAGTATTATCCAATAAATATTTGCCGTAAAGAAATCAGCATAGCTCAAAGCTGAACCTGCGACGAGTAATACTATTACCAAAATCGCTAAGAAAATAATATATTTGAAATTTGCGCCTGCCATTTTATCACTGTCTTGTTCTTATTATATTTAATACTGGTTTATATATAAGAATTACTTAGAGTATATAATTTTAGTGGTAGTATGAAGAAAAAGATTTTTGTTGTTTGTGTCGATCGAGACAACGATTTAGGCCGAAAAACCAAAGTTTGCGGCCCCGTAATCGGAAAAGAGAAGAATCTTGAGGCGGCGGGGAAACTAATTTTAGCTGATCCTACAGAAAGCGATGCAAATACCATGTTTGCTGCCATAAAAAAGATGGATGAAGCAAAAAAAGAGTTTAAGAACATTGAAATTGTTACTCTGACAGGAATAGGTAAAATTGGTTTAAAATCAGATAAAGAGATTAACAGACAATTAGACCTCTTACAAAAAAATTATATTATTGATGGCTGGATTCTTGTAACAGATGGTGCAGAGGACTCACAAGTTACTCCTTTGCTACAATCTCGTGCAAAAATTATTTCAACTGAACAAGTAATAATTAGACAAGCACAAGCTGTTGAATCAACTTTTTACACTATAAAAGAAGTTCTAAAAGACCCTGGTGTTTCTCGCTTGGTTCTTGGAATACCTGGTTTGTTATTACTAGCATTTGTTGCACTAGGACAATATTCTTTGCAAGCAATTGCACTGATCTTGGGAGCATATTTGTTACTCAAAGGATTTGGTATAGAAGACAGAATAATCCGTTCATTTAGAGTTATTACAACAAGCATTTCAGAACAAAGAATTAGTGTTGTAATGTATGTAGGTGCATTACTCTCACCATTTTTTGGTATTTGGTTAGCTTACCTACAATTAATTTCTTCTGCGTTTGTAGATATAGGAATTGACTTGATTTCTGCGTCACGATTATTACTTCCTTTTCTTGCACTAGCAGGAATTTTGCTTTTAGTTGGAAAAGCAATTGATTGTTTGTATGATAGAAAGGCTTACAAACTTGGAAAATACTTGTTGCAAGGAGTTTCAATTATTTCTTTGTGGGCAATATTTGATGCAGGAACACTAGTGTTTTTGAACCAAGCCGGACTTGAATGGTTCCCAGCAAACATAATGGCTTCGCTAGTAGCATTGATTGTTACAATGCAAATAAGTAATGTATTTGATATTCGAGAACGCGTAACAAACGCTTTAATCGGAGTAAATGTTAGTGATGAAGAAGGAAACATCATGGGCCGTGTACTTAATGTTAACAAACGAAAACAATCAATAATCTTTTTGAAGAACAACAAAGAAGTTGAGAGAAAGAAAAAACAATTTATTTTAAAAGAAGGAAAAATTACTTTGCTTGCGTAATTTAAAATCGCACCAAACTATTAAATATTCTCGGAAGCATTATTGTATATGAAGTTAAGCAGTTTCTTGAAATCAAAATTCTATCACAGAAGACAAACAGATAGAAAAGACTTTGCACCCCCTGCTAGTAAAACGTCTTCACATACCAAAATATTTGTCCGACACTACCCTTCATTAAAAGGCACTAAATTTCAAACCAGATTCGCTAAAATTAATTCCAGTAGAAATCTTTCAGAAAGAGAGAAACATCGTGAACTTGGAATATTGTTTGGTGAAGTTTCTGCAGCTGCCAAAACAGAATTCGAAAAAGAATTTGCAATAAAACAAGCACAGTACCATACAAAAATAGCCGCAGAAAGCGGACAATTTACTTTACGACGTAGAACTCCTTAATTAATAACCCGCTTTTAAACAACACTTTTTCTCGCAATGCTTTTCAACAAACTAGGTCTTTCTATTTTAATTATCTTTTTTAGTTGAGAAACTAATTTCTTTTTCTTTGTTCCTTTTGAAAGAGCAACTTCTAAAACATCAACTAGAGTACTAACTGGAATAATTTTAATCTTTGCAAGATCTTCTTTGTTAACAACAATATCTTGTAAATTACTTATTGGAACAACTACTTCGCGAAAGCCCGCTTTTATTGCGGCATTTATTTTGCTTGAAACTCCTCCAATAGGAAGTACTTCTCCGCGAACCGAAAGCGAACCAGTCATTGCTAATTCTTGGCGAATAGGAATTTGTTCTATCGCGCTAATCACTGCAGTTGCAATTGAAACCGAGGCAGAATCTCCTTCTACACCTTCATATGTTTGTAAAAACTGTATGTGAATGTCTTTTGCAATCTTTTTACTAGAAACTTTTTTGAATAATACTGATACGTTTTGAACAGCTTCTTTTGCTATTTCTCCTAGTTTTCCAGTAGCAATTACTTTGCTTTGATTTTTACTACTTGGTGGAGACACAGCAGCTTCAATAGGAATAATGCTTCCTGCACTACCATCGCCAAAAACAGCTAAACCATTTACGCGTCCTACTGCTAAACCTTTATTCAAATAAACTTCGTAATCTCTTTTGTGTTCGATTGCTTTGTCAACCATTTGCGCTTCAAGCGTTCGAGCAGACATCTTTGCTTCTAAAACATCTTGTGCAGTAACTAGCGAATTACCCTTTTCTTTTGCAACGTCTCCTGCAGCACGAACGAGTCCCCCAAGGTCACGTAACTTCAAAGTTAGTTTTCCTTTTCGCCCAGCTCTTTTTCTTGCTTCAAAAATAATTTCTTCAACAGCTTCTTTATCAAAGTGAGGTATCTTAAAATCTTTTTTCACTTCCTGTGCAACAAATTGTGCAATCTTATGTCTATTCTCTTCGTTATCATCCATGTCCACATTCATATAAACTTCGTAACCATACCCTCGGATTCTTGATCGAAGAGCTGGGTGAACTTGTTCTAAATCTTTGTAGTTTCCCGCTGCAACTAAAACAAAATCGCATGGAACAGGATCTGTTCGAGTCATTGCTCCGCTTGAGTTTTCACTTTGACCAGTAATAGAATATTTTTTTTCTTGCATTGCAGTTAACAATTCTTGTTGAGACTTTCTTGTAAGCGTTGCAATCTCATCTACAAATAAAACTCCTCCGCTCGCTTTGTGAATCATACCTGGTTCTACTCTTAGGTGTGCAGGTGTTCCAAGTCCTCCAGACTGGAGCGGATCATGACGTACGTCTCCAAGAAGAGCACCTGCTCTCGCACCGGTTCCTTCAAAAAAAGGAGCAATCCTTTTTCCAAGATTGTTTACAAGTAATTTTGGAGTAGCATTACCTTCTTTATGACGCATTTGTCCTCCGATTGATAAACCAATTAATAACACTGCTCCAATTAGAAGTAGTGCTGCAAATATAATGTCACTATACCAACCCATTTGCCAGAACACTCCCGCGAGTAACATCCAACCAATTGGGAGAATAAAAGAAATCATTCGCATTGAGTCCTCAGATTTTTTTGCTTCAAGTCTTGCAGCAGTTAAAATCTTTTTTCCATCTCCCGCTTTAGTAATTCTAACCTTTGGATTGTTAGAATCTTCTCCATTAGGATAAATTAAAATATCAAGTAATTTTTGTACGGGTAAGATCTCGCTCATTGCTTGTGCTAACAAACTCTTTCCTGTTCCTGGAACACCAATAAGTAAAACATTTCTTTTTTGTGCAGCAGCTTTTCGCATTAATCTAACACTTTCATCTTGTCCAATTACTTGCCCGATAAGATTTTTTGGAACATCTATCCCAGACGTATCTTTAAACGAAAAAATACTTTTTGCATCCTTTTTCTTAGAACTAGCCCTCTTTGACACCATAATTACTTTTGACTTGTAAAGGATTAAAAATGAATTGGAAAAGCTAGGAATTCGCCATACAAGCGATTGCAATCATTTAAATACTTGTTTTATGACTTGGTTATTATGGAATCAATTACAACAACTTTCCTTGGTACAAGCGGTAGCATCCCTCAAAAAGGTAGAAACTTTTTTTCTGCAGTCGTTTCGTTTAGCGGTAGCAATTTAATGTTTGATTGTCCCGAAGGAAATCAAAGACAATTAATGCAATCAAAGATTTCTTTAATGCGAATCTCGCATGTATTTATTTCTCATATGCACACAGATCATTTCCTTGGTTTGTTTGGTTGGATAGCAACAATGACGCTTAATCAGCGACGCGAACCCCTAGTTATTTTTTCTCCAAGAGGAGGAAAACAAAAGATTGAGCGAATATTACGCGAAGTAGTTAGACCAAGTTTTCCTATCCAATTTAAAGAAGTTAAAACAGGAATTATTCTAAAAGAAAAAAGTTTTTCTGTGAAAGCTTTTCCATTAAAACACGAAATTGCGTGTTATGGTTTTGCATTTAAAGAGAATGACAAAGAAGGAGAATTTAATCGAAAAAAAGCTGAGCGACTAGGTATCCCCCCGGGGCCAGCGTATTCACAATTAGTTAAAGGAAAAACTATTACTGTGAAAGGAAAAAAGATTACTAAAAAAGACGTGATGGATTATTCAAAGAAACGAGTGGGTCGCAAAATTGTTGTTGTTGCGGATACGCGCCCAGTTAAAGCTACGATAACAAATGCAAAAGACGCAGATTTGCTTATTCATGAGACTTCTTTTTTAGATGAACATAAAGACAAGGCGATTGAAGCATTTCACTCAACTACAACTGAAGTTGCAGAAATAGCTAAAAAAGCAAAGGTGAAAAAATTAGTTGCAGTTCACTTTAGTGCGCGTATAAATGATACAAAAGAAATTAGCAAACAAATAAAAAAGATTTTTCCAAACATACTTGTTGCAAAAGACTTTGATGAAATAAAACTATGAAAAGATTATTTTTTCTCAAAATGATGCTTGTGTTTCTTTTCGTGTTTTCTTTGTTTCCACGCAATATCAAAACCAATTATTAGAAGAACAACAACTACGATTACCAAAATTGCTATTTCAATCATTCTCTTCACTTATAACCTAATTTTTCTACCCGGAGTTAACAAAACTGTTTTTGTATTAAGAACGCTTTCTTTAATTCGTTTATCAAGATCTTTTACATCGTGCTTTTGTATTTCAAAAATATCGTGTTGCATTGGAATAAGTGTTTTTGGTTTCATTATTTTTGCGGCTCTCACAACATCAACAACGTCCATTGTATGAGAAGAAACGGGCAGAATTACTGTATCTGCTTTTATGTTTGAAAAGGAATCTATCAACCTTGTTGTTCCTGCATGGTACAAAGACTTTCCGCCTTTTTCTATAATATATCCTGTTGGACAAAAACTCTTTGGGTTATGTGCAATCGCAGTCTTTATTTTAAAACCCTTCAAAAATAATTCACTATTTGGCGAAACCGAAATCTTTTGGTTTCTTGACAAATCAAGATCTTGTAGAATATAATCGTGTGCTAAAACAAGCGCATTCTCTCTTTTCGCTATTTCTTCTATTGCTTTTTTATCACAATGCTCTTCTAATTCATTTGTTATAAGAATCATTGAAATATTTTTCAAATCTTCTTTTTTAACAGGTATTTTTTGTTGTTTTGTTGCAATTGTTTTTGTTGTATTAAAAACAGGATCAATTAAGATCGTCTCATTACCATCCTTCAATTTGAAAAAAGAGTGGCCAAAATATTGTAATTCTGCCATGTAATAATAGTAAGTGCTTTCTCACATTTAAAGGTACGTAATTATAACAAAAAAGCTCGTCAAAAAAAGTAATTATCAAAGAAAAAACATTACAAAAAGCTTAATTAATAGTTTTGTAGTATAAATGTTGTATGAAAAAACAATTTTTGTTAAGTATTTTTATTATTAGTTTACTATTGATAACTAGCTTTGCAAGTGCACAAAATTACAGTGTCTGGTTGCACACCGTTGACATCGAAATTAATTCTATTGGAGATGCACAAATAAGTGAAAAATTTCATTTGTTTTTTCCAACTGACGATGACAAATTAGTTTTTAGAAATCTTAGTGCTAGGTTTGGTTCAGATATAAGCGAATGGCAAGCGTTTAACCCAAGTTTTGTTCCAACAATTGGATCAAATAATATTGTTAACGGAAAAATCGCGTATAGTGAAGGTGAAGCAAATTATCTAGAACTAAGCTATGGTTTAGCTGATTCAATTATGGCTAAAGGAAAAGAAAATTCTTTAGTTGCAGAGTACAACATAAAAGCCAATTATTTCAATTCTTTGTACGAATCAGGGTTATGGGTTATTCCCGATAACACACAAATAAATATGGTTTTGCCGCCCGGTGCCGAAATAAAAGATTCGATAGAACCAAGTGCAATCATAAGTAGGGTTGGGCAAACAAACGTAATCACTTGGAACGGCTATAAAAGTGCTAATCAATTAAATGTGAAATATGTTTTGCTAAGAAAAATTAGCCCTCTTGTTGATTTAAATGATTTTACAAATTTCTTATTTAGAACAAATGAAGGCCTAACAATTATACTTATTATTCTTGTAATAATTGCTTTAGTTACTTGGCAAAGAAAAAAGATTGCAGGCAAGATAGAGTCCTTCGTTGAAAACAATACTATAATAGAAGAAGACTAGTTTGCAAGACTACCAATCAACCAAATAACTTAGATTGCTTTGGTGAACTCTTTTCAAGGATTAATTGTTTCTCGATTTCATTTGATTGTGTGAGCAGGTTTTGAACTTTTTTAGTATCTTTTTTTGTTTCAAGCAAAAAAGCTAAATCTTTTTCATCAAACTCAAAATAATTTGTTAACGAAGGTGCAATTTCTTTGTTTTTCATTATTAACGACAAGAATGGTAAGTCTTGCATTCCGTCTCTAATCGATGTATGCGTCTTTGAACCAATTTTTTTAGCAGTAGCTTTTCTTTGTTGTCTTTTTGTTGTTGATGCTGAAAGAGAAGATAACAAAGTTGGGAATTGGAATGGTTTCCAACCAGAATAATCTTTTTCTCTTGACAATCCTACTCCAACAGTTGACAAGAAAAAAACATATTTTAGAAAACCATAATGTTGTCTTCGGTAGATTCTTCCTTGGAAAATATCGCTTCTACTTAAAATATCAAATGCTCTTGGAGCGTCAGTTGCATCAAATTGTCTAGGAATATTTTCTTCTACCCAACGTAAAAGTAAGTCAGAAGATACTTCTGAATTGTTAACCATTTGTTGTATCCCTCTCATGTCATGCCCCTTGAATATTTTTGCCATTACTGAAAAGATCTTTTCTTTTTTCATTCTCGGGAATAGTTCTGCAACAGTTTCTATTGTAATAGTTGGTGCTAAACTTTGTGTATCAAGTAAAGCACTTCGATAATCTCCTCCCGAATTCTTTGCTAGTTCTTTTACAGCTTCTGGATCAAATTCCATATTTTCTTTTTCACAAATTGCTCGCAAACGTTTTGCAATTGAAAGATAATTTATTTTCTTAAATTCTTTCATCGTTGTTAGCGATCTTAGCGGAACTAGTTTTTTGTCTCCGTATATATTATTTGCAGTTAGAATAATCGGATTATTAGTTGCTTTTATTATTGACATTATCGCTGCAGCTCCTCCTCTGTCTTGTGATTGCAAAGAATCTATTTCATCTATTAGAATTAATCTTTTTGTTCCAAATAAGGATGCGTTTCCGGTTGCTGCCCCTGCAATCTTTTCTATACTATCTTTGTTTCTTAAGTCACTAGAATTCATTTCAAATAATTGCCAATTCATTTCTTTTGCAACTAAGTGTGCTAAACAAGTTTTCCCTAATCCCGGAGCACCATGTAATAAAATTGGTTTTTCATTTTGATCATTAGCCCAAGCCTCAGCCCATTTCCTAACTTCTTCAACAACCTCTATATTTCCAATAAACTCATCAAAATTCTTTGGGAAATACTTGTCAGTAAATAGCTCGCTCATACTAATGAATTATTACAAAACAATTAAAACTTCGACCAAAACAAAACCATTTAAACCCTACAAAGTAAAAAATTATTATGCAAATAGGGATAGTAGGCAAACCAAGTAGTGGAAAAAGTACTTTTTTTGGTGCTTCAACAATGATTGATGTAGCAATGGCTTCATATCCATTTACTACTATAGAACCGAATAAAGGCGTTGGTTTTGTTCGAGTAGAAGACGCAGGAAAATTCTTTGGTGTTACGAGTAATCCAAAACATGGTTTTTTAGTACAAACTCCCGATGGGCCAATTAGATATGTTGCAATTGAATTAATTGACGTTGCTGGCCTTGTTCCAGGAGCAAACGAAGGAAAAGGTCTTGGAAATAAATTCTTAAATGATCTTAGCCAAGCAGATGCTTTGATTCACGTTGTTGATGCCTCAGGTACAACTGATAGCGAAGGAAAAGCTTGTGAGAGTCACGACCCTTGTCTAGATGTAACTTTTCTTGAAAAAGAAATTGAATTATGGTTTTTGAAAATCATTGAAAACAATTGGAGTAAGATTGGAAAGACCCCTGAAAAAGAATTTAGGAAAAGAGTAGAATTACTTTCACAGAACTTAAGTGGAGTGAAAATTCTTTCGCACCACATCGAAAAGGCTTTGCGCGCATTAAAAATTGATGAAAAAATGTTTATTGATTGGACTGACGAAGACAAATTAGAATTTGCCACTATGTGTAGGAAATTAAGCAAACCAATCATTATTGCTGCAAACAAATGTGATTTACCAAATGCAGAAGCGAATATAAAAAAAATGCAGGAAACGTTTCCGGATAAAACAATTGTTCCTTGTTCTGCGGCTAGCGAATTAGCTCTACGAAAAGCTACTGCGCAAAAAATAATTAATTATTATCCCGGCGCAAAAGAGTTTGAGATTGCAGGAGAAATAAATGACAAGCAAAAAGAGGGGCTTGAAACAATTAGAAAAAATGTTCTTGAAAAGTTTAGCGAAACCGGTGTACAAAAATGCTTGGACGTTTCGATTCTAGATGTACTAGAATACTTCCCAGTTTTTCCTGGCGGGACAAAGAGTCTTATCGACAAGGACGGTCGCGTTCTCGCAGATTGTTTTTTGATGCCAAAAGGAGCTGTTGCTCTTGACTTTGCTTATACTTTGCACACAACAATGGGTGACAACTTCATTCGCGCAATCGACGTTAAAACAAAACAAATAATCGGAAAAGAACATCCACTCAAATACGGGGATGTAATCGAATTAGTTTTTAATAAGAAATAGTTACATTAAAAAAAATAGGAAAAAAATTAGTTCTTTTTCTCACCGTTTTGTAATTGTCTTTCAAACTTGTCACGGGCAGCTCTAACTGATCTAGTAAATTTTCTACGCATTAGGCGTTCCATCGGCGAGCGTGGATTGAAATGCGCATCTAGATTGTCTCTGGAAATCATTTTTGTAAAAGCCGCTCTAACTCCGGCAGTAGTCGCTACAGTCTTTTTTCTCATAAAAAAATAGAGCTGAAAGAAGTATAAATTACTTCTCTTCAGTTATAACTTCTCTAAAAACTTCTTTTTTTGGTTCTACAGTATTTTCAGTTTTAGTTTCTGTTGTTGTAATTGTTTTTCGAAAAATTGGATCTTCTTTGTTTTTTTCGTCCGCCATGATTTTTTTCATTGCTTCTCTCATAGCAGCTTCTTTGTTACCAAGTTTTTTCAAAGCATAGAAATATGCGTTGATGATTTGATCAAGATCTAATTGTCTTTTGAAACCTAGTCTTGCTATTTCCTCAAAGTATAGTCGTACTACTTTAAATGCTACTTCTTCATCGTTCATTTTTTCACCTACTTTTTCATCCCGGCTCTTCGAACCCTTTCTTCAACAGCAACTGCTTCGTTTCGTTTTACTCTTGCAAGAGCATATACATATGCGTCTAGGATCTCATCAAGAGTTAATCGTTTCTTGAAACCAAACCTTGCTATTTCTTTGAAATAAGTTTGTACGATTCTAAAAGCAATTTCTTCGTCATCCGCAGCCATAGCTGTTTTGATATCGGTTTTAGAAACTGTTTCAGTTTTTGTTTTTGTTCCTGCTAAAACATCTCTTAGTTTTGCATAATCAATTGTTTGTCTAACAACTTTTGACTTTGATTCTACAGGAACCTTAACTGTTTTAGTTCGATATTTAATCTTTGTAATAACTTTTGGTTTACTAGGAACTTCTTTAGTTCGATACTTGATTTTTGTTACAACCTTTGGTTCGCTAGGAACTTTTACAGTTCTAGTTTTATACTTAATTTTTTCAACAATCTCTGGTTTAGATTTAACCTTTCGAACAATTACTTCTGGTTTAGATTTAATAGTTCTAGTTCGGTACTTAATTTTTTCTACAACCGTTGGCTTGCTTCTAACTTTTTTAACAATAATTGTGGGTTTACTTTTAACAGTTCTAGTCTTGTACTTAATTTTTTCAACTGTTCTAGTAGTTCCTTTTCTACCTAATTTACCAGCTTTAGCTAGTTTCCATAGAGCAACTGATTGCAAAAAGGTTTTTCCAAGGCGCATTTGTGAACCAATAAATTGGTTGTACGCACTAGGTCGTCTCTTGTCTTTTGCCATTAAAGCTTGGTATCTATTCCATTCTTTAACTGCTTTTACAAAAGAAAATCCTGCGTTAATTTGTTTTCTAATAAATAAATTGTATTCGCTAATTCTCTTTGAATTAACTTTTTTCTTAGTTTTCTTTCCTTTTCCTTGTAATTTAGCAACTTCGGCTTTTAATTTAGCTATTTCTGAGTCTTGTTTAGTATTGTGTTTCAAAGCTTTTGCAGTTTTTTTCTTATTAGATGCAATTTGCTTTTTAACAGTTTTAGACACAGTTGCCTTTTTTACAACTTTTTTAGTTGTTTTTTTCTTTGCAGCTTTCCTAGCTACTTTTCTAACTTTCTTTTTTACAGCCATAATATAACCTCAGTATACTATTTTTTTCCCAAAAACACTATTTAAATGTTTCTTTTTCACGGAACAAAGTGAATTTCGCTTGTTTTAGGCTTTTTTTATCATTCTGGCCGAACCTTTGCCAGATTGAGTAGTATTAGTTATAATCAGCTTTTTTTCTTCAAGAGAAGCAAATGCTTTTCTAAGGGTTCTCTCTGCAAACTTGTCTTTTAGGCCGCTATAGATATCTCCAACTGAAAACTCGCCTTCTTTGATAAAATCAAGCACAACTTGTTCTGGTTCTGAGAGATTACTAGTTATTTCAACTTTAATTGGTTTTTCTTGCATAAACGCACTTCGTACATGTTTTATCGCAACCTTTTTTGCATTCTCTTTTTCTGCTAGCCTAGCCGCTTTTAGTAAAACATCTATTGCAATCCTTGCGTCACCCTTTTTTGATGCATGTGCGGCACAAAGAGGAATCACTTCATCTTCTAAAACATTTGGGAAGAAAGCAAATTTTGCCCGTTCTTTTAAAATATCTTTTAATTGTAAAGAAGAGTATTTTTCAAATGCAAGTGTTGACGCTTGCAAAGAACTTCTTACTCTATCATCTAGACTTGCAAGAAAAGTATTTTCATTTGAAATGAATATTAGTCCTGCAAAGATTTGGTATCGCTCACTTAGTCTTGATAAATCATATAACAATGCTTTTGCATCTTCGTTTTTCAATAATTGTTCGGCTTCATCAAAAACAAATACTGGCACTAATTTCTTATTTTTTATTGTTGAAATAAATCTATCAAATATTTCTTCACTTGATAATCCTCTTTCAGGAATCGGGTAACCAACAAAGTTCGTTACCTTTGTTAGAATTGAATGTTTTGAATTTATTTCAAAACAATTAATGTACAACGCTTTTGCCCGATCAGAGTACTCTGCTAATTCATTTAACACATATTTTGAAGAAACTGTTTTACCAGTTCCTGGAACGCCATGCAAAAATAAGTTTGTTGGTTTTTTTCCTTCTGAAGCTGGTTTTAGGCAAAACACCATTTCACCTATTTCGGTGTCGCGAAAAGGTAGTTCTTCTGGAACAAAGTCTTGGTATAAAAATCTCTCATCTTTTAACAAAGAATTTTCTTTCGCCGAATCAAAGATATTAGCCATATCAAGTTATTAATCACAAAAGAATAAAAGCTTAACAAAACGCACTCAAACAAAAAGACTAAAAATGACTAAAACCATTATTCTAGCATGTTTGAAGACAAGATTGATTTGATTCCAAAAGAAGAAATAACTCGTTTGAAAGAAGACTTAGAACATTTGTACGCGCGAGAATTATTTGCAAAAATGACTTATGATGCACAAATACAAAAATTTGATGGGATTATTTTAGAAACGCTAAAAGAATTACTCGCGCAAGAAGAAGAACATGCGTACATACTAAATTCAATTCTTGAAAAGGTTGATGACAAGCAAGAAGAAACTATTTCAAAGATGTTGCCTAGCGAAGTTAATGCTTCGCTTGAATCTGGTTTAGCATATGATGTAACTGAAGAAGAACAAGCAACTATCGAATACAAAAAGATTCTTGTAAAAGTTGTTTCGCCCGAATTAAAAGAAGTGTTAGAACATATTTTGCAAGAAGAGTTTGCACATGTTGGAAGACTACAAAAATATTTAGAAGAATAAATCATATTCTAATTTTACAATTCGAATTCAAATACACAAGTAAGCTTTTTCAAACCAAAGTTTTGTTCGACTTCTTTTGAAAGTTCTCCAATAAAACCTTTTTTTCCGTTCACAGTTATTTCTGCGCTATTTTCTCCAAGGAAAGAAAAAGATTTCTTTTTTGTTTTTACTTCTTTTCCCATATACGCAGCTAATGAAACTAATAACGATTTTATCTCAGTAAAATTAACATTGGAGTGAGTTGATACAACACAAACATGATTTGATTGTTTTACACCATTATCTGCGTTAGGATCAATATCAAGACATGTCCCTACTTCAAAAATTCTTTGTGGAAATTCTTGACCCTTATTTTTTGTCAAAGATAATAACACTTGCGGAGTTAATTTTTTTCGAAGAACTTCGTAATTTGATGAAACCGGATTACTTATCTCAACCAAACAATCTTTTTTTGTAATAAACATATTTTCTAATTGAACCTTTTTAGATGCTAAATTAAATGTAAGTATTTCTTGTAATCCTAATCCAACACAACCATCTCTTACCAAATCAACATAAAGAACATCTTTTTTCTGTGACCCTACAACATCCATTTTGACTTTCGCCGGCGCGATTTTATTATACCCGTATGAAATTAACAAATCTTCAATAACATCTACCGCGTGTAAAATATCTAATCTATACGCCGGGTACTCACAAGTAACTTTCTTACTTGTTATCAAAACATTATATCGTGCATTTTCTAATAACTTTTTAATTTTGGAATCTTTAAATTTCATCCCCGTCACTTTTTCAACAAGTGCTTTATCAAAAGTTATTCTTTTAGTATTAAATTCAGGAACCACTTTTGATTTAGCTGGATACGGCAAAGTTGTTTTTGGGAAATTTACTTTACACGACTCAATCTTTCCACCACGATCAGCAAGAGCCATACACATTACTTCTAACGCGGTTTCAACTATTTCCCAAGTGAATCCAGTAACTTCAATAAAAAGATTTTTTGTTTTTTCACTTACCTTTCCAGTTGCATGAGAATTTATTATTGGCGGCATTGACGCGACAGTATCTGCAGCATCAATCACAATCGGATAATACTTTGATCCTTCGAGTAAATGCGCATATGCTTTTCCTTTTTCATGTTGTTTTAAAATTTCTGTTGGCCGCATTGGAACTTTCCACTCAAGTGGAACAAATTCTATTTCATTATCTTTGTAACCTTTGTAATAAACTGGCGGTTTCATCACATTCAGATCATATAACCCAATTCCAACTTCTTTTCTCTTTCTTCCAAATGATTCGCCAACTTTTTCTTGTAATTGAACCATTTGAACGATAAAATCATTATCTATTTTCACCCCACGAACAACTGCACAAGCAATTAACGGTCGAACTTTTTCTAAATTTTTATCAACAGTTACGCGTATTTTTCCTTTTTTAACATTGTATTTTTTTATTCCTTTTGCTTTACCAAGTCTTGCTTTTATGTCTCTTGCCAAACCTTCTGTAGACCATAAGTCTGGGCGGTTAGTATCTTTACAATCAACTTTGAGATTGTCCCCATCTACTCCGTCTAATTCGCCTTTAACATATTCAAGTATTTCATCTAAATCTGTTCTAGAAAACTTTTGACCAACTAATCGTTCTAAATCTTTTTTTGAAACATCAAGTGTAGGCATTACAACAACACCCCCGGTGCGCTTCGCAGGTAATCTAATTTATCTGAAAATAAATATCTAATATCGTTTACGCCTAATTTAAACATTGCAAGTCTATCAATACCTAGCCCCCAGGCCATAGCTTGCCCCTTAATTCCAAGGTTTTCTAACATTTCTGGACGAAACATTCCGGCTCCGCCAAATTCAACCCAACCTAAGTCTGGATGTTTTGCAGATAATTGTACACTTGGTTCAGTAAACGGATAATAATCTGGAAAGAATTTTACTTTTGTTGCACCTGCAATTTCAATTGCAAATTCCTTTAACATTCCTAACAAATGTTTGAAGTTTAAATCTTCACTCACAATAAAACCATCCATTTGATTAAATTCAATTAAATGTGTTGCATCCAAAACATCTGGTCGAAAACATCTCGCAATTGCAAAATACTTTCTTGGAATATCTACACCTTTAACTAATTGTCGTGCAGAATGCGCAGTTGCATGTGCAGAGGGCATTAACTTTGCAGCAACCGCCGGATCCCATTTGTAACCCCACCCTTTCGAAGCACTTTTCCCACCATCTTCATGTGCTGCTTTTATTGCGTCAACATATTTTTTAGCAGGAAGTTTTCCTTTAACTGGCCGTTTCAATTGATAAGTGTCAGTCCAAGTTCTTGCCGGATGATTTTGTGGTTGAAACAACGCATCAAAATTATAAAACTCTGGAACAATTAACGGCGAGTCCATTTCTTTGAAACCAAGTGCGACTAATTGGTTTCTTATTTGACCCAAAAATTGTGTATATGGATGTTTTTTACCCGCAAAGATTTTTGGTACTGGTGCTTCGACATCATATACGCGAGAAATCTTTTTGCTTTTTAGCAGTTTTTGTGCGTCTTCACCGCTTTTTGAAATGCTTATAGTCCTACTAGTAAAATCTTTTTGTTCTATTAAACCTCTTTGTGATAATTCTTGTGCAATACTATCTTTTACTTTTACTCCATCAACTATATCTCGCAAAGCGTTAGCATAATCAAAAGTTTCTTGTTCGCTTGCAACACCTGTTTCAGTTATTTTTCCTTGTGCAATAATAATGAATGCCTTTTTCTTATTTATTCCAAGCGCCGCAGTAAATTCGTTTTTACTTAGCTCAGATCTTTTTTGTAGCTCTTCAAAAGTTGCTTCTCCCTTAAGTTTTGTTAGCGTTTCTAAAAAAACATTTTCAGGCATTCCTCTTTCAAGAGATTTTTCGCCATCAGTTGTTAACGAGAATCTTTTTGTAGCCACTTCTTTTAGTACCGCCAAACCTTTTTCGTTTAACCAAGCACTTGCACGTCGCACAGAATCAATTGGTAACCGAGTTTCTTCGGTTATTTCTTCAAAATCCTTGCTGTCTTCAGTCAAAAACAATAATACTTGTCTTTCGATCTCACTCAATTGTTTTACTCGTTCTAACATGAATAAAACAAGAGAATTTGTTATTTTAAAGCTTTCTGGGCACTACCGACAAGTTATTTAATCTGTTAGGATAAACAATACTTTAGTAAACGTGATTTTATGGGTGACGACAAAAAAGGTAAAGTAGATAATTGGTTTACAAAAATCCAAGACTACGTTACCGGCGTAATTGGAGCTTTCGTAGCTTTCTTATTCTTAATATTTGCTGCAGGTGCAGGACTAATGATGTTTGTCATGGAACAATGGCCAGAAAAAGCGTTTTTGGTTGTTTTGATTCCTGCTGCTTCAGGTTTACTAGCATATTACAATAGAACATATGCAACTGTTGTTTTCATCGCTTTGTTAGTGTTTATTTTCATCTTATAACTTAATAGTTCAACAATCAACGAAAACTAGCTTAACTTTTTATTTGGACTTTCTTAGAAACAAATTATGAATTGCAAAGGATTCTTCACGTTTATACTTGTTTTTGTAATGATATTATTTTTGTTCGAATTATCCATTATTTTTAACGAAAATGAATTTGTTTTAAGCGAAGTTGAAACTGATTTGATTGCACTCGAACAAGCAAACAAAGAAAGAACGATAATAGAAAACAATGTTGACAAAATACTTTCTTTGAAACTAAGAGAACAATTGCTTAAAGAAAATTTTAATGTCTTAATTGCACAACACGAAATTAATTCTTCTTTGCTAAGTTACTTACAATCACGAGCACAAAAATCAAATCTATTTTTAGAAGAAACTGGTTCGCTTGACCTGTCTTATATGAATCGAAATTCGGTTGTTGTTTTATTACAAGTAAATGGAATCTCTTATGGAGAATATGTATTATCTTCAAACGAACTCAAAACAAATAATGTTTCAAAATTGCTTGGAGACAAAATAAAAGTTCAGTATAAACTGCCTATTGAATATGTTGTGAGAGTGATGCAATGAATTCTATTGACGCAATCATCGCAATGCTAATGTTGTTGATTATTTTTAGTTTGTTTTTATCAGTTCTTGTAAACGAACAACAAAATATTGGGTTGGTGGAAAAAACAATTCATACAAAAATAATTGCAAGTAAATGCAGTGTTATAGTTGATGGGGTCTTTGCAAATTCAGGTAAAGGATTTGATGAAAAGATTAATTGTTTTGGAAATGGTAACGCAGTATACTCAAAGCTTGATGGAATACGAAAAGATATTTTTGTTATTACTACGGTTGAGAAAAAAAGTGGTTTGGAAGTGAAAGTGAATGAACATTATACATAACAAATCTCGTGGAATAATTTTTTCCTTCGATATTATTATAACTTTCTTGATAATTTTGTTTGGAATAACTGTTTTTGTATTTGCCTTGCATAACAACACAAATAGTTTTGTAAAAAATGTTGACGATTTTTTTTTAGAAGAGAAAACAATCTTTGTTGCAGATTCTTTTGTAAAAAACTTTGATCCTACAAATGCTTTGCTTGGTTCTTGTGTAATTGATTTGGAAAAACGACGTGTTAAAAGCAACGAACTAGCGAGTGCGAACTTTTCAAATTTAAAATCGCTTGGAATCGAGAGTTTTTTTGTAAAACGCGTGTCTTATCGTGTCTTAGGTAATACAAGTGAACAAATAATTTATTCTTCTGCTAGGCAATCATTAAATTGCCTAACCGCAAAACGATTTGTTTTAATCGATGCACAAAAAGCACTTGTTTTTGTAACGGGGTGTCTTGATGAGTAAACAAAACGAAAAAGGATTTGTATTTACGTTAGAAACAACAATTGCAATACTTGTTTTTTCTTTGTTATTGCTTACAATTAGTTTTCCTGCGAGTAATTCAATGACAGAATTGCTTGTGATACAACAAGCAAATGATTTATTGAAAATTTGGTCAATTAATTATCCTAGCAATAGTGAAATTGTTTTTGATACACGCGAATTATTTGGTTCAAACGCAAGCGTTTCTGTTAACGGAATAAAAGTATTTAGCAATACATGTTTTGGTGAAAAGATTTCTTCCGAAGCTATTCTTTTAGATGATTTTTTGATTGAGAAACGGTTTTTAGTAAGTGTTTGCTTAAACTAAACAAAGGTTATAGTAATTAAGTTATTTTGTTTTTGGATTGTAATCGTAAACTTTTTTGTAAATGTAGTTATTTTGTTAGTTTGTGGGTTTGGAAGAGCAAGTGAAAACTGTTTTTGTGTTGTTGCTGCCAAAAAGGCAGCATTTTGTGTTGTCAAAGTAATTTCTTTTGCAGGCGAAAAAGAAAATTCTTTTTTTGAATCGTTTCCAAGAAACTCAAACAAACGAACTTCTTCTCCCAGAGTATTTGCAATTTGTTTTGCAAGCAAAGTATCACTTGTAGCAAAGAACTGGTCAACTGCAAAAGACACTTGTGGTAAGATGATTATTAACGCAGAGAAAAACGCAGCTAGCAATAACAAATACTCTATTGAAACCTGTCCTTTCACGGCTTGCATCATATATCATCAATCTTTTTGAACACATCTTCTGCAGTTTCTTCTAGTTTTTGTGAACCTTGTTCTGAAGTAGCTTGTATTTGTGATACAAGTACTAGTACTACTGCCACTACTGCAGCTAACACAATTATTAGTTCTACTGAGATTTGTGCTCTTTCTTCTGAAAATAATTTAATCATAAAATACACGCGTTTTGAGGAGTTTAAAAAGGTTTTTCGAACTTCGTCAAAAAACGAAAGATATTTTATTCAGTTTCCGGCAGGCACAATATCATCTAATATTTGCAATTTTTTCTCCAGCCATCGTTTAATCACTAGTGGATTATGTCCGCGATCCTCTAAACGCGCTTCAATTTTGCCTCTTCGAATAACATCCAAAAACTCAGTCAGCCTATATTTTCTACCGTTACCACTTTGACTAATCGGTTTTAGATAGAACATTGCCGCGTGTGCAGGCGAATCACCCATTACTTGCCGAATATCCGTGGCAGAAATTAACTCAGTTTGACCAAATTGATTCTTTTTAGTGGGAATTTTTTTTCTTGTTCGCGGAGTTTTATAATAATCAGATAATCCAACCAAAGTAAAAACAAACTTACCATCTTTTCTTCCCAAACACACTACATCTCTACTGCTAATCGGTTTATTTGTAATTTTCTCCCAATCTGTTCTAAATTTTGCAAACGCATCTGCAATATCCTGGCTTAGTCTTCCATCTCGCTTTCGAATCTCATGCATTGATAATTCAGAAAAATACTCACATACTTGCAATTCGGGATAATTTTGCATTTTGCGAAACACATACTTTTGCGGTCGAATCTTTTTTGCAGCTACTGCATCCAAAAACTTTCTCACGCGCCCGTTTAAAAAGATTAATTCAGATGCATGAGCAAATGCTATACTGCCAAAATTGCCTGTTCCAACAATAAATTCGCGACCACATCTCTCAATTCGTTTAAAACCATTTTTATGAGTTTTCATTGAACATCTATGCCTTAATGAAGTATGATACATTTTTGAAAAACTGCGAAAGTTTTCTAGTTTACTAGGTTTAGGCATACATACAATAAATGTTTTCAACATTTAAAAATATGGGCTTTTCCAAGCTAATAAAAACTTGTTGTGTTTCATCTTAACTATGCCAAAACAAAAAGGATTCTGGTACTTTAGCAAACAAGAAAAAATTGATTTATTTATTTCTTGGATAACGCTAAGTATTGCATTTGCATTAGTGATTAATCCGATTTTTTTTAATTTAACAAATATGATCGTGTCTTTACCAATTGCTTTAGTTGCTGTTGGGACTGGATTTGTTTTCCACGAATTAGCACATAGACAAACTGCTAGACACTTCGGTTTTATTTCAGAATTTCGAGCATGGTACCCTGGATTATTAATTGCATTATTCTTAGCAATAGCTTCTTTTGGACAATTTATCTTTGCTGCTCCCGGAGCAACATATTTTTTCGCACACAATGTTACTCGAAAACAAAATGGAATCATTAGTATTGCTGGTCCCGCAATTAATATCATAATTGGATTGTCTTTGTTGATTTTGAGTGCAATTATTGTTGACAACTTAGTAGTTACAATCCTGTCATATGCTGCACTCATAAATTTCTGGTTTGCATTGTTTAATTTACTACCAATTTATCCTCTTGACGGAGCAAAAGTATTAGCTTGGAAACCTGTTGTGTGGTTAGGTGCAATTGCAATATCTGGGATACTAGCATTCATGCCTGGTTTATTTTTAGCGACAATTGGACTTGCAATTTAAAAAAAGTTTTAACCAACGTAACTTGGTCTGAAGTCTAAAGCATTTTCTTTGAACTCTTCATAAGCTTTTTCGCTTTGTGCATCTATCGTAGGTTTTAATTTGTTAAGAATTACTTCGAAGTGTTTCATTTCGATTGGCACTACCTTCATTTTATTTTCTTTTAATACAAGCAAAGCGGCTTCACGAACTAAACCTTCTATATCTGCTCCGGAAAAGCCTTGTGTTTTTGCAGCTAATTCTTTTAGAGAAACTTTTTTATCAATCGGAACTTTTTTAGTGTGAACATCAAGTATTTTTTCTCTCGCTTTTGTATCAGGCGCAGGAACCATAATTAATTTGTCCATTCGACCTGGTCGTAGTAACGCACTATCAATTAAATCTGGTCGATTAGTTGCTGCAATAAAAATAACGTCGTGCATTGCTTCTACTCCATCAACTTCAGTTAGAATTTGGTTAACCATTCTCTCAGTTACATTACTTCCTGCTTCGCGCCCACGTTTTGAAGCAATTGCGTCTAGTTCATCAAAGAACACTATGCTTGGTGCAACTTGTCTAGCACGTCTGAAAATCTTTCGAATTCCTTTTTCACTTTCTCCAGCCCACATACTTAGTAGTTCTGGACCCTTAATTGAAATAAAATTTGCTTCGCTTTCAGTAGCAATTGCTTTTGCTAGCAATGTTTTTCCTGTTCCTGGAGGGCCATAAAGAAGAACTCCTTTTGGAGGAGTAATCCCCATTTTCTTAAATGCAAGTGGATTTTTTAACGGCCATTCAATAGCTTGTTTTAATTCTTCTTTTACTTCTTCAAGTGCACCGATTTGATCCCATTTAACATTTGGTACCTCTATAGCAACTTCACGTAACCCAGAGGGTTGAACATCTTTTAGTGCTTCCATAAAATCTCCGCGCGTAATCTTTAATGATTCCAAGATTTCGATTGGGATTTGTTGTCCTTCCTCAAGTTTTTCTATTTCTGGTAAGTATCTTCGTAGCGCCTTCATTGCTGCTTCTTTTGTTAGCGCTTGTAAGTCAGCTCCTGCAAAACCATGGGTTAGATCACCAAAATAATCTAGATCAAATTCTTTTGTTTTAAGAACTTCTTTTTTTACCATTTCGCGTAATACATCTGCAACTGCTGAAATAGATTTTTTTCCTTCACTTGCGTGTTCTTTATTATAAAAATTTGTGAGATCCGACACATCAATAGTTTTGTTTGCGCCAATTATTTCGAAAATATATTTTTCCATTTCATTTAATTCTTTTGATTCTTTTTTAGCCGAATAGTCTTTTGCAAGAGGCATCCCTCTTGTGTGTATTCCAAGAATTTGTTTTCTAGCTTTTTTATCAGGTATACCAAATTCTATTTCTCGATCAAATCTTCCTGGTCTTCGTAGTGCTTCATCAATAGAATTTACTCTATTTGTTGCAGCCATTACAACAACTTCGCCGCGTGTTGATAAGCCATCCATCAAAGACAATAATTGTGCTACTACTCGTCGCTCGACTTCTCCAACTACTTCATCTCTTTTTGCTGCAATTGCATCTATTTCATCAATAAAAACTATGCTCGGTGCATTCTCTTCTGCTTCTTTGAAAATCTTTCTTACTCGCTCTTCTGCTTCTCCAACAAACTTTCCCATTACTTCGGGTGCAGAAATTGAAATGAAGTGTACTTGTGCTTCGTTTGCAACTGCTTTTGCTAGCAGTGTTTTTCCTGTTCCTGGAGGACCATGCATCAAAATTCCTTTTGGAGGAACGACACCAAGTTTTTGAAATAACTCTGGGTGCTTCATTGGTAATTCAACCATTTCGCGAACTTTTTTTACTTGTTCACCAAGACCACCAATATCTTCATAAGCTACTCGCGGAATTCCTTCAAGTGCGTCCGCAACTGGTTTTTCTTTTAACGCAAATACTGTTGCGTCAGTTACTTTTACTATTGCTCTTGGTTGTGTGTCAACAACACGATAAATAAAACCTGAACCAAATACACTAACCCACACATTGTCTCCAATTGTTAGTGGTCGACCCAAAAAACCTTTTTTTAGAATTCGCTCGTAACCGGATGCTATAATTCTAACTTCTTCTATTGGTGCTAGCGTAACTCTTTTTGCTTCTTTTGGTTGTCCTTTGCTAACTTTTACTCTCTCTCCAAGTGCTACGCCTGCATTGTGCCTAATAAACGAATCCATTCGGATAACTTGTCTACCATCATCTTCTGTACGAGCAGGCCACACAATTGCAGCTGTTTTCTTAGACCCTTCAATTTCTACTATGTCTCCAGAAGTAATTCCAAGCGAAATCTTTGTTTGTTTGTCAAGCGTAACGATGTTTCTACCAACATGAGTAGGATCTGGATCCTGTACTTGTAAAATAATTTCGCTCAATCTAACACCCTTTATGTAATTGCCTTAAAAAACAATTAAAAAGATACTCTTAATAACTATCCAAATATAATTTTCGTATGTCTCCAAAAATAAGATTTCGAAAACCATTTGCTCCTGAGGGCAGAGAGAATGTGCTCAAACAGCGGTATGGTGTCGAAGTTATTGAAAGTTTAATCCGCGCCGAATACAAAGCAGGCACAACAAGTAGAGAAAAAGCACTTGCAAATATTGCTAAAAGTGCAAGTTATTTAGACCGAAAGGTTGGTAAAAGAAAAATTTAAACAATATCAAAGTTCACCATCAACTTCTTTATTTATTCTATCAAAAAAACTAATCATAAAATCATGTCTTTCTTGAGCCATTCTTTTGCCTTCATTAGTAAGCATTTTATCTTTTAGTTTAATATTAGCTGCCAAAAATTCACGATATGCTGTATCTTCACTCGAATATTCTGTTGTATTTTCAAGATCCACATCTTTATTATGCAATCGAGCTCCAATTACACTTGCAAACATAAATAATCTTCCAACACCAATCGCACCCAAGCTATCAAGTTTGTCTGCATCAAAAAGTATTTTCGCTTCTAATGAGTTAGGAACTATTTCGTTTTTGTTTCGATGAGATTCAATGCAATGACAAATCTTGTCTATTTTTTCTTCAGGAAAAGAAAACTTTTCAAGAATCTTTCTTGATTCTTTTGCAGCTTCTACTGCATGACAAATCGCACCTTTTAATTGCATTTCTTCTGGCTTCTTTATATCGTGCAAGATTGTTGCAATTTCTAAAATTTCTAGATCTGCATTTTCTTTTTTTCCAATATGCAAACAATTAGAAATAACCCTTTCAGTATGATCCCAGGCATGACATCCATTTGCACCAATAAAATAATCTTGGGCTTCTTTTCGTATTTTTTCAATCAGGTTCATAATCAATTAGTTATCCAATAGTTAAATAATACTAATTATTCAACAAATTCAAAACGCTTCATTTTTTTACCATCGCGTTCGATGGTTTCTAAAAACATTTCTTTTGGCCTTATCCACAATCCACCCTCGTGCTTGTAGACTGCGTACTCTTCAAGTGTTTCAGAGTGTTTTGCAACCCCAATTACTTCGTGAATTGCTCCTTTGAAATGCTTGTACTTTCCTAGTTTAATTTCTTCCATACTATGTTTACAGAAGAAAACTTTTTAGAGCCATGGTAACAAAAAAAAGCTTATTTTCTCGTTGCAATATCGCATAAATATTCTTTTGATTGTTTATTTTTACTCAAACCGAGTTTGGTTAATAATTCAATACACGACTTTTGTTTTTCTTCCCAATTCTGTTTATTTCCGTCTGTTTCAATTTCAACAATAGTACCTATATCTTTGACTTTATCCAAACATATCTCAAATTCATTTAACAAAAATTTTTCACGATACTTATCAATTAAACCAAGTTTAGTTAAGCCAAAATTTTCAAGTATTATA
>Ga0233437_1000781_pt1 | contig 66631 bp, 89 predicted proteins | sample SI_122_August201_FD_182714 | JGI IMG/M metagenome (GOLD analysis project Ga0233437, IMG submission 182714) | Seawater microbial communities from Saanich Inlet, British Columbia, Canada - SI_122_August2016_200_MG | ecosystem: Environmental > Aquatic > Marine > Inlet | place: Canada: British...
GTTTTTGGAGAAGACCAATCCACTAGAATAATTAGATCCTTTCTAGAGGATGATGGATACACCCTTGTTGAATCTCCTGAAGAACTTACTCCAGAAGTTTCTGAAAGAAGATGTTTTGTAGCAAGGGCTAGATTAGAAAATGTGAATGTTACGATTGAAAGAATTTCTGATGGGCCCCAAAGAGAGGGAGTTCTTGGAATAGCATATTCTGTTGCAGATTTATCTGAAGGAGTAAAATCAAGACTTAGTGAATTGGGTTACGGCAAGGTTTTTGAACACTATTCTAGTTTTAGTTTGATTGGGGATACTATTGAGAACCATTATGCTGAGAAAGATTAATCCCTAAAAAATATTATTTTTGGAGTGTTATTTGATATACTAGGAGTTTCTCGAAGAAGTGAGACTCCTGACCTAAAAGAGTAAAGTCATATTTCTGTTCATCAAATATTTTTTCCATGTTTCCGGTGTGGGAAGAAAATACTAAAAGAATTATTCCGTTTTCATTTAGATGGCCTTTGGATTCTATCAAAAATCTTTCTAAAAGTTCGTGACCATATTTTCCGCCAGTGGTTATTAGTTTTGAATCTTCAGGTTCTCCTTCTGCATCCGGTAAATAAGGTGGATTGAAAATTATGGTGTCAAATTTATCTTTGATGTTTGAAAATAAGTCTGATTCAATTGCCTCAAGTCCTTGCTCTTGGCATTTAGCTATTGCCTCTGGATTTATATCTACTGCTAGAACCTCTAGGTTTAAACCCTTGGCTGCTTTTGCAAGTATTCCTGAACCAGATCCCATGTCTAGAACCTTTCCTTTTGCTAGTTTTTTCACATGTTTTTCCAGAAGATAGGAATCTTCTTGTGGCTCATAGATCATAATAATTCTTTTAAATCTGAATCATTTATAATGATTTATGTTCGGTAGGATATTTGACATTATAAGGTTGCCTTCGTTTATTTTGACCTCCATTGCTATCCTTTGGTTGGGTCTGTTTTTCGAGGTTCCATTTATGGTTCCTCCGTTAGTTGGAAGTCTATTTATTCTATACATGGAGAGGGGATTAATGTTGAAAAATGTGGTTGGTGGCCACTTAATTGGATTGGTTTGTGCTTTCATTCATCCAATTGTTCATTTTTACTTTGATCTAAGTTTCTTACCTGCATCCATAGTTACTGCAGTTACAATTGCGGTTGCTTTGGCTGCTGCCACTTTAATAATGAGCTTGAGTGGATTGAAACATGAGCCTGCAATAGCTACTGTTTTACTATTCTTTGAGATTGGAGAGAGAAGTACAACCTTACTCTTTGGTTTAGTTCCTTGGAAAGATGTTATTCTTTTCCTAGTTGGATTGGTAATTGTTACAGTAATTGTTTGGATTTATGTTCGAAACAGATAGGTTTTTATATAATTGTTAACAGATTTCTATTATTATATTCAAAAGGAGATGATGATTAATGAATAATTGGAAACAGGTTTTAAGTGTTATGATTGGAATAATTCTAGTATTTGGTATTGTTGCAATGTATGATCCTAGTGCAAAGGACGACGAAATTACAGGTGCTTTCTCGTGGAGTGACTTGTTTGGTGGAGAAGAGCCAACAACTGTTAAAGATACAGTACAAGTAAAAGAGAGAAATTCCAATGGAAGAGAAGATTTTGTTAAACCCAATAATAATTCAGAATCCGAAGATGGAACTAGAAGATCAAGAGATGCTTTAGTCAGAAAAAAAGCAGCAGATCCGGGCCATCTTGATGTGGCTGAAGAAGTAGGACCAAATTCATTAGATCTGTATATCTCAAATAAAATTCTTCATCCCGGAGATATCTTGAAATTTACAATTAAAGGAGATTCAGGCTATGAACCTAATGCATCCATCTGGTATTTTGGAAATGCCACTCATAACACTCATAAAATCTCTGAAGTTTCCTTGTGTGCTGGAGAAAACTATTGTACTGGGGACTCAGTTAATGAGTTTGAAATACCTGCAGATTGGGATTTTGGAGAATATATGGTTTTAATATTCAAAGATGACGGAGAGTGGGTAAGATCTGTCTTTTGGTATGAATCAGAACCAATTGTAGATTATTCAGTTAATATTACTAATTCTCCAATCTATAATAATGGGGGAGACTTTGAAATCGAAATCTCAGTTGATGCAGGGACCTACTATCTTGGGAATGAAGGAGAGCTAGATTCCATTTACTATGGTCTAGGAAAAGATTTTGACTTTTGTGAAACTGGGGATTATTGTAAAACCTCAAATATTAAACTGTCCTTACCTAAGAATTCTCAGGCAGGCAATTACACAGTTAAAATTAAATTCTATACAAAAGAAAAAGTAGAGAATTTAAATTATGATTGGTATGATTATAAATTCTTAGAGTGGAGTTATCATCCAGTTCATCTGATTAAGAATTGTGCTGAGGGAGATCCAGCACTTTCTTTTGGAAATGGAATGACAAGGGGACTTAAATATCCTTATGGGGATTTGAGGGAACCGTTCTGTCTAAGTGAAATAATTGAAGTAAATGAACTTGAGGTTATTTTGGATGTTCCTGGAGAGACTGGGAGACTAGAAGGAATCGAAGAATTTGGTTGGTTCTCTTATCTATATGTTAGTGGAGTTCGTGAACAAGACTTGGATCGCCTATCTCAGATTAAAGCTTCAGACTTGGAGCTAAAAAATATTATAATGGATAATAATCTGGACCTTAGTTTCCTAAGCAACGCGAGTGTAAAATACCTTAACCTGGAGGGTAGACACGATAACTATTATTCTAATGGGGAATATCACCTGGGCAGCAATTGGGCCTCAATAAAGAGTCTTGAAGGATTAAGTGGGCTTGAGTTGCGTTCGTTAGAGATCTCATATCTAAATGTTACCAACTTGGATGTGATTCAGGAAATGGATGATCTTTCCGTTCTAAAAATAAATAATGGTGGTGCTGAGGAAAAATTAAAAACTTTGCCTTTGAGCTTGGGTGCACCCAATGTTTTTGGTGAACCTAGTCTAAAATATGTTGAATTGACTAATACAGAGGTAGAAGACTTTTCTTTAGTAAAAGATGTTTACTCTCTGAAAATCAAGCATAATAAAGAATTTAATAACCTAACCTCTTTGATTGGAGGAAAAGTTAAAAAACTGTGGATTCAAGACACCAATGTTTCTGATTTGAGCCCTCTTCTAGATGCCTTTGTTCCTCAGACATACATGAACTCATTTGAGCTAACATTAAAGGACAACATAGTAGATATCTCCTACTGTACTGTACTACCTTACTTAGTAAATCAGAATAATGTGAAGGTTGATGTGCGGGGAGATAATGCAGAGGAGTTTGAAGAATTATGCGGTTACGATCCTGCGACTTTAAACTAATTTCTTTTCTTTTTTTAGTTAAATTCTTATAGTACCTTTTTCTTTTTTCTTTAATGAATTTCAAGAAGAAGTTATTTTTAGCTCCAATGGCGGGAGTAACCAATGTTCCATTTAGAGAGCTATGTAGAAACTATGGTGCTGATGCGGTTGTTACTGAAATGATTAGTATTAATGCATTAATTAGGAATAGTAAACCTACTTTAAAATTATTACAACATTCTAAGGAAGAGAGTCCTGTTGGTGTTCAATTATTTGGTGGTAAACCTGAGTTTGTTAGTAAGGCTGCAAAAATGGTTGAAAAAGATTTTGACTGGGTTGATTTTAACTTTGGTTGTCCTGCTAAGAAAATTCTAAAACAGGGTGCTGGAAGTGCTCTGATGAAAAGGCCAGCAAGAGTTAAAGAGATTGTTGAAGCCTTAAGAGTTGTAAATAAGCCAGTTACTGTTAAGATTAGGTCTGGTTGGGATAAGGCAAGCATTAATGCGGTTGAGATTGCTCAGATAAGTCAGGATGCAGGAGCAGATGCGATCTTTATTCATGCAAGAACTACCTCTCAAGGTTATTCAGGTAAGGCTGATTGGAATGTAATTAAGAATGTAAAAAAGGCAGTTAAGATTCCAGTAATAGGTAATGGGGATGTTTTTTCGGCCCTTGATGCAATGAGTATGTACTATGAAACCAAATGTGATTCTGTTATGGTGGGAAGGGGTGCATTGGGTAATCCTTTTATTTTTAAAGAGATTAAGAAGTTGCTTAAAACAGGTAAGGAAATTAAACCTGCTAATTTAGGTGAAAGAATTAAGGTGTTCTTGACTATCCAACAAAGATTTAACTTTAATGATATGAAAGCTCAAGCACTTTATTTTATTAAAGATTTTAAAGATGCGGCTAGTTTGAGAATGAAGATTTCTAGGATGAAAGCTAGGCCAGACATTGTTAATGCTCTTAAAATAGTAAGTAATATAAAGTAGTTCTTTGGCAAGTTGGATTATGAAGAAAGCTGTTAAATCATGTGAAGGTTGTCCTGCATTATGCTGTAAATATATTGCTGTTGAATTTGATGCACCTACTGACAAAGAAGACTTTCACCATGTTAGATGGTTTCTAATGCATGAAAATGTTAAGGTTCAAATTGATGATGAAGGCAAATGGTATGTTGAATTTGGTACGAGATGTAAAAATCTTAATGATAAAAATCTATGTAACATTCATGAGTTAGCACCCAAAGAAAATCAGGTTAAATATGGGGAGCCCCAAATCTGTGTTGAACATTCTCCGGAAGATTGTGAATTTCATGGTTCTGGAGCTATGCCATATGAACAGATATTTGCAGATCATTTATCTTTTGAGAAGTATGTTGAAGAAAATCTTCCATCTATTATTAATAAGAAAGAATCAGATAAAGAGGAAATGCCTCTGATTAAACTTTCTGAAGAGGGTATTGATGAATTGATTTCTAAGTTGGAAAAACTTAAAGAAAATAAAGAATTTGAGATTAGAGACTCTGATGATGATGGCTATGCCTTTGAATTGAAAGAGTAAGGTTTTTATATAAGTGTTAACAGAATCCTAGTATTATATTCAAAAGGAGATGATAATTATGAATTGGAAACAAGTTTTAGGAATTGTTCTTGGCATCATTGTTGTATTTGGTATAGTTGCAATGTATGATCCTAGTGCAAAAGACGACGAGATTACAGGTGCTATTTCTTGGGGCGATCTGTTTGGTGGAAAGAAGCCAACCACTGCTAGAGAGACTGTACAGGTAAGAGAAAGATTGGCACCTTCAACTGTTGAAGTAAATGATTGTAAGGATACTGATGGTGGAATAAATAAATATATTGCTGGGGAGATTATTGGTTCAATGATGGCGGAAGGAATGCTTTCTCAGGATATGTGTACTGGAACTGATGTTCGGGAAGTCTTTTGTAATGAAGATGGATTAGGAGAACCAAGACTTGAAGCTTGTCCTAATGGATGTGAAGAGGGTGCTTGTTTAGGTGGCGCTACTGAAGAATTTAATAGTGCTTGTGTGATTGTTAAAACAACCCATATAACTCCAGAAAGCACACTCATAAATGGGAATTCTATTTGTGAAGATAAGGGAAAAGTTTGTTCAGGGGTCCAATTCTTCAAAAGAGAAATATACTACGATAATGGGGAATTTGGTTTTGTTGATAGCTTCCATGGATTAGCAGAAAAAGAACATTGTAACAAAACTGTTGGTTTTGGTGCTGAAGAAACTACTTCTAGTGGTTCCATTTCTGACCTTCCAGGGTGGACAATTGAAAGTAAAATTTATTTTAATGCAGTTCTTTGCTGCTAATTTCTTTTTTTTATTTTTTTAATTCTTTAAAATATTCTTCAACCCTATTAAGAACAGAATTTAAGTAAAACTTCTTTATTTTTTCTTCAAAGATATTTTCTAGAGAATCATTTTAAGATATCTTAATCTTGGAAGTTCATCCCTATTTCTGTAATATCTGTTTTTTATTCATTCTTTTTGGGATTAATATTGGCATATAACTATAATCTATCTCATGTGAACTAAAAAAAATCATAATCTCTTCCACTTTATCTCTTTTTACAAGCAAGATATTATTAGATAGTTTGATGCAACCTAATTTGACTGCCACTCCTTCTTCGCTTCCCCTCCCATTAAGTGCATAATAGAACTTTGTTTTCTTTAGATTTTTTAATCTCGAGGTGCCATATTTAAACAACCCCAAGGCAGAGAATCCAAAAGTTGAAGCAATATCTTCTTTTGTGATTAAACTTATTCCTTCAGATAGATAGCTCTCTCTTGCATCGAAAGATGGGTCTTTTAATGTTTTTTTTGTTTTTGAGATAATTGATATATTTCGTACTTCTTTTTCTAATGTCTTTCGGATATCATATTCTAAGTTTTTATTTATTTTTTCTTTAAATATTACAAGAATATCTATATCTGAGGGATTCTCCTTCCCCCGAACAGATGAACCAAATAAGATTATGTCCTCTAGATCTTTGTTTTCCTTAGCTATCTTTTTTAATTTATTCCTTAATTTTGTATTTTTTAATATCATTTTCTACAATCTTTTTTATTCTTTTACAGGTTTCGATACTTAAAATTTTAGAGTATGTGTCTCTATATGTGGAGAATTCAATATCTAACTCCTTAAATAGATCTGGGAAAAATCTTTCTAGTTTTCTAAATCGGGAATTATGATCTTTTGGAGACTCTCCTATTTTTTCTAGAAGTAAAAAATCCTGGATAGCAAATAAAGTCTTAAAATATAAGATGGTTGCAGAGGTATAATCTCTTGAGCCATAGAGGATATCTGCAGATTCTTTAAATTTCATGATCTGTCTTTTTGTTAACATGTTATATAATCTAACATTAAAGAAGTATTTAAACCTTTCTGTTATGTAGTATAACTTTTATTTTTTTAATTCTTTAAAATATTCTTCAACCCTATTAAGAACAGAATTCAAGTAGAACTTTTTTATTTTTTCTTCAAAGATATTTTCCAGAGAATCATTTTCAGTTATCCGATAAGAATTAGCAACTTTTTCAACTAAAAACATCTCTCTTAACCTTCTAATTTGTCTTCTAATATTTGAAGAAGCAATGCCAACTAAAGGTAATGAGTTCTTTTGTCTCATGATAATTACTTGATCTTTAACATTTTCAGAACTCAGAGGTAACTGGGAATCTAAAAGTACATGAAATACATCAACTATAATGTCTCGAGAGTCTCCAGGTTGTAATAATCCAATAGATAGGCAAACCTTTTTTACCAACTCTCTTCTTGGCATGTCCGAAGGCTTTTCATATTTCCTCAAAGTTATCTCTGCTAGAGGGGTATCTTTGGAAACCTTTGGTTTATGCATAAAACTAACCTGGTGAATGTTAATTTAAATAGTTTTGGATTTAGATATTGCAGTTTAGTTAAACTTATAAATAATGATAAGGTATAATGTATTATGAAACTAGCACCAACATTCATTTGCGAACACTGTAACTTCAGATACAGTCCAAGATCTGGTAAAACAGTACCTCCTAAGATGTGTCCTAACTGTGGCAAGGAAGATGTTATGATTGTTCAGCCAGATGCTAATGCCCTTCTAAGAGAAGTTGATCAAATTTTTTAGTTAGTTTTAAATAGTTCTTTCTTAATTTTCTTTCTATGTTAAAGAGAGGTATCAGTCCAATATTATCTACTATTCTTTTGGTGGGTTTTGTAGTAATTCTAGCTGGAGTTGTTGCTAACTTCCTAATTACTGAAACTGAAGAGAAATTTGATCCTGAAAAAATAATTACTGAGAGTGAGTTTTGTAGTAGTGTGGCTTTAGGTTTTGAATTTCAGACGGATGGAACATATGCAGAGGAAGTACCATATATTGCACCCAATAATCGGAATACTGCCTTTATGACTCTCCGAGCTTTGAACATTACAAACAAGGGAACATTTACAATTAGAAATATTACTGTTATTGGTCAAGATGGTAGCAGCAACATGCTCAATGTTAAACATGGGGGGACTTTAAGCCCAACCTATGGATTGAAACCTCAGGAGAGTAAATCATTGGATATAATTTATATGCCTGCGGATGGACAAAGTTTGATTCAATTAATTCCATGGATTAAAGATCCAAAGGGAACAGGGAAATACATTCTTTGTGAAGAGAGTTCATTAACAATTGATATTTCTAAGATCACAAAGGCCTCACGTAGGATGGCTTAATCGATAGATTTTTAAAGTAATAAAAGAGGATTTGAAACATATGAGGTGTAAAAGAGGTATCAGTCCGCTGATAGCAACTGTGTTGCTTGTTGGTTTTGTTATAGTTCTGGCTGCTCTTGCTTTTATATTTCTAACTGAAGAAATTGAAGATATTATTGAAAAGGTTTCTAAAGATTGCAGTGAGAGTGAAGCTGCAGTGGCTAAAATTAAAGTTAATTCCTGTGGTTTATCTGAAGTGACAGATGAAGAAATTAATTACTATGATGTTGCAATTCAGAATATCGGACAAGAATTTGTTGATGGTGTTCGAGTTAGATTGATAGATGAAACTTCGGGTGAGGCTTCTTCGGTTACTAATCCCTGGAGATTGGAGGCAGGAGAGAGTGGAAAATTACCTGTTAAAAATATGCATGGTTTGACTGTTAGTCGAGCCCAAGTAATGCCCTTCCTAATTAAAGGGGGAGATCTCATAGTCTGCGAGCAAAACCTAGTTGAGGTGACTTGCTCTTAGTTAAAAAAAGGAGGAAAATTATAATGAAAAGATGTAAAAAAGGTATAAGCCCACTGATTGCTACTGTTCTTATTATTGGTTTTACAATTGTTTTAGCAGCATTAGTAATTACTTGGGGAGGAGACTTGTTTAAAGGTATCCAAGACGAAACAGGAAAGACAGCTGATCTAAGTACTAAATGTAGTTATTTACTAAATGGTGTAGATATTCGTAATGCAGAATATGATGGGGGAGACCTATATGCATTAATAGATAATAGTAATCCAAGTAACTTGAATATTCCGGATGTGGGATTTAGAATTTACAATGCAGATGGAGAAGTTATTGTTTGTGATGATGAAACAGATTGGAACCTTGCTGCGGGAGAAGCTAAACTTGTTGAATGTGGTTACACACTTCCTGCAGGGTTTGGAACAATAACCGAAATCGGAGCAACTGCATATGTAACTCTTGACGATGGAGAAGTTGCTAAATGTTCTCAAGAATTTGGAAAAGTAATTGCTGTAGATGGAATGGCATAATTCTTTTTTTCTTTTTCTTTTTTTCAATACTTTTATAAACAACATATAGTCTAGAGTTACTATTATGTCTTATCTAAAAAAGAAGGGTGCTAGTGTTTGGATTTCTGCAGTTTTATATTTTGGAATAGGAATTGTTATACTTACATTGGTGCTTACTTTGGGAATGCCAGTTATAGACAGGATGAGAGATAAGAACATAGCAGTACAAACCAAAGAGGTTTTTCATAATTTAGATTCAACGATAAGAGCAGTAGCTAAAGAGGGCCCTGGGTCTCAAAGGGTTTCTAATGTTGAAATTAAAAAAGGAACTTTAAGTGTGGACAATGAGACAGATGAAATTATCTGGGGCTTTGAAACAACTGCTGTTTTATCTGAACCCGGAGAGTCTGCCCAGGAGGGAGCAATAACATTACTTACAAATGGGAGTGCGGTTGCGGATGTGGAAAAGTTCCTACTAACTTACTCTTTGGATTACCATTGTAAAATTGATATTGTAGCTGACGGATCACTTAGTGGAATTACTGGAAGCACAAGATTAGTAATTAGTAATGGTGGAACTTCGATGGCGGATTGCGGAGAGGGAGCAACCAGGTTTGAAGAAGTTCCTAAAGTAAAGATCAAAACCATTACAATTTCTTAATTTCTCAACGAAACATTTATATAAGCAGGAAAGAGAATTAACCTTATAAAAGAGGGGTGAGAATGGATACGTCAGAGATCGCAAAGATAGTCATAGTTTTCGTAGCAATTCTACTCGTTTTAGCGATAGTATATTTCTTTTTAATTCGTAGAAAAAAAGCTTTGAAAGTAGAAGGAGTTGTGGAAAAAAAAGGAACCCCTGAAACTAAGGAAGCAATTAAAAAAGAAACCAATGAAGATAGACCACTTTTTGAACTTAAGGAGCAAAGCATTCCTTCTTTGCCAAACATTAAAGATCCTAGAAAATTAGATGTTCGATATGCATTGATACCCCCTTATGCTTATGCGCACATTTACTGGGATGCTAAAAACATTGAACTAGTTTATGATATTGAAGAGCCAGAGTTGGATGCAAAAGAAAAAAATACGTTAGTGGTTCTTGAAAAAGGGATTAAAGAATTAATCAACCTAAGTTTTATTCGTTCCCAGGATAAGAGCGTTGTACTTATTTATTTGGAAAAAAATATTAAAGTTCTACTTACTGAGTTGTCAATTAAACTGAGTATGGAATCTTTCTTGAAAATCATGTATTATATTTACAGAGACTTTGTTGGCCTAAACGAAGTCGAACCATTAATGAACGATTACTTCATAGAAGATATTGAATGTAATGGTATCAATACTCCAGTCTATGTTGTTCACAGGAAATACAAGAACATTAGAACTAATTTAATCTATACAGACATTCACCAGATGGCTGGTTTTGTTGAGAAGATTGCTCAGAAGTCTGGAAAATATGTGTCCTATGCCGAACCTCTACTTGATGGGGCATTACCAGATGGATCAAGGGTTAATGCTACTTACTCTAAAGATGTATCCTCTAAAGGTCCCACCTACACAATACGTAAATTTACAAAGGAGCCCTGGAGTCCAATACAGTTAATTCAGAAGGGAACAGTTAATGCAGAGATACTTTCATATGCTTGGATGTGTCTTGAGTACGAACACAGTTTCATGGTTATTGGTGGAACAGGTTCAGGTAAGACCTCCTTCTTGAATGCTTTGGCTTTCTTTATTCCTCCTCAATCAAGGGTTGTTACAATCGAAGATACTAGAGAATTGCAATTAGAACATGAGAATTGGTTACCTAGTGTGGCTAGAGCTGGTGTTGGTCTTGGTAATTTGGTTGGCCAGAAATATGGAGAGGTAAGTTTATTCGACTTGCTTAAGGCTTCATTTAGGCAGAGGCCAGATTACATTATTGTTGGTGAGATTAGAGGTAAGGAGGCATACGTATTATTCCAGGCCTTCGCATCCGGACACCCTGGTTGTGCTACCATGCACGCGGAAGATGTTGGAACAATGATTAGGAGATTGGAAACTAATCCGATTAATCTGTCTGGCTCATTGGTTATGACTCTATCTACTGTTTTTGTTATGGAGCAAACTAAGGTTGGTGGAAGCAATGTTAGAAAATGTAGTTCAGTAGATGAGATTGTTAATGTTGAAGAGAATGTTGGAAATTTCGAAGGTAACAATGTATTTGGATGGGATGCTAGAAAACAGGCATTCAAGTTTAATCCTAATAGTAAGGTCTTCAAAGATATTGCAACTCATTTCGGTATGAGTAATGAACAAGTGTATAGGGAATTCAAATACAGAGTTCAATTAATTAAAACCCTTTATGCCAAAAGAATTGTTGGATTTAAAGAGGTTCAGAAAATTATCCACGAGTATTACAAATCACCTGCTGGTGTGCTTAGAAGGTTTGGAATTATAAAATGATAAAGATTAGAAGAGCTAACAAAGAAGATTTTGAAGCATATATTGCCCTGCATAATCAATTAGAGAAAAGCCAATTAAATATGATCAATCAGATCCTAAAGAAGATGATGGCTCCGATTTCAGATAAGAAAAAAATCAAAAATTGGCATAGAAATCTTTACAATAAGTATCTAATAAAAAAAGACTTTGTTACATTATTTGCTATTGATAAAGATAGGATTGTTGGATTTATTGAACTTCAAAAGAGACCATCCCTACCAATTCATAAGGTTGGTTGTGTTGGAGACATCTGCAATCTTGTTGTAGATAAAAAATATGAAGGGAAGGGTATTGCAGGTTTACTAAAGAAAGAATCTGACAAATGGTTTAAGAAAAAGAAATGTAAGCTTGTAAGTATTAGTACATATGTTGAGAATAAAAGATCATTAATAATATATAAAAAATGGGGATTTCTCCCATGTAATCAAGTTATGATTAGAGAACTAAAATGAACAAATTAAAACAAAATGCTGAGATCCTTGTAGAGGTATGCGAACATTATGATAAGAATGCTTCTGCTAGGGAGAAATTAAAAACTCAAATAGTTTACTTGCTTGCTGCAATAAACAAGAATATGAAAGAAGATGCCAAATGAAATTACTCCAATCGCAAAGAAGATCCTCGAGGCAGTTGATAGAATATCTCAACAAAGAGAGGCTGCCAAGAGAGAGAGGGATCCTGTTAAAAGGGACATCCTTAATGAAAGAGTTCACATTCTAGAAAGTATTGTAGAAAGCAAGGCTAAAGAGTTATATGCTTCCATGGGCAAGGTTGATGTTAAAGCTAATACTCCTGTTAAAACTGTGGCCTCAACTAAGTTTAGAAATCTTAGTCCAATTGAGAAAAAGAGAGTTATCAAAGAGCTTAAAATTAGACCTGAAGATTTAGAGGGTTTTGTTAAAGAGCTAAATGATGAAAAGAAAAAAGCCACTGGTTTAGAGAAGGAAGATTACAACATCTATGCCCCTAATAGATTGGGAAAGTTTGCAAATAAATATGCAAAGGTAAGGGCAGATTCTCTGGTGGAAAAAAACCCTAAGTTTTTCGCTCCAATGTTTCAGGCATTTGAAAGGGTGGATATGCCATTTCTCTCTAGGTCCTATGTTAGTCTTATGATATTCTTTACTGCGATTTCCCTACCAGTTGGTTTTGTAATCTTCTTCCTACTTAATTTATCATTCCAATTGGGTTGGCCTTTTGTGGTGGCACTTACAATCCTATCTCCAATATTAACCTTCTTTGCTTTTTACTTTTATCCGGCTAGTCTGCAGGGAGCAAGGGAGAGAAACATCAGAAATGAACTTCCTTTTGCAATGGTGCACATGAGTGCGGTTGCTGGTAGTGGGGCACATCCGATAAGCATCTTTGAATTGCTGGTTGATTCCACAGAGTATCCAGAGCTAAAAAAAGAGGTTAGAAAAGTTTTAAACTATGTTAATCTGTTTGGTTACAATCTTACCACTGCTATGAATGCGGTTGCTAGAACCACTCCATCTAAAGAACTTAAGGAGCTGTTTAATGGAATGGTCTCAACAATTGAAACTGGTGGAGACTTGAAAGCCTATCTTAATGAGAAATCTGGAGAGGCACTTAACTCCTACAGGCTAGATAGGAAGAAAAAAGTTGAGGCACTTGCTACGTATTCAGAAATTTATACTGCGATCTTGATTGCTGCTCCATTACTTATGATTATTTCTCTGGCTGTAATGAGTAATGTTGGGGGAGATCTGGGAGGGGTTGGATTTTCTACTTTGGCCTATGGTGGAATTGGAGTTGTCCTTCCATTACTAAATATTGGATATATGTTATTCGTTAATGCATCACAAAAATGAACTGGGAACTAAAAACAAAACATTACGTTAGTATCATGTTTGGGGTAGTGCTTACTATCTTTGACTTTGCCATGTTCTTTAATTTCAAGCCAGGAGAGATTGGCTCAAGGGCATGGTACTTTAATCCGATTTTAGTTATAGCCTTGGTTATCGCATTGTTCCCTTTCCTAATTGATTTTGTTAATGAAAATAAAAGACAAAAAGAGCTAGAGGTTAAGTTCCTAGAATTTGTTAGGTCATTGGTTGAAACTGTTAGATCTGGAGTAAGTATCCCTCAGGCAGTTATTCATGTGTCCGAAGCAAACTACGGCAGCCTTACCCCTTATGTTAAAAAACTATCACACCAAATAGACTGGGGTTTTCCATTGCACGATGCCCTAACTACATTCGCAAAGGATACTAAGAATCCAGTTATACGTAGATCTGTTAGTATTGTTATTCAGGCTGAAAGAAGTGGTGGAGACATGGGTTCGGTTTTAGAAGCAGTTACAAGTTCAGTATATGAAATTAAAAAAGTTAAAGAGGAACAAAAAACTAATGCCTATAGTCAGACAATTCAGGGATACATTATCTTCTTTGTTTTCATTATTATTATGATGGTACTTCAGGTTTATTTAGTACCTCAATTAGCAGAGGTTGGAGAACAATTGGGTAATTCTGTTGTGGGGGTTCCGGGAATGCCTGGCATGGGCAATTCATCCAACATGGACCTCGGACCGATATTTATATTAACTATAATCATCCAAGGATTATTTGCAGGACTGATGGTTGGTAAGTTTTCTGATGGGGACTTCAAATCAGGAGTTAAGCATTCGGCAATAATGATTGTTGCTGGTTATTTGCTTATGAGTACAATAACTGGTATTGCAGGCACAATGGCTTTATTACTTGTTAAGGAAAAATGGCTATGAAAAAAAGAGGAATGGGTAGTGCGGTAGATTGGATTATCGCTGTTGGTATTTTTGTAATCTACTTTGGATTAGTTTTCGTATTCTTTAAACCTGGTGTTGGTAGTGATTTTAATGCAGATAGTTTACTTAGTATTGTGGAAGAAAACTTCATGGAAAAGGGAAGTTGGGAACTTACTAAAAGAATAATTTTTATTGAGGGTGCTAATTTGGATGGTCAGAAAAAAGTAGTGCTTTCTCAATCAGGAGAGGAACTTAATCTTCACCCCTACAAATATTCATTGTTTGAAATCCAAGAGGACATTAAATTAGATGAGGATAAATCAGATAAGACTGGAGCAGATAATGCTCTTGACTCTCTGGGAGATTCTGGTAGTGAGAAAACACAGATAGAACCATACAAGGTTGGTGGAGATCTTGGGTTAAAAATAAAGATTAAAGGTGCTGACGAAGAGGAGAAAGTGCTAATTATTCAATCAACTAAAAACTTAGATAATTTTATTATCTCCGAGGCTCCAAATGAGAATTCGGTTAAGAAATTGTGTAGAAAACAAGAGTTGGACCTAGAGGATAATGATTGTAATGGGAAATATGCTCTTGGTGCAAGTGAGATTCTTCGGGGATTATACCTTGGTAATGCCTGGGGTGAAGAGAAACAATTAATTGATATGCTTGGCATGACTTACTCTGAACTTAAGGAAGATTGGAAGTTTCCTCAATTTAAAGATTTTAGAATATTATTATACTCTCCTTCAGAGGGTATTGGATACGCTCTAGCTGAAGAAGACCAAACTAAACATTTTGTTATTGGAGATCAGGTTCCTCCGGTTGATGCAGACATTAACATTAGACAGTTTAATAGTTTCATACTCTCAGAAGATGGGGCTCAGATCCCTGTGACAGTTCATATAATGGTGTGGTAAAATGAATAAAAAAGGATTTATAAGAATAATTGAGGCGGTTATTGCAGTGGTTATAGTGCTTGCTGCAATCCTAATGGTTCTTCCTAGTGAGGATGAAAATGTGCAGGCAGAAATTCCCTATGAGTTGGAGACCTCTGCAAAGGCAATACTTGAGAAGATTCAAACAGACGACAAATTTAGAACCTGCATGATTGTTGGAGATATTAAGGATGACAGTGGGATTGATGTAACAAGGCCTGCCTGTGTGGCTGATTTTGTTGAGAAGACTCTGCCCTATAGTTCTTCACTAGATTATGCATTTAAAGTTGAAAGGGGCACTGTTGATGTTTATGATCGTAAAGGTGTCCACCAGGGAAACTCCATTGAAGAGATACTTCCTACAAGTACAAATGTTTATACAAAAAGTGTTTTCATTACAGTTGGAGATCCTGCTGCTCAATTTGAGACTGCCAAATCAGATGACACACTACGGTCAGATGATTTCCTAACTTTAAGTCTGTATTTTTGGTTTAAAACAGATCTTTAGGAACATTTAAAAAGAGATATTCGATAAAATGGTTATGCAAGAAAGAGGGGTGTTAGAGTTAAACAAAGTTTCTAAGAGTTATGGAGAAAGAGCTGTCTTGAGTGAAGTTTCTATGAGTCTACCCCATAATAAAATTTATGGGATCATTGGTAAAAGTGGTTGTGGTAAAACAACATTACTTAATTTGTTAATTGGATTTTTACAGCCTTCTAGGGGAACTGTTTATTATCAGGGCAAAGATCTAAACAAGGTTAGCAAAGAGGTTAGAATGAAATTTGGATTTGCCAGTCAATCTTATTCTTTTTATCCTAAACTTTCTGTTAAAGAAAATTTACAATACTTTGGTAAGCTCTATGGGATTGGTAAGGTTGATATTGAGGATAGAACCTATCAATTGTTAAACATGCTTAGACTCTCTGGAGAGGAAAATACTACTGGAGATAATCTTTCAAGTGGAATGAAGAAGAGACTGGACATTGCTTGTGCTTTGATCCATGATCCCGAAGTTTTATTATTAGATGAGCCAACTGCAGACTTAGATCCTGCCTTAAGAAGCGATGTACTCTCTGCCATTAAGAAAATAAGGGCTGCAGGTAAAACAATTTTAATAACGACACATTTATTAGGAGAAATAGAGATATTATGTGATAGGATCTTCCTACTTCACCATCAGAGATTGAAGGACATGGGGAGCCCGGATCACTTTGATAAGGGATACACAAAAGAGGTTAAGATTAAACTTAAATCTCGTTCATATGCATCTCTTTATTCAGTATTACAAAGCTGTCCGGTGGATATTGAAAGTGCAAATGTTGAAGATAGGTATGTTACAATAACTACCAAAACCCCAGAGCAGGTGATGCAATATGTAATGTCCTTTGCTCAAAAACATGACGATAAGATAGAACACTTAAGTGTTTCACGACCTTCATTGGATAGGTTGTTTATGGAGCTAACAAAATGAGAAGCGGTGGAAAATTATTTTTAAATAATATTTTGGTTTGGTTTGCTCTAATCTTTGGAAGTATTTTAAGAAATATTAATAGATTATTTAATATTGTTATTAAGAACTTTAGGATTTTAATTAGATCTAAAAGTTCTGCTTTGATTATTGTTCTTGGTCCCTTGTTGATTATTGGACTTATTGGTATTGCGTTTAGTACGACTACTGTTCATGATGTTATTATTGGAGTACACTCTGGAGAATATAGTGATTTATCTGAAAATATTATTTCTGAGTTGGAAGATGGAAATTATTTTATTAAAAAATTAGATGATCGAACTGCTTGCATTGATGGAGTAAAGGCAGGAGACCATAATATCTGCTTAATCTTTTCTGAGGCCATGGGCGTTGGGGGAGAGGTCAATAGGATTACCTTCCATGTGGACTATACTAGAGTTAATTTAGTTTATGCAATTATGGATGACATTGGAAGCAAGTTAGCTAAGACTTCTGATGATTTAAGTTTAGAGATGACTCAAATTATTGTTGATGAATTAGAGAATGCTAAAGGGGTTATTGCAGGCAAATTATCTATTCTTAATGTTGTTAGTGAGGACTCACTTGATTTACAAGAGAAAGTAGCCACTGGTTATGAGAATCTTTCTAAATATAATCTTACTAAAGATCTTGGAGATCTTAGATATAATGTTGTTGAAGGTGACTTTGATAGTTTGTCTGATTATCTGAATGGTCAAAACCTAAGTACTGCAAGGCTTGATTCATTAAATACTTCTTTAGCTGAGTTTAAAGAAAACCTAGAGAAACATCTTGATGATACTAGTGCTGCCAGCAGGCACATGGATACAGTTACAGAGACTCTGGAAAGTTTAAGTCCTTCACTTGCTAAAAACAGTGTTAAAGTCGATCAGGTTAAAAGGGCTCTTGAAGGGGTATTGCTTGGTATTGATTCTATCGAGGTAAAAGATAGTTCCGAGATTGTTTCTCCTATTTCCACTTCGGTTCAGCCGGTGGTTACTGAAGATACACATGCAAATGGAATGTTCCCCACCTTCTTGGTTTTGGTTCTGATGTTTGTTAGTATTATGCTTGCTAGTACTCTTGTTCTTAATGAGAAAAGTGCTAATGCTCATTTTAGAAACTTTGTTACTCCTACAAATAATATGGTCTTTATTATTGGAACCTACTTGACTTCATTAATAATTGTTGCATTGCAATTGTTGGTTGTTATTGGAGTTGGTGCAACATTCTTATCTGGAAGTACATTGGGCAATATGGTTAATGCGATTTATCCTCTTTTCTTATTGGCTTCGTTGTTTATCTTTATTGGAATCTGTGTTGGCTACTTATTTAAATCCTCTGAGACTGCTATGCTTGCTGCATTGTTTATAGTTAGTGCTACTATGTTCTTTTCTAACATGATCTTACCTATTGAAAGTGTTCCAAGTTATCTGCAGGGATTCATGGGATACAATCCGTTTGTCCTCGGTGAAACAATTCTTAAGAAGATACTTCTCTTTGGCTTTGGTTTGAGTGAGATTGGAAGAGAGTGTGGAATACTTTGGATCTTAACAATTGTATTCTTGATTGGTTCTTACTTATCTATGAGATTGTATAAAAGAGGAATTAATAGGTAATCCTTTTTGGAAAACTTTAAATAAAAGTTCTACTTTCCTTATTCTATGAAAATACAAAGTGATTGTCGGTGGCAGTAGATTTGTGTTAGTTCTTACTTCAATGTATTTCATTTCTATTTGTTGGCGTTAGCTATATTTCTTTTCGGGGGCGTAGTATAATGGTAGTGCACAGGGCTCCAAACAACTTTTTATAAAAGTTGGCAAAAGTATTGCTAGCGTTAGCTATCTTCGGAGATCCCCTGTTGTTCGAGTTCGATTCTCGACGTCCCCAATCAACTTTTTTAAAAAAGGTTGGCAAAAACTTGAAAGGGTTTTATCAAAATAAATTGGGAGAAAAATAAATGATAAGTGAAAAAGAATTTAGAGAGAGAATTAAAATGGAGAGAGAAAGGAAAGCAGGAATCCATCCCTGGGATGGAGACTATGGAGGAATTAGTTATGAACCTCCTTTTGAAATCGAAATCTACATTGGCAGAGATGGAAGAACAAAGGCTAGAAAGAAATACTTATATATACCCGAAACAGGAGAAAAAGAATATGAAAACAATTGACCCATGGGGCGAAAATCTTGTTAAAGATTACAAGAAAATTGTGGAAAATTTTGGACTAGAGAAGTTTAATGTAGTTGAATTTCCAAATCCGAATAGATTAATGAGAAGAGGCATAGTCTTTGCTGGGAGAGATCTTAAACAGATAGCTAAATGTATTGATGAGAAGAAACCTTTCTATGTGCTGTCAGGAATAATGCCCACAAATGATCGGATCCATCTGGGTAATAAAATGGTTATTGAGAATATTAAATACTTCCAGGAACACGGGGGGCATGCTTATGTTTTAGTTGCAGATCTGGAAAGCGCTGCCACTAGAGGAGTTAGTTTGGAAGAGGCTAAACGAAGAGCATTAGAATTTCATATTCCTGCTTATATTGCATTAGGTTTAGATCCTAAGAAAACTACATTTTACTTTCAGTCTGAAAATATTGAGGTTAGTAGGCTAGCTTCTTTGTTCTCTAAGAAAGTTACAGGTAATGAGTTCAAAGCGATTTATGGTTCAATAGATCCTGGAAGGGTTATTGGAAGTTTAATGCAGTGTGGAGACATGGTTTATCCCCAAACTATTGAGAGGATGCCAGGAATAATTCCCATTGGTCCAGATCAAGATCCGCATGTAAGGTTGTGTAGAGATTTAATTAAGAGAACTAAAGATAAGAAATTCTTTCAGTTAAGCTCTATCTATCACAAGTTTACTCCAGCTCTTAATGGTGAGTTAAAGATGTCTAAGTCTCATCCTGAAAGTAATATTGATTTGCCTGCTGATCCAGTTAAGATTTGTAAACAGATTAAAAGAAGTCTTAGTGGTGGTCGTGAAACTCTTGAGGAACACAGGAAGAAAGGGGGAATTATCTCAAAAGATATGGCTTTCATGTTGCTGGAATATCATTTGATCGAAGATGATAAAGAGCTTGAAAGAATTCGTAAAGACTACACCTCTGGTAAAATGACCTCTGGAGAAATTAAAAAACTTGCTTGTGAAAAAGTAACTAGCTTCTTGGTTGACTTTAATAAAAAGTTAGAGAAAGCTAAAAAGAATGTTGGTAAATTAAACTTTATTAAATAATTTTTTATCCTTTAGATATTTTATAACTAGCTATTGCTTGAATTGGAATTCCTCCATAGGTTAAAAAAGTATTTCCTTCTTCATCATTATCTTGAGCCATATATCCTTCAAAGTCTACGAAGAGATTTCTTGTTCTTAATAAAGTTGGAACGTGTATTCTTAGATCTATACTTGGTATTCCTTCCCTTACGGTCAAAGATCCACAGGTTCCTTCTTTATCTTCGAAATCTTCTTTTTTCAAGTAAACCGGGACATTTTCATTTTGATTGCCAATCACTAAATTTCTTCTTAATAATTGGGGCAAGGGAGTATCTCCAGTAACTACTACATTCGTGTACTGAGTTGTATGAATCAGGTACTCATCTCTTATTTCTAAAGGTGTGAATCTAACTTCTCTTGGAAGGTCTAACGCACTCACATATCCCTCTCCATCTACTTTGAGAACTTTCCATGCAGAAAGCATACTTAGGAATAATCCTTCTGCCCCCATTCTTTGTTCTGAATCTAGGTATTGTGGGTGTCTTGGGCCATCTGGATTTTTAAATCTCACAGGAACCATCTCACATTCTCCCCCCACTTCTGGAATGTCTTCTAGAACTCCTAAAACTTCTGCAACCCCTCTAAGCCTTTCTTTATCTTTCTCAAAAAATAATGCACCATATTCCCAAGCTGGCCCATTTAAAATCTCAGTTAGTAAGTATTCACTAGGTTTTATTACTCTTTGATCTTGTAAACCTTCTGATAAAACTTCTCTTAATTCTCTATCTATTCTATCTCTAAAATCCATTCCTGACATTTTATCTAAATACCCCTCCCAAATCTTGTTGCATTAACCTTGCGGATTGATATCTTTCTGTAGGTTGTAGTGATGTTGCCCTGTCTGCTATCCTTTCTAATTTTTCTCTTTGCTTTTTTGTAGCGCCCCTTAATCTTATTTCTCTTCCTTCGCTATTTTCTCTATTATTTATAGCAAATGGGTTTTCTAAATCAGAGTACATCGCATTCATTAATATATTTCCTACTGCATAGGTATCTGCACATCTAGGGTTACCAAACGGATTAATTAACTTTGGCCCTGCTTTAAGGAAATTATAAAACTTAATTGCCTGTTCTGGGGCACTATATCCTTGGGTCCCTATCATCATCATATCATCTGCTGTTTTAATTAACCCTGCATTTTCACTTTGGGTAGCAAGACCAAAATCAATTAGGTTAGTCTTCCCATCTCTTATTAAAATATTCCTTGGAGATATGTCTCTGTGTATCCATTCTTTTCCATGTACTTCCTCTAGAATACTTAATAATCCCAATGTTGCATCTACTGAATCTTTTAAGGAAAATCTTTCATATTTTAAGGAATCTTCAAAGGTTTGGGAGTCACTGAGAAACTGAGAAACATAAATCTCTGCATCTCCTTCTTCCGTAAATGTGAATGATTCATCCAGCCCAAGGGGTTCTATTCCTGAATGAAGTTGGGGCACCCCTGCTACTTCTGCTAACTCTTTTAATGCCCTTGGTTCTTGATTTAAAAATAAATGGTCTCCAAATAACTTCCATCTTGGAACTACTTTTATTAACTTATCTCCGGATCTAAAAATTATTGACTCATAGGTGCTAACCCCTTCTGAAGTTACATAATCAAACTCAGATAAACCAGTTTTTAGTTGTACTCCTCTTAAAGTGGCCAATAAACCCTCTGCCGGATCTTTTCGAAATTGGTTTGAAAATGTTACTTGGAAAGGTGGGAATGCTTTTACTCTATCATCTGTAAACTCATGGGTGTCTATTCCTTGTCTTGTCAATTCCTCAACTAAGGCCTCTTCTTTTCCCTTGAATAGGGGGTACTGAAAATTTAGGCCCCACTTACATTTTAATTCTTTAAATCGAGAAACCTTCCCTTTAATTTCTGTCTCTCTTTTAATTATTCCTTCTCTTGCTTCTCTCCTCTCTTTTTGCTCTCTTGCTCTTGCTCTTTCTAGCCCTATTTCTCTATCTCTTTCTCTTTCTTCCTCTGTTAGAATTGGATAAGCCCGATCGTCTAATTCATATTGCCCATCAAAGTGTTCAATTCTCTCTCTTCTTTCATTTATTAGGCCTCGAGGTAATGAAGAGTTAGAAAGTTCCTCTAATTGACGCCTTTTTCTTTCTTCTCTTTCTCTAGCCGTTGCTTCTCCAGTTGAGGGTGCAAGTTCATATTCCCTTATTTTCATGTATTTATTGATTCCTGCAATCCTTATAAGCTTTTCTTCTGTCACCACTTTTGTGTTACAACAGATAGAAAGATTTATAAATGAATGTGTCCCCCAATAGTTATAACAGAGGCTAAAAATGACAATATTAAAAGTTGATTTACTAAAAAAACTGAGAAGCGCATTCGATTTAAACGAATACGAAGTTAAAATTTGGATAGCCCTTCTTTCTAAGGGTGTTGCTAGTGCTGGTGAGCTTAGTGATATGGGAAATGTTCCTAGATCAAGAGCTTACGATGTATTAGAGAGCTTGGAGAAGAAGGGTTTCATAATCATGAAAATCGGTAGACCGATTAAATATTTGGCAGTTAAGCCAGAGGATATTCTTAAAAGAGTTAAAAAGAACATTCAGGATAAAGCTGAAGAGCAAGTTACTAACATAGAAAAAATAAAAGATACTGAGGCGTTTAATGAATTAAATTTCTTATTTACACACGGTATCAAACACGTAGATCCTGCAAATGTTTCTGGCTCTTTCAAAGGGAGAAGCAACACATACACTCAAATCCAAACTGTTATGGAAAGCGCTAAAGATGAAGTAATTCTAGCAACTACAGATGCTGGACTAGTTAGAAAGGCTGCTTACTTCAAAGAATCTTTGGCAAAACTTAAAAAAACCGGAGTAAAGGTTAAGATCGGTGCTCCTTTAAATTCTAAAGAGGCTCAAGAGGCTGCTGAGAGTTTAAAAAATTTATCTCAAATTAAAAAAATGGATACTAAGGCAAGATTTGTTGTTGTTGATGGAAGCGAAATGGTTTTCATGCTTAACGATGACGAAACTATTCACGAAAGTGATGATGTAAGTATCTGGGTTAATTCAGGATTCTTTGCGTCTTCAATGAAGAGCATGTTTGATGCTAGCTGGAAATAAATATGGTTTTTAAAAACTTAGAAAGAACAAGAGTTCTTGTGGAAGAATATTTTAAAAGTCATAGGGGAATTAGAAATGAACCCTATTCTATTGTTTCAAGTCCCGAGGGATTAACTAGATCTCCTGGCGCTTTTTTATATTTTGAGGGCCTTAGTGGATCTTTTGAACTATTTCAGCTAAGTAATGATGATCCAATTAGAGACCTCTCTGTTCAAGAAGATGGGAGTGTCAAACTTCTTAATTATGCTTTTGCAAAGGGAGTTTATGACCAGGACACTGGGGAGGCTAGAATAACTAAAGAAAATGAATATGCCGATGGCAGAGAAGTTAAATCTTCAATTGGGAAAAAACCCAGAGAATTACCCGGAATTGCTTTTGAAAGAGACAGCGTGGTACATATACAGATAATATAGTAATTAATCAATAATATCGTTTCTAGCTCTTTCACGTTTTAACTTTTTATGATATAAATCCCCTCTTCTTTTCAGAGCATTTGCATCAAACTTCTTCATGTATTCAGAGATCTTTTGTCCTGCCAATACCTGGGGCAGGGCCACAAAGTCTGCCCCTTCATCGTAAAGTGTTAGGGCCTCATTCAGAGTCTTGGCAGTAACCATTACTAATGCCTTCTTATTCATTCCTTTTGCAAGTTCTATAATTACTGAATTATTATTAATTGAAGGTATTGTTGAGATAATCATCTTTGCCTGATCTAACTTAACAGATTCTAGGATTTCATGATTTGAGTAATCCCCATAAATACAGTTGTATCCTTTTTTGATTAATTTTCTAACTAACTCTGGATTGAAATCAACTACAATTAGTTTGTCTTTCTTTTTCTCATAGGACTCAACAACTTGACTTCCCATTCTATCTCCACCAAATAATATTGTGTGTCCACTAATTCTTTTTGGTAGTTTTTCTAGATCCTTCTTGGATGTCATGTTCTCAAATGGAACGAAGAATACTGAAAACATGGAATAAAATCCTTCGCTGTGTTTAATTATATAGGTGGTTATTGTGATTGTTACTATGGCCAGGACTACAATTATATTGAATACATCTTGGGTTAAATGTCCCAGAGCGATACCTTGCACTGCAAGTATTAATGAAAATTCACTAATCTGTGCTAGTTGGGATGATGCGAATACGGCTGGACGATTGCTGTATTTGAAAACCTTTAGTATTAGGAATATTATGAATGGTTTAAAGAATAAGATCACTGCAAGTAATGCAAGTAATAATGGGATGTAAGCAGTCATGTTAAAGAATGTTAGCTGACTTCCCAGAGTTACAAAGAATAGAACCGCAAAGAAATCTTTTAATGCCTTTACTCTTCCGGCAATTTCTAAATTGTAGGGTCTGGTTGCCAAAGAGATTCCTGCAATGAAACCTCCGATTGCGATGGAAAATCCAAGGAAGTAGGATAATCCGATGAACAAAAAACATACTGCCACTGAGGCTACGAATAGTAATTCTGCGCTATCGGTAATATACTTCATTACATTCTTGAATATGAATACTTTTGAGATGTAGGCAACTAGGAATAGTACCATAATTTTTATTACTGCTAAAATTAAAACTGAAGCAGAGACAGATCCTAGCGTTCCTAGGAAAGGTATAATCATTACAACAAGAATATCCTGCACCAACAATATTCCCAGAATAATTCTTCCATGAAGTGAATCTAACTCTCTTTTATCTGAAAGTAGTTTAATTACAATCATAGTTGATGAGAATGCCAATGCCAAACCAATGTAGAGTGCTTGGGTAAAATCAAACCATTTTAATGCTATCAATCCTCCGGCAACAGTTACTAGAACTACCTGGACAATACCAAGAGTAGCAATCATTCCCCCCATCTTTTTAAGTTTGGAGAAGTCTAATTCCAAGCCAACGAAGAATAGTAGGAATGCGATACCTAGTTCTGAAAGTGTTAGGATTAAAGAGGAGTTCTGTACTAGCCCAAGAATTGCCGGACCAATTATTATACCTGCAAGGATATAACCTAAAATTACTGGCTGCCTAAGAAACCTAACTACCAATGCGCCCAGTGCGGCCACTAGTATTATCAAACCTATATCTAATAAAAATGTTGGATCCATGTACACCTCTTTAGGTAATTTGTTATTTAGGCATTAATAAAGTTTTCTAGAAGTCTTAATTGGTTACTAACCTGATCGTAGGTTCCCTCGGTTTGATTTAGGGTTTTTATTTGGAATTCTAACATTTCTATGCGCTCAGAAATAGTCTTTTCTTCTTTGTTAAGAACAATTATTTCTCCGGAAGAATAATCTGCAGTTCCTATTTTATGCATTCTTAATTCTCGGGTAATCTCTGCTAATTTTATTGCTTCGTGTTTGAATCCATCAAGAAGAATTTCATGGTGCTCTTTAATTGCCCTTAACTTTTTTAATTTGGGATAATGGGAAGCCTTCATTAAATTCTTTCCATCTCAATTTCGATGCTACTAACTCTAACATCTTTACCTTCATTATTTTTGAAGCCCTCAGAATCAATTCTAATGTCTGCAACTTTAACTGCCCCTTCGAGGAACCTCTTTGTTGCAACTTCAACTATGTCTACTGCTCTTGAGATAAACTTTCCTCTTGCTTTTACAACTACGCTATTTGCATTCTGGGTTGTAAATTGCATAACTACTCCTGTAACATAGTTCATAAAAGGTTTTGGCCCTACAAAGACTACATTATCTTCTGCTCTTTGGGGTTTCTTATCTTCTGTCATTTTCAACCTCCTTAGTTGTTGATAAATTTAGAGACTGCGATTTTGTTTTTCCAAGCTATTTCTTTTTCAGCTTCTTTCTGATGGGTAGATATAGCGTTAGTTTCTTCTAATGCAAATAGAATAGTGAGAAGGAAATCTTTGTTTTCTCGTTCAAGAGTTTCTTGATACTTTCGTATCTTATGGGATTGAATCATTTGTCTTTTTTTACAAGTTTTGTAAGTAAACCTGCGATGGTGTTTCTAAGCTTATATGAGTTAAGATCTGCTAGTTCGGTCACCTTGCCTTTATTATATTCAAAATCCTCTTTGAAATCTTTCTTGTGAAGTACGAATAATCTATGAGCTGCTCTTTTGATTAGCTTGGTTTTTATTCTTCCCATTTGCTTTTGATGAGTTGGAACCTATTTAAATGTTTGGGTGATTTGTGGTTACTTAGAGGTAGTGATATTGGAAAGGTTTATAAATGAAATCAAATTTCATTTTGTATGAATTCAGATGCTATGACAAACATAACAGGAGAGATTGTATACGTAGTTCGTGACAATATTGGATATGTTGGAAGAGTAATGACTGATAAGCGTGATTCTATTGAGTTTGATTGTTATGATACTATTGGGGGAGACTCTGGATCCCTTGTAACTTTACTAGAGTATGCTAGGGGATTAATTGATAGCAAGGTTGAGAGTGTTCTTGGCATGGAAGATGATGGGAGACACCCTGAAGAAGTCTTAGAAATTAAAACAAAAGAAATGGATGGCCTGTGGGTTATTAGGGATCCATCTTGGGATAGAGAATGAGTAATGAATATTTAGACCGAATTGTTGCAATCCCTTCCAAAGATAAGGGAAGTGAATCCTATCATGTTGGAAGGGTTGTTCAGAGGGGAAGAGGCTTTGTGCTTAGTCCATATATGGAAGCTGCAGGATTGCAATGGGTTCCGGCTACTGCAACTAGTGTTAAGGGGTTGGTAGATTATAAGGGAGAAGTTCCCGAACTTAGAGTTAATAATAGAATGTTATCTAGGGCAACAATTCCTGACACTGGGAATAACGAACTCCCGGTTAGAAGATCAAGAGGTCCAATTGGTTCTAGTTCATTAAGTCCTGGAAGACATATTGTTAGGGGTTTTAATCACACAAGAACACCCAGGGGGAGACCAAGATGACTGAGAAATATTTAGATAAGGTAATCGCAATTCCCTATGTGGAAGATGGACTGGAGGGTTATCATGTTGGACGGGTTGTTCAAGATGGAAATGGTTTGATCCTTAGGCCATATTTGAGTGCGAAGGCTGGAACAGATGGAGACCCAGAAAAGTGGATTTCTAATACTGCTAGATCGGTTGTTTCCTTGCAAGCTGTAGGAGAACATGCACCGAGTCGAGCTACTAATTCTGAAGAATTGAGTTTATGTTTTGAAGTAAGTTTAGAAGGTAAGGACCCCTCAGCCTATGAGAGAAAACAAGCGCCTGCGCCTGCTTTATTTCCGGATCAGGTTCAATCTTCTGGTGCTAGAACAATCGTTAGTGGATTTGCAAGAAATAGAAGATCTAGTCGTTGTTAGATTATTTTTTTCTTTTTAGAATTTTATAGACCTTATCATTGGGTCTTGTTTGTTTTTCTGTTTTGAAAGCTACCAGTTGTCCCCTCTTTGATTGTTTCACTTGTTTGTTGTTTGTTTCGAGAGATGTAATTTTCTGTTTAATTACTCCGGTTTTATTTCCAATGATTAAAACTTCATCTCCAATCTTTAGAACATCTGCAGTCATTTCAATGGCTGTAACTTTTGGAGACTTATAGTAATTGTAGACCCTTCCTATTTCCTTTTTCTTTTCTTTGGATGCTGAGCCATAAATTTTTGATAGATCGTCTGAAGTTGGTAACCCTAGGTAAAACCCTGTGGAGAACTTTCTGTTGTAAACCTTTTCAACTTTTGCCAGCAGTTCCTTTGAGTATCCCTTGTCAATTGCTTGCCTGTATGATTCGGTTACCTCTTTAACATATTCTGGAGACCTGTTTCTTCCTTCAATCTTTATTGATTTAATTCCGGCTTTGATTAACTTATCTAGGAAAGGTAGGGTGCAAAGATCTTTTGGTGAGAGGCAATAATTGTTTTCTACTTTAATTTGTTTTTTTGTGTCTGAATCTGTTATTAGATAATTCCTTCGGCAGGGTTGAATACACTCTCCTCGGTTTGCTGACTTCCCATACATCTCTTGGGATAGGAAACATCTTCCTGAAACTGAGTAGCATAATGCTCCGTGGGCAAATACTTCAACATCTATTACTTTAGAAATCTCTTTAATTTGTTTAAGATTTAACTCTCTTGCTAGAACGATTCTTTTTGCTCCGAGCTTTTTGTAGAATTTTGAAGAATCTTTATTTGATACTGAAGCTTGGGTTGATATGTGGAATGGAATCTTATGTTTTTTACATAGTTGAATGACTGAAAGGTCCCAACATATTATTGCTGAAATCTTTTCTTCTTTTGCTTTCTTAATTATCTTTTCTATCTTTGTTAATTCATCAGAATAAATTATTGTATTTAATGTTAAATAGGATTTTACTTTATTTTCTTTGCAAAATGAGGATATTGTTTTTAGTTCTGTTAGTTTAAAGTTTTTAGCGTTTGCTCGCATGTTTATTCCTTGTATTCCAAAATAAACTGCGTTTGCTCCTGCTTCGATGGCTGCTCTTAAAGATGGCCAATCCCCTGCTGGTGCTAAAAGTTCTGGTTTCATGTAAGTTAGATATAGAATTGGTTTAAAAGTTTAACTCTCTGTTTGGGGTTTGCTAACTATTTTTCTTTCTCCAGAATAGGCTATTGAAAGATTTGGAAATTCGAAAGCTAATTTTCTTTGGGATGGCAAGGCATGTCCACTTGTCTCGTAGGTTACAAAATAATTCCTTACTACCGTCTCAATCTCTCCGGTTTTACGATTAGATACTTTAAATGCCTCTGTTTCAACAGTTGGATCCACTAGACCATATTTTGTTTGTAAGATGGATAATTCGACCTCTGCAATTTCTCCTGGCGGCCTTCTTAGTCTTAGAAATGTTTCTGGCATGATTGTGATAAAGCGAGACTATTCTTAATTGTTATTGTGCTCTTTAATGTATATTATATTATCTGATTCGGGGCCATTTCCTATGGAAAAAATCTTAGCTCCGGTAAAATGCTCAATGTTTGCAATTAGATCTTGAACTCCCTGAGGTAATGGTGCATTTGGATCTCTTATTCCTGCAGCAATTGGTTCTCCTTTCCAGCCTTTTATTTTTTTAATAATCGGTCGGCAGTAATACAGAACATCTGAACAGGGGAGTGGATCTCCTGGCCTTATGAGGTCTCCGTTTTTGTAGGATTTACCATTTGAAGAAATTATTTCTCCATCTTTATTGTAATAAATGTAAGCGATTACTATGCCAACATAATCATAATCGTCCCCTCTGTCCACTGCAGAGATTGAAAGATTTGGTCCCTGAACTTGATTAACTAAATGATGTGCCACACAATCAAAACAACCAATTCCTCTTGGCTTTGAAGTTGTTGCTCCTTTCTCTCCGTGTTTTTTAACAGAAGCGATTGCCATGGCCTCATTGATTTGATACTCCCCTGATTCATCAACATATTGTGTTGGATTTAATATTCCGTTTTCTTGAATGGATTCAAAGTATTGTGCTTGAATTTTATCAAAATTTGCGCAAGCCCCTTTATCAAGATCATTTAGAGTTCTTATTCCTTTTTTAGAATAGTAATCTTGAGGCACAAAGCCAAAGGGATTCGCCCCCCTTCCAACTCTAGAAGATCCTGGAGCCTTGTGTATGTTAAGTATCAGTGGAAGATATTCTTTTAAGTTAATTCTTGTTGCAGCTAAAATTCCGTAGGCTGAAGTGTCTGGAGAGGCACCATTCCTCCAATATTGTTCTGATCCGTTAGAGAGATAATAAGACTGTGGCCCTTCAATAATTACTTTTTTTCCTTCTTTGAGTGTTTTTCTGAGAAGCAATGCGCAATCTTCAATTTTTGGAAAGTTAGGGTTATCCACAATGTGCTCTTGATAGAGTTCAATTAGGAATTCAATTTTGTTTTCTGCCTTTAGAAATTGGATAACATGATTTGGTACTCTTTTTATGTCTTTATTCATCCCCTCACAAAATTCAATCAATTCTTTTTCAGATTTTTCAGAACAGTTTAACCAAGCCATGAAGTTTCCAATATCTAACTTTAATTTTTCTCTTTGTTCTTCTTTGGAATTAAAAACATCATTTATCCTTAGTCCCCTTCTTGAAACTTTTGAAGCTGAAGCTGGCCCCATCCCCCTTAGAGTTGAAGTATTGTTGGGATTTGTTAATAGATCCAACAATCTATGATAGGGGGTAACCAAATGAACGTTTCCAACAATTAACCTTTCTTTGTAATCAATATTATTATCTACCAATGGTTGAATTTCATCGGCCATAAAATCTAGTGGTTCCATTAAACACTCTGGACCAATTATACTTTTTACAGATGGTTCAACTATTGAGGAAGGAACTAAATGAAAAATAAACTTTTTATTATTAAAACAGACTGTGTGTCCTGCGTTTGCACCAGAATTTACTCTTGCCACTATTTCAACATCTTGGTTTGCTGCTATTGCGTGTACTGTTTTTCCTTTCCCTTCATCTCCAAAAAAAGATCCTGCAACAATTATGATTTGATGCTTGTCTATTAATGGATTAAGAACTTCTTCTTGGGTTGAAGCGTTGTAGAATTTAATTGGATTTAGTGAAAGCTCTTGTAGTGGCTGTATGTCTTTAATCGCTGCGTAAACCTCTTTATCCATTGCATAAAAGGTCCGTTAACATTGGTATATAAAGATTATTGGTCTAGAGATAACAAAAGATATTTAAACCGTTTAAATTAAGGTTGTTTATGATCTCAATCGTCTCTGCTAAATCAAAACATTTTACAGAAGTCTTTAAGATATTAAAGAAGTTATTCGATAAAGATCGGCTTAATGAAGACAAAACAAGGAAGATATACCTTGCTAACATTAAAAATAAAAATGCAGTAAATCTTATTGTTGAGAAAGATAAAGAAGTCATTGGTTATGCTTCATTAAAAATCAAAGAAGATATTCAAACCCAGGGGAATGTTGGAGGATTATCTGAATTATTCATAAAAAAGGAATACCGGGGAAATGGTTATGGTATTAAACTCTTAAAAGAGATAATTAAACAGGCCAAGAATAAGGGAAGTAAGGAGATTAATTTTTCTTCAACATTTAGACGAAATAAGGCACACAAACTATATCTCTCTCTGGGTTTTAATAAAACTGCATATTTTTTCTGGAAAAAACTTTAATTTTATTTATAATGCTGACAATTCTTTCTTTACAACCTTGTGGGCAACATTAAGCTCTTTGAACTTTTCAGTGCTTCCGTTTGGCATATCTGGATGGCACTCTTTGGAAAGCTTTTTGTAATTCTTATGCATGGTTTCAAAATCTATTGAGTTTTCCTCTACACCTAAAACTTTTCTTGCGTGCTTTCTTTGCTCAACTATGTCTCCATCTTCAACAAATAATTCTAGAAATTTTTCTTCTGTGATTTGTTTATCATATAGTAAATGACAAAAGTGTTCAATAACCTGGGCAACCATTGCTATATTTTCTGCAAACTTATCTGACCCGTTGTAACTAAAGAATAAGTGTTCTCTCAACATCCACCAGGAGGCGGTTGCTTGTGCTTTTCTCATGGCAAAGTTTTCTAACTTGATCTCTGCATCATCTTCTGTTAGGCCAAATAGTTTTATTGCACTTATGATCTTATTCTTGGATTGTAGGGCTCTTCGATTATAGGAATCTCTTAATTTTATTTCCCTGAACTCTACGCCTTTTAGCATTACCATAGAAATTGGAATTATGTTTCTTTTATAAAGATTCGCAAATCTTCCGTTGGTGTCACCTAAACCCAATTAAATGCCCATTTGTATTTTAATGGATGAGAATCTTGTTTTTATTGGTTTGTTTCTTGCTTGTGGGCTGTTCCCCTGAATTAACTGGAACCTATGAGGTTGTCAAAGTCATAGATGGTGATACTGTTGATTTAGATAATGGGGTGAGAATTAGATTCTCTGGGATAAATACTCCTGAAATTAGTAAAGGAGATTGCTATGCCAAGGAAGCGAAGGCATTCCTCTCAGATCTGATTTTAAACAAAGAAGTTTATTTAGAAAAGGATTTTGCTGCCAAAGATATCTATGGTAGATCATTAAAATATGTTTATTTTAAGAATGTTAATATCAATCTCCTATTAGTTGAAGAGGGCTATGCAGAAGTTTTTGCAGTTTTTAGTAATACCACTTACTATGAAGAATTAGTCGAACTAGAGAATGAAGCTAGGAAAGAAAATAAGGGACTCTGGAGTTGTGATGGGAGATCATTTACAGAAATAAAAAAAGAAAAAATAAATTGGAAAAAATTACTTTTGACAAGTAACTGGGATTAATACCTCGAACTCTGGATCTATTACAAATCCGCTGTATGGTCCTGAAGATAAGATTCCTCCGCAAATATCTGAATAATTAAATCCATAGGGAATATCCATCTTGTAAGGTAGTTCATCTAGGGAAAGATTTTCGTAAATTATTAATTCCATTTCATATTCTAATCTTTCGCCCTCTAACTTTAGAGTGTACCAATATTCGTCTTGCTCTGAAGCATTGGAACCATATTCATACAGGCCGTTTTCCTTTATTGTTCTTACGACTGCTACTGCAGGGTAATCTCCTTCGGCAAGAACTGCCTCGCATCCCTGTTCAGTATAGGTGTCAAATTCATCCATTCCTGTTTTACAATCATCATAGGGAATTACAGGTGTGCATCCCATAATGAATAATCCACAGAAAAGAATTCCGATTATTGTTAAGATTTTCATAGAACTCTCCTTGGTTTTTTATTTATAAGATTATACTTTTTTAAAAACTAGAAGTCCTTGGTGTCTTTGTAACCAGTCTTTTGCTTTCTTTGTTAGCTCACCATTGGACAAGTACAGTGTTGGTAGCTTCCGAGAATGGGCTTCTGATAATGCCAGGGATAGATCTGATTCATTTACTTTTGATTTATCCTTTGCCTTTACATAATATCTTAGATGTCCAACTGGGGAGGGTAAATTAATTATGAAATCAAATTCTTTCTCTTTTTTTATTAATTCCTTTCCGATAATTATTACTTCCTTATTATTGAAAAAAGCTGAAATCTTTTGAAAGAATTTTCCGGTTAATTCTACTTCTGGTTTGGGGCTAATTTTTTCTTGTACTTCTACCTTTGGAGCCCTATTTTTTAATTCTGAAAGTAATTGTTTTTTTAATTCGGCAAGCATATCTGAAGAAATTTCTTCTTTTTGTGGTTTGATTTCCTCGATTACTTTTTCTATTACTGGTTCTCTAATCGGTTCGATTTCTTCTGCTGGTGCCGGGGGAATGTCTTCTTCTGCTGGGGCAACTTCCATTACTGGTTCGATTTCTTCTGCTGGTTCAGGTTTTATTTGATCTAGCCTAGCTTGGATTAATTCTTTTACTGCGGTCTCAGGAATTAAATGAAACCTCCAGAATTTAGTAACAACATCATTTGATAATTTAACTTCAATGGGTACGGAAAAATCCTTAAGGTCGTTTAATGCAACTCTTTGCCAAGGTTCCAGCTCCCTTTCCCAAAGAACTGATTTTTCTTTAAGAATGTCATAGGCCTCTTTTTCCTTTCCCTTCATTACGGGATATAATCTTTCTTCTAATAATTTTTCTTGGCCGGGCATATAATAGAGAGGAGAAGATCCAATTGGTTTTTTGGTTGTCTTTAGTTTTTTTCTAGAGACTAGATCAGATAAAATTGCTCCTGCAAATAATATCTCTACTTCTAGTTTTTTTGCTATCTGAACAGGTAAAACTGGGCCTACTTGAGAAATATAATTCATAGATATACTTGCTTGGTCAACCATAATAAGATTTTAATCGATCTCAGTTTAAAAACATTGTGGGGGTGAAAAGGAAGATTTATATATGAAAGAATTGAAAATAGAGTATCATAATCAAGTTTTTTAAAAGGAGGAATTGAAAATGGATAGTAAACAAATTTTTGGAGTGATTGTTGGAATTATTCTTGTATTCGGAATTATTAGTTTATACGACCCTTCAGTTAAGGGTGAAGAAATTACTGGGGCTTTTACTGGAGGTTTTCAAGATAAGCTTGGGGCGGCCAAGGCGGCTGCAACTCCTTCTTGTGATTCTTCTTGGAATTTAGATACTGTTGCTGAGAATGGCTGGGTGGAAATAAAATCACATAAAATTTTTAAGGTCGCAGAAGTAAACCTTAAGGAAGAGATTACGACTATTGGAATTTACAATGGCACTAGATTCTTTATTTTAGAAGAGCATAGAAAAGGTGAGACTTTCTCTGTGGGAAATTATGAATTTTGTGTTGAAGAATTTAATTCTTTACCGGTTTGGGGCAAGAGTTTAATTGAAGGAGCTGTGGACTTTAGATATCAAGAAGTTATTACTGGAGAGAAAGATTATGGTTCCTATTCCCCTATTGACGGTAAATTGATTATGAAGGAGTCAGAGCCTTCAAAAGACCTACAAATGGTTGGTGAGACTCCAAGCGCAAATGTCTGTCAAGTTCAGGTTAAGAAATGTGGCGAAGATACATTCCAGACTATCTGGCCACTGGTGTAGATTAAAATGAAAATTGGGTGGTATTTTTTTATTGCTGTTGTTCTCCTAGTTATTGCTGGGGCAGTTATTTCTATTTTTACCACCTTCGCAGAAGAGGAGGCAGAGATTTACAATCCTTCAACTGGAGAGGGAGAATCTTATACTGACACAGAGATAGCCTCTGCAAAGACTCCCGGAAATCAAAACACTAAACAAATTCAAGAATTAGATTATCTTCCACCTAGGGGCGGCGGAGGTTCTTCGGGTGGTGGAAGTAGTGGAGGGGATCCAGATCCAGACCCATATAATCCAATACCTGAAGAGGAAATTTGTGAAATTATAGTTACAGATTGTGAAGAGAATTCTTATAATTATGATGGGGACTTAGAAGACTTATTTCTTATCTAGGGTCTTTTCCAAGAAACTTCGTAATAGGTAACTGAATTCTCTGCATCCACTATGCCAATTAATAATTTCTTTTTTGTAGAATGTGCAACTCTGTTCTTGGCAGCAAACTCATGCCAGGTTAATGATTGGGCTTCGGGAACTGGGAACACCACCCACTTGGCATGATCCTCTCCGGGTTTAATTCCCCTGTCATATACTCTGAAATCTGCTCCGAATTTTAAAGCAGTTTTAACAATGTATCCCCTTTTCCTTAGATCTTTGTAAACAGCATATTTTGTCCAGAAGCTAGGTTCAATTTTAGTTACTTTTTTAACAAATTGGTCAAAGGTTAGTGGTTTCTTCTTTTCTACTATCTCGAACTTACCTTTCTCCATTAATAGTAATCCCTCAACTAGTGCATAGACAAATCTCTTTTTTCCACTGGGCTCCCCAAATCTAGTTTTATCATAGACGTCTCTAGTTAAGTCGCATGACTCTGCGATTATTTGGCCATCCACCAAAGTGGCTGTTATGCATTCTTCCATAGGGATTTACTCGCTAGAAACATATAAAAAGCTTTGTGTATGTTGGAGTGGTATGGAAGTGCTATTTTTAGGGACCAGTTCAATGCAGCCCACAGCCAAAAGAAATCTGTTGGGAATGTTAGTTAGTCATGGCTCTGAGAAGATTCTTGTGGATTGTGGAGAGGGAACCCAGAGACAAATGAAGATTGCTAAATTTGCACCTACAAAATTAACTAGGATATTAATAACCCATACCCATACCGATCACACTCTTGGTCTTGGTGGTTTGGTTAGAAACTTAGCCGCTAATCAATATTCCAGAACCCTAGAAATCTATGGGCCCAAGGGAATTAAAGAAACATACTATCATTTTGTTGAGGCATTGAATAAGAAAGTTGAACTAAAAGTTAAGATCCATGAAGTTCAAGATGGAATTGTTTATGAGGATAAAGAGATTAAAATTGAGGCTAAGAAATTACAACACTCCATTGAATGTTTTGGCTATACTATTCAGGAGAAAGATCGAAGAAAAATTAACCTTACTTATTTGAAAAAGTTTGGTTTAGAACAAAATCCCATTCTTGGAAAGTTACAGAAAGGACAAGATATTGTTTGGAAAGGAAAAGAGATCTCTGCTTCAAAGGGAACTAAATTAATTACAGGTAAAAAGTTAGCCATTGTCCTAGATACTAGAAAATGTAAAAATGCGGTTGAGTTGGCAAAAGATGCTGATTTGTTAATCTGTGAATCTACCTATGATGCCGGAGACCATGAACTTGCCATTAAAAGAAAGCACCTGACTTCGGTTCATGCTGCTGAAATTGCAAGGGATGGAAATGCTAAAAGTTTAATTCTAACTCACTTTAGTCAGAGATATAAATCTGTGACTGGATTAAAGAAAGAGGCTAAGAAAGTTTTTTCTAATACTGAATGCGCAGAAGACTTTATGAAAGTTAAGGTGTAATTTTATTCTTGAAAGAAGAAAATAAGTAAGAATCAATAAATGCTTTTACTAATGCTCCAAGAATTAAAGAGATTAATATTGTGGCTAAGGTTCCAGGAATTAGGCTTCCTCCGATTGAGAAAATCATACCAATCCTAGAGATCAGAGAGGTAAATAAACCAAGGCCAAGTTTCAACACAATAAATATTATCATGGTTAAGATTACATATCCTAGATTTCTTCTTAGGAATTTATATGATCTTTTTATTACTAAAAATGGATCTCTTTTTTCTAGATAGAATATAACTGGAATATTATAGAAAAAGGATACAGCGTAGAAGATTGCAAATAAAATCATAACTAGCACCGCCAATAGGGCTAGGGCTATTGAATCAATAATAAGGAAGAGCGCCAAGATTCCAAAAGTTACTAAATAGATCAAGGAGGTAACAAATTTCAACCAAAACATGGGAATTATAAAATTAGCTGATTTTCTCCAGGAACTAAATAAACCAATTTTCTTTTTGTAGGATGCTGCAGTAATCATTACATATCCCATCGCTTGGAGTGTTAATCCGATAACAACTGAGATTATAATTAGTATAATTGCTGAAGCAAAGAAGGTTATGGTGTAGGGTAGACTTGTGAATAATAAAGATAGTGAACTGGTTATCTGGGAGATCATTCCCTCAATGGATAATGAAGTTGGGAATAATTTATTTATTAATAAAAAGATCAATGCTAGAAATGGAACGAATAATGAAAGTAAAATTGGCGGAATAATTACCTTTGGATTAAACTTGATTATCTTCCAAGCATCTCCGATGTTTTTTGAATGAATATCAGACATAGTATTAATATGGTTAAGCTTATTTTAAAGCTTTTGGTTCGAAACGTTTAAAAGTAAAGATAACTCAATTATTGGATGAAAAAAGGGAATAAAATAATAACTACTATTCTTCTTATAATCCTCGTTGCTTTAATTATATCTGCAATAGTTGTGGCCTATGATTGGAATAAGGGAACAAATATTCAAGAGGGGTGGCTTGATTCGGATGAAGACGGTTTAGACTGGAGAGATATAATAAATATTAATGATAAGATTAAGAGAGGAAAAACAATAGTTCTTGATAATCCAACTAAGCAGGGTTCCGAGGATGATGACGATGAAGAAGATGATTATTCATTGTATGATTGTGATCCAGACTTAAATGATCCTTGTGATAATGAATGTAAGAACCAGGAAGAATGTGTAATTAGTGATGTGGGTTCTGTTCCTGGAACCAAATATGCCTGCTCATGTGAAACCTGTACTTTCAGCGAAAGTGATGGAGGTCTTGAATTCAAATCTCCAGGTACTTGTACGGATGATTTGGGAGAACATAAGGATTTCTGTATAGGTGAAAAGTTAGTAGAATATCACCTTGAAGATAACTCCTGTTTAGACGGCTGCCAGGCTCAAGAGTTTGAATGTAGTGACTATGGGGAAAACTGGGAGTGTGACTCAGATGATGGATACTGTATCTATGATGATCCTTGGAGTGTAACTCTTAATTGCTTTGATGATAATAATGACGGGGTTTGCGACACAGATGAAGCCTGTATTTCTGCTTGTTCTGCATTGGGTAGGGATTCTTATAATTTCGGAAACTGTAAGGAGTATAATCCTTCGGGGGCATTAAGTAAAGAACAAACCTGTGGTCTAATTGATTCTAGTTATAAATCTGATTTGGAATCTTCTTGTGTTGGGAGAGATATCTGTTGTTGCACAAGTTTAGAAATTGCTTAAATTTCTTTTTTTTAAAACCTTTTTAGAAAACGTTTACGAAAAATCCTAGGCAGTATAAATTACATTCTGCATTTGAGATAGATCATCCTTTGTCATTGGAGATGGTTTTGAGAATATTATATTTCCTTTATTATCTAAAACGATAACATGGATCTGACCATCATATTTTTTTAGGTTTGGGAATATTTCTGGAAGATAGTTTCCACCCCAATCTATGAATAAATATTTAGTTTCTTTATTTTTTTCTGTTTCTTTTCTTATTCTTCTGGGAACTAATGAAAATTTTAATGCAGAATTTAATACCAACAATTTGTAGATTTCTATGCCTTTGAGCATATCAAAATATGAACTAGTATCTTCACAAAATTTCTTCATTTTTTTGGCAGTAAATGTTGAGGGGGCAATTATGAACACAGAGGGTTGTCCCTTGCCATAGAGTTCTGAGAGTGAGTGTTCTTTTCCGTAGCAATCTTCCAGATAGGCATTCTCATATTTTGGAGAGGCCAATAAACTTTTTGGAGAGACCATTGCAGTTACTCCTGCCGCTGCAGTTTTCCATAAAAATCCCCTTCTGGTCATCCCTTCGGGTGGAAAAATTAAATCTACTTTGGAATGAATGTCTGATAGTAAAAAATTCCTTTTGCTTGGTGTGCTCTTGATTACTGAGACATGTGTTGCTATGGCTGCGGCTGCACTTTTCTGATCATCTGTTTTAACCATCCCTGTCAAGTCTCTGGATAGTCTGCTTAGCTTTTCAAGGTCTTCCTCATTAAAATTAGACATTAAAGAAATGGATAAACTTGCTAGGGGCCTTAGTACTTTTCTCAACCGCTCCTCTTTTGACATAATGCTCCTTAGGTATCTCTAGAATATAAAGGTAATGCCCAGGGGGAGATTTGAACTCCCGATCACTAGCTTTCTTAGTTGAATATATCACTGCCTTGCGGCTCATATCTCATACATATGAGACTAGGGTTCTACCAGACTAAACTACCTGGGCATATAAGAAGTGAAATAAATATGTCTATAAAAGCTTTTTTATTTGGTCTGCAAGACTATTCAACTCAGTTCTAGAAGGTTGTTTACCATAATATCCCTTTGGAAATTTGAAACCGAACCCATCTCCCTTGTATCTTGGAAAGACATGTAGGTGGACATGGGGCATCTCTTGGTTTGCTTCTTTTCCATCTGCTAAGAAATAATCTATCCCTTTACATTTAACTCCCGATTCCCTTAGGGCCTGATTTACTTTTTTAGAAAGCTTGAACATATCTCCAAGAACTTTACTTTCTACCCCTGCAACAAACTCAGAGTGTTTTTTTGGTATGATTAATATGTGTCCTGGATTAACTGGTTGAACATCTAAGAAGGCAAGTATTTCTTTATCTTCATAAATCTTAGAACTAGGCAACTCACCATTCACAATTTTACAAAAAATACATTCTGACATTTTATGGACCTACTGAGAATCGAACTCAGATTTCAAGACTGCCAGCCTAGTGCCATACCATTAGACCATAGGCCCTTACTTAACAGGGTTACCAACTTTACTAAAGACTGCATTACCTTCAATCAAATCGGCAATAATTTGTTTTAATTCTGTGATTGGAACCCTTCTTTGTTTTGCTGAATCTCTATCTCTAATTGTAACTGCTTTATCTTCTAAACTATCAAAGTCAAAAGTTACACAATAAGGAATTCCCATTTCATCTGATCTCGCATATCTTTTACCCACTGTACCTGCGTGATCTAAGATGGTGTTAAGGTCTCCTTGTAATAAATCATAAACCTCTTCAGTTTCTTTTGCTAGTTTCTTAACTAATGAAAAGACTCCAACTTTAACTGGTGCTAGCTTTGGATTCATTTTTAGAACAATGTTTCCCCTTTTACTATCATTTGTATAGGCTTGATCAAGTAATGCTAAACAAGGTCTATCTGAACCAAAAGCAATTTCTAATACATGTGGTGTTTCTCCTCCAACCCTAAGTTTTTTCTTGGAGAATTTTTCATGTTGTTTAAGATCATAGTCTGTTCTATCGTGGATCCCTGCCATCTCAACCCAACCTAAACTTTGCATCTTAACTTCTAAGTCCCATGCATCATCAGCATAGAATGCTTTCTCATCTGGAGAGTGTTGTCTGAATCTAATGCTTTCAGGTTTAACTCCCATTGCTAGATATAATTCATAGGTTAAATGTAATGTCCAGGCATAGGCTTGTGATTTTAAATATTTCTTTTTTAGTGCTTCAGTTAAATTTAATTCTTCCACTTTCTTGCTTGAGTGATGGAATAAAGGTAGCTTATTTTTCTTAACTTTTTCAAAAGGAGCATAAACTTTCTTTTGATCTCCCATTAGGAATATCTGGCCTTCTGCTTGGGTAAACTCTCTACCTCTAACAACATTCTGTCTTGGGGATAATTCATTTCTGTAGGCTTTACCTATTTGGAAAACTCCGAAAGGTAGTTTTTCTCTTGCAAATCTTACATATCTTAGGAATGGTAAATAAGTAGTTGTTGCTGTTTCTGGTCGATTGAATGCAGCCATATCAACACCAATGGTTGTCTTCATCATTAGGTTATGTTTTTTAACTTCCCAATCAAATTCTCCTTTCTTACAACTTGGACATTTGAAATTTTGTTCAACTAGAAATCCCACTTGATCTGCAGGCATTTTTATATCTGGAAAATATTCTTCAATTAATTTATCTAATCTAAATCTTGCCTTACATCCCTTACACTCAATGAATGAATCTGTGAATCCACCTAAATGTCCGGATACTTTCCAAACTATTTCAGGCATTACTGTTGGGCATTCTACTTCCCACATATCATGCTTAGTGAATGTTTTTCTAATTGCATTTTCAACATTATTCTTTAGAAGCTTACCCATCGGGCCGTAGGTGAAAAAACCGGAGACTCCACCATAAATTTCTGGTTCTGGACCGTAGATAAATCCTTTATCTGCAGCAAATTTTCCAAGTTCATCAATTGTTAATGGCATTTTGTACATCCCTTAATTGTATTATGTTCCTTCCTTCTATCCTTGGACAGGCAGTATTTATAAACATATCTATGGTGTTAAAATTTTCTAATTCTGGTATGTTAAAAGTGTTATCTGTGAATAAATAAGTCTCTTTTTCTAGCTTTTTCTTCAGTTCTAATGCTGCCTTAAGATTATTCTGTCCTGGTTTAGTTGATACTAATATTCCTACTCTTCTGGCTGCAAAGAATCTTGTTAATAAAGATTTTTTCTTTTGTAGGTGTTTCTTTATCTCTTCTTTTGTGATCTTATCTCCGCTGGCAATGTAAACTTCTTTCTCTGTTTGAATCGCTATTTCTAAAGCATGGAATCTTCCTTCGGTTAGTAAAAAGAAAGCATCTACTTTGTTAGAAATCTTTGAAGCCAGGTTTGCATTGCATCCAAGAACTTGTCCTCCAAAAATAAAGTTATTTTCTTTGGCAATTTCTTTTGCCTGATTTAGATATTGACTGGTGGTCAGTAATCCTACCTTCTTATTCTTTAATTCTTTAGGAATCTTTATCTTAATCTTAGAATTTATATTGATCAGTAGTTTTTTCATTCATTTCTAGTGTTAGTTAGTTTTATAAGTTTTTCTTAGTTGCTAAAGATATGGCATTAGAATATATTGATGGATTATTCGGAGAAGATAACAACTATGAGGTTTTTCTTGTTCCAGACACTAAAGACTGTAGAATCTTATCAAAGGGAAGCGATGTACTTACAGTTTCATTTAAAGAGGGCACATATAGAACAAGATTAGATACTGTTGATTGGAGTAGGGGGGGAATACATCATGCTGGAAATCCAAAAGAAACAACAAAAAGAGGAGCAATTGATGCTGTTGATAAATATCTAGGCATTTCCAATAAAGGTAGAGAATCCTGAATAATTTGAGGGGGTAATCTGTTTCTTCATCGCTCTTAAATTCCATCTATCCACATAGGTTCTACTGTCTGAGTGGTATAATAAATCATGAATATTCACAAGTATTAATTCGTCACTTACTAATTTTGTAAATGCTATTCTTATTGCTTTAGATTCTACTCTTCCCTTGGGGAATACCTCGAACCCTCCAATTTTTTCAACAGCAATTTCTCTAGAGAAAATAGCGAGGGCTTCTTTTTTATTTCTTGCATTTAATAATAGATTATATAGCTGAGTTATGCGCCCATTATACTTACTAAGATTACTCTTAACAAACTTATCTTTCTTAGCTCTTTGAATGGCTTGTTTAGAAATCATAATTTCAACTTTCATTTCTTCTTCTTCAATTTAGTTACAATTGCCTTATCTGAAATGATTGCTGAGTTTCCTGTTGGATCTTCAATGACTATTTTTAATTTTTCATCGCCACATTCTATCTTCCAGATTTTTTTTAATAAGTTCTTTGCTTTTTTCTTTACCGCAGGATCGTCAGAGCCATCTCTCTGGCCTTCAATTATTTTTTTTACCCTTTGAATTATTCCTTCGGTGTTTGAAATAAAACCTTCGGCAGAGTTTCCAGGTTCAACTGTTACTCTCAGTCCAGGCAGAGATATCTTTCCTTCGGATGACCTTACCACTCTAACTTCTAGGTCTTTTTTATTTTCAATTGTGAATTCATATTTAGCCGGTTCTTTGGGTGCAATGGATTCTACATCAGATTGTTTTGCACCACATGAAGAACAGAACATTGAGAATACTGCGGCCTTGCCAAAGTAAGGGATCTCTAATTCGTCCTCGATTAATGTTAATGTCTTTTCATTACAAAATGGACATTGTTGTTTTTCTATCCTTTCCATAAAATATTAAAAAAAAAGAAGTTTATAAGAATTTCTACATTTCTTGTGTAGCAGGTCCACCAGCACCCCTATAGATAGAAGCGAAACTTGGTGTGATTACGATCCAGTCTTCACCGAATCCTGCGATGTCGCCTTCAACAGCGTCACAAGTTTTCTTAAGTTTATTAACTGCTCTCTTTAATTCCACTAGGTCTTTGTCTCTCAAAGGTCTAATGTTAAGTAGCGCAATTGTGTATCCTTCTCTTACTGAGTCAAGAGCAGGTTTAATATCTTGAAATTCTTCAATTATGAATGGCCTAACAACAACTCTTCCCTTATCTTTAGGTGCTTGAGCTGATGAAGAAATTTCTACATAATCATCATCCATCATTTCATCTGAGAATTTAGGTTCTCTTTTCCCTTTCAAACCGATTTTGTCTAATAGTCCCATTTTTTTTTAGATCCTCCTTTTCGCGGATCACCTCTTTAACTTATGATAATGATTACGAGGGAGATATATAAAGATTTCTATCCTTTACTGGCTTTCTAGTTGACTCACGACGCTCCAGAGCTGCATTCTGTTATGCGGCGGAAGGTTTGGGTCATCAACAACATCACCTAAATGTTCAATAGAACTATCAACTCTTAAACCCATATTCTTTTGATCATCATTCAATATGCATATTGCTTGCTTTACTTTGGATTTAATATTTTTAGGGAGATCTTCATCCTGTTCTACCATTGATAGTGCAGCTAGTACTTCACTTATTTCCTCTGGTCTCATTTTGCTCCATCTCCTTCATTAATTCCTCTTGCAATGCTTTTGCTTTTTCATTGATCTGGGTTTCTTGTTTAGTTATAGATTGTAATCTTAATTCAACCATCTCTTGTTTTGAGGTTAGTTCTTTTGTTATTGCTTCCTTGTCTGACCTTATCATTACTGGTCCAACAATTTTGTACATGTTCCCTTCAGCCTTTCCAACCTCTTGGGTTGCATTCTTTATTTCTATCTGCTCTGAATGCATTGCTTGTTTTTTCATTGAAAGTGCTCTAAGATTTTCTTCGAACATAGAAATCTGATTTATCTTATTTTGCGTCTCTTTAGAAACTTCCATTTTATTAAATCGCCTCAACAATTGTTTCTACTGATTTTGGTTTATAGAGGATCTTTTCTCCGCACCATTTACACCGAACTTTTCTTTTGATATCCTCTGAAGGAATTTCTTTTTTACAGGTCATACATTTGTACATAGCCATTTTTATTCTCCTGGAGAGTAAGCTTTACCAGCAAACTTATGTGAACACTTTGCGCATTCCCAAATACCTTTAGCCACTCGCTTTACTTTTTTATCTTGGCAGTTCGGGCATACGTGCTTTGCTTTCTGGATAGCTTCAACTTTAGATACTTTTTCACGGAGTTTCCTACCGTATCTTGTACCAAATCGACCCGCGGTCCCTTGTCCTTTCTTTTTAGCTGCCATTTTATAAGAATCTAAGAATTTGGATTCAAGATTGGTTTATAAAGTTATTGGATGCCGGAAATAGTAAAAAAATAAGTGGGGCTGCCCGGATTTGAACCGAAATCTAATGGCCCCAAACCATTGATGCTACCAAGTTACACCACAGCCAAATGCTCTCGAGAATATCTCTTTGAGTCCCATCCTGGGTGTAATAGATTATTTATACCATCCGATCTCTTTTATAAAAGTATCTGTGTCTGAGGTCTTTATCCTGAATCTCAAAGTTTTAGTTATTTTGCCATCTTTCCTAAGATTTCCCTTTTGTTTTCCGATTTTACCTGTGGAGATCTTAAATTTGAGTAACATTTCTTTTAGAGATTGCATATATCCCATCCCCGAATCAGATATCTCTTCCCATTTATTGAAATTTATTGCTATCCTTGATGATTTCTTTGATCTCTTCTCTTTGTGTCCTTCACAAAAGAAACAAATGGCGAGATATAATCTTGAGAATTCCCTCCTCCTCTTTATCCACTGTGGCACATCAAATTTAGTTAGAACCTTGTTCCCTTTGATTGCCCCATTTTTGTTAAGAAATTTAGCAACTTCAGTATTTAGAACTCGATAAATAACTGTCCTTCCTTCTCCGTTTCCTAACTCAAATAATCCTTTTAATCCAAACTTACGGTAAACAGCCTCTTTAAAATCTAATATAAAATCTCTGCTCCTTGCAGATAAGTAAAATCCCTTTAATTCCTTATATAGGTGGCCGTCACAATTTAAATATGCAATTATTTTTACTAAATCTAAATCTCTTTTATTCTTGTTCTTCATTTATTCTATTTCTTTAGAAAACTTATAAGTCTCGCGCACCCATTTGTCGTGTGCATTCTATACTAGAATATATATTTTGTCTTCTAAAAAAGAAATTTCGTTTGCAAAAATCTTAAACTCTTACTCCTCTGGGAGTTGGAGTAACTAGTCTTCTTAAAACCAAACCCTGTCTTATACCACTTGTGTCTATCATTGTTCCGGTGACATAATCTTTCGGGTCCTGGTGAATTCTTATGGGTGTGGATCTCCCTCTGTTTCTTACTGCAGCAATCTGCCCTTGAACCCTTAAATCTAATTCTGCCTTTCTTCTGTGAAAAAATTTGGAAACCACTCTCGGAAAAGGGACTAGGGTGTCTCCCAGGGCAAGATAATCTCCTTCGTGCTTTGCTGCCATTCTTAGGGTCTCTTCTCCTATGCCAAAATGGCCATGCTTTTCGTAGACATCTCTGTTTGTTATTTTCAAGCTAAGGAAATACATAATACTTTCTTAGAGCTAGATAATAAAAGAATTTCTATTGGGAAGGATCTATTTCTTAGCAACTTGTGCTTGAACCTTTGCAGCTTTCTTAGCTTGTTTAGCTTCGTCAGATGCTTTCTTAGCAGCTTTCTCTTTCATGAACAGATCTTTTTTATCTGCAAGTTCTGCTTTGATTGGCTCTAGAAGTTTTTTCTTTTCTTCTGGAACTTCAGTGGTTTCATTTTTTAATAGTTCGTCATATTTCCCTTCGTCAACTTCTTGAAGTACTTGTCTTGGGTTTTTACCGTCGACTAAAAGTCCCAAAGTAATACATGAACCAATCATGGTTTTAACACCAGATTTTAAAGAATTAATTATTAGAGATGATTCTTTCATTTTTGCAACTTTGATTAGTTGTTCGAAAGCAATAACTCCTGCGTTGTAAACTGCGTGATCTCCTGTTCCTTTAGCTAATCCAATTTCTTTTTTAATCAAATCAGAAGCAGGAGGTGTACCGATTGTAACTTCAAATGCTTTTGTTTCAGTATCAACAATAACTTTTGCAGGAACTTTCATGCCTGCGAATGGTTTTGTTAGTTCGTTGATCTTAGCAACTACCTGTCCGATGTTTACTCTTAGTGGTCCTAAAGCTGAACCCAAAGCTGGTCCTGCGGTTGCTTTTCCGCCATCCACTAATACATCAACAGTTTCTTTTCCCATTTTATTAGATGAGGTGATTTTGATTTATTTATAAGGTTTTCTCTAGAATTCTGAATCGTCAGATAGTGGTGCTTGTATTGTTCCAATCCTATAAACTTCTTCACCTATAACTACTTCTCTTCCCATCGTGGGTTTTGGTGATCTATAAACTGGAGGCAAAACTTCTGTGATTCCTCTTTCTGGTACTAAACTAGAGGCTGCGCCCCTAACTGCTCTTACTGCGGATCTCGCTCCACCCAAAATTAATGATCTGTATTCTCCATTTGCCATTTTATTCTTCTCTCCCTTCTGAATTATTATTTCTTCCATCGTCGAATCTTGCTCTCACAGATTCTTCAATACAATTTCCTCTTCCTCTTTTTCTTAAAAGTTTTAATGTTCCCCCTGCACCCCATAACAAGCATGCTACCCCTGTAGCGACACCTATGGATTCCCAGGTTTTATCAAATACATTTTCGATAAGATTCAAATATGCGGCATCTGCTTGGGTGTGAATTTCATTATATGCCTTCATTGCGGTTTCTCCATGATCTCTTAATACTTCTCTCACTCCTCTGTTATCTGCGATATCCCTTACAAGGGCCACATTATCTGAATTAAACATCTTAAATGGATAAGTTACTGTTTCAGAAATTCCCTGCCAGGCTCTGCTTAAACTGTCTCCAGCCACCTTTAAAGTGTTATATGCTGCAACTGGTGCCATAGCTTTTAATGAATATTCTGGTATGATTAATGATTTTCTTAGTATTCCCATTTTATTGTACTCACTCTGTAGTGATAATATATGCAAGCAAGTTTTATTTATAAATCTTTCTAAAATATGGTAGAATTAGTCGTTTTCCGGCTCTTCTTCGTCAGATTCCCTTCTAATTACCTTTACAGAATCTAACTTAAGAGTCATTGGGATCGGGATTGCTGCCTCAAGTAACTCAACAACAACCTCTTCCTTGGTTTCATCAATTCTCTTAACTTTAGCCTTCTCTTTCTTGAAAGGACCAGAAATGATTTCAACGATATCTTTTTCTTGAATGTTAACTGATACGGATACTTGCTCGATCATAGGCTCTATTTCTTCCATTGCTAGCTCCTTAGGAAGAACCCCCCTTGCATAGGGTACACCAAAGATTGCTTGCCTTAGATCATCTTCAGATTCTGCTTCAGCGAAAATGTATCCCCTCATACCGTGGGCATTTAGAATTGCAAATACTGGTAAGTTTTTTTTCTTTATGTTTGATTCCATAAAGCTCATTACTTGCTCTTCCCTGTTCGCTGATGTTCTTATTGCAAATATCTTTGTCATTTTAGTAGTAGTTGCCATAGGATGCTAATTATAAATCCTAAAAGGCCTATGATTACAATGCCTATTCCTGTTACTTTTAAAGTTACCTTAAGTTCATCCTTGGTAGGTTTTCTGGTAACTTGCCAAACTCTTCTGCATTCAGTAAAGAATGATTTCAGTCTGGTTTTAAGACTAGGTTTGTTCATATTTTTAGTAAGAGAATGGGATTTATTTATAAGTGTTATGGTTTTATCTCGGCACTGCAACTCTTCCGCTGGCTGGAGAAAAAGATACTCTCTCGACACAGGGTGCTAATCCTTCCCCGGACTCAAGTATTCTAACAACCTCTTCTGCTGCTGACCTTGAACTGACTGCCCCTACATCTTCATCTTTAATCATGCCCTTCCAACTTTCAAAACTAGAATATATTGCTTCTGCGGTTCTGATTGTTATGTCTTCCATGATTCCTTCAACATAGACAATTATTGGTTTGAATGCTGGTGCATCTAATCCTGCTTTAAAATATTCGCCGTAGGAAACTAATACGATTGCATCCATTCCAGACGCCATAAACCTTGGAGAATCTGATCTTGTTAAACTTCTTCCCTGGATTGAAATTTCAGTGGGATAATCTGGGCCTGTTTCTCTTTCCCAACTATCTGGATGATAGTAAACTCTGTTTGATTTTTCGTCATTAGTCATCTTATTCTTCTGAAGTGTTTCTCATTCTTATCAGAGATCCAGTTATTAGTACTTCTGGCTTTTGCCCCTCTTTGTCAACAACCTCTTCACAGATCATCGCCCTTCCTCTTGTTGGTGTTGGGTATCCAAATTTTTCTCTTGCTTTTTTAACATCTGATTGTTTTCCGTCAAGAAATAATGTATCTCCCCATCTAATATCTGCAGAATTTCTTTTCGGATCAAATGTGGTTATAACTCTGTAGGGTTTTCCCCCATGATAAAGAACATCAAGATGTCCCTCAGTTCCACGAGGATACTCTGCCCCCTCAGTACAATAAGTTAATCCCATATTAATCTACAAACTCAATCCCTAGTTCGTTTTCAATATCTTTTTTCTTTCCTTCCTTCTGGGCCCCTCTCATTGAGATGGAGCCAAAAATCTGAGAAGATTTAACACCTGTAACGATTAACAATGTTCTAATTGTTTTATCTAGGTCTTCAGAAATTTGAGCACCCCAGATTACTCGGGCATCTTCATCTAATCTTTCGGTGATGGTTTCAACAATTCTTCTTGCTTCTTCAAGAGACATGTCTGCTCCACCTGAAATATTAATTAATGCTCCGTTAGCTCCAGAGATGTCAACGTCAAGTAATGGATTTTGAATTGCTTTTTCAACAGACTCAATTGATCTGTTATCAGAATCTGATTCACCAACTCCAATCATAGCAACTCCACCTTTTCCCATTACTGCTTTAATGTCTGCAAAGTCTAAGTTTACTAAACCTGTTTTAGTTACTAACTCAGCAATACCTTTAACAGCGTTGGTTAAGATTTCATCAGCTACTTTGAAAGCAGTGTGCAATGGTAATCCCGGACAAAGCTCTAGTAATTTGTCGTTAGGAATAACAATTAAAGTATCAACACAGTTGGTCATTCTTTCAAGACCATATAAGGCATTATCGTATCTTCTGTTTCCTTCCATTGCAAATGGCATGGTTACAATTCCTACTGAAAGGATTCCCATTTTTCTTGCAATTTCAGCAACAACTGGAGCAGCTCCGGTTCCTGTTCCCCCACCCATTCCGGCAGTTATGAAACATAGGTCTGCACCAATTAATGAATCTTTGATTTCTCTTTCTGATTCTTTGGCAGCATCTTCTCCAACTTTGGGAACTGAACCAGCACCAAGTCCTGAGGTTAGATCTTTTCCAATTAGAATTTTAGTATCTGCATTTGTGTATAGAAGATCTTGAGCGTCTGTGTTGATAGCTACAGTTTCAGCACCAACGATCCCTACTTCTGACATCCTGTTAATGGAGTTTCCACCTCCACCCCCAGCACCAATAACTCTGATTTTTGCTCTTTGCCTTACAACCATGTCTTCCAGCTGTTCATCCACTGCAGTGATCTTTTTAGGCATTTGAATTTCTGAGATTGATTGAGCTGCTCTTTCGTGAGCTTGAGATAATATACTTTCCATTCTAATTTTCCCCCTTAATTAGTGAATGTCCTGCCTGGAGATATTTAAGCTTATTTGTAGTGTAAAAGTAGGCTTCTAAAAACTAGCTTTTATGCTAGGGATAGTCTCTTTTAGCTCTTTTAAGAATGTATCTTGAATGGGTTTTGCTATTTTTTCATTTATCTTGAAAGTGCCTTCTTTATTTTCTATTTTTGGCTCTTTGATATTAAGTAATGTTTGAATCAGACCTTTTAATTTTTTCTCATCATCTTTAACAATTGATAAAACTTTGATTTTATATGTTACATTTCTTCCGGCTAGTGGGTGATTGAAGTCAACCAGGGTTCTTCCCCTGGATACTGATTTAATTAATCCGTTTCTCCCCATTAATGTAACTTGTAATCCAGGATATGGTTGGATTTTTTGTTTTAGAAATTCGCTAGTTGCGATTGTTCTGATTAACTCTGGTAGCTTTTTTCCAAATGATTCTTCGGAGGTTAGATCTACCTCGTATTCATCTCCCTCTTTCTTTCCCACCAGAGATGTTTCTAATTTTGCTAATAGGTAATTTTTTCCCACACAGAATATCTTTGGACCATATAGTGAAGTCTTTTGATGAATCTTAAGTTTCTTTGCTTTTGCTTCATCTGTTAAATCGAATACTGCTGTTGTGCCTGTGATTCTTCCTTCGTAATCAATTTCAACAAAGTCTTTTTCTTTAATCATAGTGCTTTGCTTTTGTTTTGGATATATAAAGATTTTGGCTAAGAATATGTTTTAACGCTTCTTATTGAGTAGATAAATGTATATAAGTGGTTCTTTTATTATTATGTTATGGATTGGAAAGATAATCTTGAAGTTGGTTTGAAATCTCATTTAGAATTCCAGCTGAAGGAAGTAAATAAAGAAGTTAATAATTTTAAAAAAGCTAAAGATCCGTCTAAGGCTCAGCTTTGGGTTGCCATTGCTAATCTTTCTAAATTAGTTTCTGCTTTGAATATGAAAATTACTGCTTTGGAAGGAACTAAAGTTAAAAAAAAAGTTCAGAAAAAGCAAAAGACCTCAAAGAAATAGAGAGGGTGTTAAATAATTTTTAAAATGTTTGAAGTAAAACACGATTATTGGTTTGATAGGATAGAGGATATCGCATTATTTGCGCCTGCAAGGGTCCCTTTTGAAGTTACTGCCCGTTATTCTAGTTGGGGGACCAGTCTCTGTGGAATGGTTAGAGGTACTCGAAATAAAATGACTGAGTGGTTCGTAGAAACTGTGCGTTCAGATCCTAGATTAGTTGGTTTTGTTCTTCCTCCCACTATGAAAAAAAGGAATAACAATTATGTGGAAGCCAAGAGACAAGAAGGTTATGATCTTGAAAATTTAAGGGATCCGGTTCGTTTTGGAGAAGAACTTGCATTGGCCCTTGAAAAAAAAGGACTTTACTGTTGTCAGAGTCTACCTGCAAGGAAACATTTATAAATACCTCAAATTCACCTTAGTTCTATGGAAACCAAACAATCAAGAGCTAGCGGCTTAAAAAAAGGCAGTTATGTTCTTATGGATGGAGAACCTTCTGTTGTTCTTGAAAATCAATTTTCTAGATCTGGTGGAAGGGGGGCAGCTAAATGTAAAATTATTGCAGTTGGTATGTTGACCGGAAGAAGAAGAGAGGAGTTACATGTTTCCACAGATAACTTGGATGTTCCGATTATTGGAAAGATGACTGCTCAAGTATTATCAATTTCAGAAAAGGTAGTAAATGTTATGGACATGGAAACCTATGAGAGTTTTGACCTGGAGATGACAGAAGATGTTGAAGGCACTCCGGTTGAAGGCGGACAAGTGGTTTACTGGCAAATCGCGGATAAAAAAATATTAAAATCAACTAAATAAAAATGGCAAAATTTCAAGAAGCAATAAATAGAATGTTTGGAAACGTTTTTGTATGTAAAAAATGTAAAACCAAACGAAGAGCAGATCCGACTAGGGTTCTTAAGGGACTTATTCCATGTAGAAGATGTGGGTACAAGGCTATGAGACCAATTAGTAAAGGTAAGAAATAAACTTTTTAAAGTTTAATCAACACGTTTACAATAAAAGAGGCTATGATGAACTGGGATTTAATACTCGCAATAATTTTCTTTATTATACTTTATGGTACCTATTTCTTATTCAAGAAAAGATTTGATCGTCAAGGAATCTTTATTATGTTTAAGACCAAATGGGGTCTTAAATTTATGGATCGGTTTGCTAAAAAGTTTCCACGTTTATTAAATGGGTTTAGTTATGTGGGCATAACAATTGGTTATCTTGGTATGGTTTTTATTCTCTATACTTTGTTTAAGGGAATCTGGGATATGATTTTTGCTCCGGTTTTAATTCCAACGGTTGCTCCAGTTCTTCCGGGCATCGCTGTTGCTCCAGGTTTACCCATCTTAGGTTTCTGGCATTGGATAATTGGGATTTTGATTATTGCCACAATACATGAGTTTAGCCACGGTATCTATGCAAGACTACATAAAATTAAAATTAAAAGTTCTGGGTTTGCTTTCTTGGGCCCTTTGCTTGCTGCTTTTGTCGAGCCTGATGAAAAACAAATGGAGAAGAAGAAAACTAAAGCTCAGCTTTCTGTATTGATGGCTGGTCCATTGTCTAACATTCTTACTGGTTTCATTTTCCTTGGTGGCTGGATACTTATTGGTATGTTGCTACTTAGTGGGATGAGTTCTTCGGGTGTTGAGATTCACGGGGTTGATAATACCTTATTGATTAATGAGAGTGGTTTAATCAGGGGAGACATCATTACTTCTGTTAATGGAATCTATGTTAATGATTCATTTTCTGTTGCTTCTGCCTTGGAGAATGTTTCTCCGGGGGATGTTGTGGTCTTAGAAAATGAAGAAGAAAGTTGGAATGTTATAACTTCAGCAAGGGAAGACAATTCTACAATGCTTGGAATCTCTTTGGCTTCATACTATGAATTTAGTTCTGGTCAAGAGGTTGGCAAGTGGTTCTTAGAGTTATTCTTCTGGTTATGGATAATCAGCTTCGGTGTTGGTTTATTTAACTTATTACCTCTTGGTCCTGTTGACGGGGGAAGGATGTTTTATCTGGGAATGTTTAAGTTAACTAAGAGTAAGAAAAAAGCAACATTCTGGTATAAAACAGTTAGTTGGTTAGTTTTGATACTGATATTAGTTAATATGATGCCTTGGGTTCTTAGTTTGTTTTAGATAGATATTTAAATCCTTGATTGTAAATTAACTTATGCAAAAAAAGAACTTGATTGGAATTTTAATTGTTATTGTTATTATTATTTTTCTTGTTAGCTGGAGTTTCTTAGATTCTGGCGGAAGAACATCCCCAATTACTGAACCTCCGCAATGTATTGCTAGTGAGGATTGTATTCCTCTTCCTTCTGAATGTCACCCACATAGTTGTATGAATAAAGAATTTGCAGAAGATTATGTGATTCCTGAATTCTGTACGGAGATGTTTGACTATGGGGCGGCCTATGAACCTGAAGATTGTGGGTGTATTGAGTCTAAATGTGTAAATTTGAATGAAGGCCGAACTCCAGAAGACTTTTAAATCTTCTTCTGGTTTGATATTCTATGGTACTTAGCAAGCTTGGTGAATCACTGAAAGGAACACTATCTAAAATAGCAAAGTCTATGTTTGTTGATGAAAAATTAGTTAATGAGCTAGTTAAAGATATTCAGAGGGCTTTACTAAAGGCAGATGTTAATGTTAAATTGGTTTTTGACCTTTCTAAAAATATTAAAGAGAGGGGGTTAAATGAAAAACCTGCTTCTGGGGTTACTCAAAAAGAACATTTAGTCACTATTGTTTATGAAGAGTTAGTTAAATTTCTAGGTGAAGAGGGATATAAAATTGACATTAAGAAAAAACCTTTCAAGATTATGCTTGTGGGTTTATTCGGTTCAGGTAAAACAACCCAAGCTGGAAAATTAGGAAAGTTCTTTCAGAAAAAAGGTTACAAGGTCGGAATGATTCAAACAGATACTTGGAGACCTGCTGCATTCAAACAGCTGGAAACATTAGGTAAGCAAATTAATGTTCCTGTATTCGGAGATGCTAAAGAAAAAGATCCTGTTAAGATTTATAAAAAATATTCAAAAGAGTTAGATGCCTTTGATGTTGTTATTGTTGATACTGCAGGAAGAGATGCCCTGGCAAAGGATTTAATTAAGGAGATTGAAAAGGTAAATAAACTTGTTAATCCGGATGAAAGTTTGTTAGTTCTTTCTGCAGATATTGGTCAGACAGCCGAGAAACAAGCTACTGCTTTTCACGACGCTGTTAATGTTAAAGGTTTAATTATTACTAAGATGGATGGTACTGCGAAAGGTGGCGGTGCCTTGGCTGGTGCGGCAATTACAAATGCTCCGGTGAAGTTCATTGGTGTTGGTGAAAAGATTGATGATTTGGAAATCTTTGATCCTAAAAGATTTGTTTCTAGAATGCTTGGTATGGGAGATATTGAAACTTTATTAGAAAAAGCGAGAGAGGTTGTTGATGAAGACACTGCCCAGGACATGCAGAAAAAATTATTGAAAGGAGAATTTACTTTGGTTGATCTCTATGAACAGATGAGTGCCATGAAAAAAATGGGACCATTGAATAAGGTTATGGAAATGATTCCAGGCCTTGGTGGAAAGATTCCCAAAGATGCCATTGAAGGTCAAGAGGGAAAGATGGAAACCTGGAAAATTCTTATGGATTCAATGACTAAAGAAGAATTAGAAGATCCTGAAGTAATGGATAGTTCTAGGGTTGAAAGAATTGCTAAGGGTGCGGGTTGCACAGTTAAAGATGTTCGAGATCTATTAAAACAGTATAGGCAAAGTAAGAAAGTTGTGAAGATGATGAAAGGCCAAGATCCTTCTAAAATGATGAAAAAACTTAAAGGGAAGATTCCTGGAATGTGATAATCGCTCAGGGTGCAGAGGCAATAATTAGAAGGGAAGGAAATAAGGTAATCAAAGAGAGAGTTTCTAAGGGTTATCGAGTTCCAGTATTGGATTCTAAATTAATTAAGGGAAGAACCAAACGAGAGGTTAAGCTGTTACAGAAACTTAGTGACTTGATTCCAGTTCCAGAAGTGCTAGAGTTTGATACTAATAAAATTGTTATGAAATTCATTGCAGGAGATAAACTGGCAGATCATTTAGATAATTATAGTAAGGATAAGAGATTGAAAATATGCAATCTAATCGGTAAGCAGGTGGCTAAAATGCATGCAGCAGATATTATTCATGGCGATCTAACAACTTCGAATATGATATTAAAAGAGGGAGAGATATTCTTTATTGACTTTGGCCTTGGTTTTGTTAACGAGCATGTTGAGCATAAAGCTGTTGATTTACACTTAATTAGACAGGCTCTTGAGAGCAAACATTACAGGCACTATGAAGAATGCTTTGATGCCTTGATTAAAGGGTATAAAACTTCTAAGGATTCTAAACTAGTATTTGAGAGACTTGAAAAGGTTGAGAAACGGGGCAGGTATAAGTAAGATTTATAAAGAATCTAGGAGACCTTTTCTTAGATAGTCCCGTAGTGTAGTGGCCCAGCATAGTGCTCTTTGGAAGCATTGACCCAAGTTCGAATCTTGGCGGGACTACTTATTTTCCCAAACCTTTAAATAGGCCAGGAAAATCCAATTCATTAGAATAAGCTGGTTATGGCTCGCTTATCTCAATATAAAATGGCACGAATGTACTCAAGGAAGAAAGGGAAATCTGGTTCTAATTTAATTGTTACTGACAAAGTGCGTGAATGGGTAAAATACAATTCTGAAGAGACAATCAAGTTAATCCTTAAATTTGCTAAGGCAGGAAAACAATGTTCTGAAATTGGAATGATACTAAGAGACCAATATGGAATTCCAAGCGTTAAAGAAGTATGTAAAAAAACAATCAATAAAATTCTTAAAGAAAACAAGATCACACCAGAGTTACCAGATGCACTGGCTAACCTGATTAAAAGAGAGGTTATGATCCTTAAACATTTAGAGAAGAATCACAAAGATCAAACTGCTAAAAGAGGACTTAATCTTACGGAGTCAAAAATTAGAAGACTCGCTAAATATTATAAGAAAACAGGAGTACTACCAAAAGACTGGAAGTACAACAAAGAACAAGCTAAACTAATGATTGGATAAGATGGCAATTAAAAAGAAAAAAGGACCAGCGAAAGAGAAGAAGAGAAAGAAATGGGTTACAGTGATGGCCCCTCAGGAGTTTGGTAATATCTCATTAGGAGAGGTTTATGTTGAAGAGGCTGAACACTCTAAAAATAAAACAATCAAATTGAATCTGGCTTCTGTTTCAAGTGAAATGAGAAGACAAAACGTTAGTTTGAGATTCGTTATCGATTCTATTCAGGGAAGCCAAGCACAGACTAAAGTTGTTGGTTATGAATTGCCGGCTGCTTTTGTTAAAAGAGCTGCTAAAAAAGGTAAAAGCAAAGTTGATGATTCTGTTGAATATCCAATTAAAGATGGAAAAGTTAGAATTAAAACAGTTGTGATTCTAAGGGGCAAGGCACCAAATTCAGTTCAAACTGCTGTTCGTTTAAAATCCAGAGAAGAAATTGCTAAAAGAGTTTCTGAAGTTGACTTGGTTAAGCTATTCCAGATGGTTACTCGAATGGAAATCCAGAAACAACTTAAGGCAGAGTTGAATAAGAACCTCTCTGTTCAGAATTTCACTATCCGAAAGGTAGAGATTGTTAAGTAGAAAGGTTTTTAATGTTTTATTCTTGTGTTTTTATATGCCACCGTAGCTCAGCTCGGTAGAGCGACAGCCTTGTAAGCTGTAGGTCGGGAGTTCGAATCTCCTCGGTGGCTCATTTTCTAGCATCTAAATTATTATAAATGAGATCTGGTTTTTTCTTTTATGGTTGCATTAACAGATAATATTGAATTACGCGAGAGCATAACAGATAGATTTAATCGATACTCTCGGTTGGCTAATGAGATGATTTACTGGTGTGTGGATCGAAAAGGCGAGGTTAAAATTGATCATAGTAGGAGAAATTTTGGAAAGCTTGAAGAGCACAGTAGGATGAAAAGATCTACAATTTTTGCAAATTACCTTGGAGCAGTTCAGCTTTTAGAAGGGAATGAACCTTTAATCGAAGAGGCATTTAGGCTGGCAAATTCTGCTTCCAGACATATTAACTCCGAGAAACCCGAATTAATTGGTTATTTTGCCCAGGAGATTTTGGATCGCAAAACAGATTATTTCTCTGATGGCGCAGGGATCTGATTAAATTCTGCAGAACAATAATACTTTTAAGTTTGATTTTTTTCCTGTTAACCATGCCAACAAATATCATTCTTGCCTGTCCCGGCAGAGATTATAGGGAATTCATTACTCCAGATAATTCCATTTTATCTTCCCTAGATGAGGTGTTTGGGAAAAGAGATCAACAACTAGAATTTATGCTGGCATCTTCTCCAACTCAAAATATAGGGGTTGTTGGGGGATATTTTATTGCAGTCAGAGGAGATGGCCGAGTTCAGTTATCTCTAAGACACAGAAGCACTGGAGATCCTGCTAAAGCCAGAACAAAATTAGCGCTAGAATATCCTGGGGTTTCAGATCCGATTGCAAGAATCGCCACTAGGGGTAAAAAATTGTGGATTTATCAGAGTGAAGAGATTTTTATAAATACTGGAATAGTTAATGGGCGGATTAGCGAGAGTAGTCTTCCGATCTATGTTGGTCGATTAGTTAATGCTTACTTAGAATTGAATTCTGCCCTTAAACCACAAGTAGGCAATCCAGCATGTGCCGGCCGCCATGTCTGCGATTAACCAAATTACTGATTCTTTTAATGCTGAATAGGTCCAGGCCAAAGATTTTAATTGAACTATTGAATAAATTCCCACTTCGGTAAATGAAATGAATAAATTATAAGGCCAAAGTAAAACCACTCCTGGCCAGAAGAACATATCTAAAATTATGTGCATTGCAATGCCTGCTCCAAGAAGCATAGTAACTTGTCCTGCTTTGACTTTTGTTTTTAATAATTTGAATATTAAATATAGAACAGCTGGCACCAGCATCATGAAGAATAAACTGTGAGTAATTGATCTGTGAATCTCTGTTCCAATTATCCAGTCTAAAATTAAATCAATATCTGGTAAAATTCCTCCGAGAAGTAATAGTCCCCAGGCCAGCCTTGATAATTTCTTTTTAGAGATTAATTCGTATCCTTTGCCAATTAACCAAGCCCCAATGATATGCATAAATCCGAAGGTCATTTTAATAAAGCAAGTCAGAAAGATTTAAAAATCTTATTTTTCGATGATTTTTACCTTTTTACTCAATCCAAGGGCTAATCTCTTGAGTTCGTAATTTTTGATTCCGTTCTCTTCTGCGTATATCTTAGCAGCATCTTCAGATCTAAAGGTTTTATCTCTCAACATTCTAGGCTTTCTTCTTTTCCTAGGCATGTACCTTTGTCTTCTTTGAGGATGTTTGGAATCCATAGCCAAAAGGAGAGATGAACGCTTTATAAAAGTTACGAAAATCGCTAGGTTTATAAATGGTTAAAAATAAGATTTTATAGATGGAAAAAAGGGGCCAGGTGACAGTAATATTTATAGTTCTAGGAGTACTTCTCTTAATTATTGGAGGATACTTTGGTGTTAAGTTTTTAATCCAGTCAGATTTCTTCCAGGGAGAGGTGGTTGACAAATTAGGAATCCCTTCAAAGATTGAACCTGTTAAGGAATTTATTGATGCATGTGTTGTGGATACAACCGAAAGGGGAATCGAATTAATGTCCTTTGGTGGTGGAAAAATAACGTTTGAGGAAGAGCTCATACCATTAACCCCGTTTAGCCCATTGGGTAAAAGTTTAGAGATTGTTTCTAGATCTGATTTCAGAACTGCGGTGTGGTTCAGAGAGACTGGAAATGGAATAACTGAAAATATCATGCCTACTGAAAGTGATATGGAAAAAGAGTTGGCAGAATATGTTAGGGAGGAGTTCCCATATTGTCTGAATAATCTAAGTATGTTTGCGAGAGATGGTTATGAAATGTATGTTGTTGAGGATGAACTTTCTGCTAAAGCTAGCATCTCTGGTGGGACTGTTAATGTTGAAGTTAATTATCCAATTTATGTGGGTGTTGGAGATGTCGAATTTACATTAGAAGATCATGAAGCCACTGTTGAAAGTCAGCTGGGAAACATGTATGAAATTGCAAAAGAAATGTTTGAGAATGAGAATGAAAAGTTCTTGCTTGAAAAAAAGACTTTGGACATTCTAATAGCCTATGATCCAGAAATTCCATATGCGGGATTAGATAGAAGTTGCACTCCTAGAGTTTGGTCTAAGATTGAGGCCATTCAAAATGTTAAAAATGCTTTGGTTGATAATGTGGCGGCCATTAGAATTGATGGTGCAGAGTATGATCTGCAGGATGAGAAATATGAATTTATGGAATTAGATTTATTAGATAGTAATTATGATGTGGGAATTAACTTAATGTATTCTTCAAGTTGGCCAACTGTTGTGGAGATCAGTCCTTCCGAAGGAGATCTACTTAAGGGTGGATCTCTAAGTGAGGGAGGGGCATGGTATGCTCAGATGGTTAGTGCATTTACTGGTTGCATTAGCACTCATCATTTTGTTTATGATCTGAAGTATCCAGTTTTAATTACAATTAATGATGGAGACGAATCTTTCCAGTTCGCAACAGAAGTTATTGTGGATAATAACCAACCAAGAATAAATAGAGCAGAACCAGAATTAGAAGAGAGTTTTAATTCTCCTGTTTGTGACTATATGGAATCTCCTTTAGATATCTCAGTTTATACTTATAATGGCCAAGGAAATACGGTCCCCCTTAGTGGAGTAGACTTGGCTTTCAAATGTGGAACTACTGTTTGTAATGTCAGAGATGTTGATGAAAGCGGAATAGTTAATGTGCCTGCTTGCTTTAATGGGTTTGTAGTTGGGAATAAAGAAGGTTACTTTGAAGGTAAACAAATGGTTAACTCAAAACCTAATAAAATTAGTGAGGCTTCAATAGTCCTTGAACCACTTTATACAAAAGATGTCGAGCTGGTGGTAATTGATAGTGATGATGGTGAGTCTAGAGGCCCCTACGATTCTGAAGAGGTAATGTTTCAGTTTGTTCACTTGACTAAAGATTATAGTACATTTTATCATTATCCAGAATCAACTTCTGTTGAGCTAATTCCTGGAGAGTATAGGGTTAGATCTCAAATCTTTGCAGATAGTACTTGGCCAATCACAACACAAAAAGAAAATATTGTTCAGTGTTTTGATAGTACCCAGGCGAGCTTACTTGGTATTGTTGGATTAGATACAAGCAAAAAGTGTATAACTGTTGAAATCCCAAGTATGGAAATGGATTACGCAATGAAAGGAGGAGATACTTTCGAGTTTAATTTTTACAGAATGGGATTGGCTAGCACAGGCAGTATGAAACTATTTGTTATGGCTGATAAAGTGCCGTCAAACATGGAGGAGATGGCTACAATTGGTTCAAATCCTGAACTAAATGTGGCTAGTGCTTATTTTAAGTATCCAGAATTATGAATATGAAAAAAATTATTGGGCTGTTTGTAATGTTTTTGGTAGTTTTCCTACCTTTGGCTTCACTTGACGTAACCGCATATCAACAACAATATAATACTCAGTTATATGGATCTCAAACATTTGGAAATTATAACTCTCAGAATTATTATGCAACTGGTGCCGGCTACGGAGATAACTGGCAAAACCAAGAAAGCGTTGGAAATAAATTGGAGAGGTGGTCCTACGGTATTGGGGCTAATGATTACCTCTATGGCGAAGCGATTGATCTGGGAGAGGCAATAATAGTTAATGTTGGTGACTACGAACCCAAGATGGTTAGGGAGGCAATGTTAGAGCAGCAGGCAGTTCCTGTTTTTGTTTACCTAAGTGGTACAAATGTTCAATCAATTTCTTCTATGATTACTGGAGAGAAAAATCAGCCAGACTTATTTAGTGGCCTAAGTGATGTACCTCCAATCTCTCATGTTGAAGTTGATTGGGACAACGACAACCCTTTCATTAAATTAATTGATCACATCCCACCAAAGGGAAAGGCATATTCAATGGACAATCTGGGAATGCTTGTGATTTATCTTGAGAAGTTAGATGGTGGTGATGCTTTGCCTGAAGAAACTGTGGAAGAGATTCCTGGAGTTAAATCTAGTAACTCTGCTTTGAAAGAAATGCTTAGTGCGAATTTAATTAAAGCAAATATTACAACAACTATCTACTTCGACTTTGCTCAGGAAGGATACATGAATATTGGTCCCCAGTCTTTGATTCTTAAGGTTGATGCAGATGAAGATTCATTTTTAGAACAGAGTAATCATGATGAATATTCTTTCATGGGCGGCAGAGGATTTATTAGAGCAGAAACAATTAATCCTGGAGAGGGTAGTGCTCCAGGTTCAGCAACATTTAGAGTTTATGATAAAGATATGAGACTTACTGCCCATTTAGCTTCAGGTGAAGACACACGTAGGTATGATCCAATTGATAGTTTCCCAAGTACTGTTGGTGGGAGAGTAAGATTAAATGAAGGAGAGATGCAAACAAACATTCCTTTCGATGATAAGGGAAATCCTCTGGAAGATTATATTTCCATTAAATTAGATTCTGTGGTTGGTGCAGAGAATAGAACATTCATTGAATTAAAATGGGGGAATAAAGTTGAGCAGAGAGTATTAACAAAAGGTAAAGCACTTTTTAGTGGTTCAATGTGGAGTGTGGCAGATATGAAGGTGGCAGAAGTCACTATTGCTGCAGAAAAAAGTAGAATACTTACCCAGATGAGTATTACTGGGAGCCCTCAATTATTCAAACATAGTTTAAGTTTAACCAATGGCCATCAAGTTAAAACCGTTAGCAAATATGTTGTGGGCGATTTACTTGGTGGAAACTTCCCAGATGATATTCAGCCAGGCACAGTTGAATCTTTAGAATTAAAATATTGTGGTGGAGCAATTCAGGCAGGAACCACAACAGACTTCTTTACTGGAATTTCAACTCCGATTTCAAGTACTGGTGCTGGTTATGCTTGCCAGGCAGTTGCTAATTTAAGAGAAGTAATAAAAAATTATCCAAGTAGTAATACTATTGACTCAGCCTATCTGTCTCTGGCTGGAATCTATAAAGATTACTTGATTGATTATCCTGCTTGTCACATTACTAGTTGGACTCCTGGACCTACAAGTGTTCCAATCTATTCAAATGATGCACAGTGTCAACTATTCAAAAGAGATATGGAAAAGTTAGCTTATTATTACTTGACAAAAAGTCCTGGTGCTTCTGAAAGATTAAAACATGAGTTCCTTCAGAACATGAGAAGTGTTGGGGGTGACTTCCAACTACCTTACGAAGGCATTAGTATTAGTTTGAAATATGTGGATATAATTGATGAAAAAGAAATGGGTAAGTTTAGTTATAAAATTGCTAATTCTGCAGAGATTAAAGATGTGAAAATTGGAGATCCACTTAAAGGTTCAAATGGTGCGCCTCTTGAGGGTACTGAAAAGTCTGGTGCTTCTGGAACAAGAAAGTTCAATTGGAAAGTTGATAGAATTGATCCGGGGAGGGTTAGACTTGTTAAACAATATGTGGGAACTAACTCTCTTGGTGGCACAACAACTCTCAGACTTGGATCATTAAATAATCTTGTTGTTAGTGATGTTTTTGATGGAAGAACAAGTTACGAAACACAACAGGTTGAGATCACAGGCATCGATACAGATACCATGGCTTATGTTACAATCATTCCTGGTTCTGGCCAGGGTAAGAGTACTTCAAACTTTAATGTTTATATTCCAATTGAGCCAAGGCCCTTCCAATTAACTCCAGATCAAATTAAATCTCAGATTAAGACAACAAGAGAAATTGCGGAAAGTCTTGAAGATACGGTTATGAAACTTTATGGTGTTGTTAAGGCTTGGAAAAAAGTTTGTATCTTAACATTTGGTTGGTTAACTGCTAAGAATATATTATTCGGTGGAGGTGCGGCCAAAGTTCTTGCTCGTCAACAGGTTGCCTCTTACTATAAACAGGATGTTTGCTATCAAAATGTAGGTTTCAATAAAGAATATAAAACAATGGATGAATGTTTGTATGCTAATTCAGATAATATAGAAAGAATGGTTGAGGTTGAAAAGAATGCCTATGAATATGTGGATAAAACTGCTGGAAGTAAAACAGCAGATCAAATTATTGCTGAAGGTGGAGACGGAGAAAAGTTCTTGGTTGCCGGAGGAACTATTGACCAATATAGAGATTACCTTAAATTTAAACATCTAAATGATTCGGTGGGAAATAATGCAGACTATGATCAATACATGGGACAGTATAAGGAGTTTGGTGGAGTTGCTACTTCATATAATAAAAAAGTAGACTCCTACGATGCTGCAAAATATTGGTATGATCAAACATATGATACTTGGTCAGATAATAAAAAAACTAGTTTCAAGAAAGGCATCAGTGCTAGTGACGATACTGAAGTTCTTGAAAGAATAATGGCTTCTGCTGCGGTGCACGATGTTGGTTATATTGGAAGTCACAATTTAGAAAGTGTAGAATTAATTTCATACTCCCAGGATAATAAGGGGGCAAGTGCTTTTGTTCCGGCTGTTGATAGTACTGGAAAGATGGTGGACTTGAAACCGGTTGAGTTGGTTAGGCTTACTCAAGTAGGATATGAAATTGAAGAAATTCATGGTGGGAATGTTGCCAATTTTATAACTAGAATAGATAGTGAGCTAACGCAGGCAGGAAAAACTTCTGGAGATGATAGTGTTCGGGCAGAGTACATTAAACAAAAATATAAGCATGTTTATGCAACTGACACTCAAGGAAATGATATTTTTGTTGAGAATATTCCTGCAAATCTTCAGTCATTAAGTGCTGCCGGAGTTCCAATTACCTCACCAACTACAACTGCAAAATATTACACCAGTTCAGTAACCAATCAGGATGGAAGACAATTGAATGCAAGATATTCTCCTCGTCAAACAATGGTTGCAGAATATGGAGACGGTGGAAATATTTATTGTGCTCCGATTGATAATGGGAATTACATCTTTGTTCTTGATAGATACCAGAACACTGGTGCTCCTAAATCTTTCCAAATTAGAAATGTTGGTCAGAATGGTTTAATTGAATGTCAGGGTGGAGGAGATGATGAGTTAATATTAGATAATAGTGCATTGGCATTTAATCAGAAAGAGAGATTGAAATATCTTAACCTCTTCAACAAATATGACATCTGTAAAAAGTCCGGAGACAAAGCTAACAAAGCACCTATCGGAAGCATACAAACAGTAGTTTGTAGTAACGAAGGACAACAACTGGCTGCAGATCTAACAGCACCTAAATGTATTGATAGTATGGATCCGAGTGATTGTCAGATCTTGTTTAATGCTTGTGATCCAGTTATGTGTCCTACCTCAAGATGTAACCTTGGTGGAAGATACCACGTTGATAATGTAATTGCTTCTGGTTTAATAGGTTCTGCTGTGCTTTGTAGTAATAATCTTGATAATGGGGTTTACATGCCTGTGTGTTTAACTGGTATACTTGCTTCACTGAATAACATTAAGAGCATTCTAGAGGGCTATGCTGAATGTTTAGAAATTAATTTAGAGAGTAATGAGAATGTTGGTATCTGTGATGAGATAAGATCTATTGGCTTCTGTGAGTTGATCTGGAGAGAGGGAATGAACCTGGTTAAAATGCGTGGAGGTTTAATTGATTGGGTTGCAGATGGATTGTTCGGTGAGAACCAAGGTGGAGGAGAATATCTTTCATTTAGAAATACTTTGGATAATGCAGAGGATTCATTTGATTTCTTTACTAATGATTATAAAAATACATTCCTTGGATATTATCAAGGTAAAAGTTCAGACGAAATTGGAAGTCAAATTTGTCAGATGCAGATTAGGGGAAAGATGCCTAGCTTTGGAGAGTTCTTAGATAAGTTGGCTGAGCCAGAAGATCCTCCGCAGTTTACTGCTTTCTTTGATAGTGCCCCATATATGGAACAGGCTGGACAGGCTCCAGGGGTTCCTGGTGCTGGTTATGGTGTTAAAGAGTTAGAACAATATAGGGTATTTTATCATCTTTATGCGGGTAGTGGATTCACAACCCAGGAAGATCCATTGAGTGAGTTTACAGTGGGAGAGACAAGTTTCAATGGGGCTTCGGTTACTTACATGGTTTACTTGAAAGGTCCAGGAGTTTCTCCGATGTATGTTACTCTTCCTTCAAACAATGCGGTGGAAAATATTGTGGGTGGTAATTTTGGACAGAATAGAAACACAGTTCAGAGGGGAAGATCAACACAACAAACAATTCATAAAATTGGTCCAAAAGGATACAATGAAATTTGTGTAAATATTAATGGATATGAAGAATGTGGATTTGGAAAGGTAACAAGTTCCTTCGGAGTTAATTATGTTAATGATAGAATGGTTGAGAATGATGCCCAAACACAGATTACTTCTGCTGCTGAATGTGTTCCGGATGTAAGCTCTGCTACTCTTGCGCTTGGAAGTCTTGGTGGTGCAGCAATAACTACACCAGAACAATATGGAATGTTAAGTACTGGGATAGTTAGAATTTGTAATCCTACAATGCCTACTCCTGAAGCTGGAAGATGGGCAGTTGTTGGAGTTTGTGGGGAAGATGAATCTGGAATAGATAGAGGTAGCTGTTGGTTAGATAGATCTTCGGTTAGAATCCAGGATGCTCAGGGAAGTCTACAAACACAACAGGCACTTAGTGCACTTTCACAGCAATATGGTGTTGGTGGAAACTTCCAATTAATGGATGATACTCAGGCTAGAAGCATGATGAACTTACTTAATCAACAGAGAGATAGAATTATTCAGGAGATTGCACAGCAGGTTATTAATGGCCACAGAACAAGTACCTCTAGTATGAGTGCAAGACTTACGGGTGGTGCATCTCCATGAAATTAAAGTTTATCTTTTTCTTTATTCTTTTACTTAGTGCTGGCATCTTTGCAGCAAATGTTAATGAATTTATTACATGTGATAACGGAGTCACTTTATGTTTAGAAAAAGATATCCCTGCTGTGAAAGAGGGAATTAATAAATATCTTTCTCTTACTGAAAGCGGTGTTCCGGGTGGGGGTGCAATTACTTACAAACATCTTTATGGTGGAAATGCAAGTCAGAATATTCGAATGCAAGCCATTGATCCAAACCTAAGATCTCAGGCACTTTATGAAGAGGCTCTGGGTTTTATTGAGATTGCAAAAATTAAACGTAATTATGAATCTGTTCAGGTTATTGAAATTGTAGAAACAGTTGCTCCGTTGGAGTTCCCTAAGGAAGAAGGATTAGGAAATACTAACTTTGGTGCAATGCTAACTCTTGGTGATGTTGATTATTATTATTGGGATGGAAGTCAGTGGATTGCTCCGGAAAATACAAGGGCTGGCGGAGTTGTTTATGAAGACTTTGAAAAATATTCTGAACAAGGTTCATTAGATTCAATTTGGACCATTGGAAAATTAATTAGTCCTTATTGGTCATATTCTGGAAGAGAAAATAGTAATCAGATGTATATTAATTTAAGGTGTGATTTCGGACTTGATCCTGAAAATCACGAATTTCATTCATCCACCTTTGATGTTACTTATAGTATCGACTTTAATGATCTT